>ERZ869909.481-NODE-481-length-46781-cov-4.701075_pt1 | contig 46781 bp, 54 predicted proteins | sample MGYA00520892_ERZ869909 | MGnify/ENA primary metagenome ERZ869909 (study PRJEB32215, sample SAMEA104723947) | bioreactor metagenome | biome: bioreactor; feature: anaerobic bioreactor; material: water | place: China | collected 2015-03-12 ... | reverse complement strand
TGTCAAAGCAGATCTCCGTGTGTTTGACGGGCCAGCATCCCGCAACGGCTTCGTTCCTGTAAAGCCAAGCGAGCCCTTGACCTCAATTTTGCTTGAGGTCTTACCCTCCAACTGTATTGGCACAGTGAGGAGCGAATCATGCAACGCGTACAAGATGATATCTGGGAAACCGAGGTGGAGAGTCCTTTTCCGGGGCTGACTGTCCACGCCTACCTGCTGACCCGGGACGAGGGCAACGTGCTCTTCTACAACACCGGCCACCATCACGAGATCGACCGGATGGCGGAGCTGGGCGGCGTGGCCTACCAGTACCTGAGCCACCGGGACGAACTGGGGACGACGCTCGAGACGATCCATCAGCGATTCGGAGCCAAATGGGGCGGTCACCGCGAGGAGCTGGCCGACTTTGCCCGCTATCGGACTCCCGAAATTCTGTTTGAGCGGCGCGAGATGCACTTGGGCAATATCGAGGTGATCCCCACCCCGGGGCATAGTCCGGGAAGTACCTGTTTTCTAGTACGCTCACCCCACGGCAAGCGCTACCTGTTTACCGGGGATACGCTCTATCGAGGCAAGAAGGGCGACTGGCGCGCCGGCTTCATTCCCGGCCACAACGATGAAAAGGACCGGGAAAAGCTGGCCGAGAGCCTCCGACTGCTGCGCGAACTCGATCCGGACGTGGTCTTCGGCAGCGCGTTTCTCGGCAGCGCTGGCTTTCAAGAGTTATTACCGGGAGATTGGGCTGGCCATGTAGATGGTGCCTTGAAGCGCTTGCTGGGCTGAGGCGCGCTACGCCGTCGGGGACGCTGGGGCCAGCACGTTCGAGGTTAGGCTGGCGGTGTCGATCATGAGGATGCCCTCTTGCGTGGTATCGAGGGTAGCGACACGCTTGCCACGATCCAGCCACGAGGCCGAACGGCCCCCGCCGAGATCGCCGTCGCAGGCCCCCACGCAGTTGGCCATCAGGATCGTCATGGCGTGTTCGCGGGAGAAGGTAGCGTAGCAGGCATAAGCCTCATCCATTCCCGGTGCCAGCTTGGCCACGCTGGCCAGGTAGCCGTCCGCGCCGAGGCTTGCTGCCGTGGCCGCATGATCGGACAGCAGCGACTCAAAGCAGATCGCCAGCGCCAGGCGGTGTTCGCGGGTTTCGATGAGCATCGGGCGCTCACCGGGGGAGAAGTAGGGCAGCTCATCGTCGTGCAGTCGCTGCTTGGCATAGGCCAAACGCCCGACGTGGGGCTGAAACACCACCATGCCGATCTGCGGCTTTCCCGAAGTGACCAGCGGCAGGCCGGCAGCGATCACCATGCCGTGGTCAACGCTCAGGCGCTGGAACACGTCCAGCCGCGGGTCCTCCTGGTGGGTCGCGAGTCCCTTGGCCAGTGTGGGCTCGTAGCCGGTCAGCGAAAGCTCGGGAAAGAAGATCAGCTCGGCGTCATGGGTTGCGGCCAGCTCCACGAACTCGACATGGCGCGCCACATTGGCTTCGATATCGCCCGTTACCGAGGCGTACTGTACGGCACACAGCTTCATCGATTCGTTCTCTCTCGCCTGGCTTTGAGGTAAGCGTATGTCATTTTACAAGTCCACCCCAGCGGTCGCCCATCGATTGCGGCAAGCCCCAGGCCGATCAGCCCCATCCCGGCAAGGTCCCGCAGTTCCAGTCGCTCTCCCAGAAAGAGTATGCCAAGAAGGATGGCACTGGCCGGAATCAGGAAGGTGACCAGCAACAGGTTGGTCGCCCCCGCGGTTGCCAGCAGGCGAAAGTATAGGAGATATGCCAGAGAGGTGGAGAACAGTGCCAGGCCGAGTATCGCCGACCAGGTTTCCAGCCCTGGCCAGGGCCGCTCCCAGAAACGCTCCACCATCAGCGCCAGCGGCACCAGCACCACTGCCGAAGCCGTTACCTGGCCGCATGCGGTGACCAAGGGCGTACAGCCAAGCGTGTGGAAGCGGCGTCCGAATACCCCGGCAAGAGCATAGGATAGGGCGCCGGCCAGCACCGCAGCCTGCGCCCAAGTGCGATTGACTGGGCCCTCCTCGGGCCCCGTGCCGAACAGATAGGCAATGCCAGCGAAGCCGATCACCACGCCCAGGAGGCGCCCGAGGGTGAAAGGCTCATCGCGGGTCAGGAAATGTGCCGCAACGATGGTAAAAAAAGGCGTGGTGGCATTGAGAATCGACGCCAACCCACTCGTAATATGCCCTTGCCCCCAGACGATAAGGGTGAAAGGAATCATATTGTTGAGCAGGCCCATGCAAAAGAAAGCCACCCATACCGTTGGGTCGTACGGCATGCGTTGGCCGAGCAGGAGGACGAGGGCATTCAGGGCCAGCGCTGCCAACCCCACGCGCAGGGCGACGATGGTGAGTGGCGCCATTTCATCGACTGCCACTCCAACGAAGAAGAAGGAGCCGCCCCACAGCACCGACAAGGCTACCAACAGCATCCATTCCAGCGGGCCCATGGTTCGGTTGATCGTGTTCATTGCCTGCCACTCCAGTCGGGAAAGACATCCAACCTAGGGCAGGGAAGAGACGAGGAAACTCCGCTTCTTGCGGCGCAATCGGAAGTGGCTCTTGCATAATGGACCCAGCGGCAGCGTATCAAAATCACTTATGGCAACAGCGGCCGGTTTCGGTTTCTGGAGCTTTTGAGCGGAGTATGGCCAAGATGTATCGGGCAACGTTATATTAAAAACCGAACATCAAGATTTTAAAATTTACTTCTTGAAGGGAAGTGTTTTCATCTTTTGAGAAAAATGATCGATGAGTAATCGTATCCGGGCTGGTATGTTCTGGCCATAAGGATAGACGGCATAAATATCAGCATTTGGGAGTTGGTATTCGCTTAGCACTCTCTTCAGGTGGCCGTCCTTTATATGATCGTAGACGTCCCACTCTGCACGTATGGCTATGCCATGCCCTCTCAGTGCCCAGCTCAAGACACTTTCGCCATCATTTGAGCTTAAGTTCCCCCTTGCGCGGATGTGGTGTATTTTTTCATTCTTGTTGAATTTCCAATTGCCATAGGTATCCTCATTTTGCCTTAGAACTATACAGTTGTGATCAGAAAGATCTAGAGGATGCATAGGCTCCCCATATGCTTCCAAATAGGAGGGTGATGCACAGACGAGTCGCTGATGCGAAGCAATTTTCTTGGCATGCAAGCCAGAGTCAGGGAGCGACCCAAATCTAATTCCGACATCAAATGAATTGGCTATCAGATTTAGCGGGTGGTCTGAGAGGTGGAGCTGGCACTCCACCTTGGGGTATTCTTCAATGAAGTCAGAAACAAATCTAGAAACATATCTCCTTCCGAATCCGAAAGGCGCATTGATCCTAATCAGGCCCTCTGCTTCATCGCTTTGCTGACGCAGAGCATTGTCCATTTCTTCTATGGTAGATGTGATTTTTCGAGCATAAGCTAAATATACACTACCGTTCGGAGTCAGGCTCATGGATCGAGTTGACCTTGAGAGAAGTTGACATCCGACATGCTTCTCAATGCTGGAAAGTCTCTTGCTTGCAGCCGCAGGCGTAATGTCTAATTCCTTGGCAGCCTTGGAAAGGCTGCCTGCTTGACAAAGAAAAATAAAGAACTCAAAGTCCGTGCTCGACATGAGTGTTAACCCTCAGGTTATTTCTGATTCAACTTTTAGTATATTGCATGATTTCTAGTTTGTCACCTAGAGTCAAAGGGGTGGTAGAGTTGCTGGAGAGAAGTTGAGGATTAGTTAATAACCGGCGGAGTGTTGAGAATGCGCAGTCATCATGTTGCAGTTATTCCGGGAGATGGAATTGGCCTTGAGGTAATTGAGGCTGGAAAGAAAGTTCTGGAGACTCTGGCAAAAAAGAGCGGAGGATTTAAGTTTGATTTCGAGGATTTTGACTGGAGCTCACAACGATACCTTGAAAAGGGAGAGTATATTCCCAAAGGTGGGTTGGAAAAGCTGTCAAGATTTGATGCCATATATTTTGGCGCAGTGGGAAGCCAAGATGTTCCTGATCATGTCTCACTTTGGGAGCTCAGGCTTGCCATCTGTCAGGGCTTTGATCAATACGCGAATGTACGCCCCGCGAGAGTGTTGCCGGGTGTCAATAGCCGCCTGAAAGATGCTGATAAAATCGACTGGGTAATCGTCAGGGAAAACAGTGAAGGTGAATACTCAGGTAACGGTGGCCGGGTACATCAAGGGCTTCCTGATGAGGTGGGCACGGAGGTGTCCATATTCACCAGGAAAGGGGTTGAGAGAATTCATCGCTTTGCCTTCAACTTGGCCAACAGTCGCCCCCGTAAGAAGCTGACCTTGGTCACAAAGTCTAACGCCCAGCGACATGGTATGGTGCTTTGGGATGAGGTGTTCTTTGAAGTTGCAGGTGATTTCCCAGATGTCGATATCGATCGCGAACTGGTAGACGCTGCCACCACTCGTATGGTGCTGAAGCCAGAGACTATGGATGTCATCGTGGCAACCAATCTACATGCCGATATCTTATCTGACCTCGCCGCGGCTCTTTCAGGTAGTCTCGGAATTGCCCCTACAGCCAACCTGAATCCCGAAGGAATCTTCCCCTCCATGTTCGAACCTATTCATGGTTCTGCATTTGATATTGCGGGGAAAGGTATTGCCAACCCGGTGGGCTCCTTCTGGACCGCGGCCATGATGCTTGAGCACCTTGGTGAAAATGTTGCCGCCGAGCGCCTTATGGCAGCCATTGAGCGGCTGACAGCTTCAGGCCTACAAACAAAAGATCTCGGGGGGAGTGCCATGACACGCGATGTAACTCAGGCCATTTGTTCAGATATCGAGAAACAGTAAAGAGCTATTGGCAATGGGCTGGAGAGTTGTATGTCTGGAAATGAAAGTGTAGAAGCCAAGACTTAATGTATTTAACGGAGGTGTGCAAGAAAGATGAGTGTGCCAGTTTGGTGTTAGTAGATAAGTTAGGGTATGGCTGTCTTGTCGCCTGAAATCCACTAAACAAGCTGGAGAGGAGTCTGTGATGATCACGTAGCTGAGCGAAATATCCTAACAAGACAAGTATAAAATAGAAGGAGCACGCGCGATGAAAATTCAAAAATTTGCTGCTGTCGTATTTTTCAGTGGTGTTACCGTTAGTGCCTTTGCTGAAGAAGATCGTGATAACTGGCCGAGTAGCCTGACTATCGGCACGGGTAGTCAAGGGGCAACATATTACATCTATGGATCTGGATGGGGTAACCTGGCCAGCGAAGCGACTGGCTCAGCATTTGGCGCTGAGGTGACAGGCGGGCCTGTTCAGAATGTGACACTCGTACAATTGGGAGAGCATGAATTCGGCATGGTCACAACGGGGCCTGCCTACGAGGCGTGGCGTGGCAACAGTGCTCTGGCGCCGGGAGTGGAGCATACCGATATCCGTGCAATATTCCCGATGTACCAAACAGCCCTACAAGTGATTTCGCTGGCAGGGTCAGGCATTAGCTCGATTTCCGATCTTGATGGAAAGACGGTTGGGGTTGGTCCGGCAGGGGGCACGGGGGATATGTATTACCCTCAGTTATTTGAGAAACTGGGACTTGATGTTCGCACTCGCAATGGCGGTGCAGCTGACCAAGCCAGTCAGGTTCAGGATGGTTTGCTGGATGCCTTTGCGTTTGCTGCTGGCATACCCGTTTCTGCATTCAGCCAGCTAGAGGCACAAGTAGATGTTAATATCTTCTCTTTTTCAGATGAGGAGATGGCGCAGTTCCTGGATGATTTCCCAGAGCTAAGCCCGGCCACGATTCCAGCTACTGCATATAGCAGCCTAGAGGAGGATGTATCCGCCATTTCGCTATGGAACTTTGCGATCACTCATAAGGACATACCGGAGTCACTGGTCTACGAAGTAACCAGGGCTGTGATGGAAAATCATGAGCGTATGGTGCAAGTGCATGGCTCTGCTCACGAAACGGTGCCCGAGAACGTCGAGCACAACACCTTCATGCCCTGGCATCCGGGCGCTGTTCGCTGGTTCGAAGAGAACGGCTACGACATCCCGGAAGATCTGCGCGGCTGATCCACCTCAACGCGCCAACGATGCCGGCCTCCGGGCCGGCGTCAACGCCTCGTGCCCATGCAGGCACCCGTAACCTTGTTTGAAGGCTACGGCCAGTGTTAGCTGAGCAGGCCAGCGCGGCATCATCTCATTTCCAGGCACCTTCAGCGGCCCTCCTGTCCCAAACGGCCTAGGGCTCGACCAGGTGTTTCTGATGCTGTGATGCTTGGAGCGAGCGACTCAGGACTGCCGCAGCGCGGCCAGCTCGCTCTCGGCGACATCCACCCGCACAGTACCTTTCTTGACCAGGATATCGGCGACGAGGGCCACTTCATCGCCTTGGGCGCCCGCCATCAGGGCAATGTTCTTGGCGTGCAGCGCCATGTGCCCTTTCTGGATGCCGGTGGTGGTCAGCGCCTTCATGGCGGCGAAGTTCTGGGCCAGACCAACCGCTACGATGATCCGCGCCAATCGCTCGGCCTGGGTCACGCCGAGAATCTCCAGACAGTAGCGTGCGGTAGGGTGGGAGCGGGTGGCGCCACCGATCAGGCCGACTGGCATCGGCATTTCCAGCGTACCGGTGAGGTTGCCGTCTCCGTCTGTCTCCCAATGGCTCAGAGAGCGATAGCGACCCGTGCGCGCGGCGAATGCATGCGCACCGGCTTCCACCGCACGAGTGTCGTTGCCCGTGGCCAACACCACCGCGCTTACGCCGTTCATGATCCCCTTGTTGTGAGTGGCCGCACGGTAAGGATCGAGATCGGCGAAGCGGTAGGCCGAGAGTATGCCGTCGCGCACTTCCTCCCCGCCGATCTGGTCCAGGTGCCAGGTGGCCCTTGCCCGCACCAGCCGCCTGTCGGCCAGGTTGGAAAGAATGCGCAGCCGGCTCTTGCCGCCGCTCCACTCCGCCAGCGACGGGGCGACTGCCTCGGCCATGGAGTTCACCGCGTTGGCACCCATGGCATCGCGCACGTCCACCAGCAGGTGCACGATCAGCATGTCCTCAACCACCCGCGCCTCAAGATCGCGGAAGCCGCCGCCGTGTTTGAGTAGCACGGGGTCGGTAGCGTCGCAGATCTGTTTGATCCGCCCCCGCGCCTCCAGCAGCTTGATGCGGGCGAACTCCGGGTTGGGCACCTCGACGAGCTGTACCTGAGCGATCATCATCGGTGAAGTGGCATCGGTGACGAAGCCGCCCGAATCGCGGCACTGGCGCGCCGCATTGCACACCGCAGCCACCACCGAGGACTCCTCCGTGGCCATCGGCACCAGTTGCTCCTCCCCGTCGATGATCAGGTTGGTGGCCACCCCCAGCGGAATGTTCAGGGTGCCGATCACGTTCTCGATCATCGAGTCGGCGACCTCTGGGTCCACGTTGCCCATGTTGCCGAGGTGCGCCACACCCGCGTCGTCGAGGCCGGCAATCTCGGCCACCTTGGCGAGCCGCTCCTGGGGCGAGAGCTGGTAGAAACCGGCAATCCGGGAAGTGCTATGAGCCATGTCGATACCTGTCAAAAGCGATGAAAAATGATTCAAAAAGAAAACCTTGATCTTCAGGCCAGCAGCCCCATCAGCCAGGGCGCAGCGTAGAGCGTCATGAACTGCACGCCGTAGTTCACGCCCCAGCGGTTCAGCAGGCCGGCCACAAGGGCCAGCACCATCACGCCGAGAATGCCCATCATCCCGGCATCCATGTACGCCAGCAGCATCACCAGGGCGAAGAACATGGCGAGGAAGGCTTCATGGGGGATGTGGCGAAAAACGAAAACGCAGATCTGGCGCGCGTAGCGAACTGCAATCGGATAGGTGATCAGCAGGGCGATACCGGCGCCGAGGATGCTGGCGATGGCGATCTCGGAGAAGCTCATCAGGTGATGCGCGTTCTGCTCCAGGGTCAGCACCGGCGGGGCGTTGAAGAAGGCGTTGCCGGGGCCGATGGCCATCGGACTCATGGGGATGCCCAGCGCCGCCAGCGGGATCAGAATGCCAGCGATATAGGCGGCGTTGGTGACCGCGTCCATGGAGGAGAGCGCACGACTGGCTTTCTCGACGGTGCCCTTCACCCAGCTCGACATCACCTCGCCGAGGAAGATGGTAATGCCCACCGGGCTCATGAAAAAGGTGACCGAGCCTAGTACCGAACTGGCGGCGGCCGAGGCCGTTTCCTGGCGGGTGAGGATGCGAAATGGATTGGGCAGCTTGTGATCGTCTTCCGTCTTGTTGATCTGAATGGTCTTGGGTTCGGCCACCGTCATGGCCTTGCGCTCGCGATTCACCAACAGTTGCGCCAGGTTGAACATCATCGGGCCGATGGTGATACCAAGGAAGAACGAGATAAACACCACCCGCCCCTCCGGGATCACGCCCATGCCCCAGTAGAAGTGGCGCAGTGCCTGGATCAGCGCCGCCAGTACCACGATGCTGACCAGGCTGATGACCTTCTCGCGGCTCATCAGCGCCAGGAACACTGCGCCGCCGAAGAAGATCTGGCTGGCGTATTGGCCCAGCACATCGGCCAGCGGCGTGAGCAGGAAAGCGAGGAACAGGCTAATCGGCACCGCTACCAGGGTGCCGATCACCGAGCCGGAGGCCATCTTGCGGATCGCCAGGGTGGACTGGCCTTCACGCTTCAGCGTCATGGCGTGTTCTACCATGGGCGCCGACATCACGCCGCCGGGTATCCCTGCTACGGATACCGGGATGGAATCGGTGAGCTTCTTGGCCACGATGGCCGCCATGAAGAAGGCCAGCACCACAGGTAGTGGAATGCCCGCTACCACCAGGGCCAGCGTGACGGGCGCCAGCACGGCGGTTTCATCCGTACCGGGGGCCACGCCGATGGCGGTATAGACCACCACTGCGATGACAGCGGCGATCAGCATCTGCAACAGCATCAAGGGATCCATGCTCATGCCTCCCCTTCGATATCGAGGCGGCGCTTGGGACGAAACAGCAGCGCGCTGATGAAGAAGCCGAGAATGGCGCCGGCAAGGCCCAGCACCAGCGGGCCGGGCGCCGGCCACGGCGCAAGCAGAAAGCCGCCCAGGCTCAACAGCGTGGATAGTGAAAGCGAGATGAGCAGATCTCTGCCTGAAACCGTATCGTCCCAGACATTCAGGTAGGCCCTGTCTTTGGCTGGCATGCGTCACTCCAGGAGGTGTCGTTATTGGTGTTATAAGCCGTTGCCGGCGATGCAAGCTTCGGGCAAAACGAACCGATAGCATAAGGTACAGTTGGAGGAATTGTTCCAAGTACTGTACCTTCCATATGAAGGATACAGTTTGCTGCGAGAGATCCTCATGTCCAAATCTGGCCAGATCGCTGAAAGCCTGCTGAAGGCCATGGACGAAGGCCGGCTGGCGCCCGGGGCGAAGGTGGCTTCCATTCGCGAGGCGGCCCGGCAGTTCGGCGTGGCCAAGAACACCATCATTGATGCCTACGACCAACTCGTCGCTCTGGGGCGGCTGCAGGCCCGCCACGGCTCGGGTTTCTTCGTCACCCAGGCACGGCCGCAGGCCACGCTGGAAGAGCGCGAGAGCCTTAGCGAGGCGATCGACAGCGTCTCGCTGCTGCGTGAGCAGTTGGTCGGCAGCTTTGCGGTTCGCGCTGGCGACGGCCGCGCTCCGGCGGCCTGGATGGGTGGGCTCGAACTGACTCGTGCCCTGAAGCGGCGGGGGGTAGACCAGGATGAAGTGCATTTCGAGTACGGCATGCCGCAGGGCTTCGAGCCGCTTCGTGAAACCATCGCCAGGGTGCTGGCGGGGCGCTCCATCCACGCTGCTCAGGAACAGGTTCTGCTCACCTTCGGTGCCAACCACGCCTTCGACCTGATCATTCGTCACTTCGTCGATGCCGGCGACAGCGTGATGGTGGAAACGCCGGGCTACTACCCGCTGTTCGGCAAGCTGCACCTGGCGCGGGCCAAGCTGGTGGGTGTTTCGCGTACCCCGGAGGGGCCCGACCTGGAGGAGTTCGAGCGCAAGGTACGCCAATACCGGCCACGGCTGTTCTTCCTGCAGCCCAACGCTCACAACCCCACCGGTACCAGCATGTCGTTGAGCAACATGCACCAGCTACTGAAGATTGCCGAGCAGTACGGCGTGGTTCTGGTGGAGGATGACGTATTTGCCGACCTGCTGCCCCAGGGCAGCGCACACCTGGCCGCTCTGGATGGGCTGGAGAACGTCATCTATGTGGGCACCTTCTCCAAGACGCTCTCCACCGGGCTGCGCTCGGGCTATATCGCCGGCAGTCGTGCGCTGATCCACTCGCTCACCGACATCAAGATGCTCACGGTGGTCAACTCCTCCACTTTCATCGAATCGATCATTCATGATCTGATCATCAATGGGTGCTACCGCCGCCACCTGGTGCAGCTTCGGGAGCGGGTTGCCAAGGCCAGCGCCAGCGCTCGGCGTGCTCTGCACGAGGTGGGCATCAACGACGTCAGCGGCCCCGGCGGCGGCTATTATCTTTGGGCACGGCTACCCGCCGGCATCAACACCTTGGAACTGGCGAAGCGTGCCACGGAGGAGGGTATCTTCATCGCCCCCGGTGCTATCTTCTCGCTGCGACCGGACGGCATCGACGGTACCGCCATGCGCATCAACGTCGCCTACGCCAACGATTACCGCTTCCTGGAATTCCTGAGCAAGGCGTTGGGTTAGGCACTAGCGCTTGTGCCATTCACGCCTCCATCTTCGGCCCCGCCTGGCTCTATCTCTACAATCTCGATGTGGCCGACAGTGCGGCGATCCGGCAGGGCGGGTGGAGGCCGCTAACCTTCCCGTAGCATCTTCTCGCGTCGTGCAACCTCCACCTCAGTGGGCGGGTCCATGGCGAAGTCGCCGGTTTGAACCGCGCCGTCGCGTACATACTTGGCGATCACAATGCCGTTGGGCGACACTCTACTGGCTGCCAATGAGAAAGCCGCGGGCTGCGCGGCATCGCCAAACAGCTGCTTGCCTTTCCCCAGCACCACGGGGCATATGAACATATTGAGTTCATCGACGAGGCCGTTCGCAAGCAGCGTCTGGATCAGCTCGGTACTGCCTTGAGTGATCAGCGCCGGCCCGTCTTCCTGCTTCAGCCTGGCGACATCGGCCGCTGCATCGTTGAGGGCGACCGAGTCCTTCCAGGTCAGCTCCAGGCCCTTCCGGGTCGCCACGTACTTCTTGACCGCATTGAAGGCTTGGGCAATGGAGTCATCCGGTCCCTTCTCGGCATAGGGCCAGTGCGCGGCAAAGATCTCGTATGTCTTGCGCCCGAGCAGCAGGTCGAATGGCTGGCTGAATATCCTGTCGATCTCTTCTCCGAACACCTCGTCCACCAGCGACGCGACCCAGCCGCCGTAGCGAAAACCGCCGGTCGGGTCTTCTTCTGGGCCGCCGGGTGCCTGCATCACACCGTCCAGTGACACCATGGCGCCAACGATCACTTTCCGCATGAACTCATCCTCCTGGTGGGTTGTTATAACCCGTCATCGAATGAGGGGCGGCGGAATCGACAGGCTGGCAATGCGCGGTGGCGGTTTGTTGTGTGTGATCGTCTAAAGCTCAGCCCGTTGCGGGTTGGCGAGCAACCGACATTTCAGGGGGATGCGCCAGCGTCTGGTAGACAACGCAGTACCGCTCCGTCAAACGCAGGAGAGTGTCGAGCTGCTCTTCAGAGGCATCGGTGTCCAGGGTGACTTGCAGCCGAATACTCTGAAAGCCGACGGGCACCTCTTTTGACACGCCAAGAGTGCCACGGAAATCGAGATCCCCTTCCGCCTGGAGCGAAGCATCTCGCAACTCAATGCCGAGTGACGTGGCGACGGCGTTCAGCGTCACCCCCGCACAGGCCACCAAGGCTTCGAGCAGCATGTCGCCGGAGCACGCGCTCTGACCACTCCCACCCGTGGCGGGATGCAGCCCAGCCTCAACGAGTGCTTTGCCCGTCTCGATTCTGCAGCTCACACCTTCACCGAGACGCCCCTGCGCGCGCAGAGTGATCAGCGCGGCATTCGGTGTCTCGCGATAACGCTCTTTCAGGGGCGTCTGGACGGACCGCAACTCGTCAGCCTTCATGTCACTCTCCTCATGCTTATTTTGGCGGCACGGTGGCCGTAGATATCAGCTATCTCAAACACCTCAAATCAAAATAGGCTAAGGTACTCGAGCCGGCCAAAGCGGATCTTTGCCACATTCGTTCCTGGCGACATCCATTCGCCATCGATAACCGGAGCTCATCATGTCTCGCGCTATCGAAATCCCCACTACCGACGGCACCATGGACGCTCATGTCTTCACGCCCGAGAGCGCTGAAGGCTCCCTGACGGCCGTGGTGCTGTTCACTGATATCGGCGGCCTGCGCCCCTGCTATCACGAGAAGGCCCAGCAGATCGCGGACAACGGCTATGCCGTGTTGATGCCCAACGTCTACTACCGCGATGCGCGTGGCCCCGTCGTGCCGGAGGGTAAATCCTTCCGCGACCCGGACGTGCGACCGACCCTGTTCGGCTATGCCGGCCGGCTCACGCCCGAGGCACAATCCCGCGACTTTGCCGCCCTGTTGGACTGCATCGATAACGAAGCCGAGTTCGCGGACGGCAAGATAGGGGTGGTGGGGTACTGCATGACCGGAGCCTTCGCACTGCGCATGGCGGCCAAACACCCCGAACGCGTTGCCGCCGCAGCCGGCTTTCACTCGGCCAACTTGGCTGCCGCCGGTGACCCGAACAGTCTCGTGCATGTGGTCGGATGCATTAAGGGGCGCGTCTATCTCGGCTACGCCGACAAGGATGAGCTGTTGCCACCCGACCAGATAGCCCGCCTGGACGAAGCAATGGCCGCCGCCGGCGTGCACTTCACCACCGAGCTTTACAAGGGCGCCGCCCACGGCTTCACGGCCAAGGATGCTCCCAGCTATGACGCGACCGCCGATGCCCTGCATCACAAGCGACTTGCCATGCTTCTGGACGAGACGCTGTAGCGGGAGCGCACCGTCAATCCTTCAGCGGCCCCGAGGTATGGGGCCGCGATTCAATCCTCTCTAACCTGCATGTAGTCCATAAAGTCGTTTGATGCATACCCTACATCACAATTCGCATCGAAGCGTTCGTTGACTCTGAAGAGGATCATTTTTTTGGCTTGTTCTGGTGATGTCGGAAAAAAGGCTCCACCCGGTTCACCATGCATGAAAAAGTCCCCGAGCTTTGCCCCGCAGTGTTGGCAGTGATTCATGAAGTATCGGATTCCAGCTGTTTTACTGTATGTCAGTCTGAAGCTTTCAGTGAATCGAAGAATCTGCCTCACTACTGGAGGGGAGAGGCTAGAGATGTTCGACGCCGTCCCCCTATAGCCGTGGCTTTGCCATTCGCCCAAGTTTTTGGAAAGTGCGAATTCCTCTTCATCGTCTTCAATATGCTGAAACGCTTCGTGTTCCTCGGGAAGCTTGAATGAGAAAACACGTGTCAAGGCGTTGCATTTCCAGCAATCGGATAGCGACTCTACCACGTAGTAGTAGGGCGATCTGACCTGAAACTCAGGCTCGGGTTCTAGCTCAGAGTCTTCGGATAACGGCAACCATCGAGCCAGTGGACCGACTTCGGCCCCATCAGGGACATACCAGACTTTGTCCTGCGGGTCCCAGCGTGCGCCGAGTGACTTTGCTTCATCTTTTTGGGAATACGGAACACTCAGATCAACTCTTGCCATCAAAAGAATCCATATTTATATCCGAATCGAACGATCTCATATCGGTGGGCGGTTATTCGATTCAATGGGGTATGCGAAGTCGGCCCACGGTGCGATCACTGTTGGGCAGTAGGTTGATGCTATGGTTTCGGCGGCCATGTTGGCAAGCCTAGTTGGTGGAGCCTAATGGCACCTGGCGTACATGAAGCAGGCCCGTGGCTCAGGGCTGATATTCGGATGCAGTGCGTGGCGCTCCAGGCGGCCTTCTTTCCGAAAGCCGCACTTCTCCAGCAGGCGGGCAGAAGCCAGGTTTTCGACATCGCAGGTGGCCTGGACGCGATATATCCCGGGCTGTGCCAGACAGAGCTCGGTCAGCGCCGTCAACGCCTCCGGCATGATGCCTCTTTGCCAGTATCGTCGTGCCAGGACATACCCCATGTCTACCATGTGGCCCCGTGGCCGGGCTTCCAGCATCCCGATAGGTGGGTGCTCGTCACGATGCAACGTAACGACGTACGGAAAGTGGGTGCGCTCTTGCCAGGCCTGGATGCAGGCATCCACGTATTCCTGCGTCTCGGATGGTGACTGATGAGGACGCCAGATCGTATAGCGTGCCACTTCAGGGTCGGTCGTATAGGCGCGATACAGGAGCGGCCCATCGTTGGACCGTGGTTCCCGCAGGAGAAGCCGCTCTGTTTCGATACGTGGGGGAAGCATGGTTTGGCCTTTGGTGTCCTGACCTTCACTCCTCATAGGACTCATCGGTGCGTGGCGCCTTGGGTGCCTGCTCATCCAGCGATTGCCGGTACTTGATACAGCCTCTGATGAACTCCGGCCACTCCGGTACCACGGGAACCGGGTCGGTCTTGTCCGGCAGCAACTCCCAGAGGGCTGGGTGGTGCCAGCATAGGTCGTGCCCGCTGCAGTCGCGGTGCTCACGAATTCCCTGGCGTAGCCGCCTGGCTTCCTCGATCAGCTCCTCTCGGGTCATCCGGTCGAGATCTTCATCCATGGATACCTCCATAGGGCTTTCGACAGGCCTCTTTTCAGCCTGGTGTTGGCGATGCCGTTCGCTGCAGTATTGGTTAGCCTTGTGGTGTATTCAATTCGGTGGAGTAGCCTGTTGGCTAAACGCATCGCCGCTGCTCCAGCGGCGATGCGCCTTGAGAGATTGTCGTTGAGGGAGTGTCGTTACGCTGCTGCTTGTGGAATACGGGCGATGACCTTGATCTCGAAGTCGAAGCCCGCCAGCCAGTTCACGCCTACGGCAGTCCAGTTGGTATAGGGCGGTTCGCCAATCACCTTCGTTCGAACCCTGTCGATCGCTTCCCACTGAGCGGCAGGGTCGGTGTGGAAGGTGGTCACGTCGACGATATCGTCGAAGGTGCAACCGGCGGCGCCGAGAACGGCCGCAAGGTTGTCGAAGGCAAGCTGTACCTGCTTTTCGAAATCCGGCTCGGCCGAGCCATCCTCACGGCTGCCGACCTGGCCCGAGACGAACAGGAAGTCGCCTGAGCGAATCGCCGCCGAGTAGCGGTTGATCTCGTAGAGGGCCTGCCGACCGGCGGGGAAGACTGCATCACGTTTTGCCATTGTGCGACTCCGGTTGGGTAAGTTGGTATACGGGCCGTATGTGATTTATAATGACACATACATCCCGTATGTCAATTAACATACGATGCGTATGCGAATTGAAGAGACACCGAAGAGGAGAGGGTGTGGCCACGAAACGTGCGCAGAAAATGGAGGAAACCCGAGCCAAGCTCATCCGAGCCGCGCGAGAGGCCTTCGCGACCAAGGGCTATGCGGCCGCCTCGATGGACGAACTGACGGCCGAGGCCGGGCTGACGCGAGGGGCGCTCTATCACAACTTCGGCGGCAAGCAGGGGCTGCTGCAGGCCGTGGTCGACCAGATCGATGCGGAGATGGTGGTGCGGCTTATCGCGGCCCAGCAGCAGGCGCCAAGTCCGTGGGAGGGATTGCTGGCAGAGGGCGTGGCCTACATCGAAATGGCGTTGGAGCCGGAGGTTCAGCGCATCATGCTGCTGGATGGGCCGGCGGTGCTCGGCGATCCCTCGCAGTGGCCCAACCAGAATGCGTGCCTGCTACGCACGGCGCAGACCCTGCAGATGCTCATCGACGAAGGCACGGTCAAGCCGGTGGATGCGGAAGCCGCTGCCCGGTTGATCAATGGTGCGGCACTCAACGCCGCCCTGTGGATCGCCGCCGCCGACGATCCTCGCGCCGTTCTGCCGAAGGCTATCGACGCGTTCCGCCAGCTCGCAGCTGGTTTGTTGAAAACGTCTGTTGAAAACAAGGGATGAGACCGGAAAGAAAGGGCGTTAAGTGCTACTGGCTATCGACAGCATGGAGCTGTATGGCAAGTCGATTCACTCATGCTGCAAGACGTTGATGAGTTTCCCGAAAGGGTCGCGAACATAGAACCTTCGCACCCCCCAGGGCTCGCTGACGGGCCCATACTCGATGGGTACGTTTGCGGCATTGAAGCGCGACAGTGCCGTTTCGATATCGTCGACTTCGATGGAGAGATCCGGTACGGGCGTGCCGGAGCCGCCGTCGGTGCCGAAGCTCACCTGAACGGTCATTTTTTCATCCGAGCCGTATGTTCGAAACCAGCCGTGATCCATGAGCAGATCGAGGCCCAATATGTCGCCGTAGAAGGCTGTCGCCTCGTCGAGATTTAATGTCGCGGTGTTGGACATGATGCGCTTGACCTTCACTGGTTCACCTCGGGTTTGTTTTTGTCGGGATCATGGCAAATCATAGATGCATGGTTGCGCCTTGCGCCTTCAAATCTTCCTTGAGCGGTACCACCTTCGAAGGAGCTTCTTATGAGCGGCACTCTCTATCGCTTGGCTGCCTTTACCGACGATCCGCGAGGCGGCAACCCTGCTGGGGTGTGGCTGGGCGTGGTGCTGCCCGAGCCCGCGGAGATGCAGCGTATTGCCGCGGAAGTGGGTTATTCCGAAACGGCCTTCATTGCCGGGGAGGGGGGGCGGCGCACAGCGCGCTACTACAGCCCTGAGGCGGAGGTTAGCTTCTGCGGCCATGCCACGGTGGCGGGAGGTGTGCAGCTAGGACAGCTCAGCGGCGCGGGCACTTATCGACTGGATACAGCGGTGGGCGAGGTGATGGTCACAGTCGACCAGGTGGAAGGAGAGTGGCAGGCGTCGCTGGTATCGGTCCCGCCGGAGAATCGGCCCGCGGAGCCGGCACTGGTCGAGAAGGTGTGCGAGCTGCTCGGCTGGCAGGCGGATGAGCTCGACCCAGAAATTCCGCCCGCTCTAGCTTACGCGGGGGCCTGGCACCTGGTGCTGGCATGCAAAGAGAAGCAGCGCCTCGATCGGCTCGAGTACGACTTCGAACGGCTCAAGGCGCTGATGCTGCGGGAGGGCCTGACCACGCTGCAGCTGGTGTGGCGCGAGAGCGGCACACACTTCCATGCCCGCAATCCGTTCCCGGTTGGTGGGGTGGTGGAGGACCCCGCTACCGGCGCGGCGGCTGCGGCGCTGGGCGGCTACCTGCGCGATGCGAGCCTGCTCAAGGCGCCCGCCCAACTGAGCATTCGCCAGGGTGAGGCGATGGGCCGTCCCAGTCGCCTGCAGGTGGATATTCCGCTTTCGGGCGGCATCGTCGTATCAGGGCAAGCGGTGGAACTTACGGCCTGAGCACCCAATAGTCGTTCTGGATGTCATGCGGCAGCTGATACACCTCGATGGTGCCGAAGCCGGCCTTGCCGAAGTACTCCTGTGCCTTTTTTCGGCCCCACATTGTTCCCAGACCTTCGCCGCCCTGGGCGAGGGAGACGCTCATGCAGTGCATGATCGAGAGAGTGTAGAGCAGGGTGCCCATGGGGTGGTCGCGGTCGCCGTGATGATGGCTCGATGAGTGGATGTCCTGGGCCAGGTAGACGCCCTCCTTGCGCAGGGTGCGGTTGATACCCTTGAGCAGGTTGAGCGGGTGGGCCTGGTCGTGAATGGCATCGAAGGTGGTCACCAGGTCGTAGTGCTCTGGTGGGGCCGTACGGTTGAAGTCGCTGAGGTCGCGCTCCTCGAAGCGCAGGTTCGCCAGGCCTCGACGTGCGGCTTGCTCCGTTGCCCAGCCGATGGCCTCCCTGGAGAGGTCGTAGCCGGTAAAGCGGCTGCTGGGAAAGCGTTCGGCGAGCTTCATCAGCGCCAGGCCGCGGCCGCACCCCAGGTCGAGGACATCGATCCCCTGCTCCAGCCTGCCGGGCAGTTCCGGCGCCAGGGGCAGGATGGCGTCCAGCAGCACCGGCAGTACTGTCTGGCCACTGTCCTCGGCCATGACTTCATGGAAACGAGCATAGCGGGAGTACGGCACGCCGCCGCCGTGGTGGAAGCATTCCAGCACGTCATCCTCCACTTGGCCCATCAATGGCAGGTATTGGGAGAACACGGCGAGATTGACGTCACCGCCACTGGTGATCAGCGCGGCGTGCTCTGGCGGAAGGCGGTAGGTCATGGTCTGCGGGTCGTGCTCGACCAGCGCCGCGACGGTTGCGCCGCCCAACCATTCACGCACGTAGCGCTCGTTGAGCTTCGCCTTGGCGGCAAGCTCGCTGCTGGTGACCGGCTCGCCGTCGGCCAAGTGAGTGAGCAGGCCGCTGCGGTGGGCCAGCGAGATCAGCTGCAGCATGGCGCCTTCGTTGAGCGCGGTGACGAAGCGGGCCTCGAAGTCGGCGGCACGGGAGGCGTCGAAGGCGTCGTTAATGGAAGGCTTGGTCTGGGCAGACATGGCGGTTCTCCTCGGGTCTTGTTGCGTGCGTTGGAGAGACCATTCTGGCGCTCCTGGCTGGGCTACACTGAAGTCCCTACGGACAAAAACCGGCGGTTTCCGCCATGTCGATACACAAGCCCACCATCGCATTGCTGGCGATTCCTGAATCGGCAGCTTCCACCCTGTACGGGGTTTACGATGTCTTCGCCGCTGCGGGGCGCGACTGGCCCGCCCTGATCGAGGGCAAAGCCGGTGAGCCGCTCTTCGTACCACAGGTGGTCGCCCGCACCGGTCCCCATGAGATGACCATCGCCAACGGCGTGCGCATCTTTCCCGATGCCGGGCTGAATTGGGTGCCCGATGTCGTGTGCATCCCCGAGATCATGCTGCCGCCGGAAACGCTGCTCGTGGGCCGCTATGCCGACGAGATCGAGTGGCTCAAGCGCTGCCATGCCGAAGGCACCATCCTGGCGACCGCCTGCTCGGGAGCCCTGCTGCTGGCCGAGTCGGGTCTGCTGCAAGACGAAGACGCCACCACCCACTGGGCCTACTGCGATGTGCTGGGGCGTTATCCGGGGGTTCGGGTGCACCCGCATCGTGCGCTGGTGATCGGCGGCACCGGAAACCGCCTGGTCATGGCGGGCGGCGGTACCTCCTGGAGTGATCTGGCGCTGTACCTCGTCGCACGTCTGGCCGGTGTCGACGAGGCGATGCATCTTGCCAAGCTGTTCTTGATCGATTGGCATGCGGCTGGCCAGCTTCCCTTCGCCATGCTCGCACGTACCCGGCAGGCCGAGGATGCCGTCATCGCTCGATGCCAGACATGGATCGCCGAGCACTATGACGAGCCATTGCCCGTGGCTGCGCTGATAAAGGTGTCCGGTCTCAGTGAGCGCAGTTTTCACCGTCGTTTCAGGAAGGCTACCGGCCTCTCACCCATGGAGTACGTGCACACCCTGCGTCTGGAAGAGGCCAAGCAGGTATTGGAGAGCGAAACGCTGGCCGTAGATGCCATCGCCGAGGCGGTGGGCTACGAGGATGCCGCCTTCTTCGGCCGGCTGTTCCGGCGCAGGGTCGGCCTGACCCCGGCTCAGTACCGGCGACGCTTCGGAGGCCTGCGCAAGGCGCTGACGGGTTGAGGATTCACGCGGGCACGCCAATGCCAGGATGCCGCTTACTGTTGTCGGCGCAAAACGACGGTGGCGAGCACGGCGAAGTAGTCGATACGCAGGGCGAATAGCTGGATCATGCATAGGCATTGCTGATCGCTATGAGGGCGATAGGAGGCTCATTTCTTGACGTCAACTTTGCTTGAGGTCTTAGGCTTCGCAAAGTGGGTCGGCCGCAAGCTGACCGTGAATAACCTCAACGATATTGCATCGTTTGGCGAAGGAGCCCATGCACCATGACAGTTAGCCTGCCTCAATCAGACTCTTATGAAACGAACGGCTGGGAAACCCAGTTGCTCGATCTCGAGGCCTATCTGGCGCGTATCGACTACCGGGGCTCGTTGACGCCGACCTTGGGGACGCTGCTCGCTTTGATGAGGGCTCACCTCGCGGCGGTGCCCTTCGAGAACCTGGAGATTGCCACTGGTGGCGAGATTCGCTTGGATCTGGAAAGCCTGCAGGACAAGCTGGTGCGACGACGGCGCGGCGGTTACTGCCACGAGCATAACACCCTGTTCGCCACGGTATTGGACAGGCTCGGCTTCGCTGTCGAGGGGCGCAGCGCGCGGATGCTGATGGGCGACGACGAGCGCAAGATCACTGCCCTCGGACACACGATCCTCGTTGTGACAGTGGAGGGTCGGCAGTGGCTGGTCGATGTCGGTGTCGGCAACGTCGGTCCGCGGGAGCCAGTGCCGCTGGAGGCGGGTGCCGAGGTGCGCCATGGGCGATGGGAATATCGGCTGGAGCGCTCGCCGCTGGGGTACTGGCTGCTGCGCTACCGGCGCCATGACGGCTGGTTCAATCTCTACCAGTTCAGTGACGAGCCCTACTATCGGGCCGACTACGAGGAGCATAACTACCTTGTATCACATCACCCAGACTCGCCCTTCGTGCGGCGCATCGTTGCCCAGTACAATGGAGCGGAGGTGCGCCATGCGCTCACCGACCTGGAGCTGAAGAGTTTCCGTCCCGGCGAGGCGCCGGAATTGCGCCAGATCAGTGCTCAGGAGCTGCCCAGTGTGCTGCGCGAGCTGTTCGGGCTGGTGCTCTTGCCCGAGCAGGAGGCGATTCTGCTGCGGCGTGCCGAGTCACTCGCCGAGACGTCGTCTGAGGGCGAGCAACTCGGCACCTGAGGCATGAGGATCAGTCGGGTTGATAGCTGCCGGCGTCCGCGGCGAAGCTGATCGCCAGGCGGTTCCAGGCGTTGATGGTGCAGATCGCCACGGTGAGGTCGGCGATGCCTTTCTCGGAGAAGTGCTCGCGGGTGGCTTCGAACAGGCTGTCGTCGATACCGCGGCCGGCGACCAGGGTGTTGGCCTCGGCCCAGGCCAGGGCGGCACGCTCGCGCTCGGTGTAGAAGGGCGTTTCACGCCAGGCGCTCAAGGCATACAGCCGCTGCTCGGTTTCACCGGCCTTGCGTGCATCCTTGGTGTGCATGTCAATGCAATAGGCGCAGCCGTTGATCTGGGAAACGCGGGTATAGACCAGCGCCAGCAGGCCGTCGCCCAGTTCGCCGCTTTCCGCAGCCTTATGGACATGACCTTGCAGGTCGAGCATGGCCTTGAGGCCGGCAGGGCTGGCGGAAAAGTAGTTCATGCGCATGGGTAGGGCTCCAGAAATGAATAGAGCCCTACCCTAGCCCGGCCACCAGCGGCGGCATTGTAGTTTTTCGACCCGTGTCGGATCAGTGTAGCTTCATGCGTGGGCGAATGAAGCGATTTAGGCCATCCGACAGCAGGATGAGGGCGGTCTTGGCCGTGCCGTGGATGGCGCGCTGGTGCATACGATAGAGCGAGGCGTAGAAGAATTTGGCCAGCCGGCCCTCGATGAACAGGCTGCGCGCGGAGGCACCTCGCATCAGGCTACCGATTGCTTCGAAGTGGGCCAGCGAGATGAGCGAGCCGCGGTCGCGATAGCGAAACGGCTTGAGCGTGCCGTTATCGAGCCGGGCAAGCAGGTTCTTGTAGAGCCGCTGCGCCTGCTGGTGGGCGGCCTGGGCCCGGGGTGGCACCACGGAGCCGTCCGGCTGGGTGCAGCTGGCGCAGTCGCCAAAGACGAAGATATTGGGATCGTCGACACTCTGTAGCGTCGGCTCGACCTTGATGCGCTGGTTGCGGTCCAACGTCAGGCCTAGTTCGCGCAGCACGTCGGGCGCCTTGATGCCCGCGGCCCACACGTTGAGGTCCGTCTCGATACGCTGCTCGTCGGCGGTGGCGATGGCGCCTTCCTCGACGCATACCACCCGGGTGCCGGTATGCACCTGCACGCCCAGCCGCTCAAGCTCGATACGCACGGCGCCGCGAATGCGCTCGGGCAGGGCCGGCAGTACGTCCGGTGCTGCCTCGATCAAATGGACTTCCAGGTAGCTGCTTTCCATCTCGGTGAAACCGTAGCTATGCAGCATGCGCGAGGCATCGTAGAGCTCCGCCGCCAGTTCTACCCCGGTGGCACCGGCGCCGACGATCCCGACGGTGAGCCGCGGATGCAGGCGCCGTTCGGGATCGCTGTAGCGCAGGAAGGTATTGAGCATGTCATGGCGAAACGCTTCCGCCTGGGCCGGGCTATCGAGGAAATGGCAGTGCTCGGCGACGCCTGGGGTGCCGAAGTCGTTGCTGACGCTGCCCAGCGCCAGCACCAGCAGGTCATAGTCCAGGCTACGAGCGGGCAGCACTTCCTGTCCGTGGTCGTCGAGCACCGGTGCCAGGCGCAGTTGGCGGGCATCGCGGTCGAGGCCTTCGAGCGTGCCGCGCTGGAAGCGATAGCCATTGAGCCGGGCATGGCTCTGGTAGGAGATCTCGTCGATGCTGGAATCCAGCGCTCCTGTGGCGACCTCATGCAACAAGGGCTTCCAGATATGAGTGGAATTGCGGTCGATGAGCGCGATGTCAGCCTTGCCGCGTCGTCCCAGGCGCCGCCCAAGACGAGTCACCAGCTCCAGCCCGCCGGCACCGCCGCCGACGACCAAGATCCGCGTTCTGTTCATGTATGGCTCCGCTAAAATGAGAATGATGCAATTGAGAAATGGGTGCACTCTACTTTACAGCTTGAATGTTGGAGTCGTTCTACTTTTTGCTTAGGAAGCCAGCGTTTCGCATGCTGCGATTGGCTCGCATCGGGCGGCCCTCCCCTTTAGCAGGAAGGCATTGAATATGAGTGAAGTTTCCCAGCCTGAGCTGGCTGGCAGCCTCGGTATTGTAGATTTCCGCTCTGCTCCGCGGGCGGCGTCCGGCCTGCTGCTAGAGCTAGAGCGCTTCGCGCCCGGAAAAGCCCTGGGCCCCTATGTGCAGTGCTACTGGCTGGCCAAGGGGGGGGCCAGCAGCCAAGCGGCGGGCGTGGAGTTGCTGCATCCTGACGGTGCCGCGGGGTTACTGTTCAACTTCGGTGGCGCATTCGAGCGGAATGGCGAGCGGCTGCGTGGCGCCTGCTGGGTGGATGGCCCCAAATGTCGCACGGCGCGGCTGGCGGTGGGGGAAACGCTCGACCTGCTCGGGGTGAGATTTCTGCCAGGCATGGCGTTTCCCTTCGTTGGCGAGGCGCTGTCGACCCTGGCAGGAGGGGAGCTGACACCGGGCGATGCCTTGTGTCGGCTTGAGCTCGAAGCGCTGCACGAGCGGCTGTGGCAGGCCCCCGACCTGGGAGGGCGTCTGGCATTGCTGGAAAACTACCTCCTGGGGCGGTTGCGGCGGCATGGGGCGCCAGAGCAGCAAGTGCTGACAGCCTCGCTTGGCTGGCTTCAGCGTCACCAAGGCCAGGCAAGCATTGCTACGTTGGTGGATGCGCTGCCGTTCGGCCAGCGCCATCTGGAGCGGCTGTTCCAGCGCCACGTGGGGCTCTCGCCCAAGCGCTACGCCCGGCTGTTGCGTGTCGCCCACAGCCGCGAACTGATCAAACAGGGCGGGGCCGCTAACTCCCTGACCGATACCGCTCTCGCCGCCGGCTACTTCGACCAGTCTCACTTCATTCACGACTTCAAGGCCGTGACCGGCCTGACGCCGGGCGGCTACCTCGACCATGTGCGGCGCCGCTACAGCCGCGACGCTCAACCATAGGTCGGCCGCTGCGGCCAGCCCGGCGGCGAGTCCTCGAAATCCTCCTGGCGCCCGTAGGGCGTGACATCGAGGAGTTGGTAGGCGTCGGTGAGGCTCTCGCAGCCGCGGGCGTAGGTCGAGTAGGTGTGGAAGATCTCCCCATCCAGGTGGAAGAAGACGCTCAGGCCATGGCACTCGCCTTTGGTGAAGTGCGGCTCTTCGCCGCTGCGTGACGCGAGCTCCGCCTGGCTGCGGTAGTCGTACTGGGGCGGGGCGATGGCCGGGTCCAGGGTGACGTGAAAGTCGTAGTTGAAGTCGCTGCCGTAAGACGAGACCCAAGGCCAGTGCCAGCCCTGTTCGGCCTTGTACGTCTCGAGCTTGGCTAATGGTGCCCGGGATATCAGCGCGAAACTGGTATCACGCTCGCCCAGCAGCGAAAGATTGCCCAGGGAGTTCACGAACCCGGTACAGCCGCGACAGCCCTTCTCCCATTCCGGGTCGAACATGAAGTGGTAGACGATGAGCTGATGCCGGCCCTCGAACAGATCGAGCAGGCGGGTCTTGCCGTTCGGGCCGTCGAAGACGTACGACTTGTCGAGTTGCACCATGGGCAGCTGCCGGCGCGCGGCATTCGCGCGGTCCATTTGCCGGGTCAGGGCCTTCTCTTCTTCGAGCAACTGTTTGCGAGCGTCGAGCCACACCGCTCGGGAGACGACTTTCGGATGGGCTACCGTATCTTGTGCCATGAGGCTATCTCCTGTTGTCATCGTTTCAGGAGATAGTCGTTCGGTCGGTCACAGAATCGACAGAGGCGTGGCTTGCCCACCCTATCCTGCCGATTCGTACTCATCGTGACGCTTCACCCAGTCCATCAGATTGTGATGGGGGCCCGTTTCGTTACGGCCCTTGGGCGTCATGTCGAGCAGCATATAGGTGCTGTCGACGAGTTCGTCGCCGCGTCCGTAGGTCGAGTAGGTGTGGAAGATATCGCCATTGGCGTCGCGGTAGAACACGCTGAGTCCGGACAGGTCCTCGATCGAGACGTTGGCGATGGCGTAGTTATAGGTGACCGCTCCCCGGGCGATTGCTTCGGGGGTGAAGGAGACCTGGTAGTCGTAGTTGAAGTCGCTGCCGTGCGAGGAGATCCACTTTACCTGCCACCCCATTCGCTTGCGGTAGGCGTCGATTTCGGCGAGGGGTGCGCGGGAGACCCGAACCAGACTGACATCATGATGTTCGAGATGCACTCGCGTGCCTTCGATATGGTCGGCCGTGAAGGAGCAGCCGACGCACCCTGCGCTCCAGCCGGGGCCGAACATGAAGTGGTGGACGATCAACTGGCTGCGCCCTTCGAACAGTTCGACTAGGCTCCTGCGGCCTTCGATCGTATCGAAGGTGTATTCCTTCTCGACCTTCACCCATGGCAAGGCGCGGCGCTTGGCGTTCAACTCGTCGCGCAAGCGAGTGAGCTCCTTTTCCCTTGTCAGTAGCGCCTTGCGGGCGGCGAGCCATTCTTCACGGTAGACGACGGGGTGGGATATTTCATCGTGCGCTGGCATGAAGACTTCTCCTGTTACTTGTCGCTGCACGAGATAGTCGTCCTGAAGGGGCCGGATTCGACAGAGGAGAGAAATCGCTGCGCCAAGTGTTGTTGACCTAATTGCTAAAAGCAACTAAATATGTGCTAAAAGCAACTAGTTGAGGTTTCCATGAGCGCAGAACAACACTTACATGAGCGCGCCGAAACGGTACGCAGCTTCAACCGCTTCTACACGCGGCAGATCGGCGTGCTGCACGAGCACCTGCTGGAGAGCCAACTTTCTCTGACGGAAGTGCGCATCCTCTATGAGCTGGCGCATCGGCCGATGCTTACCAGCGCGGACCTTTGCCGGGAACTGGAGCTCAATGCAGGCTACGTGAGTCGAGTATTGAAGGGCTTCGAGAAGAAGGGGCTGATTACCAAGACCCCCTCGGCTTCTGACAGGCGAGCGACGCAACTGCAGCTGACGGAGCAGGGCAGGGCGACTTACAGGCCACTGGACGAGGCGGCACAGTGCGAAGTCGTTGCCATGCTCGAGCAGCTTTCGGAGCCGGAGCAGCATCAACTGGTCGAGGCGATGGGCCAGGTCAAGGGCCTGCTCGGCGATAGGGATTCAAGTTACTTGTTGCGCGACCCGCAGCCGGGTGACATGGGGTGGATCGTTCACCGTCAGGCGGTGCTCTATGCCCAGGAGTACGGTTGGAACAGCGAGTATGAGGCGCTGATAGCGGAGATCGTTGCCAAGTACCTGCGTGACTTCGATCCGCGTTGGGAGCGGTGCTGGATCGCCGAGAAGCATGGACGCGTCGTTGGATCGGTGTTCGTCGTCCGCGAAGACGAGACGACCGCAAAGCTGCGCCTGCTTTACGTCGACCCCGGCGCCCGTGGCCTTGGCATAGGCGGCCGTCTCGTCGATGAATGCCTGAGGTTCGCTCGCCAGGTCGGCTACAAGAAAATGATCCTGTGGACCAACAGCGTTCTTGTCGATGCGCGAAAGATCTACGAAAGGGCGGGCTTCGAGCTGATCGAGGAGGAGCCGCACCACAGCTTTGGCAAGGATCTCGTAGGCCAGGTGTGGAGCCGTGAACTGTAGCTTGCTGATCGATCTTGACACCTCGATCATCGAGGTATAGTTTTCCTGACATGACCAAGGCGAAAATCGAGGCGGCCGCTGGCCGCAAGATTCCCGAGTACGGCGACCCTTCGTACTGGCACGGCACGATCAAGATGTCGCTGTCGAAGTTCTTCGTGCTCAGCGTACTGCACCGCAAGCCGATGCATGGCTACGAGGTGGTTCAGGCGGTGGAGAAGAGCACCAAGGGCTGCTGCAGCCCGTCGGAGGGCACGGTCTATCCGATGCTGAACGAATTCGAGGCGGGGGGCTACCTGAGCGCTACCGCCGAGGTGGTGCAGGGGCGTTCGCGCAAGGTCTACGCGCTGACGGCCAAGGGACGGGATGCCTTCCAGGTGGCGGTAGATGCCTGGCTGGATGCCACGGACTGCATCCTCGAGAGCCGCCGCATGGCGGGCGGAACGGCGTCGAAGCGGGAGGGGCAACAAGAATGAGTTCGAGGCATCTTTTCAGGTCTACATGCCTCGATGATCGAGGTATCTGATGCGCTCACGCACCGGAGTCGTCGTCGCCCTGGGCGTCTCCCAGACCCTGGCCTGGGGCTCGACCTACTATCTGCCGGCCATCCTCGCCGTGCCCATGGCGCAGGATCTCGGCCTTTCCACCGGCACGGTATTCGCGGCCTTCTCCTCGGCGCTGGTGGTGTCGGCGATTCTGGGGCCGGCGGTAGGGCGACGCATCGACCATTTTGGTGGGCGCGATGTGCTGGCGGCGTCGAGCCTGGTATTTGCCTTGGGTCTGGTGCTGCTGGGGCTGGCCAGCGGTCCACTGATGCTGTGGGTGGGGTGGCTGGTGATCGGCGTCGGCATGGGCATGGGGTTGTACGAATCGGCCTTCTCGACCCTGGCGGGGCTCTATGGCCGCGAGGCGCGTGGCCCCATTACCGGCATTACGCTGCTGGCAGGCTTCGCCAGTACCGTGTGCTGGCCGATTACCGGCTGGCTCAACGCCGAATTCGGCTGGCAGAACGCCTGCTTCGCCTGGGCCGCCGTGCACCTGCTGCTGGGTCTGCCGCTCAATCGGCTGCTGATACCGTTCGGTATTCAGCCACCGGCGACCCATGCCGAGACGGCGGCGGGCGAGGCCAACGCGTCCTGGCTGCCGATGGCGCTGTTGGCCTACGTCTTCGCCGTGACCTGGTTTGTCAGTACCGCCATGGCTGCACACCTGCCTTGGCTGCTGCAGATTGCGGGCCTGTCGCCAGCAGCCGCGATTGCCGCTGCGGCGCTGGTGGGGCCGGCCCAGGTCGCGGCACGGCTGCTGGAGTTTTCGCTGCTGCGACGCTTTCATCCCTTGTTTTCGGCAAAGCTGGCGGTAGTCGCCCACCCCCTTGGCGCACTTGGCGTAATGGCACTGGGGGCACCGTTGGCCACGCTATTCGTGCTGCTGCACGGCGCAGGCAACGGGATTCTTACCATCGCCAAGGGCACACTGCCGCTGGCGATCTTCGGCCCCCACGGCTATGGGCTGCGCCAGGGGGTGCTGATGGTGCCGGCACGCTTCGGCCAGGCGCTGGCGCCGCTGGCCTTTGCCTTGCTGATCGAGCGCTTCGGCACCCAGGCGCTGCTGTTTTCCGCCGCTCTGGGCCTCTCGGCCCTGGTGGCGCTGCAGGTGCTTCAACACCACCCCATGAAGGAGGCGACATGAGACTGCGCACGCTGTCCGATCCTGACTATCTGCCCGCGCTCGACGAGCGCTTTGCTCGCCAGCGGCCTGGCGAAAACATGCTCGATCCGCTCGGCCATTCGCCGCGCATCCTGCTGCTCTACGGTTCGCTGCGCGAGCGCTCCTATTCCCGCCTGGCGGTGGAAGAGGCGGCGCGGCTACTGCGCCATTTCGGCGCCGAGACGCGCATCTTCGATCCATCGGACCTACCGCTGCCGGACCAGGTGGCGGGAGACGATCACCCGGCGGTGCAGGAGCTGCGCGAGCTGGCCATCTGGTCCGAAGGGCAAGTTTGGTGCAGCCCCGAGCGACACGGGCAGATCACCGGCGTGATGAAGGCGCAGATCGACCATCTGCCGCTGAGCATGGGTGCGGTGCGACCCACCCAGGGGCGCACCCTGGCGGTGATGCAGGTCAGCGGCGGCTCGCAGTCGTTCAATGCGGTGAACACCCTGCGTCTGTTGGGGCGCTGGATGCGCATGGTCACCATCCCCAACCAGTCCAGCGTGCCCAGGGCGTATCAGGAGTTCGATGAGGCCGGGCGCATGCTCCCTTCGCCGCTCTACGACCGCATCGTCGACGTGATGGAAGAGCTGGTGCGCTTTACCCTGCTGCTGCGTCCCCACGCCGAGACGCTGGTGGACCGCTACTCGGAGCGCCGCGAGGCGGCCGGCGGCAAGGCTGATCCGGTGACGGACAGGGCGGCGATTGCGCAAACGTCGGAGTAGCGCCATGCACAAGGTACTCTGGTTGACGGACCCTCATCTCGTTGAGCCAGATAACGCAGCGTCGCAGAGGCCTATCGAGGCCTGGCAGCGCTTCAGGCGTTGCCTCGACGAAATACGCCGCGAACATGCGGACGCTGAGCTGCTCGTGCTGACTGGTGATCTGGTTCACCTGAATAACCCTGGTGCCTATGCGCTGCTGCGCGAAGAGCTGGAAACGTTGCCTATACCTTACCGGCTACTGGTGGGCAACCATGACGATCGCACTGCGTTGCATGAGGCGTTTCCCGATATCCCCATGAACGGGGGCTTTGTTCAGAGCTGCGACGATATCGGTGAGACGCGCCTGATCTATCTCGACACCCAGGCAGCTCAGGGCCACCATGGCGAGCTCTGTCCCTTCCGGCTCGACTGGCTGGCAGCGCAGTTGGCGGAAGCATCGAGGCGTCCTGTATTGCTCTTCCTGCACCACCCGCCCATGGAAATCGGCGTACCCGCGCTCGACAGACTCAGGCTGTTGGAGAGCGAAGGGCTGCGCGATTTGCTGCAATCACGCCCTGCCCCGACGCAGCTCTTCTGCGGCCATGTGCACCGGAACGTATCGGGTCGATGGAGTGGCCATCCCTTCGTCACCTTGAAGAGTACCAACACGCAGTTCGCTTTCGACATGCAGGCGGAACGCCTGGTACGTTGCCTTGAGGAACCCGGCTATGGAGTCTTGCTGTTCGATGACGACAAGGTGATCGTCAATTACATAGATATTTCCATCGACCGCTGATGCCAAGGTAAGCGCTGCAAGGCCGGGGCGATTGTCGCCCCGGCGTTTGGCGTCACATCGGTGGCCGCCATCAGGATTGTTAGGATTCAGGATCCAGAGCGCTCTCCTATTGTGCCTACTGCTGCGCTGGTAACCCCAGTATTTCCAGGCTTGCCTTGCCAAGTTCGACGCGCTTTGCAGCATCGCCGGCCTCTTTGATATCCAGGTTCAAGGCGAAGGGGTAAAGCGTGTCTCCTTCCTGAGCCCAGCCCACCCACCAGCCTATGCCGGGATCGGGAGCGTTCTCCCAGCCGGTCTTGCCATAAAGAGCCCAGCTCTCGTCATGCTCCAGCAGGATGATGTCGCGGGTGGCCTGTTGGGCCCAGTCGGGGGCAGGCAGTGTCCCTTGGGCCAGCTCGAGCAGGAAGTACGCTTGCTCGATAGCGCTTATCTCGAGCGGACCCACCAGCCAGAAGTCGTCGACATGCTCGCCCATCTCGGCGTTGCCGTAGTCGAGTTCCCGTAGGGCTGTCTGCATCGGTTCCTTGCCGATACGCCGGGCCAGGGCCTGATAGATAGGAACATTGGAAAGCTCGATGGCCTCACGCAACCCCATGTCCCGTTCCCATACGTCGAAAGGCTGGGGCTCGCCACCGTAGGGAAGAACCTCGTGGACGCCATCGACGGCTTCGACAGTCAGGCCGATAAGGGTATGCGGCACCTTGAAGGTCGAGGCCGGTACGAAGGGTGTCGTGGCCCGTGCGTGATCATGGCCGATGAGCCGCTGGTTGATGGGGTCATAGAGTACGAACGTGCCACTGATGCCTGCTTCCTGAAAGAGCTGGGTTATCTCAGGGCTTTCCTGCCACTCGTGGGCGTAAGCATTGATGCTGAGTAACAAGAGGCCAGGAGCCACTATTCTTTTCATTATTAATTTCCTGAAGTTTCATTTGCTTGGTTAAAGGAAGAAGTGCGTTGCCGAAATGTAGTGGACGGCAGTGTTTTTGAAAGATGATTCTGAGTAAAGTGCCAAAAAATCAGATGATTATTCGTGATGAGTGCCCCTTCGTTAACGTTATATAAAGAGGCTTTTCTGGACTCTATATATGGTGTTTCCAATGCGACCGTTGAATATGAAGCAGCTGCCCTATATCGCAATCGCCGGCTTCGCTGAGCCTATCGTCAGGATATTGACTACCTTCAAGGGTAGGCGCGGCCAGGATGCCGTGAAATCATTGGAAAGGAGGCTGTCATGTACCCACTCGCGATGCCCGAAACCGTTGTTGTCGTGACCGGCGCTTCCAGCGGCATCGGTCGTGCCACGGCCCATGAGTTTGCTCGCCGGGGAGCGGTCCTGTTCCTGGCTGCCCGGGACAGGACGGCGCTGCATGACGTCGCGGAAGAGTGTCATCGGCTCGGAGGACAGGCCAGGTTCATCGTCGCCGACGTCACCAAGCCTGAAGATATGCAACGACTGGCCCAAAACGCGATAGAGGCAGCGGGCAGGATCGATGTATGGGTCAACAATGCGGGCGTCGGTGCGCTCGGGGCCTTCGAGGAGATCCCCCTCGAAGACCATGAGCGGGTCATCCAGACAGACCTTATTGGCCAAATCAACGGCGCCTATGCCGTTCTGCCGCACTTCAAGCAACGGGGTCGCGGCATTCTGATCAACAATGTTTCCCTGGGCGGCTGGGCCCCCCAACCCTATGCTGCCTCCTATAGTGCAGCAAAGTTCGGCCTGCGTGCCTTCGCCGAAAGCCTGCAGGGTGAGCTCCGTCATTGGCCGGATATCCATGTCTGTAATGTCTATCCCGCCGTGATGGACACCCCGGGATTTCGTGATGGTGGCAATTACACCGGCCGTGCCGTCAAGCCCGTACCGCCTGTCTACGATCCCAGGCGTACCGCTCGTACCATCGTCAACCTGACTCGCTATCCACAGCCGACTGCCTACGTGGGGCTGCCCGCCATGCTGGCTCGCCTTGCTCATGGTATGCCTGGCTACCAGTGGCTCAATGCCAGCCTGGTGAATTTCGCCATGAGGCGAGCCCGGCCCATGGCGAATTCATCGGGCAACCTGTATGCGCCGCCGAGTGGCGAGCGGCGCATCGATGGTGGTTTCCGTTCCACCGATACGCGCCGCAAGGCGGTCGTGGCAGCGGCCATTGGAGGGGCACTGGTAGGCTTTTGCCTGTCACGCCGTCGGAGGTAGCGCCAGAGCTGAACATTGAGCATCACCTTCATGCCGGCAGCGGAGCGCCGGCACTCTTTCGATGCAGACGTTCGGCCAGCCGATCGATACGCGCCAGGGCGCTCTCGGTCGAAGCGGCCAAGGCGTCACCGCCTTCTTCCTGGTGCTCGATGGCGATGTTATGGAAGCCGCTGATGCCGATGAACTGCAGGGCGGTGCGTACGCTGGGCTCCAAGTGGTTGAGCGCAGCCAGGGGGCGCCCCGGGTCGAAGTCGTAACCGCCGCGGGATGAGAGCAGCACCGCATGGCGTGGGCGGTCTGCCAACAACGGCACGTAGTGTTCCAGCGGTAGGTGAGGATGGGCTCCGTACTTCAGGTCGAAGTCGACGGTGCGGCCCATGCGGACGATATTGTCGATCCAGGTCTTGAATGCGGCCGGCGGACCGAAATTGTACATGGGCACGCCGAGCACCATGATGTCGGCCTGAATAACCTCATCGACAAGCGCATCGCTCTCGGCAAGCACCGCCCGCATCGATTCGGTCAGTTCTTCGACAGGCGTGTAGGCGGCTTCGATCCATTCGACGCTGGTCAGCTGCGGCGGGTTGGCGCCGATATCGCGATGGACGATCTCGGCGCCCGGCTCCAGAGCACGCCAGCGGGTAACGAAGTGATGGCTCAGCCGGCGGGTATGCGAGCCGTGATCGTGAGTGCCGGCGCGACCGGGGCGCGGGCTGGCATCGAGATGGAGTAGACGTGTCATGGGCTTTCTCCTTTGTTGGGTGTAGGATCTTTTGAGTGAATCTGTTTCAGCTGTGTTTGGTAGCTTGTGCCAAGCATGGGTGGGCGACAAACGACGATTCTTTTTCGATATTGGAAAATAAAACTCAGCCATGACGCCGCGCCGACTGCCTTCTTTATCCGCCCTGCGCGCTTTCGAAGCGGCGGCCCGGCACCTCAGCGCCAAGCGGGCTGCCGAGGAGCTTTCGGTGACGCCGACGGCCATCAGCCATCAGCTCCGCCAGTTGGAGGAGAGCCTGGGGGTGGCTCTGTTCGTGCGCCGGCCACGCCAGCTGATACTGACGGCCCAGGGACAGACGCTGCTGGCGGTGCTGAGCGACTCCTTCGACGCCATCGCCGAAACGGTGACCAGGCTGCGCCGTCCTCCCTCGCGCCATAGCGTGACGCTCTCGACCACGCCAGCCGTGGCCTCGCGCTGGCTGTTGCCCTGGGTGTGCCTGCTGCGTGACGCCCATCCGCAGATCGACTTGAGCATCCAGGTCTCCCACCAAGCGGTTGCCCTGGATGGTGTCGTCGCCGACATGGCGATTCGCTACGGTGAGGGCCCCTGGCCGGGGCTGGTCGCGGAGAAGCTGTTCGACAATGTCTTCGTACCCGTCTGCAGCCCCGTGCTGAAGCTGCGTGAACCGGCCGAACTGGTGCGCCATACGCTGCTGCACTTCTCTTCGCCCGCGCCGTTGGACTGGGCGGCCTGGCAGCGTCAGGTCCACGTCCCGGGGCTCGACGTCAGCGCCGGGCTGATGTTCTCCGACGAGACCCACGGCATCACCGCCGCGCTGGATGGCCAGGGCATAGCCCTGATGAGCCAGTACCTGATCGAGGAGGAGCTGCGTCAGGGGCGCCTGGTACAGCCATTCGGCCCCGAGGTAAAGGCGGCTCCCTTCCAGCTCGTCTACCCGCCTGAGCGGCTCGAAGAGCCGGCCATCGCTGCCGTGCGCGACTGGATCATGGGGTTGTTGGACGCTCCGTCCAGGGAGAGCGCCTGCCGTGCTATCGCTGAAAGAGTTTCATAGCGTCAGCCGTGCGAGCTTGTCGGGGTTGCGCACGATGAAGATGTCGGTGGCCTGCCCTGAGCGGTCGTAGCCGAAGGTAACCGTAGCGACGATGCTTCCTTCTCGATGCATCACGAAGCCGGGGCCACCGTTGATATCGGCCTCGCGCCATTGGTAGTCGGACCAGTAGCCGCGCAGCCGGCTCACCAGGAAGTCCAGCACCTCCTCTATGCCATGCAATGGCTCGAGCAGAGTGGGCACCTTGCCGCCGCCATCGGCACTCAGGCGCACCTCGGCCGAGAGCAGGTTGGCAAGCCGTGCCGTGGCGCCTTCGGCAACGGCGAGCCTGAAGGCTTCGAGCAGTGCCTGCTGTCGATCGCGCGGTGGAGCGAACCTCTGCCCGCTCGACTGCAGGTTGGCCCGCGCCCGTGACACCAGCTTGCGGCAGGCCGGCTCCTTGAGTTCGAGCATGGCGGCGATCTCGACATAGGGCGTGTCGAAGATCTCGTGCAGCAAGTAGGCGGCGCGCTCCTTGGGCGAGAGGCGTTCGAGCAGCAGCAGGAAAGCGGTGGAGAGCGAGTCGGCCAACTGCAGGCTGCGTTCTGCATCGGATACGACGGGTGTCGGGATGGGCTCGGGTAGCCAGGCGCCGACATAGTCGACCCGGGCTCGGTGGGCATTGCCCAGCAGATCGAGGCAGCGCCGTGTGCAGGTCGTGGTCAGCCAGGCGTGGGGAGCATCGATCGCCTGTCGATCCGCCGCCTGCCATTTGAGAAAGGTGTCCTGCACCGCATCCTCGGCGTCGGCGCGTGAGCCGAGGATGCGATAGGCCAATCCCAGCAGCATGGGACGGGCCTCCTCGAAGCGAAGCAAATCGGCAGAAGGCATCAGGCTGTCTCGGTTGCCGGAGCCGCCATGCTCTTGGCCCAGGCCACCGTGGCCGCGTGAATCTCGGGCGGATGGGCAAGCAGGGGCGATACCGCGGCGATATAGGCGTCGTAGGCTGGCCCCTGCATGAAGGCCTGCGGGTCCGCACCGTCGGCATAGCGCTGGAAGACGCGGATCGTGTCGGGATCGCGGTCATCGTAGCAGTAGAAATAGGCGTCGTGGACCTGGCGCGCCTCGATGCTGGGCGCGAGGTGGGTCTCCCAGGCGCGGCGTACCTCGTCGCGCTTGCCGGGCAGTGCCTTGTGGGTAATGAAGAGGATGTTCTGGCTCATGCGTCGCTCCTGAATCGCTAATGATTATGGCCCGTAGGCCGTCACTGTGATGACGATTCAGGTGGACGCTATGTGACATCGCCCGCAACCGACGATACCTGGTTGACCGAGACGATGGTGTCGCTCCAGATCATTTCGAAGTGGGCGGTTTGCACCATGGATGTCACCGGCCGTGGGGTCATGAGACCCCAGCAGGTGGCGCTGGAAGCACGAACCGAATGGTAGCGCAGCCCCGATGTGCCATCTTCCTTGAGGGCTAATCCCAGTTGGCGGGAAGCGCTGTAGTCGTCCGGCGAGTAGATCTTGTGCTCGCGGCGAATCGTCAATCCATCCGCCATCCCGGCCTCGTCGAAATCACAGGCCAGGCCGCGAAATACGAAGCGTTCGTAGCTCAGGTCGGGAACATTGCGCCAGTAGACCTCTTGATGGTGCTGCACCTCGGCCAGAGCCGTGTCCATGGTGTCGCCCAGGTAGAGGATGCCGAAGCTGCCGTCACTGAAGCGCGAGCCATCAGGATTCACATGGGTGAACGGCGCCACTGCATAGGAGCATTCGGGGATTCCGAAGGGGATTTCCTCTGGCGGAATCAGGTCGAGGCGGCCGGCCTCGTTCTGTAACCGTGGATTGGTCAGCGCCTGGAGTGCGTAGAGCGCCTGGAACTCATCGGCACTGGCGACGTCATCGAAGACATTAATAGGCGGGAATTTGGAATTCACCAGGCGGTAGGCGCGCTGCTGCCTGCCCGGTAGCTGGGGAAGCGCCCCCAGACTCACCATTGAGAGCCTCGCAGGGTATCGATCCGCTTGAAGGTTTCGTAGAGAGAGATGAAGTCACCTTGTGCCATCACTTCCAGCGGCGCGCGGCCATGGAAGAAGCTGTTGTGGTTGGCCATGGACATGAAGCCGTAGAGGTTCTCCGGATTGTCGAAGACCACCCGCAGCGCCGAGTGAATGTTAAGCACCAGGCTGATGCGAGTGAGCTGGTCGGCATCAAGGCTGACCTCCCAGGCCGGGTCGCGTCGCTTTGCACGCGCATAGGTGCTACGGGAGACACGCAATATCGCCGCGCCCTGCTCCCCGGTCGCGCCCCACTTCTCGAGGATTGCGACAGCGGCCTTCAACCCGGTCGCCGCAGTGGACTTGCTGTGGGTCGCAGCTTCGATGACGCTCATAGTCAGGCTCACGCTGTGTCTATAGACACTATTTTAGAATAAATGCCTCCAAGGATAAATGGCGAGCTTGAGCTGCAACTTACTCACTGCGCCCCGGGTGAAGCGGCAGCAGGCGTCCGCGCTCGCAATACAGCCCGATGTCACGCAGTATTCTTGCGTCGCACTCTCTCAATGCCACATGGTCTCTATGGCGGGCAGCACGCCGGCGGCCTCGCTTCAGCCATGTCATGATTTTTCTCAGGTTCATGGGCCTTCCCCTCACGAGTGTGGCGTGTTTCTGCCACTTTCCCGCTCTGATCGAGAGGCCACACTCCGTTTATTGCCGTCAAAGGCGCCCACTGGCGAGGAGGCCCGGTCGGCCGCGTTCCCATGCATCGGGCGGATAGCCGCCCGGCGGCCAAGGTACGTGCCTTCATTGACCTGCTGGCCGAGCGGCTGAGGGAGGAAGTGGTGCTGAACTAGGCGGCAGCCTGTTCTTCCTTTTCGTAGTTGATCATCCAGGCGACGCCGAACCGGTCCACCAGCATGCCGAAGCGATGCGCCCAGAAGGTCTCCTCGAGCGGCATCTGCACGGCGCCGTTGTCGGCCAGGGCATTGAAGAGCCGTTCGGCCTCGGACACGGAGTCGACCCCAACGGCAATGCTCGCACCCTTGATGCCTTCGTAGGGTGCCGGACATGCGGGGGAGTTGTCCGAGGCCATCAGCAACTGGTCGCCGATGCGCAGCCTGGCGTGCATGACCAGATCGCGGGCTTCCGGGGGGATTTCCATGTCTTCGCTGTCGGGCATCTCGGCATAGGTGGACATGGCCTCGAGCTTGGCGCCGAAGCAGCGCTGATAAAACTCGAAGGCGTCGCGGCAGTTGCCGTCGAAGATCAGATAGGTGGAAAGCTGCATGATGGGTCTCCAGGGGGTTGTTGTCGGTTCTACTTTCCTTCGTCGATTCAACGTAGTCGATTTCGACACCCATACATTTATTTTCTTGCTGCCAATCGTTGCAACCGGACGGCCTGCGCCGAGAGAGCGTCGCAAAGCTCGGGTGGGTCGAGGATCTCGAAGTCGAAGGGTTGGTGGGCCAATTGACGGGCAAACCAGGCCAGGCTATCGGTGCGGGCATGTAGCATTACTGCGTTTCCATCAGGCGTGAACACGCCGATGTTGCGTCCGAGTTCCTCGACGGCCTTGGCCAGCTCGGTGTGCAAGCGCACGCGGATGGCAGTCGCCCGGGGCAGACTGGCGATGCCACTGGTCAAGTGTTCGACCGGGTCGAAGTCTGCTGGTCTTTCGAAGCTGGCCTCGAGCGGCGCGGCCTCGGTGATGCGGTCCAGGCGAAAGCTGCGCAGGTCACGGCGCAGGTGGCACCAGCCGCTGACATACCAGCGCCCACCGCGATAGACCAGGCCGTAGGGATTGAGCACGCGCCGGGTGTGCTGCTCCCGGTCGTCGCGATAGTTGAGCCGGACTCGCTGGCACGACTGGGTGGCGATGGCGAACAAGATAAGCAGGCGTTCGTCGCCCGGGGCTCTTGCCGGAGGCAATTCCAGCCGCGCGCTCTCGCTCAGAGCATGTGCCTGCTCTTTTAGCTTGGCGGGCATGACCCGTTCCAGCTTGGCCCGCGCGGTGTCAAGCGCCGGGGTCGCGTCGGCGATGCCCAACTTCTGTGCGGCGAGTAGCCCCAGTGAGACGGCTAGCGCTTCTTCGCTGCTGAACATCAGCGGCGGCAGCTTGAAGCCCGGCATCAGGCGATAGCCACCGTGCCGCCCGCGTTCGGTGGTGACGGGAATGCCGAGTTCCTCCAGCGCCTGTATGTAGCGCCGCAGCGTGCGTCGATCGATACCCAGCCGCTCGGCCAGTTCCCGGCCGCTCATATGGCGGTGGGTCTGCAGCAATTCCAAGAGCGTCAGGGCGCGGACGGTGGGATTAACCACGCGGGTATTTCCCCTGCTTTAATAGGACGTAATCTATCCTATTTGGCCATTACCTTGCTGACAAGGCCAGACGCAGAGAGCCCTGGCATACACCACTAGACTCAGCAAGGACCAAGACAATGGAACCCGTATTCTTCTATGGCGTACCGCAAGGCTGCTCGTTCGGCTCGATCGTGGCGCTCGAGTGGCAGGGCCAGCCCTACCGCCTGTGCCGCATCGAGATGATGGAGCAACCCTGGGACCCGCTCTATGCCAAGGTGAACCCACTGTTTCAGACACCGGCACTATTACCGGAAGGCGGCGAGCCTCTCAGCGAGAGCCTGGCGATACTTCAACATCTGGCCGCAAGAGATCTCGAAACACGGCTGGGCTTTGAGCAGGGCAGCCGGGAGTTCGATCAACTGAATCAGATGCTTGCTTATCTAAACACTGATTTTTTCTCGGCATTCAACCCGTTGTGGTGGCTATACGAAACCCAAGGGTTGAGCGGCGTGGAGCAGGAAGTGCTGCGCCGACTGGGTCGCGAGAAGGTCGCCGAGGGCTGTGCTTATCTCGACGGTCTGCTGGCCGATCGGGAGTGGCTGCTGGGTGACTACCGCACCATGGCGGATGCCTATTTTATCGGTATCGTGCGCTGGGCGGAGTATCACCGGCTGTTTGACCTGAAGCAGGAGTATCCGAACCTGGCGCGTCACCTGGCGAAGCTCAGGGACGACCCTGCCGTACGGTTTGCCGAGGCCATCGAGCGCGGCGAGCAGCCGGCGGGGCGGGGGCACTTCAGGGGGCATGTGAGCTTGCAGGAATTGGAACCGCGCCTGGTCGCCTAGGCGGGGCCTGTAGCGAGGTGATCGAAAAGTCGCCGGGTGCGCTTTATCAGGCCATGCCCGGCGACTCTACCAAGGCATGACGCCTCTTCGGTAAGTAAGGGCTTACCGGGGCGCTGTTCGGTCATCGCTGAAAAATTGACCTCTTCGTATGTCGTGCTATGTTCTTTAACGCAGTCAGGCAGTGATTTGCGTTGTCCTGGCTAGCCTAGGTACCTTACGGAATCACTCCGTTTGGCGGCTGCAACGAGACTGCTTGACATGACCTTGCCGATACGCTCTCCGTTTTTTGCACCGATGGCCGTCCTGGCCATTGTGGCAGTGTGTGCGGCATCGCCTCCCCCCGTTTCACCTGTCGCCCCGCCGTTCGGCGTTTCGCCGCCACCGGGGCTCGACATGGCCGGCGTTTCCCCGCCGCCCATGTGCACTCTGGGCTGACCTCCGGCCCACCAAGCTGCCTCAGCTTCCCATCGTTCGGTATCGCTTGCCTGATACTGGCTGAGGCCTGTGCGTCTCTAGACAGGTGAAAGTCATCATGACAAACCATTCCGTGACCTGGACTGCCTATGCGTCCACGGCACTCTTCGTGCTGCTGTGGGGCAGTGGCGCCATCTTTACCAAATGGGGGCTGGATCATGCCCCGGTCTTTGCATTTCTACTGCTGCGCTTTGGCCTGGCGCTGGCCGTGCTAATGGCCATCGGGCTTTATCGACGACGCTGGTTACCCGCGCCTGGCACACGTCTGCGCGTCGCCAGTACCGGCCTGCTGCTGATAGGGGCTTACTCGATCTGTTATTTCCTGGCCATGGCGCAGGGCATCACACCCGGTGTGCTGGCCACCCTGCTTGGGATACAGCCGATTCTCACCCTGATGCTGCTCGAGCGACGCTTCGCACCGACGAGAATAATGGGGCTCTGCGTGGCACTGATGGGGTTGGTACTGGTGGTCTACCAAAGCATCGTCCTGGTGCGCTTTTCTTTGGCAGGTATTGGCTTCGCCCTGGGGGCGTTGGGATGCATGACAGTGGGCGCCATCATGCAGAAGCGTATCCGACAATCGCCCGCTGAGGTTCTGCCGCTGCAGTATGTGGCCAGCCTGGCCTTGTGCCTGCCTTTTGCCGCGTTCCAGCCGATGGCATTCGAGCCAACATGGGAATTCCTGGTTCCGCTTCTCTGGCTGGCATTGGTCATCTCGGTCGTGGCACAGCTGCTGCTGTATCGGCTGATCCAAGCCGGTAATCTGGTCAACGTCACCAGCTTGTTCTATCTGGTGCCGGCGGCCACGGCCATGATGGATTACCTGTTCCTTGGCAATGCGTTGCCCACGCTCAGCCTGTCAGGCATGGCCTTCATCCTGCTGGGGCTGATGCTGGTATTCCGCCAACCGGCAGTGGCTTCTCGCCAATAGAGGCAGGTGACGGGGCCTGTTGGCCGCGGGCGTTCACGCAGTGTCGTGGCGCTCGCGGCTGTCGGCAGGCGCCTGTTCGCGTTCGTGCATGCCGTAGTCGCGCATCACCGTGGCAACGCGTAAGCGATAGTCGTCGAAGACTACTTCGCGGCCCTGGGCCTGGGCGGCGCGGTGGCGTTCGAGACGGCGCCACTGGGCCACGGCATCCTCGTCGCGCCAGAAGGAGAGCGAGAGCACCTTGCCCGGCTGGGTCAGGCTCTCGAAGCGTTCGATGGAGATGAAGCCATCGATCTCGTCGAGCAGCGGACGCAGGCTGGCGGCAATGTCGAGATAATGGTCGCGATGACCGGACTTGGGAATGACTTCGAAGATGACGGCGATCATGGGATACCTCGAGTTTGGGTTGTCAGTAGCGGAGCGATGATCCAGCTCCGTCTTGCTCGATGTCGTCCCATTGTGTCTCCTTGCCTTATGCTTGTCAGACATAAACCGTTAGGTGTGGAGCTAACTATGAATGAGCCGGACCTGCCACGCCTGGCCCGCACCATCGGTGATCCGACTCGAATGGGCATGTTGGCATTACTGATGGAAGGGCGAGCGTTGACCGCCAAGGAGCTTGCCTACGGCTGCAGAGTGCAGCCGGGAACGGCGACGGAGCACCTCAAGCGGCTGCAGTGCGACGGGCTGATTGAGTCGACAGCGCAAGGGCGGCACAAGTACTACCGGCTGGCGACACCCGAGGTGGCGCATGCCATCGAGGCCTTGATGGTGGTGGCCAAGCCGGTGGCGGTGACATCGCCACCCAGGCGCTCGCCGGGTGCCCTGGGGACCGCCCGATTCTGCTATGACCACCTGGCGGGGGAGCTGGGAACGCAGGTAGCGGCCGTATTGTTCGAGAGGAAGATCTTGATGACACACGGTGACGCCGTGGATGTCACTGCAGAAGGTGAAGCCTGGTTCGCCGATTTCGGCATCGATGTCGTTTCCCTGCGCAAGCGTCGTCGGCGTTTTGCTTATCCTTGCCTCGACTGGAGCGAGCGGCGCGATCATCTGGGCGGTGCGCTGGGCGCCGCCTTGGCCGCGCGAATGCTGGAGCTAGGCTGGATCGATCGACAGAAGCATTCGCGGGTGGTTAGTGTCAGTGAGCTGGGGCATCAAGCACTGGCGCGTGAGTTCGGAATCGTCATTACCTCGCCAGAAGCATGATCAAGCCGATGCGATTTCATCATAGCCGCGGTTCAGAAACTGCACGAAGCAGAAACCATGGCCGAAGGGGTCGGCCATCAATGCAAGCTTGCCCCAACTGTCGGTGACAGTGGGCTTTTCCTGCGTGGCACCGGCGGCGATGGCTCGTTCCACTGCGACGTCAATGTCCTCCACTACCACGTCCAGGTGCACCGGTGTCCAATGGCGTGTGTAGTGGCGTTGAGCGCCGGGTGCGGATCCTGCCACAGCGTAAGCCACCGATCCGGGGGCCTTGGCCAACAGGTAGATGGGCGCCGGCCCACCGATCAGCTCGACACCGTCGTCGCCGAAGCGACGTCCTACCGTAAGGTCAAAGGCTTGAGTGTAGAAATCGATACCACGTTCGAGGTCGTCCACGTCCAGGTTGACGAGAAAATCCATGCTGCCTCCTGCCAGCGAGACAGGCCAATGTCAGCCAGTCCTTAATATGTAATCGCCACCCGGTAAGTAAGTGCTTACCGGGGCGCTGTTTCTTGTTTGCAGGGTAGCAGGGTGTTTGGGCGTCTGCCCTCGTTGCCGGTGTGTCCGAATGGCGCCAGGCCGTCGGCCTCACACTTGTTGCTCCTCGAAAAAGGAGAGCGCTATTCGACCCCACTGCTCGGGATGAGTCAGGTGCGGGGCGTGCCCGGCGTTTGGAATGGCGACGAGTCGAACATTGGGGATGAGCCGTTCAAGATGTGCCATGGTCGGTGCATACCAGGGCAGCCCCTGTGTGCCGGTACTCAGGCAAACCGGTACCTGCAGGCGGGTAAATTTCTCAGGCACGATATCGAGCCGAGTCGGGTCGCGGGCCTGGTCCAGCCAGGTGGGGGCATGGGCGACGAAGCTGGCGCGCATTTCAGCGGTCAACACTTCCTCCCAGAAGCCCGGGCCGAAGCCGATATGATCGGCAAAGTAGCGCGCCCCCTTTTCATGATGCCCGCTCTCTAGCAAGGCAATGGCCTGGTCCATGTGTTGCTGGATGGCAGGTAATAACGCCTTGGCTTCGGGATCCTGCTTGAGCAGGCCGAACAGGGGCGGCTCGTGGACCAACACCGAGCGAACGCGCTCCGGACATTGCTCGGCGGCCAGCAGGGCGATGGTGGCGCCATAGGAGTGGCCGATCAGGTGTACACCAGTGTCACTGGTCATGGCCTCGATCAGCAGGCATAGATCGTCCACATCCTCGCTGTAACGCCCTTGGCCTGGGGGACACTCACTCTCCCCATGGCCGCGGCGATCGTAGCGGATCACGCGTAGATTGCGAGAAAGTTCTGGAGTCACTCGGTTCCAGGCGACATGGGTATCCCAGGAGCCATGAACCAGTATGACTGGCTGCCCCTGGCCTGACTCCGTATAGGCGATACGGAGCTGGTTGATGTGAATCCAGTTCATGGTTCTCTCCTCGTCGGATGGTGGGCTTGGAGATACCATACTAGAAGATGATAGGAACGATTATCGTCTGCTTTTCTATGCCAGCCGGAGTCATTCGTATGATAAGTGGTGGTGATTCCTGATAGCAGGGCTGCTTATGGCAAGCGACGCTGACCAAGGCGTGAAACCCGGCCAGCGTCGTTCTCGTCGGTCAGGTTCGGCTGATCGAGACTCCACCGTCGACCAGCATTGCCGTACCGGTGACGAAGCTGGCATCGTCGGAGGTCAGGTAGAGCGCCGCGCGAGCGATCTCTTCCGGCGTAGCCATGCACTTGAGGGCATGCAGGTTCTCGACGAATGCCAGGACTTCCGGCCCGGCATCGGGGGCATTGGTGATGCTCGCCGGTGTATCGGTGCCTCCCGGCAGCAGGGCATTGACCCGAATGCCACTGGGGCCAAGCTCTGCGGCAAGGCATTTCATCAGGCCTAGGATGCCGGCCTTGCTGGCACCGTAGGCTGCCATGCCGGGCATGCCGGCGGTATGGCCGACAAAGCTCGAGGTGAAGAGCAGGCTACCGCCACCTCGCTGCAGCATCGCCGGGACCTGGTAATTGGCGCCCAGGAAGGCGGCGGTCAAGTTGGTCTCCAGGATATCGTGCCAGTCACTCGACGACATGTCCTGCAGTGGCGCCAAGGGCCCGACGATGCCGGCATTGTTGAAGGCGATATCGAGTCCTCCGAAGCGCTCAATGGCGGTGGCGACCAGGCGCTGGGCCAAGCCTTCGTCACGCACATCTCCACTGACAGCGACGGCAGTGCCGCCATCGCCTGCGATGGCTTCGACCAGGGCATCGAGTTCGTGCTGGCGGCGAGCGCTCGCTACCACCTTGGCGCCTGCGCTGGCGAGGAGACGAGCAGCGGCATGGCCGATGCCCGAGCTGGCTCCGGTGACGATGGCGACTTTTCCGGCAAGTTTGTTCATCTGGGTATCCTCCTGGGTGGCTGGGGACGTCGTTCGCGGCCCCTTGTCGAACCCTGAGGGAAGGAGCCGGCGGGCTCACTCCGCTTCTTGCCGCTGAATCGGAAAGAATCTGGCGATGCTATGCTGCGAATGCTGCGAAGAGGCAGGCTTGCTTTGAAAGCAAGGGACGGAGTGTGGCAGACGAGCCCAAGGGTCATCCTGAGCCTACGGTGAACGCCGAACCCACAGCGGAGGCCCGTCATGAGCGAGACAACGATCGATACACTTGCCACTTTCGATTCCGATGAGGCGAAATGGTCGGCGGTGCTGATCCGCGATGCCACGGCGGACGGCGCTTTCGTCTATGCGGTGCGCACCACCGGGATCTATTGTCGGCCTACCTGCCCATCGCGCCGCCCGCGTCGCGAAAACGCCGAGTTCCATGCCGATGGTCCGGCAGCCGAGCGCGCCGGCTATCGCCCATGCCAGCGATGCCGGCCGCTGGAAGCCCCGCTGGTTCAGCGCCATGCCGCGAGCGTTGCCCGCGCATGCCGTCTCATCGAGGCGTCCGACGAACTTCCTTCGCTCGACGAGCTGGCGCAGGAGGCGGGCTTGAGCCGCTTCCATTTTCACCGTGTGTTCAAGTCGATCACCGGCCTGACGCCCAAGGCCTACGGCGTGGCGCGGCGTGCCGAGCGAGTACGGTCCGAGCTGTTAAACAGCGATACGGTGACCGAGGCGATCTATGAAGCGGGTTACCATTCCAGCGGTCGCTTCTACGCTGCTTCGACCCATATGCTCGGCATGACGCCGAAGCGCTATCGTGCGGGAGGTGAGGGCATGGAGATTCGCTTCGCCCTGGGAGAGTGTTCACTGGGTACGATACTGGTGGCGACTAGCGAAAAAGGCATTTGCGCCATTTCCCTGGGCAGCGATCCGGAGCAGCTATTGCAGGAGTTCCAGGATCGCTTCGCCAACGCCAATCTGGTCCCGGGGGGGAAGGATTTCGACGCTTGGGTGGCCAAGGTGGTGGGCTTCGTCGAGGCGCCTGGCGTCGGACTGTCGCTGCCGCTGGACATTCGGGGGACCGCCTTTCAACAGCGAGTCTGGCAGGCGCTGACCGAGATTCCCGTGGGCACCACGATCAGCTATGCGGAGCTGGCGAAGCGGATCGGCTCTCCCAGGTCAGTTCGCGCCGTGGCCAGGGCCTGCGCCTCCAATACCATTGCACTGGCCATTCCCTGCCATCGGGTCGTGCGCAGCGACGGCGCACTTTCCGGCTACCGCTGGGGTGTGGAGAGAAAGCGCACGCTGCTCGAGCGGGAAGCGGTGATGGAGGAACAAACATGAGCGAACGATCTGACGGCAGCATATGGGTGCGCCAGGCGACTGCGGCAGATGCCGTCCTCATGGGAGCGATCCTCAATCCCATCACCGCGGCTGGCGGCACCACGGCCATTGAGCAGCTATTGAGCGAAGCCGAGATCAGGGAGTGGTTCATTACCGGTGAGCACTGCCTGGCCTGCAGCGTGGCCGAGGATGACGAAGGCCGGATGCTTGGGTTTCAGGCCCTGGAGCGCCATTCGGAGCTTCCCGAGCATTGGGCCGATATTGCTACCTTCGCCTGCTCGCCGCCGAGGCCTTCCGGGGTCGGAGTGGCGTTGTTTGCATCCACTCTGGAGCAAGCGGCGTGTGCCGGCATCCAATACATCAACGCCACGATCCGGGCAGACAACATCAAGGGGTTAGCTTATTACGCCAAACTCGGCTTCGAGACCTATGACGTGCGACACGGTGTTCCTCTTCGGGATGGAACACCCGTCGATCGCATCTTCAAGCGTTTCACTCTGTAGCGGCATCGAGAGGGTTCACCGTTTCCTCCAGCGCTTCGGTGATTCCCGCTTGCGGGGTGCGCTCGAGGAACGTCGACAGTACTACATAGCTGCGTGTGGCTTTCACGCTGGGTAGAGCATAGAGCCGGGCGAGCAGGCCTTCCAGTGCTCGACTGCTGGCGCAGCGTACCTTGAGCAACATGCAGGCGTCGCCGGCTACCGAATGGATCTCCTCGACCTCGGGCAGTTCCGAGAGTGCCAGCAGCTCCTTGCTCTTGCCCCACCCAGTGGAGTCGACGTGCACAAAGGCCAGGAAAGGCTTGCCGGTGGCAGGGCCATCCAGCACTGCCACCGTGGCGCGTATGCGCCCCGACGCGCGCAGCCGTTTTACACGCTCATGCACAGCCGGTGCCGAGAGCCCGACACGGTTGCCCAGATCGGCATAGCTGAGCCCGGCGTCCTCGGCCAGTTCACCTAATATTCTTCGGTCGAAGGCATCCAGTGGACGCGCCTTCAGGGACTTCTCCCGAACGATTTCTGTTTTTTCTGAGTTCGGCATTGTCGTCATTGCTCCGAATGATATTCCTTTCTTTAATGTTAGCGTCGAATAGCATCTGGAAATAGCCGTGATCACCCGTCACCTTCTTCTGCTTACCGCCGCCATTGCCGTGATCGGTGCCAACTCGCTGGCACTTAGCCCTATTGCCGCCTCCGTGGCGAAAGCGTTTCCAGGCGTGAGCGCTGCCGATGTGGTGACGGCTGCGGCCCTCTATGGCCTGGCCACGGCGTGTAGCGCGCTGCTGTTGGCTTCGCTAAGCGATCGCATCGGTGCCGAGCGGGCCTTGATGAGGGCGCTGCTCGTACTGTCGGCATCTCTGGGCGCCGCTGCGCTCTCGCCGGCACTATGGACACTGCTTGCCGCCCAGGCACTGGCCGGCCTTGCGGCGGGTGTGGCGCTGCCGGCGATCTATACCCTCACGGCTCAGGTGGCGGCGAAAGGCCGCGAGAGCCAGACGCTGAGCTTCGTGCTGACGGGATGGACATTGAGTTTGGTGGTCGGGGTCGGCCTGGCGGCGCTACTGGCCGATCTGCTGCACTGGCGTGCCGTCTTCTCCCTGTTGGCACTGGCCGCTATTGGCTTGGTCCTCGGCATCTCTCGCTGCCCTGGCTGGGGGGCGAAAGCGGGCGGTGATGCGCCGAGTTCCGCGCTCAAGGCGTTGCGTATTCCCGGTATTCATTCGGTATTGCTGAACGTCGCGGCCTACATGACGGCCTTCTATGGCTTGTACACCTATCTCGGGCCACATCTTGGCGAGGTGCTGCAACTGCCAACATCCTTCGCGGGCCTGGCCATTGCCCTCTATGGCGTGGGCTTT
>ERZ869909.480-NODE-480-length-46983-cov-79.857332_pt1 | contig 46983 bp, 45 predicted proteins | sample MGYA00520892_ERZ869909 | MGnify/ENA primary metagenome ERZ869909 (study PRJEB32215, sample SAMEA104723947) | bioreactor metagenome | biome: bioreactor; feature: anaerobic bioreactor; material: water | place: China | collected 2015-03-12 ... | reverse complement strand
CGGATGCAGGCCCGCGCCCGTACCCTGTTGGAAGCGGAAAAGCCGCTGGTGTTGGCGGGCGATTACAACGTCATCCCTCAACCCGCCGATGCCGCGCGCCCCGAAGCCTGGGTCGAGGACGCGCTCTTCCGGCCTGAAAGCCGTGCTGCATTCCGGCGGCTGCTGGCGCTGGGCTTTTATGATGCGCTGCGTCTGCGTCATCCCGAACCGGGGATCTACAGTTTTTGGGATTATCAGGCCGGGGCCTGGCCGCGTAATGACGGTATCCGCATCGATCATATCCTGCTCTCACCTCAGGCAGCTGACCTGTTGCGCAACGCCTGGGTGGAAACGGCTCCGCGGGGGTGGGAGAAACCTTCGGACCATACGCCTGTCTGGGCCGATCTTGACCTTTAGAATCTCGGCGTGAACTGCTTGCGCCCGTTTTCATGCCCGCATTGGCAATAACGTCAGTGCCTGCGCAGCAGTCCGCCAAGTCCATGAGGTTTACGGCGGGGACGGGATGGATCAATCTGGCAGGGCGCCAGCCTCTTGCAGAGCCTGGGCGAAAGCGCGGGTGTCCACGGCCAGATGGGCGCTGGACATCTCGGCATAAGGGGGCTGGGCGCCGAAGAACTGGCTGTCGACCGCCAGGAGCCGCCATTCCCCATTGCGCAGGTGCATGATCGGTGAGCCGCTGTCGCCCCGGGTGGTATCGCAATCATGGATCAGCGAACCGTCGTTATAGGCGGTCAAGACCTGGCAATCCAGATGTCCGGACAGCCAGTTGCCGGTGTCCCAGCTATAGCCTGCCTGGCTGACGGTGAAACGCCCCGCGCGTATGGCTTCCAGGTCATCCTTTTCAAGCAACATGGGTGCCAGATAGCCCAGTTCCAGACCCAGGTCGCGGTCCAGTGTCAGAAGCGCCCAGTCATCGCCATTGCCGCCATGGGGCGGAGCGTCTTCTACTGTGTAGTCGGGTGCGATCACATAGCCGCTGATCCCGGCGCGTCCCTGTTCGCTGTCGCCCCAGGCCCCGGCGCGGAACTGCAGCGCCTTGATCGCGGCGCCGTCGGGGCCTGTCAGGCAATGCGCGGCTGTGGCCACCAACCGGGGTCCGATCAGCGCGCCGGTGCAGCTGCCCTCGGCCAGTTGCACCAGCCCGACAGCGCGCCAGGGCATTTCGCTGACATCGACCAGAACCCGGTCGTCATGGCCGAAGAAATGGTCGCGCGCCGTGGCCGGGCGCGCCCTTCCCACGCAATCGGCGGTGTCGGTATAGGCGCGGCACAGGCCTGTGCCGATTCCAGGCTCGTCGCAGACCCCGTTGAACGCATATTCGCAATTGTTCGAACGGTTGCGCAGGAAGGCTATCGGCTGGCAATCATTGCTGTCGGTCCCCGAGGCGCAGAGGCCCGTGCCGATGCCCGGCTCGTCGCATTCGCCATCATTGGCCCAGCGGCAGGAATTGTCGCCGCCGATGGCCAGCGCGCGACAATCCGAGGCGTCAGTTCCCTCGGCGCAGGCCCCTGTGCCGCCAAAGCGCAGGTCGTCGCATTCCAGATCATGCGCCCAGCGGCAGCTGTCGTCGCCCAGTCTGAGGCGGATATCCGCAGGCACTGCGGCCCAGAGTTGCGCATAGGCCCGCGCCTCGGCCCGGCAGTCGTTGGTATCGGTTCCAGTGGGGCAGGCGCCGGTGCCGCCATAGCGTGCCTCGTCGCATTCGCCATCATTTGCCCAGCGACAGGAATTGTCCTGTGCCAAAACCGGGGCGCCGAGTATCAGAATAAGCCCCGCAAGAAGGGGAGCGAGGATCGCGGGGCGAGGCATGGCGGTTTTCCTGTATCGTGCAGGCCGGGCCCTCCGGCCGCAAGGGCCAGGGGGCTGGTTGCAACGGTTCGCTTAATGCTCGCGGTCCATGACCCAGAGCGGGTTGGCGATGGTTACGCCCAGCGTCGCCACGCCGCCATTGCCGCCATAGGTTCCGGCAAAGACCGCGTAATCACCTTCCTGCGGATTGGGGATCATCACGCCGGGGTTCAGCCCTTCGAAATCGTCGTTGCAGTGAATTTGGCCGTCGGGCGCGACAACCAGCAATGTGCCGTCGGCTTCCGAAACCATATAGACCATCAACTGTGGCAACGCTGCCTCGGCCGAAATCACCACATCCGGGCGCGATGGCGTGATGAAGCCAGAGCAACCGTCGCCCATACCAAAGGCTTCATGGTTGCTTGCCTGCACGTCAAAGATGATCCGTGGATCGATGCGGGTCTGGGGCCCGAATTCGACCGTGCCAACCGCCGGTTCGGCCATCGGGTCAAGCGCGCCGCCGCCAGAGGCCGGTTGCGCGCTGTCCCATGCGGGGCGGCCAAGTGCGCCAAAGAGGTTGAACTCGCCGGACGCACCCTGCGAATACGCACCGACGTAGACATGGTAATCGCCCGCCATGGCGTCGTGGAACTCCACCGCGGGGTTCAGCCCGTAGCTGTCGTCGTTGCACAGCCATGTGCCGTCAGGTCCCCGCGCGGCCATCACCAGATCGGTCTGAGACATCGCATAGAGGCTGAAGATCGGCTGCCCGGTTTCCAGCGTCACCACCATGTCGGGCGCATCGATCCCGGTATAGCCGGGGCAGTAGCTGCCGATGGGCAGGGATTCAAATGCGTCGACAGCGACAATGGGACCGCTGCCCAGCTGGCGGCCACCGCTGGCGCTCTGGCTGTCGAAAAGCGCCTGTCCCAGACGCGGCGGGGCGGAAAGATCGAAAACGGCGTCGCTGAAGGCGGGGCCGCCCTGCGAGGCAAAAAGGTCATAAGTGCCACTGCCGCCCTGCGAATAGGCACCAACGAAGATGTGGTAGTCACCGGCCTGTGCGTTCTGGAACGTCACCGCCGGGTTCAGGCCATAGCTGTCGTCATTGCACAAGACCGTGCCGTCCGGCCCGCGCACGGCGATCGTCAGGTCGCGGTCGGACTGCGCGGCGATGCTCAACATACGCTCGGACGCATCCAGCGTCAGCACCGCGTCGGCGGCATCGAACCGGCTGTAGCCAGGGCAGTACTCGGTGTTGAGCGGGCTCATCGAGGCTTCAGGGAAAAGGGTGGCACCCGTCGCCAGGTTCTGGCGCCCGCTTTCGGCAGTCGCGGTGAATACATGATGACCGGCGCGCGGCGCGCCAAGTGAAGCAATATCGAGGCCAAAAAGCTCCAGCGCCGAAATCGGTTGTTCCGAGGCAAAGAGCCGCGCACCGATCTGGCTTCCCTCTTCACCGCCCAGCCAGACCAGGTATCGACCCGGCTCGACACCACCAAGCTGCGTGGCCGCCAGCCCGTCATCTCCCACCAGCGCGCAGCGATAGAGCCCGTCAGGCGTGCCCAGGATCAAGCTGACCAGCCCCTCGCCCGCAGCGGTGAAGATCAGGGTTTCCAACCGTTCCGTTACCTCGAACATGGCGGCGGATTCTTCGGCAATGACAAAGCCTTGGCAGCCACGAACGAACGAACCCGCCGATTCAACCGCCGGGCCGAAGACGCGCACGCCCACGCGCATCGGCGCGTAGAAGTCACCCGTTGGAGCCAGTTCGACCGCGAAGCCTGCGCTTTCGTCAGCAAGTCCGGGCGAAACTGCGAGAGGGAAGGTCAATGCGACGAGGGCTGTAGAAAAAAGCAATTTGGATGAACGGGAAACGCGGGGCATCGGCTGTTCCTTGACAGATCAAATGGAAACACGCCGCGCCCTCGTTTCGGACCGACGCCATCAAACAGTGCCTGTTTGCCCCCTTGGCGTCAACAACCTTGACGGGTCCAGACAGGTTGTTCCCCGCGTGAAGGCAAAACCGTGATTCCAGCGCTGGCGGGCGCGGCGGGCTTCATGTAAAGACGGCGCGACCCTGCAATCGACAGAACCAAGATGGACCCGACATGGCGCGCATCCTGATCACATCGGCCCTGCCTTATATCAACGGCATCAAGCATCTGGGCAATCTGGTGGGCTCACAGCTCCCGGCTGACCTTTATGCGCGCTACATGCGGGCGCGCGGCCATGAGGTGATGTTTATCTGCGCGACTGACGAACACGGCACCCCCGCCGAACTGGCTGCTGCCAAGGCAGGCAAACCGGTAGCCGAGTATTGCGCCGAGATGCATGATGTGCAGGCTGAACTGGCGCGCGGCTTCGCGCTGTCTTTCGATCATTACGGCCGCTCGTCCAGCCAGCGCAACCACCTGCTCACCCAGCATCTGGCGAAAAGGCTGGGCGAGGCCGGACTGATTTCCGAGGTGACGGAGAAACAGGTTTATTCGGTGGCCGATGGCCGCTTTCTGCCCGACCGCTATATCGAGGGCACCTGCCCCAACTGCGGCTATGAGCGTGCGCGCGGTGATCAATGTGAGGAATGCACCAAGCAGCTTGATCCGACCGATCTGATCAACCCGCGTTCGGCGATCTCGGGATCGACGGATCTGGAGGTGCGCGAGACCAAGCATCTGTTCCTGCGCCAGTCCGCCCTGCGTGACACGCTGGATAAATGGATCGACAGCCAGGCCGGCTGGCCGGTGCTGACGACATCCATCGCCAAGAAATGGCTGCATGACGGCGACGGGTTGCAGGACCGGGGCATCACCCGCGATCTGGAATGGGGCGTGCCCGCGCAGTTTGACGGTGCGCCCTGGAGCGGGATGGAGGGCAAGGTTTTCTACGTCTGGTTCGACGCTCCCATCGAATATATCGCCGCCACCGCTGAATGGGCCGATGCCCATGGCCTTGACGACAGCGCATGGGAACGCTGGTGGCGTACCGACAAGGGCGCGCAAGACGTGCGGTATATCGAGTTCATGGGCAAGGATAACGTGCCGTTCCACACGCTGTCGTTCCCGGCAACGCTGATCGGCTCCGGCGAGCCGTGGAAGCTGGTGGATTACATCAAGAGCTTCAACTATCTGAACTACGACGGTGGCCAGTTCTCGACCTCGCTGGGCCGCGGGGTGTTCATGGATCAGGCGCTTGATATCCTGCCCGCCGATTACTGGCGCTGGTGGCTGCTGTCGCATGCGCCTGAAAACAGCGATAGCGAATTCACTTGGGAGAACTTTCAGGCCAGCGTGAACAAGGATCTGGCCGATGTGCTGGGCAATCTGGTCAGCCGGGTAACAAAGTTCTGCCGCTCGAAATTCGGCGAAGTGGTGCCCGAGGGCGGGGAATGGGGGCCACGCGAGGTGCAACTGGTCGCCGATCTGGCGAAGGGCCTGGAAAGCTATCAGTCCGTCATGGACGGTATGATGGTTCGCCGCTCGGCGCAGGATCTGCGTGCGCTCTGGGTGCTGGGCAACGAATATCTGCAAGAGGCCGCGCCCTGGTCGGTTTTCAAGACCGACCCGGATCAGGCCGCCATGCAGGTGCGGCTGGCGCTGAACCTGATCCGGTTCTATGCGGTTCTGTCGCAACCCTTCATTCCGGACGCCGCCGCGCGGATGATGGCGGCGCTTGATTGCGATGACTGGTCCTGGCCGGGCGATGTGGAAGCGGCACTGTCTTTGCTGCCGGCCGGTCACGGCTTTGCGGTGCCCGAGGTGCTGTTTGCAAAGATCACCGATGACGAGCGCGCATCTTATGCCGAGCGCTTCGCCGGGCAGCGGGGCTGATCGGATAGCGGCGACCAGGGCAGGGGGCTTTGCGCCCCCTCGGCGCTTCGCGCCTCACCCCCGCAGGATATTTCTGAACACGTGAATGGGTATTTTCAGGGATGCCGGTGAGGGGTGGCGCTCCGTTCGGGGCTTGCCGAAAAAGCGCCGAGGCGGCACTGTGGCGCGCGGATCAGAGCAGGAGGTTCCATGCCGGGCATTGTTCATATCATCAACGGGCCGAACCTGAACCTTCTGGGCCAGCGTCAGCCCGAGATTTACGGGCATGAGACGCTGGAGGATGTGCAGCGCGCCTGTCAGGCGCTGGCGGGCGATCTGGGCCTGACGGTGGCGGCGGTTCAGTCCAACCATGAGGGCGCGCTTGTCGATGCCATTCAGGCCGCGCGGGGGGTGGCGGGTGGCATTGTCATCAACCCAGCAGCGTATACGCATACCTCGGTTGCCATTCTGGATGCGCTGAATGCCTTCGAGGGGCGGGTGATCGAAGTGCATCTGTCTAACATCCACCAGCGTGAGGCGTTTCGCCATCATTCCTATGTGTCAGCGCGCGCCGATGCGGTGATCGCGGGGTGCGGGGTGCAGGGCTATGAGCTGGCCTTGATGCGCATGGCGCGGCTTCTGGCAGGGTGAACTAGCGCTGCGCTGCACGCCAGCGTGTCAGGATCATCCGCGCCGTCATCAGATCCAGATGCGCGCCGCCACCATTCTTGAACAGCGTTATCTCGTCATCGGATCGGCGCCCGGCGCGGCTTGCGACCATGTCGTGGAAATCACCCTGCACATCGGCCTCAGAGATGATGCCGGCCGCCATGGGGATCATCAGTTCGCCAATATGGCCGATGGTTGTGGCGCGCGAATCGACAAAAACACGCGCGCGCTTCAGGCAGGTATCATCAGCCTCGCGCATATCGGGCGTATAGGCGCCGATCAGGTCCAGATGCTGGCCGGGTTGCAGCCAGTCGCCCTTGATCAGCGGTTCCTTTGCCATGGTGCAGGTGGCGATGATATCGGCCGCGCGCACGGCGCTTTCCAGATCTTCTGCCACCTGCGCGCCGGGGTGGCGGTCGGCCAGAGCCCGGGCGGCGGCGGGTTTGCGCGCCCAGATTGTCACCTGCAGATCCGCGATCATCGCGCCGTAGGCCTCGATCAGCGATGCCGCCACCACACCGGCGCCGACGATGAGCAGCCTGCGCGCGTCCTTGCGGGCCAGAAGCCGCGCGCCCAGAAGAGAATCGCCCGCCGTTTTCCATTTGGTCACCAGCGCGCTGTCGATCACCGCCTCGACGGCACCGGTGGCGTCGTCAAAGACCAGCATTGCACCCTGCACACTGGGCAGCCCTTTTGCCGCATTGCCGGGATAGACGGTGACCGATTTCACCCCTGCGCCCAGCCCGTCGACCCAGGCGGCGCGTGACAAAAGCCGGTCATCGCCGCGCGACAAAAGCTGGTCTCGCAATTCGGCAGGCGCGGCGCGGTGGCCTTCGATCAGCGCGTCGGTCAGCGCGATCCAGTCCATGAGCGGCTCACAGGTTTCTGCGGTCAGGTAGGGCAGGGTGGGCATGGTGGTTTCCTTCTTTGCACGCAGAGTGGCGGGCGCGGGCCGGGCTGTCAATCTTGGACGCTGGACGGGATCGGTGTCTGCGCTACCTGAGGGCCGTAATGAGCGGGAGGCGGAAATGCGGGTTCTGGTTGTCGGCGCATCTGGTGGGATCGGTGCGGCGCTGGTACAGGCGGCCGCCGCGCGCGGGAATACGGTGCAGGGATTGTCGCGGCGTGTTGACGGGCTGGATGTGACCGATGAGGCCAGCGTGGCGAAGCATCTGGGAGCGTTGCAAGGTGCCTTTGACGTGGTGATCGCGGCAACCGGCGCGCTGGAGATCGGTGCGCAAGGGCCGGAGAAGAGCCTGCGCGCACTGGACCCTGCCGTCATGGCCGCGCAATTCGCGCTCAATACCATTGGCCCTGCGCTGGTGCTGAAACATGCCACGCGGTTGCTTCCGCGCGACCGGCGCGCGGTGTTTGTGGCGCTGTCGGCGCGGGTGGGATCGATCGGCGATAACCGGGCGGGAGGCTGGTATTCCTATCGCGCAGCGAAGGCCGCGCTGAACCAGATCATCCGTACCGGGGCAATAGAACTGGCGCGCAGCCATAGCCAACTGGCTTGTGTGGCACTGCATCCGGGCACGGTGACAACCCCGCTGACTGCGAAATATCTGGGCCACCATGTTGCCGTGACGCCGGATGAGGCCGCGCAGAACCTGTGGTCCGTCATCGACGGGCTGAGCGCGCGCGATACGGGGCGGTTTCTTGACTGGGCAGGTAAGGAGATCGTGTGGTGAGGCCGCGGCTGGTTCTGGTTCTGGGCGATCAACTTTCGGAAGGGTTGAGTGCGTTGCGGGCCGCCGACCGGGGCCGGGATATTGTGGTCATGGCTGAGGTGATGGAAGAAGCCAGCTATGTGCCCCATCACCCTAAGAAGATCGTTCTGGTGCTGGCAGCCATGCGCAAATTTGCCGAGCTGCTGCGCGTGCAGGGTTGGCAGGTTGCCTATACGCGGCTGGAAGATGCCGATAACAGCGGCTCGATCATCGGCGAGGTATTGCGCCGTGCATCTGGTTTCAAAGCCGCGGAGCTGCTGGCCACGCGCCCCGGCGAATGGCGGCTGACACAGGCGCTGGAGAGTGTGCCGCTGGCGGTCACCCTCTTGCCTGATGACCGGTTCTTATGCGCTGCCGAGGATTTCGCAGGCTGGGCAAAGGGCCGCAAGGTGCTGCGGATGGAGCATTTCTACCGATTGATGCGCCGACAGACCGGTTATCTGATGGAGGGCGATCAGCCCGCGGGGGGGCGCTGGAACTTTGACCACGAAAACCGCAAACCCGCAAAGGCCGACCTGCTGCGCATTCCACCGCTGCACCATGCGCCAGACACCATCACACGGGCGGTTATCGAGATGGTGCACAGGCGGTTCGGTCAGAATTTCGGCGCGATCACGCCATTCTGGTTTGCCACCGACCGCGCGGGGGCGCTGGAAAGCCTTGCGCATTTCATAACGCACCATCTGCGCGATTTCGGTACTTGTCAGGATGCCATGCTTGCCGGCGACGGTTTCCTTCATCATGCGCTGATCGCGCCGTATCTGAACCTTGGCCTTCTCAGCGCTGCCGAAGTCTGCGACAGGGTCGAGGTTGAATGGCGTGCGGGCCGCGTGCCGATCAACGCGGCCGAGGGGTTCATCCGGCAGGTGTTGGGCTGGCGCGAGTTCGTGCGCGGGATCTATGATCTGCACGGGCCGGGTTATACGCGCCAGAACGCGCTTGGCCATGAGCGGGCGTTACCCGCGCTTTACTGGGGGGCGCCGACGCGGATGGCCTGCCTGCGTGAGGTTGTCAGCCAGACGCATGATCACGCTTATGCACATCATATCCAGCGGCTGATGGTGACGGGCAATTTCGCGCTTCTGGCCGGGGTGGATCCGGAGCGGGTGCATGAATGGTATCTGGCGGTTTACGCGGATGCCGTTGAATGGGTCGAGGCGCCGAACACGATCGGCATGTCGCAATTCGCCGATGGCGGGGTGGTGGGGTCAAAGCCCTATGTTTCGTCAGGGGCCTATATCGCGCGGATGTCGGACTATTGCCGGGGTTGCGCCTATGATGCCCGCGCGAGAACCGGGGCGACGGCTTGCCCGTTCAACCTGCTCTACTGGCATTTCCTGAAACGCCACCGCGCCCGGTTCGAGGGTAACCCCCGCATGGCGGTGATGTATCGCAACTGGGACCGGATGGCGCGGGGCCATCGGGAACAGGTGCTGGGCGCGGCAGAGGATTTCCTGCTGCGTCTCGATGCCGGTGAGATGGTTTAGCGGGGCGGCGGTGGCGGCGGCGGACCCATCGAGGGCCCGCCGCCGCCTCGGGGGCTGTCTGCCCCCGCCACGCCCCTTGCGGGCCGTGCCCCCGAGGATATTTCCGAACAGATGAAGATCAGCGCAGGCGTGGCGCGGCGGGTGAGAAATCGATGCAAAGAGCGCTCATTTCGCCCTGATCGAGCAGGGTCTGGGTGCAGCGGCAATAGGCCGGGCCGGTGCCGGTGGTATCGCAATGCCCGCAGTCGCCGCAATTTCCGAACAAGGGCGCAGTGCGGGCGCGCGCCATGGTGGTGGAAAGCCACGTGATCAGCGTGGCAAAGTGTTTGCGCTCGATATCCGGCAGATGGTCAATGGCCTGGGTCAGCGCTGAAAGGGGGTCATCCTCGAGCTTGGCACGTCCTGCTGGTGTGACCTCGATCAAGGTGCTGCGGGCATCGGTTTCATTGGCGTGACGTTCGAGGTACCCCAGCGCGATCAATGATTTGACGGTCTGCGATGCGGTGCCGCGCGTTGTGGCGTGAAACTCGGAGAAGGCCGAGGGCGTCCGCGAGAAGCGGTTGGCGCGCGCGAAGTAACGCAGCGCGGTCCATTGCGCCGGGGTCAGGCACTGGTCGCTGGCCGCCCCATGCACCAGCCGCGCCAGGTGCACGATCTGTTCGGCTATCTGGCTGGCCGGGGGCGGTGCGGCGCAGTCGTTCTGGTGGTTTGAAGCGGGTTCTGCGTTCATTGCGCAGAAGTAATCCGGGCGAGGCCGGTTGACAAGGTGCCGACAAGATAGTAGCGATACGAAACAATATAGATTTGGCGTGAAATCATCTTTCCCGCCACCCGCCGCTGAAAGGCTTACCCGATGGGTTATCAGGATCAACATACCCGCCGCTACATTCGCGCCTCAATGGCTGAGGAGGTTCTGGATGCCGAGACCGAGACCGCGCTGGCTGTCGCCTGGCGCGACCGTCGTGACGAGGCCGCGCTTCACCGGTTGATCGGTGCTTACAAGCGTCTGGCGGTTTCGTTTGCGGGGCGGTTCCGTCGCTATGATGTGCCCTATGATGACCTGATCCAGCAGGGCAATCTGGGCCTGATGCGTGCGGCTGAAAAGTTCGACCCGGAGAACGGCGCGCGGTTTTCGACCTATGCCGCCTGGTGGATCAGGGCCTCGATGCAGGATTATGTGATGCGCAACTGGTCCCTGGTACGCACCGGGACCAATGCCACGCAGAAGAAGTTGTTCTTTCATCTGCGCAGGGTCATGCAGCGTCATGAGGCAGATGACGAGCGCAACGAGCCCCTGTCGACCCGCGTTGCGCGCGAGTTGCAGGTGCCTGAAGATCAGGTTGAAGTGATGATGGGCCGCATGTCTGGCGCCGATCTGTCGCTGGATGCGCCGCAGGGTTCGGACGATGAGGGCGGGCGCTCGTGGGTGGAGGCGCTGGTCGATGACGGCCCTTCGACCGAGGTGTCGGTTCTGGGGCAGCTTGAGAATGACCGCCGACGCCGCGCCCTTTATACCGCCGTGGCCGACCTGCCCGAGCGCGAGCGCCGCATCGTCGCGCTGCGGCATCTTGCCGACGATCCGGCCACACTGAGCGAGCTGGGCGCGGTGATGGGAATATCCAAGGAGCGTGTGCGCCAGCTTGAAGAGCGGGCGCTGGCGCGGCTGACAAGCAATCTGCGCGCGATTGATCCTGACGTGGTCTCGGAAGCTGCGCACTAGTCTTTCGCCACATCAGCAGGTGACATCAACCGGGGCATGCCATGCCCCGGCGCACAGTTCCGCCGCTGGCAAGCCCTATTGCTGCCGTTTTTCCGTTGCATCCCAGCCGGATGAACAGCGCGGATGATCGGCGGAAGGCAGCGATGAAACGCCAGGATACACCAGACGGCAAGGCCGCGCGCGGCGCTGCACCGCGTCGCGGCCGTTTGGTAGTGTCCTTTGTGGACCGAAACTGGCTCTGGTCGCGCTTTGGACTGGCCCTCAGTCTGCTTCTCGCAGTGGTGGTTGCGGCACTCGCGCTGATGCCGCTGCCAGAGCAGGTGCCGAGGCCCGCAGGGCTGGACAAGATCTATTATTTCCTGGCCTTCATGGCGCTGGTCTTTCCGGTCATCGTGACCGACACCAACCGCTGGACCTGGGCTGTGCCGTCCGCCATCGTCTTTGGCGGCGCTATCGAGCTGTTCCAGCCAATGATGGGCCGCAACGCCGACTGGCTGGATTTCGGGGCCAGCATTTCGGGCGTTCTCGCGGGCGCGGCACTGGCCGAGATCCTGCATAACCGAATCCGCAGGTCTGTTCTGGGTGCCGAGCCCGATTTGCGCACCAATCTGCCACTTTCGTCCGAAAATGACAGGATGGAGACGATGCGCAACGAGTTGATGGCCGAGCTGCGCGCCGTCCTGCGCGAAGAGCTGGAAGCCGCGGCGCAACGCGGCGCAGTGCAGGGGCGGTCAGCGCGGGATGCCGCAGCGCCTGCCTCCGGCCCGGCGTCAGTGGTTCCGACCGCAGCGCCGCCAGTTACCCCTTCTGCCGGGGGGCGTGACCCCGAGCCTGTGCCCGACTCGGTCGCGCCTGTACGCGTAACCCCTGAGCGCCTCAAGGAGGGCACCGACCTTCGTCGCGTCAGAATTGCCCTGCGCGCCAAGGATCACGCCTTTGAGCCGCTTACCGATGCCGATGACGACGATATGCCTGATATGCCTCCGCCAGCTGTCCGGCCGGCACATGACACCCAGCCGGGCGGCGGGGTGCCGACACGGCACTGAAACCCGGTAATCAGCCGTCCTTGCGCAGGCGAAAGCGCTGGATCTTGCCCGTGGCGGTTTTAGGCAGCGCATCGGTAAAGATTACCCGGCGCGGGTATTTGTAGGGGGCGATCGTGGCCTTCACATGATCCTGTAGCCGCTTGATGGTCACCGCATCGGGCGTGGCGCCGGTGGCGAGCACCACATGCGCCTCGACGATCTGGCCGCGCTCAGGGTCAGGGGCGGCGATTACCGCGCATTCCAGAACATCGTCATGCGATAGCAGAGCAGCCTCCACCTCGGGCCCGGCGATGTTGTAACCCGATGAGATGATCATGTCGTCAGAGCGCGCGGCAAAGTGGAAATAACCCTTGTTGTCGCGCCAGAAACTGTCGCCTGTCAGGTTCCATCCATCTTTGACATAGGCGCGCTGGCGCTCCCGGTCAGAAAGATAGCGACAGCCGGTGGGGCCGCGCACGGCCAGCCGCCCCACCTCACCATCGGGCAGGGTTTCCATATCGGGGCCGACGATACGCGCCTCATAGCCGGTCACTGGCCGCCCTGTGCAGGCGGGGAAACTGTCGCCAAAGCGGTTCGAGATGAAGATATGCAGCATCTCGGTGGCGCCGATCCCGTCCAGCATCGGCTTGCCGGTTTTTTCCATCCACTCGTCATAAACCGGCGCGGGCAAGGTCTCGCCGGCCGAAACGGCGGCGCGCAGGCTGGACAGATCGGCGCCCTCGTCCATCGCCTTGAGCATGACGCGGTAGGCGGTAGGGGCAGTGAAGCAGACCGTCGCGCGGTATTTCTGGATGATCTCGATCATGTTGGGCGGCGAGGCATTTTCCAACAGGCAGGCCGTGGCTCCGAAACGCAGCGGAAAAATCGCCAGCCCGCCCAGCCCGAAGGTGAAAGCCAGCGGTGGTGAGCCGACGAACACATCCTCATGCGTGACGCCCAACACCTCGCGTGCGTAGCCATCGGCGATTATAAGAAGGTCACGGTGAAAATGCATCGTGGCCTTCGGCGCGCCGGTGGTGCCCGAGGTGAAGCCCAGAAGCGCCACATCATCGCGCCCGGTCTGAACGGCATCAAACTTCACGGGCTTGGACAGGGCCGCGCGATCCAGTTCGGCATCATGGTTTGCCGTGCCGTCGAAACCGATCACGGTTTTCAGGAATTTCGAACTTTTGGCACAAAGCGCCAACTCGTCCATCAGCCGCGTGTCGCACAGGGCATGCGTGATGCGCGCCTTGTCGACAATCGCGCCCAGTTCGCCCGCGCGCAGCATCGGCATGGTGTTGACCACCACCGCGCCTGCCTTGGTCGCCGCCAGCCAGCAGGCCACCATCGCCGGGTTGTTGGCCGATCGGATCATCACCCGATTGCCGGGCTTGACGCCAAAATCATTCACCAGCGCCTGCGCCAGACGGTTCGTCCAGTCGCTGAGTTCCTTGTAGGTGCGCGCCCGTCCGTTGCCGATCAGCGCGACATGGTCGCCAAAGCCCTTCTCGACCATGCGGTCGGTCAGTTCGACCGCGGCATTGAGGTGACCAGGGTAGTCGAAACCCGTTTGCGGAAGATCCGGCCACAGCTCGGCCGGAGGAAGATGGTCACGCGCGAAAGTGTCGACATGCGCAGTCGGTCCAAGCATTCTTGTCTCCCTGAATGGCGGGCCCACAAGGGGCACCGAGAAAACGGGGCGTTTGCCGCCCTCTGTTCTGGTCGCTCAGTCTGGAATAACGGCCGTGGCCTCGATTTCGACCTTGGCGCGGTCTTCAACCAGCGCCACCACCTGCACCAGCGCCATCGCCGGAAAGTTCTTGCCCAGATGTTTGCGATAGACACGGCCCAGATCGTGCAGGCTGTCCATGTAAGCCCGCTTGTCGGTGACGTACCATGTCATGCGCACCAGGTGCTCGGGCCCGGCCCCCCCTTCGGCCAGCACCGCCGCGATATTGGCCAGACACTGATCGACCTGGCCCAGAAAATCATCGGTTTCAAACTCCTGATCGGCGTTCCAGCCGATCAGCCCGCCCAGATATAGCGTGCGGCCGCGTGCGGCGACGCCATTGGCATAGCCCGGCGTGGGTTTCCAGTTCTTGGGGTGCAGGGTTTCGTGCACGCTCATGTCGGGGTCTCCTTCTGATACTCGTTTTCCAGTCGGGCACGGATTGCATCTGGCCAGGGCGCGGCGCGACCTTCTGGGCTTATCCAGACAATGCGCTGTCGGGCCTCAAGTCTAAGCTCGCCCGCCATTTCCGCGCGGTGATGAAGATCAAGCGATGAGCGGCCAACACCTGTCACGCGCAGCGTGAAGCGCACCAGATCGCCCAGCCGCGAGGGGGCGCGGAAATCGGTTTCCAGCCGCACAGTGGGCACGCCATGGCCCTCTTCCATCGTGATGCGTTCGAACGGATGCTCCAGCCGGTCGCGGAAGAAGTTTTCCACCATCGAGTTGATCATCTCGAAATAGCGCGGGAAAAAGACAATCCCGGCCGGGTCGCAATGGTTGAATTCGATACGGATATCGCGGCTGTAGCTCATACCATCACCTGCCGGGCGATCACCACCTTCTGCACGTCGCTTGCCCCTTCATAGATCCGCAGCGCCCGGATCTCGCGGTAAAGGCTTTCAACGATGAATCCCTTGCGCACTCCGTCGCCGCCGAACAGCTGCACGGCGGTGTCGATCACCTTTTGAGCGGTCTCGGTGGCATGCAGCTTGGCCATCGCGGCTTCGCGGGTGATACGCGGCGCGCCCATGTCGCGCGTCCAGGCGGCGCGGTAGATCAGCAAGGCCGAGGCATCGACCCCCAGCGCCATGTCGGCGATATGGCCCTGAACCATTTGCAAGTCAGCCAGCGGTGCGCCGAACAGCTGACGCTCGCGCACCCGTGCCAGCGCCTCATCCAGCGCGCGCCGCGCAAAGCCAAGGGCCGCCGCGCCGACCGTCGAGCGGAAGATATCCAGCACCGCCATCGCCTGCTTGAACCCCGCGCCCGCGGTGCCGATCAGCGCGCTGTCGGGCAGGAAGACGTCATTCAGCCGGAAATGCGCCAGCGGATGGGGGGCAACCACCTCGATTCGCTCCAGGATTTCGAAGCCTTCAACCGTCGCCGGCATCAGGAAGGCCGACAATCCGCGTGCGCCCGGCGCCTCGCCGGTGCGGGCAAAAATGACATAAAGATCGGCAATCCCACCATTCGAGATATAGGTCTTCTCGCCATTCAGCCGCCAGCCACCCGCGACCTTTTCGGCGCTCATGGTGGAATTCGCCACGTCTGATCCCGAGCCCGGCTCGGTCAGCGCGAAGGCCGAAACTGCCGTGCCGGCGCGCGTCTTCGCCAGCCATTCGCGCTGCGAATCACTGCCGAACAGACTGACAGTGCCCATGCCCAGCCCCTGCATGGCGAAGGCGAAATCAGCCAGTCCGTCATGACGTGCCAGCGTTTCGCGGCTCAGACACAACATGCGCAAATCAAAGCTTTCTCCCTGATCGATCCCGGTCGGCTTCAGCCAGCCATCCCGGCCCAGATCGGCCACCAGTTTGCGGCAGGCTGCGTCGACATCCGAATGATCGGCAGGCAGGTTGACCGCGCACCATTCATCCAGCGCCTGCGCCCACTCACGATGCCGGTTCTCGAAAAACGGCCAGTCCAGAAAGCTGCGATCCGCCATGGTTTCATCTTGCTCCAAATACGCAACGGGGGATCCAAGGGGGGCGGGGACGCCCCCCTTGGCGAGGGGGTGCGGGGGGCGAGAAGCCCCCCGCCTGCCCGCTCAGTTCCCCTCAAAAACGGGTTTCTCTTTCGCCACGAAAGCGTGGTAGGCGCGCGCGAAATCCTGCGTCTTCATGCAGATCGCCTGCGCCTGCGCCTCGGCCTCGATCGCCTGTTCCAGCCCCATGCTCCATTCCGCGTTCAGCTGCGTCTTGGTCATCATATGCGCGAAGTTCGGGCCCGAGGCGATACGCTGCGCCAGCTTCAGCGCCGCCGCTTCCAGAGCGTCCGCACCATGCAGCGCGTTCCAGAAGCCCCAGTTCAGCCCTTCCTCGGCGCTCATGGCGCGGCCGGTATACAAAAGTTCCGCCGCGCGGCCCTGGCCGATGATCCGCGGCAGGATCGCGCAGGCGCCCATGTCGCAGCCCGCCAGACCGACGCGGGTGAACAGGAACGCCGTCTTTGCCTCGGGAGTGGCCAGCCGCAGATCCGATGCCATGGCGACAATCGCGCCTGCGCCCGCGCAGACCCCGTCGACCGCCGCGATGATCGGCTTGCCGCAGTTCAGCATCGCCTTGACCAGGTCGCCGGTCATGCGGGTGAACTGAAGCAGTTCGGGCATCTCCATCGCCACCAGCGGGCCGATGATTTCGTGCACATCCCCGCCCGAGCAGAAATTCCCGCCATTCGAGGCAAAGATCACCACATCGACATCAGTGCAATAAGGCAGCGCACGGAACGTATCACGCAGCTCGGCATAGGACTGAAAAGTCAACGGGTTCTTGCGCTCGGGGCGCGACAGACGGATCGTGGCGATCCGGTCAGCGACCTTCCATTCAAAATGTTCGGGCTTGAGATCGGCCATCAGGGTCATCGGTCAGTCCTCGTGATTTTCCGTTATGCAATCAAACGGTTCTTCAGGTTTTCTGCTCAGGCAGGGCACGCTGCAGGATATCGCGTAATGCATCCAGATCTTCGGCCGTAAGGCCGGAAAACAATGCATCGATCCGTGCCTCATGCCCCTGCGCCATGGCTTCGAACCGCGTCATCCCGGCTTCGGTCAGCGCGACATGCACGGTGCGCCGGTCGGTGGGGGCGGGGGTGCGCCGCGCCAGCCCGTCTTTTTCCAGCCGGTCCACCACGGCTGTTGCATTGCCATTGGACACCAGCAGCAGGCGCGACAGTTCCGACATGGTCAGCGCCTCGCGCCGCCGGTAGAGGGCGGCCATCACATCGAAACGGGGCAGGGTGGTGTCATGTTCGCGGCGCAGGAAATCGCGCAGATCGGCTTCGGCCGTGCGTGTCAGCCGCAGCAGCCGGATCCACATCTTCAACCGGCGTTTGGACAATGAGGTTCCCTGCTTGCTCATGTTCAAACCTCGCCCCCGGCGATGGCGATCGCCTGCCCGTTCACCCCGTCCGAACCCGGCCCACACAGCCACAGCGCGGCGGCCGTCACCTCGGCGGGCTGAACCAGCCGGCCTTGCGGGTTGGTGGCCGTCAGCGCGGCAAGGGCCTCGTCCCGGCTCTTGCCGGTCTTGTCCATGATATTGCAGATCGAACGCTCGGTCATATCGGTATCCAGAAACCCGGGGCAGAGGGCGTTCACCGTAACCGGCTTTCGCGCAACCTCAAGGGCCAGCGAGCGCGTCAATCCCACAACCCCATGCTTGGCTGCCGAATACGGGGCCACATAGCCGTAGCCTTTCAGCCCGGCGGTCGAGGCGACCGATATCAGCCGCCCCCATCCGGTGAACTGGCGCAACCCCTCGCGCATGGTCAGGAACACGCCGGTCAGGTTCACGGACAGCATCGCGTTCCATTCGTTCAGTGTGGTGCGGGCAAGCGGCGCGCTGGTCGAGGCGCCGGCATTGGCCACCACGATATCCACCGGGCCGGCGGCGGCAAACATCGCCGCCACGCTGGCCTCGTCGGTTACATCGCCGGTAACGCTGCGCATCCCCGGATAGCGCGCCGCGACCACCTCTAGCGGTTCGGCCCTGCGCCCGGTGATGACCACCTCTGCCCCGGCCTCGTGAAAGCCGCGCGCAAGGTCGGCGCCGGTTCCGGTGCCGCCGCCGGTGATCAGGACCCGCTTGCCCGCAAGCGCCGTCATGCCCGGATCTGCTCTTGCTGGCGCTCGCGCAGGCGATACAGCAGGTCGCGCCCGCCCTTGTAGGGTTTGGGCCATTCCGGCGCCTCGTCGCCCTGTTCGATCGCCGAATGCAGCGTCCAGTAGGGATTACCCAGATGCGCGCGCGCCAGACATACCAGATCGGCCCGGCCCGCCATCAGGATGCCGTTCACCTGATCCCAGTCCGAGATGTTGCCAACCGCCATGGTGCGGATGCCGGTCTCGTTGCGGATGCGGTCACTGAACGGCGTCTGGAACATGCGACCATAGATCGGCGCTTCCGAAGGGTCGGTCTGACCTGATGAGACGTCGATGATATCCGCGCCTGCGGCATGGAACATCTTGGCGATTTCAACTGCTTCCTCGGGCGTCACACCGCCGTCGATCCAGTCATGCGCCGAGATACGCACCGACATCGGCTTCTCCGCTGGCCAGACGGCGCGCATGGCGTTGAACACTTCCAACGGGTAACGCATGCGGTTTTCCAGGCTACCGCCATAGTCATCGTCGCGCTTGTTGGTAACGGGCGAGATGAAGCTGGCGATCAGATATCCGTGCGCCGCATGCAACTCGATCATGTCGGCACCAATCCGCGCGGCCATCTCGGTTGCGGAGACGAACTGATCGCGCACCATGTCCATATCGGCGCGTGTCATTGGCCGCGGTGTTGCGCTGCCGTCCTTGTAAGGCAGGGGGCTGGGGGCAAGGATTTCCCAGTTGTCTGATGGCAGCGGCCGGTCCATCCCGCCAGCCCAGGGCAGGCAGGTCGAGCCCTTGCGCCCGGAATGGCCGATCTGCATGCAGAACTTGGCCGTGGTCTCGGCATGGATGAAATCGGCCAGACGCGTCCACGCCACTTCCTGCTCGGGCGTATAAAGGCCCGGACAGCCCGGTGTGATGCGCCCCTCGGGCGAGACGCAGGTCATTTCGGTATAGATCAGCCCCGCGCCGCCCTTGGCGCGTTCGGCATAATGGATCAGGTGCCAGTCGGTGGGGGTGCCATCAACCGCCTTGTACTGCGCCATGGGCGACAGGACGATGCGGTTCTTCAGCTCCATGTCGCGCAGTTTGAGCGGCTGGAACATCGGCCGGCGCCCCTTGTGACCACCGACATGTTCGGCAAACCAGTCCTCGGCACTTTCCAGCCACTCGGCATCGCGCAGACGCAGGTTTTCGTGGCTGATGCGCTGGCTGCGCGTCAGCAGCGAATAGGCGAACTGCGTCGGTGGCATATCGAGATAGCGCTCGACTTCCTCGAACCATTCCAGCGAGTTGCGCGCGGCAGATTGGGTGCGCAGCACCTCGATCCGGCGCTCCTCCTGATAGCGCTCGAACGCTTGCTGCAGCGTCGGCTCGGAATGCAGATAATCGGCCAGTGCAATGGCACTGTCAAAGGCCAGACGGCTGCCCGAACCAATCGAGAAATGCCCCGTTGCGGCCGCATCGCCCATCAGAACCACGTTCTCATGATACCACTTTTCGCAGATCACGCGGGGGAACTGCATCCAGACCGCCGAGCCGCGCAGGTGGGCGGCGTTCGACATCAGGTCATGCCCGCCCAGATGCGCCTCGAAGATCTTGCGGCAGGTCTCGACGGTTTCTTCCTTCGACATGTGCTCGAAACCCCAGCGATCCCAGGTTTCGGGAAGGCATTCGACGATGAATGTCGCGGTGTTGTCGTCGAACTGGTAGACATGCGCCCAGACCCAGCCATGTTCGGTCTTTTCGAAGATGAAGGTAAAGGCATCGTCGAAACGCTGATGCGTGCCCAGCCAGACGAACTTGCATTTGCGCATGTCGATATCGGGCTGAAAAATATCCTCGTATTCCTTGCGCACAAGGCTGTTGATACCGTCGGTGGCAACGACGATGTCATAGTCCTTGCGGTATTCCTCGGCCGATTTGAACTCGGTCTGGAACTGCATGTCCACACCCAGCTCGCGGGCGCGGGCCTGAAGCAGGATCAGCATCTGTTTGCGCCCGATCCCGGCAAAGCCATGCCCGCCCGACACGGTGCGAACGCCATTATGAACCACGGCGATATCGTCCCAATAGGCGAAGTGGTCGCGGATCGCATTGGTCGACTGCGGGTCATTGACCTGCATTTTTGACAGCGCGTCGTCAGACAGCACCACGCCCCAGCCAAAAGTGTCGTTCGCGCGGTTGCGCTCCAGCACCGTGACCTGATGCGAGGGGTCGCGCAGCTTCATGGAAATGGCGAAGTAAAGCCCGGCGGGGCCGCCTCCAAGGCAGAGGATCTTCATGCGTGTGGTCTCCCTGATCGGTTACAGGCGAGATTTGCATTTCAAGCTTCAAATTTCAAGCTTGAAATTACGACTGCGCCCCTTTGTCGCGATACATTCAAGTCGGGCGCGCAATGCGACAGTCCAGCCCGACCGGGCCATCAAAGCCGATCAGGCCGCGGCCGGCCAGATCGATCAGATGCGCCAGCACATTGCGCGCGGCCGCCGGCAGCATCACAGGAGGGATATCGGTATAAACTGCCATTGTTATTTCCTTCGCACTGGTCGCACCTGCGGCGATGGCGTCCAGAATGGCCCGCTCACGCCCCAGACGATGCGCGCGCAGGGCTGCAATGCGCGCCGGACCGTCGGCGACCGGCGCGCCATGGCCCGGGTAAAGGCGGGTCGGCCCCAACGCCTCCAGCCGGGCAAGGCTGGCCATGAAATCGGTCAGATCCCCTTCGGGAGGAGACACCAGGCTGGGTGCCCAGCCCATGACCTGATCGCCAGAGAAAAGCGCCTGGCCCCACAGAAAGCACAGATGGTTGCCAAGATGGCCGGGCGTGTGAAGCGCGCGCAGGGCCAGCCCGCCGATGTCGAGTTCGGTCCCATCGGGCAGGCATTCATCAGGGGCAAACGTGCTGTCCACCCCTTCGCCGCCGCCGATAGGCTGCCCGGCAAGTGCACGCATCCGCTCTGACTGTCCGGCCGTCGAATCGCCATAGGCCAGCACCGGCGCACCAGTGGCTTCGGCCAGCGGGCGGGCGGCGGGGGAATGATCAAGGTGGGAATGGCTGACAAGAATGCGCGTGATCCGTTCGCCCGGTTCCAGCGCCTCCAGTATGGCGCGAAGGTGCGCGGGATCGGCGGGGCCGGGGTCAATCACCGTTATCGCGCCTTCACCCAGAAGCCATGTATTGGTGCCGCGCTCGGTCATCGGAGAGGGGTTCGGCGCCAGCACCAGCCGCAGACCGATATCAAGGAGAAGCGGTACGCCGGCGCGGGGGGCAAAGACTGGTGGCTGGGTCACGGTGGGCCTCGTCAAGGGCTGGGGGCGACGGTAAGGTATGCACATGTTGACCGGATTGCTCAAATCGATAATGCCACGCGGCCTTTACTGGCGTGCTGCGCTGATCCTCTTTGTGCCGGTGGTGACGATCCTTCTGGTGGTGTCCCTGCTCTTCATACAACGCCACTATGAAGGGGTCACACGGCAGATGACCGGCAACTTCGCGCGCACCGCCGATTACATGCGCGCCGAGATCGAGCGCGCGCCAGACCGGGAGGCGGCCATGGCGCGAACGGATGAACTGGCGCAGGCCTTCGGCATCGAACTGAGGCTTCGCCAGCAACCCGTGCCCGCCCTGATATCCGATCCGGTAGCGTTTTACGATCTCAACAGCCGTATCGTGCAGGCCCAGTTGCAGACAGTGATGGAGGGGGTGAACTTCGCCGGCGTGATTGATGGCATGGTCTGGTTGCGGCTGGAAAGCGGGCAGGGTCTTTTGGAAATGACCTTTCCGATTAGTCAGGTCTCGGCGCGCAACCCGCATCAATTGCTGGTGGTGATGCTGTTCAGCGGTTGTCTGATGTCACTGATCGCCTTTCTGTTTCTCAAGAACCAGATGCGTCCCATCCGACGGCTGGCCGAAGCGGCCGAGGCTTTCGGGCGCGGGCAGATCAAACCCTACTATCCCTCGGGTGCGACCGAAGTGCGCGCCGCCGGGCGTGCGTTTGTGCAGATGCGCAGACGAATCGAGCATTTCATCGAGCAGCGAACGCTGATGCTCTCCGGTGTCAGCCATGACTTGCGTACCCCGCTGACACGGATGAAACTGGGCCTGTCGATGCTCGATCACGAACCCGAGGCACGCGCGCTTCTGGCCGATGTGCGGCAGATGGAGGCGCTGATCGACAGCTTTCTTGAATTCGCCCGCGCCGATGTCGCCGAAGAGGCGCGTCCTGTCGATTTGCGCGCCCTGGTCGCACAGACGGTGACGCGGGCGGGGCCGGGTGTCAGCCTTGGCGCAGGCGCACGCGGCGCCCCGCTGATGCTGATGCTGCGCCCCGAACTGTTTACCCGTGCGCTGGATAATGTCCTTGGCAACGCCCTGCGCTACGCTGCACGGGCCGAGGTCCGTATCGAGGCAGATGATACGGCGGTCGCCGTGATCGTCGAGGATGACGGACCGGGTATCGAACGCAAGGAACGCGCCGAGGCGATCAAACCCTTCGTTCGCCTCGACGCTGCTCGCGGCGCCAGCAACGCCGGTTCGGGTGCCGGGCTGGGGCTGGCGATTGTGGCTGATGCGCTGCGCAGCCATGGCGGAAGGATGCGGCTGGAGGAAGGGCAAACCCCGGGGCTTTCAGGGCTGGAGGTGCGGCTGATCCTGCCCAACGCGCTACGCGCAAAGCCGGATTGAAGCGCGCGTGGCCCTTGTGGCAGGGGGGCTTTGTCCTCTCTGGGCCTCTCGGCCCATTCAGCCCCGGGATCTTTTCAGACAGAAAATGGTAGGATGTCAGTGCTTTTCATTTCGTGTCTGGAAGTATCCCGGGGGCGTCCCTTCTTCAGTTGAGGATGAACGGGGGCAGAATCCTCTTCTCTCGAACAAACAGGTTTCTGCGCAAGCAGGCATTCAGGTCACGCTGAAACAGGGGCCTCAGCGGCTCTGGCGGCGGGCCATGAAGGCCAGGCGTTCGAACAGATGGACATCCTGCTCGTTCTTCAATAGCGCACCGTGCAGTTTGGGCAGGGCATTGACACCGTCGCGTTTGAGGTCTTCTGGCCCCAGATCCTCGGCCAGCAGCAGTTTCAGCCAGTCCAGCATTTCGCTTGTCGAGGGTTTCTTTTTCAGCCCCGGCGTTTCGCGCAGTTCAAAGAACTGGGTCAGTGCACTGGACAGAAGCCCCTCCTTGATCCCGGGAAAATGCACGCGCACGATCTGGGCGAGGGTGTCGGCATCGGGGAAGCGGATGAAGTGGAAGAAACAGCGCCGCAGGAAGGCGTCGGGCAGTTCTTTCTCGTTGTTGGAGGTGATGATCACCACCGGGCGGTGCCGCGCGCGGACCATCTCGCCGGTCTCGTAGACGAAGAATTCCATCCGGTCGAGTTCCTGCAACAGGTCATTGGGGAATTCGATATCGGCCTTGTCCACCTCATCGATCAGCAGCACCACTTTCTCTTCGGCTTCGAATGCCTGCCAGAGCTTGCCCTTGCGGATGTAGTTGCGCACGTCGGCCACCCGCTCTTCGCCAAGCTGGCTGTCGCGCAACCGGCTGACGGCGTCGTATTCATAAAGACCCTGCTGTGCCCGGGTGGTCGACTTCACGTTCCACTCGATGATCTGCATGCCCAGCGACTGGGCGACCTGGCGGGCCAGTTCGGTCTTGCCGGTGCCCGGTTCGCCCTTGACCAGAAGCGGGCGTTCCAGCGTAACGGCGGCGTTGACAGCCATCGTCAGGTCATCGGTGGCGATGTAGGTCTCGGTCGAAGAAAAGCGCATGCAGGATTGTCCTTGTCAGAGGCGGAGGGCCGTGCCGGTTAGGCGCGCGGGCGAAACCTAGCTTGCGCGCGCAGGGGCTTCAAGGTGATGTGCCGAGCATATGTGTGATTGCCCGGTCAGCCGCGCAGCAAGAGTGGAACTATGGAAGGAAGTCGCGCGATTACTGCGTGACAATGCCGGTGCCTTGAAGTAAAGCGACCTCGCGAGGGGCCCGGATGACCGCAGCGAAACAGACCGTTGATTCAGATGCCGTCGACCCCGGGCGAACAGGGGAAGTGCAGATGAAGCCCGAAGTTTTTCTACCAGACGATTACCGCCCAGCCGAAGACGAGCCGTTCATGAACGAGCGACAGCTCGAATATTTCCGCCGCAAGCTTCTGGCATGGAAAGACGATATTTTGTGCGGCAGCAAGGAAACCCTCGTGGGACTTGCGAACGGCACCCGGAATCTGCCCGATATTGCTGATCGCGCCTCGGAAGAGACAGACCGAGCGCTTGAGCTGCGCACGCGCGACCGGCAGCGAAAGCTTGTCGCCAAGATCGATGCGGCGCTGCGTCGGATCGACAATGGCGAGTTCGGCTATTGCGAGGTGTCAGGCGAGCCGATCTCGTTGCGCCGCCTGGATGCCCGGCCGATTGCTACCATGACGCTTGAAGCGCAAGAGCGTCATGAGCGCAGTGAACGCGTTCACCGCGACGACTGACCACTCGCGATATTTCCCGGCTGTGGGCCGCCCCTTAGCGGGCGGCCTTTTTCATGGATCTTCCAATGCCCCGGCCCGCCACCACCCTGCCGCTTGCCGATCGTTCCGCCCTGATTTTGGGGGGCGGTGTGGCGGGGCTGGCTGCAGGACTTGCGCTGCGTCGCTTCGGGGCCTCAGTGGCCGTGCTGGAGCAATCTCCCGCGATTCGCGAAGTGGGGGCAGGGTTGCAGATCAGCCCGAATGGCACGCGCGTGTTGCGTGCGCTGGGGTTGGAGCCGGGCGATTTCGCCACCCGCACTGAGGCGATCGAGCTGCGCGACAGGCGCGGGCGACTGGTCACACGACTGATGCCGCCCTCTGCGCCCGGTTTTTACCTGATCCACCGCGCCGATCTGGTCGAGGCGCTGGCCGAGGGGTTCCAGCAGGCCGGCGGAACGATCCGGCTTGCGACACAGGCGACGGCCATCGGGCTGAACGCGCAAGGCGCGCAAGTGGAGACGGCCAGTGGCACCGTGCTGGAAACCCCGCTTCTGATCGGTGCCGACGGGCTGCATTCGCGAACCCGCGCCGCCTTGAACCAACCTGCAAACCCGTTCTTCACGGGGCAGGTGGCCTGGCGAGCCACGATTCCCGGCGACGGCGGGCCGCCGGTGGCGCAGGTCTTCATGGGGCCGGGGCGACATCTGGTCAGCTATCCCCTGCGCGGAGGGGCGTTGCGCAATATTGTCGCCGTGGAAGAGCGCGCCGAATGGGCCGACGAAGGCTGGAACCACCGCGATACGCCCGAAAACCTGCGCGCATCCTTCGCCGGTTTTGGCGGGCCGGTGCCGGAATGGTTGGCAGCGGTGAACGAGCCGTATCTTTGGGGCCTCTTTCGTCATCCGGTGGCGGGGCAGTGGCATGACGGGCAGGGCAGGGCGGCGATTCTGGGCGATGCGGCGCATCCGACGCTGCCCTTCATGGCGCAGGGTGCCAATCTGGCGCTGGAGGATGCCTGGGTGCTGGCCCGTTGTCTGGCGGCTGAACCCGATGATTCCGCCGCCGCGCTGGAACGCTACCAGACGCTTCGGCAACCGCGCGCCCGTGCCGTCGTCGCGGCGGCCAACGGCAATGCGCGCGCCTATCACTTGCGCGCGCCCGTTGCTCAACTGGCGCATGCTCTCTTGTGGCTGGGCGACCGGATAGCGCCGGGACTGCCTTTTAGACGCTATGCCTGGGTCCATGATTACGATGCCACGGTGACCGACGCGTGAACCGGCACGGCTGGCGGGTGCCGATTCTAGAGGGGGTCGATATCGCCCGCGGCTCGCTGCGCATGGAATTCGGCTACGAAGGCGGCCAGCCGACCTTCGGAAATAGCAGCCCGCAAACCGGCCATGAGTTCCTGATAGTAATGCAGGTTATGCCAGGTCAGCAGCATCGAGCCGATGATCTCGTCAGCCTTGATCACATGGTGCAGATAGGCGCGCGAATAATTCCGGCAGGCGGGGCAGGTGCAGGCTTCGTCCAGCGGGCGCGGGTCGTCGCGGTGGCGGGCGTTGCGCAGATTGACCGCGCCGCGCCGCGTCCAGGCCTGACCGGTGCGCCCGGATCGTGAGGGCAGCACGCAATCCATCATGTCTATTCCGCGCTCCACCGCGCCGACGATGTCATCAGGCTTGCCAACACCCATCAGGTAACGCGGCTTGTCGGCGGGCAGGAAGCCGGGGGCGTAATCCAGCACGCCCAGCATCGCCTCCTGTCCCTCGCCCACGGCAAGCCCACCCACGGCGTAACCATCGAAACCGATATCGACCAGTGCCTTGGCGCTTTCCTCGCGCAGGTCGCGGGTTACACCACCTTGCATGATCCCGAACAGCGCGTGCCCCGGCCGGTCACCAAACGCCTCTTTCGAGCGCAGCGCCCAACGCATCGACAACTGCATCGAGCGCGCCACCGTTGCCTCATCGGCGGGCAGGGCGGGGCATTCGTCAAAGCACATCACGATATCGGAGCCGAGCTGGCGCTGGATCTCCATCGACCGTTCAGGCGTCAGCATGTGCTTTGATCCGTCGATATGGCTGGAAAACCGCACCCCCTCCTCGGACAGCTTGCGCAGGCTGGCCAGCGACATAACCTGAAACCCGCCCGAATCCGTCAGAATCGGGCGGTTCCAGTTCATGAACCGGTGCAGTCCGCCCAACGCGGCGATCCGCTCGGCCGTGGGGCGCAGCATCAGATGGTAGGTGTTGCCTAGCAGGATATCGGCGCCGGTTGCACGCACGCTTTCGGGCATCATCGCCTTGACGGTGCCCGCCGTGCCTACCGGCATGAACGCAGGCGTGCGGATATCGCCGCGCGGGGTGTGGATAACCCCGGTCCGCGCCGCGCCATCGGTTGCCTGAAGGTCGAATTGAAAGCGCATTTCACCCACCGTTGAAGTTTTCCGGCCCTCCATGCGGCATTCCATGCCAAAAGCCAAGCCGCCCCCCACTGGACGCAGCACGGTATATTCCTATATAAACAGTCGAGAAACGCGCGAGGCGAGACAGATATGAGCAGCGAACTGCCCGAGGGTGCGCCCCTCATCCAGCCATCGACCACCGATCACCCGCTTTACGATACGGTGGTTGAAGCATGTAAATCGGTCTATGACCCTGAAATCCCGGTCAATATCTTTGACTTGGGATTGATTTATACCATCGATATCTCGCCCGAGAACGCTGTGGCCATAACCATGACCCTCACCGCGCCGGGCTGCCCGGTGGCCGGCGAGATGCCCGGCTGGGTGGCGGACGCGGTCAATTCCATCGAAGGCGTGAAGCAGGTCGATGTCGAAATGACCTTCGAACCGCAGTGGGGCATGGACATGATGTCAGACGAAGCGCGGCTGGAGCTGGGTTTTATCTGAACCCGGTCTGCAAAACTCCGAACCAAGGAAAGCCCATGTTCGCCATTCCCGGCAAATCGCCCGTTACCCTTACCCCCGCCGCCGAGCGTCATATCGCCCGGCTGATGGAAAAACAGGGCAAGAAGGGGCTGCGCATCGGCGTCAAGAAGGGCGGTTGCGCAGGTATGGAATACACGATGGAGTTTGCCGATACGGTCGAGTCGCATGAAGAGGTGGTGGAACAGGGCGCGGCGCGGGTGATCATTGCGCCAATGGCGCAGATGTTCCTGTTTGGCACCGAGATCGATTATCAGACCGGCCTGCTGGAAAGCGGCTTCAAGTTCCGCAATCCCAATGTTTCCGAGGCGTGCGGTTGCGGCGAGTCGATCAAGTTTGACGATGTGGAAACCCTGAGCGCGCGAATGAATGCCACCGGGGCATCGCGCGCGGCGGAATGACGGGGCGGTAACAGGGTTTGATCCCGGCACGCAGCTTCGCTATCACGGGGTCTGCGCCAAAAGGAGACCCGCATGCCGCAACGCCGCAAGATCGCTGCCGGAAACTGGAAGATGAATGGACTGGGCACCAGCCTGGCCGAGGCCCGTGATTTGGCCGCCGCCCATCCCGCGCCCGGCGTCGATATCCTGCTTTGCCCGCCGGCCACCCTGCTGCACCGGCTGAGCGAGGCACTGGCGGGCAGCGCCATCGCGCTGGGCGGGCAGGATTGTCACGCAGCAGAGAAGGGTGCGCATACCGGAGACATCTCGGCCGTGATGCTGGCTGATGCGGGGGCGCGGCATGTCATTCTGGGCCATTCCGAACGCCGCGCTGATCATGGTGAAACCAGCGCGCAGGTCGCCGCCAAGGCGCAGGCGGCCCATGCGGCGGGGCTGGTTGCGGTGGTCTGCATCGGCGAAACACTGGCCGAGCGCGACGCGGGCCAGACGCTGGCGGTGGTGGGCGCGCAACTGGCGGCGTCGCTGCCAGAGGGCGCGCATGGTGCCAATACCATCGTGGCTTATGAACCCGTTTGGGCCATCGGCACCGGCTTGACCCCGACACCCGAGCAGATCTCCGAAGTTCATGGCTTCCTGCGTGCGCATCTGCCCGATGCTACGATTTCAGTGCTTTACGGCGGGTCGGTCAATGCCGGGAATGCCGCGGCAATCTTTGCCCTTCCTGATGTCGATGGCGCACTGGTTGGTGGCGCATCGCTGAAAGCGGCTGATTTCAGTCCGATCATCCGCGCGCTGGAGAACGCCTGAGCAGGACTCTGTCAGCTGCCCTGCACGATCAGGATCGCGCGCGCCGCCCCTCCGTCGGCAGCGATCCGGTGCGCACGGTCGGCGGCATAGCGCGCGGTGTCGCCGGGCCCCAGAATCGCAGTATCGGCACCCGAAGCCACCGCCACCCGCCCTTCGATCACCGTCAGATGCTCGCGGCAGCCGGCACTGTGGGCGGTGCTGTCCAGTGCGCCGTCGGGGGCGAAGATCAACTCATAGACCTCATGACTGCCGACACTCTCGGGCGGTGACAAGATCCGGATTCGCACCCCCTCGCCACGAGCTGCGATCACAGGTGCGGCATCGGCGCGGATCACATCGATCCCGTCTGCCTCACGCCCGGCCAGAAGCCCCGCGAAATCGACCTGCAAGGCCTGGGTCAGGTTCCACAGCGTCGCCACGGTGGGGCTTGATTCGCCGCGCTCGATCTGGCTGACCATCGAACGGCTGACGCCCGAAAGCTTCGCCACCGCCTCAAGGCTCAGCCCGCGGGCCTTGCGCGCAGCGCGCAGGGCTTCGGCGAGTTGTTCGACAATGTCAGGGCGGGTATTCATGCCTCCATGTCACCCGCACAGACCCCTTCCGTCAAGCACTGCGCGCCAGATCACGCATTGCCATTGACCGCCCGGCGATTCCTGCTCATATGCCCCCATGACCGAGCTCGACAGAATCCGCAATTTCTCCATCGTGGCGCATATCGACCACGGTAAATCCACCTTGGCCGACCGGCTGATCCAGCTGACGGGCACCGTCGCGGAACGCGACATGAAGGCCCAGTTGCTGGACAGCATGGATATCGAGCGCGAGCGCGGGATCACCATCAAGGCCAACACCGTTCGGATCGAGTATCCGGCGAAGGATGGGCACACCTATATCCTCAACCTGATCGATACGCCGGGCCATGTCGATTTCGCCTATGAGGTGTCACGCTCAATGCGCGCGGTCGAGGGGTCGCTTCTGGTGGTCGATGCCTCGCAAGGGGTCGAGGCGCAGACCCTGGCCAATGTCTATCAGGCGCTCGATGCCAATCACGAAATCGTGCCGGTTCTCAACAAGATCGACCTGCCCGCTGCCGAGCCTGACCAGGTGCGGGCGCAGATCGAGGATGTGATCGGGCTCGATGCCTCGGATGCCGTGCTCATCTCGGCCAAATCCGGCCTTGGTATCCCCGATGTGCTGGAAGCCATTGTCAAGCGTTTGCCGCCACCCAAGGGCGATCGCAACGCCCCCCTGAAGGCCATGCTGGTCGACAGCTGGTATGACCCCTATCTGGGCGTCGTGGTCATGATCCGCGTCATGGACGGTGTCATCAGGAAGGGTGAGCGCATCAAGATGATGCAGACCGGCGCTGTCTACGGCATCGACAAGCTGGCGGTGCTCAAACCCAAAATGGTTGATATCGCCGAGTTGGGACCGGGCGAGATCGGCGTGTTCACCGCCTCAATCAAGCAGGTGCGCGATACCCGCGTAGGCGACACGATCACCCATGAAAAGAAGGGCTGCGAAAAGCCGCTGCCGGGGTTCAAACCGGCGCAACCGGTGGTGTTCTGCGGCTTGTTCCCGGTCGATGCCAATGATTTCGAGGCCCTGCGCGAGGCGATCGAGAAACTGGCGCTCAATGATGCTTCCTTCAGCTATGAAATGGAAACCTCTGCCGCGCTTGGCTTTGGCTTCCGTTGCGGGTTTCTTGGGCTGTTGCACCTGGAGGTTATCCGCGACCGGCTGGAACGCGAATATGACCTGGATCTGATCACCACCGCGCCCTCGGTGGTCTATCATGTCCATATGCGTGACGGCTCCATGCAAGAGTTGCACAACCCTGCCGACATGCCTGACCTGACGCATGTCGATCATATCGAGGAACCCCGGATCAAGGCCACGATCATGGTGCCCGACGACTATCTGGGCGATGTGCTGAAACTGTGCCAGGACCGCCGCGGCATCCAGCTTGAACTGACCTATGCCGGCAGCCGTGCGATGGTGGTGTATGACCTCCCCCTTAATGAAGTTGTGTTCGATTTCTATGATCGCCTGAAATCGGTAACAAAGGGTTACGCCAGCTTCGACTATCAGATCACCGGCTACCGCGAGGACACGCTGGTCAAGATGTCACTTCTGGTCAATGACGAGCCGGTCGATGCGCTGGCGATGATGGTGCATCGCGACCGGGCCGAAATGCGCGGGCGGGCGATGTGCGAAAAGCTCAAGGATCTGATCCCGCGGCACATGTTCAAGATCCCGATTCAGGCCGCCATTGGTGGCAGGGTGATCGCCCGCGAAACCATCGCCGCGCTGCGCAAGGATGTGACGGCAAAATGCTATGGCGGCGATGTGACGCGCAAGAAGAAGCTTCTGGAAAAGCAGAAGGCGGGCAAGAAGAAGATGCGCCAGTTCGGCAAGGTGGAAATCCCGCAGCAGGCTTTCATCTCGGCGCTGAAGATGGACAACTGATCAGCCTCATGCGCGTGCCCGGTTTCCGGGCCGCACGGCCCCCAGCGTCAACAGCCTCCGGCTTCATCTGTTCAGAAATATCCCGGGGGAGTCGCCCGGAGGGCGGCGGGGGCAGCGCCCCCGTCCTTCAGCCCCATTCCAGCACGATCTTGCCGCTTTCTCCGGCGCGCATGATCTCGAACCCTTTCTGAAAATCGGTGGCGGGCAGGCGGTGGGTGATCACGCGGCGCACGTCCAGCCCGTTTTCCAGCATGGCGATCATCTTGTACCAGGTCTCGAATATCTCGCGCCCATAGACTCCCTTGATTGTGAGCGCCTTGAACACGATGCGCGACCAGTCGACCAGCGATTTTCCCGGCGGGATGCCCAGAAGCGCGATGCGTCCGCCCATCACCATAACCTCGACCATCTGATCCAGTGCGGCCTGACTGCCGGACATCTCCAGCCCGACGTCAAAGCCTTGCACGATGCTCAGCCGGGGCATGACGGCGCGCAGATCCTCCTTTGTCACGTTCACTGGCACCACATCAGCCACCTGGGCAGCCAGTTCCAGCCGCGCGGGGTTGATATCGGTGATCACCACATGCCGCGCACCCGCGTGGCGCGCGACGGCAGCGGCCATGATACCGATCGGCCCGGCGCCGGTGACCAGCACATCCTCGCCCAGCAGATCGAAGCTCAGCGCGGTATGGACGGCGTTTCCCAGCGGGTCGAGGATGGCGCCGATCTCGTCATCGATACTGTCGGGAAGGGGCACCACATTGAAGGCGGGCAGGCGCAGGTATTCGGCGAAAGCACCCGGCTCGTTCACGCCGATGCCACGCGTGGTCGGGTCCAGGTGAAAACGCCCGGAACGTGACTGGCGCGAGGTCTTGCCGATCAGATGCCCTTCGCCCGAGCAGCGCTGCCCCAGGGTCAACCCCTCGACCTGCGCGCCGATCTCGACAATCTCGCCGGCAAATTCGTGTCCGGTGATCAGCCCCACGGGGACGGTGCGCTGCGCCCAGTCGTCCCAGTTCCAGATATGGAGGTCGGTGCCGCAAATGCCGGTCTTGTGGACCTTGATCAGCACATCTTCGGGGCCGATAGCCGGGATCGGGCGTTCCTCCAGCCAAAGGCCCGGTTCAGCCCGCGTCTTGACCAATGCCTTCATGGTGACCATCACACCACCCCGCAATCGCGCCCGGCACGGGCAAAGGCATCAAGCGCGGTATCCAGATCGGCGCGGCTCAGTGCCGCGTTCATCTGGGTGCGGATGCGGGCCTGACCGCGTGGCACTACCGGAAAGAAAAAGCCCGAGACATAGACGCCAAGTTCGAACAGCCGCGCCGCCATGGCCTGAGCCTTGTGCGCGTCTCCCAGCATCACCGGGATGATCGGATGTTCACCGGGCAAGAGGATGAAACCGGCGCGTTCCAGGCCCGCACGCCAGTAAGCGGCATTGTCGAATAGTCGGGCCCGCAGGTCATCACCCGCCTCGACAATGTCCAGTGCTGCCAGCGCCGCGCCTACCACCGCCGGCGGCAGCGCGTTGGAAAACAGATAGGGCCGCGCACGCTGGCGCAGAATATCGATGACCGGCTGCGGCCCGGCAACATAGCCCCCCAGCGCGCCCCCCAGCGCCTTGCCCAGCGTGCCGGTCAGGATATCGGCGCGCAGGCCGAAATGGGCGGGCGTGCCGCGCCCCTGTGGACCCATGAAGCCGGTTGCGTGGCAGTCATCGACCATGACTAGCGCTTCGTACCGGTCGGCCAGCGCACGGATGTCCGGCAGTTTCGCCAATGTGCCATCCATCGAGAATACGCCATCGGTGGCGATCATGATGAAGCGCGCACCGTCGGATCGGGCCTGTTTGAGCTGCGCCTCAAGCGCATTCATGTCGGAATTGGCGAAGCGGTAGCGACGGGCCTTGCTCAGGCGGATGCCGTCGATGATGCTGGCGTGGTTCAACGTGTCGGAAATGACAGCATCCTCGGGGCCCAGAAGGGGTTCGAACAGCCCGCCATTGGCATCGAAACACGCGGCGAACAGGATGGCGTCGTCGGTGCCCAGAAACTGTGCCAGCCGTGATTCGAGCGCCAGATGAAGATCCTGTGTGCCGCAGATGAACCGGACCGAGGCCATGCCGAAGCCATGCCCCTCCATCGCGGTGCGTGCAGCGGCGATCAGTGCCGGATGGTCTGCAAGTCCGAGATAGTTGTTGGCACAAAGGTTGATCACCTGTTGGCCGTTGACCTGCACATGAGCACCCTGCGCGGAGCGTATTGCGCGCTCCGTTTTTATCAGCCCCTCGGTGCGAAGGGTCTCAAGCATATCTGTCAGATGGTTGAGAAAGCCTTTGGTCATGCCACTCTCCTGCTTTGGGAGAAGCATGAACCTGCTTCGCACATCTGTCAATATCGCGGATTATATTCCGTTATAACGACATATCGGCCATGGATTAAGCCTCTCGGATGCGAAGCCGGGTCAGGCGGTTCTCGGTGCGTTCGATCACGACAAAACGGAAGCCGTGGAAATGGAAGATCTGCCCGGCTTCAGGAATCATCTGCGCCTCATGTATCACCAACCCGGCAACGGTATTGGCTTCGTCATCAGGCAGGTTCCAGTCCATCGCGCGGTTGATGTCGCGGATCGTCATGCCGCCGTCAATTTCGATCGCGCCATCGTCAAGCCGGGTGATGGGATCGGGCATGTCCTCGTCATGCTCGTCCTCGATTTCGCCGACGATTTCTTCCAGAATATCTTCCAGCGTGATCAGCCCCAGAAGCGAGCCGTATTCGTCGATCACCAGGCCGAAATGCCGCCGCAACCTCAGGAACTGGCGCATCTGTTCGTCCAGGGGCGTTGTTTCGGGCACGAAATAGGGCTCGCGCGCCACCGACATCAGATCAAGTTCTGCGACCGCTCCATAGTCGCCGCCATTCTCGACCACGAGCCGATGCACCTCGCGCATCAGGTCGCGCGAATGAATGACGCCGACAATGTTCTCTGGCTCATCCTTCCAGGCGGGCAAGCGGGTATGGGTGGAGTTGACGCACTGGGCGATGATCTCCTCGATAGGGGCGTCCAGATTGACGGTTTCGATCTGGCTGCGGTGGAGCATGATCTCTTCGACCGTGCGGTGCCCCAGATCGAGCGCACCCAGCAGGCGGTCGCGGTCTTCCTTCTGCACCGTTCCCTCGGAATGCCCCAGAGCCAATGCGCCAGCAATTTCTTCGTGATAGGATAGCACCGCGCTGTCCGGGTCAGTCTTGACACCAAACAGCCCCAGAAGGCCGCGCACCAGAAGCCGTACAGCAGCGACGACGGGCGCGAACACGATGATCACCAGCCTGATGAGGCCGGCCACCTTTGATGCGGCGGTTTCGGGGTTGGTGATGGCATAAGTCTTGGGCAGCACTTCGGCGAAGATCAACACCATCAGCGTCATTACCAGTGTTGCCAGCGCAACGCCGGAATCGCCGAAAAGGCGTGTGAACAGCGCAGTCGCCAAAGAGGCCGCCAGAATGTTGACGAGGTTGTTGCCCAGCAGCACCGAACCAATCAGCTTTTCGCTGTCTTCGGTGATCTTCAGTGCGGTTTCCGCCCCCTTGGAACCCTTGTCGGCCTGCGCCCGCAACTTGCCGCGCGACGATGCTGTCAGCGCGGTTTCGCTGCCGGAAAAGAAGCCTGACAGAACAAGTAGCGCCAGAATTGCGCCGATGGTGAGCCAAACAGAAGTGTTCAGGTAATCCATGATCTTTTCTTCGTTGGGGCGGAACCATCAATACGGGCTATGTGTTTGCAGTGACAAGACCCTGCGCGAAACGCGGGTGGCGAGAGAAAAAGAAAAACCCCGGGCCATATGGCGCCGGGGCGGGTGGGGCAGTCCTGTCTTGTAAAGTGAGCGCTCGGAAGCTCGCTTCTGTCAGCCGCCCCATGAGCGTACGGGGCCGCAATCCATATGCGTGAAATCCGAACGCGAGTAGAGGCCGACACCGCCAGCCGAACAGGCAATTGCCGCCTGGGCAACCTGGCGAACGGTGCGTGAGCGCACTCGCAGGTCAGCGGCCTGGCCGACAAGGTGACGCGAGTTCTGCGCAACACCGCGTGAGTTGCGGCGCAACATGGCATTGGTTTCGGGAGAGCGATAGCCCGAGAGAAGCATGTAGGGTTCGTCGACCCGCAGCAGGCTATGGGCGGCAGACATGATGTCCAATGTACGAGTGTCGATGCGATGAACGCGGTTGTTCCGCCAGTCGCGGAAGAAATGGTCGATCTCGGCCAGTGCTTCGGGGATGTAGTCGCCATCGACCCAATAGATGGTATCGAGACGTTCGCCAGTGCGGCCCGAATACATCTTGAGGCGGCGGATGTCGCCTGCGCCGCGGTTGAAGGCAAAAGCGTTTGCGAATTTCGGCGCTGCTGTCACGGCAGTTGCCGCAAAGATACCCAGAAGCGCGCGCCGGGAAAACCCGGTGAGGTTATTTCTTGTCATAGGTCCTTCTGTCCCATCCCAGTATTGCTCGTATCTGCCTGTCTTGGAGGCTGCTTTTCGGCTGCGGCCTTCCGTTTTGTCCTCTCCGGGGCGGTTTTCAGTGTCAGTGGTAACCAGCCCTGCGAACAGGAAATATGAGGAATTTTTTCCTTCTGGGGCTTTTATGCCACAAAGCCCTGCATTGCCCAAGCCTTCTTTCCTTCTTGTTGCGGTGGCTGGTCCATTTTCGGCGGGTTTTTGCTGAAATCTCGTTAACGATCGAATCAGCACTGGAAAATCAATGCCTTACATAGGCGCTTTGAGATGTCCATGAATTGGAAGGAGGAGAATCAGCGCCTCGCTCTGTGTTAACCAACTGTCACCCGGCCATTTTGCCGCAGCTGTTGCCTGTGACACGCAGCGGTGCGGATATCTGTGCATTTGTCGTGATTGTGAATCGACGAGAGTTTTGCGATCCTGTGTCATAGGCAGAATTCCGCGCATTTCGCGGGGGCGCGCGGGCGATCTGCTGCCAGCGTTGCCTGAACAGAAACGTAACAAGGGGAAAATCATGTCGGGATTGCAGCGGCGTCTGGGTCGGCGGCTTCGGATGATCACACTGGCTGGCGCAACTGCGCTGGCGGCGGGTATCGTGCCGGTGGCCGGGCTGTTTATGTTGCCGCAAGCCGCCGAGGCACAGCAATTCCCCGCGTTTCGTCAGGCGCTGGCCGAAGGGGTGGCCAATGATCGCGGCCTTTCGGCATTTTACCGCGAGAACGGCTATGCCGCCGTCTGGACCGGGGCAGAGCATGCCGCGCGCCGCTCGGCACTGGTTTCGGCGCTGTCGCGGGCTTCGGAACATGGGCTGCCGGCGCAGCGCTATGACCTGCCGGGTCTGCTGAGCGCCTTTCGCATGGTTGAAAGCGAGCGTGATCGCGGCTTTGCCGAGGCGCTGGCCAGCCGGATATTCGTGCAATTCGCCCGCGATATTTCCAGCGGAGTGCTGGAGCCCTCGACGATTATCGAACAGATCGTCCGCGAACTGCCCCGCCCTGACCCTGCGCGTCTGATGGAGGAATTCTCGCGCGCCGAACCGGTCAGCTTCATTCGCAACCTCGCTCCGCGTGCGCCTGAATATGCCCGCCTGTTCCACGCCAAACGCGAGTTGGAGGCACAGATCGCGCGCGGTGGCTGGGGGGCGCGGCTGTCGGGCGCGGCGCTGCGACCGGGAGACACGGGCCAGCAGGTGATCGCGCTCAGAAACCGGCTGATCGCCATGGGCTACATGCCGCGTCTGGCGACGGCCAGCTACGACGGCGTTATGCAACGCGCAGTGCAGCAGTTCCAGGCTGCCCACGGGATTGAGGCGGATGGAATCGCGGGCGCTGCCACCATTGCCGCTCTCAATGTCGAACCCGAAGAGCGTTTGCGCTCGATCGTGGTGGCGCTGGAGCGTGAACGCTGGCTGAACATAGAGCGCGGCGACCGGCATATCTGGGTCAACCTTGCCGATTTTCACACCCAGATTGTTGATTTCGACCAGGTGACATTTGAAACTGTCTCGGTTGTCGGGGCGCGCAATTCAGATATGCAGACGCCCGAATTCTCGGACCATATGGAGTATCTGGAAATCAATCCAGACTGGACGCTGCCACGTTCGATCGTTGCGCGCAGCTACTGGAGCGGGCTGGCGGCGGGGGGGCATTCTTATCTGCAACTGATCGATTCCCGTGGCCGTGTAGTCCCGCGTGAGGCGGTGGATTTCTCGCGCTACAGCCCGCGCAACTTCCCGTTCGAGGTGCGCCAGCCGCCGGGGCCGTCGAACCCGCTGGGCCGCGTCAAGTTCATGTTCCCGAACCCCTATGCGATCTATCTGCACGACAGCCCGGCACGCTCGCTCTTTCGTACCACGGTACGGACCCATTCCTCGGGCTGTGTGCGCCTGAACGACCCTGAAGAGTTTGCCTACGAACTGCTGTCGCGTCAAAGCGATGACCCGGTGACGCTTTACCAGCGGATCCTGCGGACGGGCCAGCAAACCCGGCTGAACCTCGAGGTGCCGGTGCCGGTGCATCTGGTCTATCGCACGGCGTTCACCTCGGTGAGCGGTGACATGAACTATCGTGACGATGTCTATGGCCGCGATGGACGGCTTTACGATGCGTTGCGCCGCGCCGGGGTGGAAATGACCGCGCATCAAAGCTAAACCGGTAGCGCGCGGCGCGCATTGCCGCGCGTCTGAGCCCGGAGTGAACGATGCCCCACAGCCTGACCGATATTGCCGCCGCGCTTGGTGCCCGGCTTGAAGGCAGGGGCGATCTGGTTGTCACCTCTGCCGCCGAACCCGCGATGGCCGGTGCGGACGATCTGGCGCTGGCGATGGACCCGCGCTATGCCGAAGGTCTGGCGCAGGGCAATGCCCGCGCCGCAGTGCTGTGGGAGGGGGCGGATTGGCAGGCTCTGGGGTTGGAAGCGGCGCTTTTTGTGCCGCGCCCGCGGTTTGCCATGGCTGGGTTGACGCGGATGCTGGATCCGGGTGCGGGTATCGCGCCGGGTATCCACCCAAGTGCGGTGATCGATCCCGGCGCGCTGATCGGCGCAGGTGCCGCAATCGGGCCGTTCGCCGTGATCGAAGCGGGCGCACGCATTGGTGCGAACGCACGCATCGGGGCCCATTGCTACATCGGTGCGGATGCGGTTCTGGGGGATGACTGCCTGCTTATGCCTGGCGCGCGGATCGGCGCGCGGGTGCGGATTGGCGCGCGGTTTATCGGGCATTTTGGCATAGCGATTGGCGGCGACGGTTTCTCCTTTGTGACGCCTGACAAATCGACCGTGGAAAGCGCGCGCGAAACGCTGGGCAATACCGAGGCTGCCACCATCGCCGCGCAAAGCTGGACGCGTATCCATTCACTGGGCTCGGTCGAACTGGGCGACGATGTGGAACTGGGCGCGAACAGCACCATCGACCGCGGCACGATCCGCAATACGCGGATAGGGCGGGGCACCAAGATAGACAATCTTGTCCAGATCGGGCACAATACACAGGTGGGTGAGGATTGCCTGATCTGTGGTCAGGTGGGGATCGCCGGGTCAGCCCGGATCGGCAACCGCGTTGTTCTGGGCGGCAAGGTCGGGGTGAGCGACAACATCTTCATTGGCGATGATGTTGTCGCCGGCGGTTCGACCAAGATCTATTCCAATGCTCCGGCGGGGCGTATGCTGCTGGGATCGCCCGCCATGCGGATGGACAAGCAGATTGAAGTGTACAAAGCGCAACGCCGCCTGCCACGGCTTTTGTCCCAGGTGAGCGATCTTCAGAAAACCGTCAAGGAATTGTTGGACACTCTGGCGGCAAACAAAAACCGATAGAGGCGGCACAATGGGCCATATGCGCCAAGACACTTTGACCGAACTGCAAACCCGCGTGCTCGATATTCTGGCCGAACAGGCCCTTTGCGCACCAAGCGACATCGCCCCCGATGCAACGCTGGAAAGCCTTGGCATCGACTCGCTGGGTCAGGCCGAGGTGGTCTTCGCCATCGAGGAAAGCTTTGATGTCTCGGTGCCATTCAACGCCAATACCCCACAGGACTCCGGCTTTGATCTGCGCACGGTTTCCGGCGTCATTGCCGGTGTCGAGGCGCTGGTGCGTGCGCGCCAGGACTAGAGCCCATGCATAAGGTGGTTATTACCGGGGCGGGCACCGTCAATGCGCTGGCTACCGATGTCGCGGGCACGCTCGCCGGGTTCCGCGAGGGGCGCGTGGCCATTGGCCCGCTGGATTTCCCCGAGGTTGACCGGCTATCGGTGCAGGTGGGCGCGCAGGTCCATGGCTGGGACGCCGGGGCGCGGCACTCACGCTCAGAGCTCGCGCTCTATGACAGGGTAACCCAGTTTGCGCTGGAAAGCGCAGGCCAGGCCATCGCACAGGCAGGGCTTGAAGTTGATGAGGAACTGGCACTGGCTGCGGGCGTCGTGCTGGGCACCGCCGGCGGGGGGCACAATACCATCGATGAAAGCTATCGCGCGCTACACGGGCAGGGCAAGAACCGGGTCCATCCGTTCACCATCCCGCGTTTGATGCACAGCGCAGCCGCTGCGCATATTGCCATGCGCTACGGGTTGAAGGGGCCGGCCTTCACGGTGTCAACGGCCTGCGCCTCCAGCAATCACGCGATGGGGCTGGCGTATCAGATGGTGCGATCGGGCGCGGTGCGCGCGGTGCTGACCGGCGGTGCCGAGGCATCGCTTTGTTTTGGCGGTGTCAAAGCCTGGGAAGGGCTGCGGGTGATGTCCCCTGACGGCTGCCGACCGTTCTGCGCCACACGCAACGGGATGGTGCAGGGCGAGGGTGCAGCGGTTTTCGTGTTCGAGGCGTATGAGCACGCCCGTGCGCGCAGCGCCGAGATACTGGCCGAGGTCGCCGGATTTTCCATGACATCGGATGCGGGCGACATCGTCATGCCGGATCGCGACGGCGCGGTCCGGGCGATGCGCGGTGCGCTGGCCGATGCGGGCCTGACGCCCGAGGCGATTGACTATGTCAACGCCCATGGAACCGCCACCACCGCCAACGACCGGGTGGAAGCCGCTGCCCTGGCTGAGGTTTTCGGCCCCGTGCTGGCAGGAATACCTGTTTCATCAACCAAGTCGATGCATGGCCATCTGATCGGTGCAACCGGCGCGGTTGAGCTTCTGGCAGCCATTCTGGCGCTGCGCGAGGGCGTGATTGCCCCAACCATGGGGTTTCAGCAGCCGGACCCGGATTGCCCGCTGGACATGGTGCCCAACGCCGCGCGTAACGCTTCGGTGTCGGCGGTGCTGTCGAATGCCTTCGCTTTTGGCGGCATGAACGCCTGTCTGGCTTTGCGCGCCGTTTGAAGCCATCAGCCTTGCGCGGCGAAAAACCGGTTCTGCCCATGCGTGGCAATCTGGCGATAGCCGAAATCGGCAACCAGCCGCTGCATAAGCGGCTCTTGCGCAAAATCATCGCGGCCATGGGCCTCCAGCACCAGAAGCGGGCGACAGCGGGCGATGGTATCGCGGGCGCCGGCCAGTGCGGCCATTTCGTGGCCCTCGATATCCAGCTGAATCAATCCCACCGGGGTGGCCGCAGCAATATGGCTGTCGATCGTGTGAATCTCGATTTCGTCAAAGCGTGCCCGTTCCGTGCCGGTCCGCCCCTTGACCAACCGCGAGCCGCCACCCAGCGGCACGCCCTTGTCATCATGGGTCTTGATCGTCAGGCTGGTGCTGTCAGCGCCCAGCCCGCCCCGAACAAGGCGGCAGTTCGTGAGAGTGTTGATGGCGCATGTCACCGTGGCACAGGCGAAATTGACGGCGTTGGGTTCGAATGTCAGCACTTCCGCGTCATGCTTCCCGGCCAGACGCGACATGAAGGGCAGGAAATCACCGAAATAGGCGCCCGCGCTGATGATATCGCCACCGTCATACAGCTTCTCGATGGCGGCAAGCGTGCCGGGTTCCCAGACCATGCCGCGCATTACCGTCATGGCGCAGGGCCGGTGCATCGACTCGCGCGGGACGCAATACTGACCAAGCCGGTTGCGGGCTATGTAGAAGTCCAGTTGCTGACCGATTGCCATGTCTGCCCGCCCTTGCCGGCAATTTTGCGGATATTCCTGCGCCCCGGTCGTTGCCGGAACTGAGCCCGGCCATACCGGCCGGGCCGCTTGTCATTGCCGAGTCACTCTGCTGCGGGCAGACGCGCCTGAAGGTCTTCCAGTGCGGCCGTAAAGCCCAGAAGCGACACGCGGATATCCACCGGCTGATCTATGGCGATAAACGGGGCGATCGTGATATTGGCATGCGTGCCGCGCTTCATCGCCTCGATCTCTTCGGCATTGAAGCCGATCCTTGCAATGCAGCCGATTACGGCGCACATGCGGAAACCTTCGACGCGCATTTCCTCGGCATCGCCCACGCTCCAGCCAAGACCGGCGGGCAGGAAGGTTTCCAGCGGTGTGGTGATCGTAGCACCGGCAACGGCACCCGATTCGGCGGGCAGGGCCGCGATGCTGATCTCGGCGATGGGGGTTTCACCTGCATCAAGCAGTAGCTGATACATTTCGCACATTTCTTCGCCGCCCTCTTCGAAGCGGGTGCAGAGGATTTCCCAGTCGCGGTGCGTGGCAACCAGATAGGGCTCGCCGGGTTCCGGCGCGGTGGCCGCGGCGCCGGTTTCCGCCTCGGTGCTGGCGTCCTGGGCCAGCGCAATCTGCGGCAGGCTGAGCAGAGCAGACAGAAGTGTGGTGCAAAGAAGAGAGCGCAATGTCATGTGTTCGGCCTCGAAGCAGGGATTAGAAGGTTGTCCCTAACATGAAGCGATTGCGGTGTCAGTGCAAACCCGGCAGTTCAGAGTCGAAAAGGGCCCAGAACCTGGACCCTTTCCTTTTTTGCTCCCTGTCGGACTGGCCGACTTATTGAAGGCGACGCTAAGTAGAAAACGATCACCCGTCAACAGGTAATCTCCTTGGAACAAAGGCGATTGTGTGGCTGGGGCAATTGTGTTCAGAGGCTGCCCGCGCGCTGTGCAATGCTGCGCGAAAGCCATGCTCTTTGCAATTGCAGCATCCAAAAACTGCCCGATATATTGGCGTGTTGGGCGTGAGATACTCGCCCATTGCTGCGACTGCGAAGTCCGCTTGCCGCGCTGGGTGCTGGCGCGGATGCGGGGAATGGTCTTTAATGGCGTGCAACGCGCCCGCTGGGGCGGCAGGAGGGGCTTATGGGTCATCGGGAATCGCTTTTCATTGGTGGCGGCGGCGTGGGTAATGGTGTCGCGCAGGAGCTTTTGTTGCGATTCGCTAATCGCCACGGTCTGATTGCGGGCGCCACAGGCACCGGCAAGACCATCACCATGCAGATCATGGCCGAGGGGTTCGCGCGCGCCGGGGTGCCCGTGTTCCTGACCGATATCAAGGGCGATGTCGGCGGCATGGCCATGCCCGGCACCCCGCGCGATTCCTTTGCGCGACGGGCCGAAACCATCGGTCTGCGCGATATCGGTTACGGCGCGATGCCGGTCACTTTCTGGGATCTGTTCGGTGAGCACGGCCACCCGGTGCGCGCTACCATCGCCGAGATGGGACCGCTTCTGCTGTCGCGCATTCTTGAACTGACCGATGCGCAGGAAGGGGTGATCAACGCTGCCTTCCGGCTGTCGGATGAAAACGGCTGGCCGATACTGGATCTCAAGGATCTGCAGGCAATGCTGGTGTTTCTGGGCGAGAATCAGCGTGAGCTGTCACAGCGCTACGGGAATATCACCACGGCCTCGGTGGGTGCGATCCAGCGGCGGCTCTTGGTGCTGGAGAATCAGGGGGCGGCGCAGTTCTTTGGCGAACCCGCGCTGGATATCAACGATCTGATGCTGCGAACGCCAGAGGGGCAGGGGCGGGTGAATATCCTTCATGCCGAGCGGCTGATGCGCACCCCCCGGCTCTATGCCACCTTCCTGCTTTGGCTTTTGTCCCAGTTGTTCGAGGAACTGCCCGAGGTGGGCGATGCCCCGCTTCCCAAGTTGGTGTTCTTTTTTGACGAGGCGCATTTGCTGTTCAACGGTGCCCCGCGTGCGCTGGTGGAAAAAGTGGAACGGGTTGCGCGGTTGATCCGGTCCAAGGGCGTGGGGGTGTATTTTATCACCCAGAACCCGGATGACGTACCCGATACCATTCTGGCGCAGCTGGGAAACCGGGTGCAGCACGCCCTGCGTGCCTTTACCGCGCGCGATCAGCAGGCTTTGCGCCGCGCGGCGCAGACCTACCGTGCAAACCCGCGTTTCTCGACCGAAGAAGCAATCCGCGATGTCGGCGTGGGCGAGGCCGTGACCTCGTTTCTGGATGCACGCGGCGCGCCGGGGATTGTGGAACGTACGCTGATCCGCCCGCCTGGCTCGGCCATGGGGCCGATCGACGCGGCGGTGCGCGCGCAGATCATCGCAGGCTCGCCGGTTGCCGGGAAGTACGATCAGATGATTGACCGTGATTCGGCGCATGAGATGCTCGCCCGCCGCGCAGAAACTGCAGCGCAAGAGGCCGCACGCCATGACATCAAGGCGGGCGATGAACCTGCGCGCGAATTCAATCAGGCCCGGCGCTATCAACCACCAGTAGCGCGTAGCACCACGGCCAGCACTCGCCCGGTAAACACCAGAACTGCGTCGCGCCGTGACACGCCGGTCGATGCCTTCGCGAAGTCCTTCGCACGCCAACTCGGCAGCCGCTCCGGCCAGGCGCTGGCCCGCGGAGTTCTGGGAACGCTGTTTCGCGGGCGTTAAGGCATTGTGGTCAAAAAGACTGTCGGCCTTCAGATGTCGTTGTTGCAGAACATGTCATAGATCAGCGCGATCATTCGCGCTGCCTTGGGGTCGCCCAGCGAATAGTAGATCGCCTTGCCCTCGCGACGGCAGTTGACCAGCCCCTCCAGCCGCAGCCGTGCCAGTTGCTGGCTGACTGCCGCCTGACGTGAACCGAGCAGCGTTTCCAGTTCGGTCACCGACTTTTCACCGGACGAAAGATAGCACAGGATCAGAAGCCGGCCTTCATGCGCCAGCGCCTTGAGGAAATTCGAAGCCGACTGGGCCTGGGCCACCATGTCTTCAGCCGGACGCAGCGCGCAACTGGCGTCGCTGTCGTGGATCTCTGCAGTGTCAGTGTCAGTGTCAGTGGGCATGACGTGGTCCTCAACCCCAGCGATGCAGGAATTCGAATACGTATCGCGCCAAACATAAGGTCGCTCAAGCGCAACGGCAAGAGGGCAGCAAAACCGAACGCGCGCCCGGTGGGGGCGCGCGTAAGCTGTTTGATCCGAAATCCTGCCTTCACCGATGTTTGTCTGGGGGGCTGGGTGCGGAGTTACTCTTCGCCATCCTCGTCGACGGCGCCGCCAAGATCGTCGAACAGTTCGGAGATCTCGAATTCGGCAGCCGCTTCTTCTTCGGCAGCCAGTTCCTGGATCGACTTGCCCGAAGCCTGCAGTTCGGCCTCTTCTTTCGAGCGGGCGACATTGATCGAGATGCGGGCGCTGACCTCAGGATGCAGAACCACATTCACCGAATGCAGGCCGAGCAGCTTGATCGCGCTGTCCAGCACGACCTGACCACGGTTGACGCTGAAGCCCTCTTCGGTGACGACTTCGCTGATATCGCGCGGCGTGACCGAGCCATAGAGCGCGCCACCATCCGATGCCGAACGGATCACGACATAAGACGTGCCATCCAGCTTGGCAGCCAGCGCCTCGGCTTCCTTGCGGGTTTCGAGGTTACGGGCTTCAAGCTGGGCTTTCTGGGCCTCGAAGGCCTTCATGTTGGCCTCGGAGGCGCGCAGCGCCTTGCCCTGTGGCAGAAGGAAGTTGCGGGCGAAGCCTTGCTTGACGTTCACCACGTCGCCCATCTGGCCCAACTTGGCCACGCGTTCTAGAAGAATCACTTGCATCGGATGCTCCTCACTTCACGGCGTAGGGCAGCAGGGCGAGGAAGCGGGCGCGCTTGATGGCGCGCGCGAGTTCGCGCTGCTTCTTTGCCGAAACGGCGGTGATGCGGGCAGGAACGATCTTGCCGCGCTCGGAAACGTAGCGCTGCAGCAGGCGCACGTCCTTGTAATCGATCGCAGGCGCGTTGTCGCCCGAGAAGGGGCAAACCTTGCGGCGGCGGAAAAACGGTTTGGTAGCCATGGGTATCGAACTCCTTGCTGGCCTGGATCAGCGACGCGGGCGGTCGGAACGGTCGCCACGTTCAGGGCGGTCGTCACGCTTTTGCATCTGCACCGAGGGGCCTTCGTCATGGGCCTCGACCTTGATGGTCAGCACGCGCATGACATCGTCATGCAGGCGCGCCAGGCGCTCCATTTCCTGCACCGCGGCCGAAGGGGCATCGGTGCGCAGAAAGGCGTAATGCCCCTTGCGGTTCTTGTTGATCTTGTAGGCCATGGTCTTCACGCCCCAGTATTCGGTTCCGACGACCTTGCCGCCGTTATCCGAAAGAATGGTCGAGAAGTGTTCGATCAGGCCTTCGGCCTGCGCAGAGGAAAGATCCTGACGCGCGATCATGACATGCTCGTAAAGCGGCATGCGTTCTCCAGTTCTTTGGGGGCGCATTTCACAGGGCGGAAGCGTTCGCCCTGCCGTGCTCCGCCCACGAGAGACTGCGCCGGATACGTGGTGTACGGCAGGGAATGGGGTCTTATAGCCATATTGGCGCGTGGCGCAAGGGACAAAGCAGCACCATTGTGCGGCTGGGCCGTGGTTGCTATGGGGCAGGCAACAAAAAGCCGCAAGGAGAAGTAGAGATGAGCCGAGCATTCGTCTTTCCGGGGCAGGGTGCCCAAACCATTGGCATGGGTCGTGCCCTGGCCCAGGCTTATCCGGCCGCGCAGGCGGTCTTTGACGAGGTCGACGAGGCTCTGGGCGAAAAGCTCTCAAGCCTGATCTGGGAGGGTGCGATCGAGGATCTGACGCTGACCGCCAATGCCCAGCCTGCGCTGATGGCAACCTCGCTTGCCGCGATGCGCGCGCTTGAGGCCGAGGGCTTTTCCGTGACAGATGCGGCTTACGTGGCAGGCCATAGTCTGGGTGAATACTCGGCACTGGCCGCCGCCGGGGCGTTGAGCCTCGCCGATACCGCGCGGCTGCTGCGGATTCGCGGGCGCGCGATGCAAGAGGCGGTGCCGGTGGGACAGGGCGCGATGGCCGCGCTTCTGGGGCTCGATTTCGCCACCGCCACCGAGGTCGCCGCTGATGCTGCTCAAGGCGACGTGTGCCAGGCGGCGAATGACAATGATCCGGCGCAGGTTGTTGTCTCGGGCCACCGTGCGGCGGTTGAGCGGGCACTTGAACTGGCAAAGGCGCGCGGTGCGAAACGCGCACTCATGCTGCCGGTCTCTGCACCATTTCATTGCGCGCTGATGCAACCCGCTGCCGATAAAATGGCCGAAGCACTGGCCAATGTCACCATCCAGCCCCCCGCCGTGCCCCTCGTCGCAAATGTCCGTGCCGAGGCCGTCCCTGATCCCGAAACGATCCGCGCATTGCTGATCGAGCAGGTGACGGGCTCGGTTCGCTGGCGCGAGTCGGTGGCCTGGATGGCCGCCCAGGGGGTTGATACGTTTTGGGAGATCGGTGCTGGCAAGGCTTTGTCCGGGATGATAAAACGTATCACCCGTGAGGCTACCACGCGGGCCGTCGGCACCCCGGACGATATCGTGGCACTCAGGAACTGAACGCAATATAAGACTGAAGGGGAAGGGGCGCACAGGCGCCCTTGAGGGGGCTTTGCCCCCTTCTCCTTTCAATTTCAGGGGGCTTTGCCCCCTCTGGGCCTGCGGCCCATTCACCCCCAGCGTATTTCCGGCAAGATGAAAAGGAGCGCGG
>ERZ869909.479-NODE-479-length-47044-cov-4.151660_pt1 | contig 47044 bp, 47 predicted proteins | sample MGYA00520892_ERZ869909 | MGnify/ENA primary metagenome ERZ869909 (study PRJEB32215, sample SAMEA104723947) | bioreactor metagenome | biome: bioreactor; feature: anaerobic bioreactor; material: water | place: China | collected 2015-03-12 ... | reverse complement strand
GAAGAACACGTTGCAGACGGTCTTGCCGCGCAGTAGCGGGACCTTTTTCACCGCTCTGGCACCGACCTCGAGAAAGGAGTCGGCGGTGTCGAGAATTTCCGTCAGCAGTTCGCGCGGCAGGCCATCCAGAGACAGGAAGTGGCGCAGCTGACCGTTGTCGTTCAGTTGCAGGGGTCGCTTGGCGTCGATAGGCGTCATCGAAAGTGTCTCAGTTGGCGGAAGCGAGGGTCTTGTATTCGAGAGCAAGTGGCGTCGGGCCGAGCAGCTTGACGCGCTGCTCGGGCGGCAGCGACAGGGTTGCGCCGACCACGTCCGGCCTGATCGGCAGCTCGCGGGCGTTGAGGTCTAGCAGGCAGACCAGGCTGACACTGGCGGGCCTGCCATAGTCGAACAGCTCGTTGAGCGCGGCACGGATGGTGCGGCCACTCATCAGCACGTCATCGATGATCACCAAGTGCTGGCCTTCGATCTCGAAGGGCAGTTCGGACGGGCGAACCTGTGGATGCAGGCCGTTCTGGGTGAAGTCGTCGCGATAGAAGGAAACATCGAGAATGCCCAATGCCTCGTCCTTGCCACGCAATGCCAGCAGGGCCTGGGCAACCCAGACGCCACCGGTACGGATGCCGATGAAACGGGGTTGCTCGATGCGGTGGCTGCTCAGGTGCAGATCAAGCGCGGCGGCCATTTCGGGTAGCAGCTGTTCGGGATTGGGCAGGGTCATGATTTCTCCTTGAAAAGCCGTTTCAGGCCTTGGGCTGCGCAGTCAGCCAGCCTTCCAGTAAAAGTGCCGCGGCGAGTGCGTCCACCGGGCGTTGGCGAAAGCCGTCGCTTTGACCTGCACGCAGACGCTCGCCCTTGGCTTCGTAGGTGGTCAGGCGCTCGTCGTGGGTATGCACGGGCAGGTTGTAGCGGCCATTGAGACGCCGGGCGAACTTCTCCGCGCGGGCGCTCATTTCGCTGGGCGTACCGTCCATGTTGAGCGGCAGACCCACCACCAGCGCATCGGGTTGCCATTCGCGCAGCAGCGCCTCGATCTGATTCCAGTCGGGTATGCCATCGCGTGCCTTGAGTACGCAAAGCTCTCGAGCCTGGCCGGTGATCATCTGGCCGACGGCGACGCCGATCTGCTTGGTGCCATAGTCGAAGCCAAGCAGCAGGCGTGGCGTACTCATGCGTGACCGACCTGGCTGCTGAGCCGGCTGAGATCAACGCCCAGTGAGGCGGCTGCGGCGTTCAGGCGCTCCTCATGGGGAAGGTCGAAGAGAATCTGCGGCTGTGCAGGGCAGCTCAACCAAGCGTTATCCACCAGCTCCGCTTCAAGCTGGCCCTGCCCCCAGCCCGCATAGCCAAGCGCAATAAGATGCTGCTGAGGGCCCTGGCCGTCGGCGATGGCGAACAGTACGTCTTGGGAGGTGGTCATGCCCAGCGTGCCAAGGGTGAGAGTGGCCTGAAACCGGGCATCGATCGGGTGCAGCACGAAGCCGCGATCGACCTGCACCGGGCCGCCGGCAAAGATCGGCAGCGCCCGGCTGAGCGTCGTCGGCGGCTCATCAGGGCGCAGTTGTTCGAGGATATCGGCCAGGTTCAGTCCGTTGGGGCGGTTGACGATAAGGCCCATGGCGCCATCCTGATTGTGTTCGACCAGATAGATCAGCGTCTGGGCAAAACGAGGGTCACCCATGTGCGGCATGGCGATCAGGAAATGATGCTTCAGGTAAGTGGGGGTGACGTTTTTCATGCCGCTAGTTTCGGGCTTCGGCTCGATGGCTTCAAGCTTCATGAAAGCTGCGTGCTGCCCGCGACCGCTTTATTGGCTCGACAGTCGGTCGCCGCGCTCAAAACGCCAGGTCCTGATGATTTCCACCTGGTCGAAATGCTTTGCGAGTTCCCCGGCGAAGGGGGCGAAGGGGGCCGAGAGCCTGACAATCCGCATGGCGGCCTCATCTAGGACGGTATGCCCGGAGGACTCCAGTACCCGCAGCTCCTGCACGCTGCCGTTGCGGTCTACGACCACCAGCATCCGCAGGCTGCCATGAATGCGCTGGCGTCGCGCTTCTTCAGGGTAATTGAGGTTGCCGACACGCTCGACCTTCTTGCGCCATTCGTCGCGATACCAGGCGCTGATGTCACGCATGGTGGCAGCTGTGTTCTGGCGGCTGACACGCGGGCGCTTGGCGTATTGCTGGATATCCTGAGACAGCTGCGCTTCCAGGCTGGCGATCTCGGCGCTCAGCTGTGAGCTGTCGAAGGTCGGTGCAGGCTGGCTCTGGGGTTGCGGTTTGTTCTTCTGCGGCTTGTCCGGTGTTTTTTCCGGTTGCGGCGCGCGCGTCGCGACGGCGGTTTTCGGTGTTTCGCTACGGTTGCTGGGCGGCGGTGCGGCTGCAGGTGAAACCTTGCGTACTTCGGTGTCCTGAAAGGGAGCCTGTTCGCTGGTTTTCGGTGCGGCCTTGTGCTCCAGGCTGCCACTGCCCTGCTGGTTGTCCTGGGCGATGAAATCGGCTTCCTTGGGCTTGTCTTCGCTCTTGAAAGTCGAAAGGGTGATTTCCAGTGTCTTGCTGATCTGGTTGGGCTCGGCCAGGGTAAAGCCGAGACCCAGTATTAGCGCGACATGCAGCACGGCGGCGATAAACAGGGTAAAGCCGAGGCGGTCCGCAGGGCGGACACCGGGGCTGACGGGAACAGGTTGGCGTGTAGCAGCGTTCATCGCATTTCAGTCGCTTAGAAGTGCGCGCAGTCTGCCGACTTTGCGCCTGCGGTCGCAAGCTTCAAGCGCAAAGCTGTTAGGTCGGTCATAAAAGGGGCGGCTGGGTCGGTCACGCCTTGCCGACCCGGCGGGCGGGTTTCATCGCTGCAGCTTGTCCGCAATGGCATCCATCAGGCGATCCCCTATACGGGTATCGAAGGCGTTGTCGATTTCGCGGATGCAGGTCGGACTGGTGATGTTGATTTCGGTGAGGAAATCGCCGATTACATCCAGGCCTACGAAAAGCAGGCCGCGCCGTCGTAGTTCCGGGCCGACAATGGCTGCGATCTCGCGGTCGCGATCCGACAGCGGTTGCGCCACGCCACGACCGCCGGCTGCAAGATTGCCGCGGGTTTCGCCAGCGGCAGGGATGCGAGCAAGGCAATAGGGAATGGGTTCGCCGTCGATCATCAGGATGCGCTTGTCGCCGTCCTTGATTGCCGGGATATAGCGCTGCGCCATGATCTGTCGGGCGCCATGTTCTGTCAGGGTTTCGAGAATCACCGAGAGATTGGGGTCACCTTCGCGGTGGCGGAAGATCGAGGCGCCGCCCATTTCGTCCAGGGGTTTGAGAATGACGTCACGCTGCTCGCGGGCGAACTCGCGGAGAATGTCCGAGCGCCGGCTGACCAGGGTCGGTGGCGTGCATTGCGGGAATTGCGTGGCGAAGAACTTTTCGTTGCAGTCCCGCAGGCTTTGCGGACTGTTGACGACCAATGCTCCTGCGCGCTCGGCCATTTCCAGCAGGTAGGTGCTGTAGACGTACTCGCCGTTGAAGGGTGGGTCCTTGCGCATCAGGATCACGTCGAGCTCGCCCAAGGGGATATCGACTTCCTCGCCAGTCTCGTACCAGTGCTGCGGGTCGTCGAAAACCTGCAGTGCGCGCATTCGTGCGCGGGCTACGCCGCCCAGTTGATAAAGATCGCACTGCTCCATGTAAAAGAGTGCCCAGTTGCGGGCCTGGGCAGCCAGCAGCATGGCGAGGGAGCTATCCTTCTTGAAAGCGATCCGCGCAATCGGATCCATGATGATCCCGACGCGAACAGTCATGTGGCGGTCTCCGGCGAAAAGGCAGTACGAAGCTGCGGGGCTTGGAATGTCGGCGCAGATTGGCTTCGGTTGTGCGCTGGGTCAAGGAAAATTCAGCTCCTTTCCCGGTCGATAGCATGGGCATCAGGAGTGTGCTAAAAAGGTCCGGCGATTGGGTGCAGCCCATCGATGACAGGGCCTGTAGCGCACTGACATAACGATAAACTACGACTCACCGAGGCGATGGTAGGGCGAAATGGAACAGCACACCGAGGGCTTGAAAGTCATGGTGATCGACGATTCGAAAACGATTCGTCGCACCGCCGAAACACTGCTGAAAAAAGTAGGTTGTGATGTGATCACGGCGGTGGATGGCTTTGATGCGCTCGCCAAAATAGCGGACACCCACCCGCGTATCATATTCGTCGATATCATGATGCCCAGGCTTGATGGTTATCAGACCTGTGCGCTGATCAAGAACAACAGTTCCTTCAAGTCCACCCCGGTGATTATGCTGTCCTCCAAGGATGGCTTGTTCGACAAGGCCAAGGGGCGCATCGTGGGGTCGGATCAATACCTTACCAAGCCGTTCAGCAAAGAAGAGTTGCTTGGTGCGATCAAGGCCCACGTGCCTGACTTTGCGCCTATAGAGCAAGTATCCTGAAGTTCGGCCCTGTGTGCCGCTGAAGCCTTTCCTACGGAGAAACCATGGCTCGCGTTCTGATTGTTGATGACTCGCCGACCGAAATGTACAAACTGACTGCCATGCTGGAAAAGCATGGTCATGTCGTGCTCAAGGCCGAAAATGGCGCAGACGGTGTGGCGCTTGCCCGCCAGGAAAAACCCGATGCCGTTCTCATGGATATCGTGATGCCCGGCCTCAATGGTTTCCAGGCTACTCGCCAACTGACCAAAGATGCTGAAACCAGTCACATTCCTGTAATCATTGTGACCACCAAGGATCAGGAAACCGATAAGGTCTGGGGCAAGCGTCAGGGGGCCAAGGATTACCTGACCAAGCCCGTGGACGAAGCAACACTGCTGAAGACCCTTAACGCCGTCCTTGCGGGCTAGATCTGGCAAATCTGCAAACCGGATAAAGGGAAGTGGCAGCATGTCGGATAGGCCTACACCGTTTCAGCGACTTCTGGAAATCGATGCACGCTGCCGGGCGCTTGCAGCCGGTCTGCCTTCCCAGCAGGAAGCCGTTCAGACCTGGGCGGGCATCGGGTTTCGGATGGGTGAGCGGTTGTTCGTCGCGCCGATGGGGGAAGTCGGCGAGATATTGCATGAACCACGTTACACGCTTCTGCCCGGCGTAAAGAGCTGGGTGAAAGGTGTGGCCAACGTGCGCGGCAGGCTGCTGCCGATCATGGATCTCTGTGGATACTTCGGGCTGGAATTGTCGCCATTGCGCAAGCAGCGACGGGTATTGGTAGTTGATCATCAGGACGTCTTCGCCGGGCTGACGATCGACGAGGTGTTCGGTATGCAGCACTTTCCAGTCGATGCCTTTTCCGAACAGTTGCCCCCGGTGGAAGCATCGATTCAACCCTTTATCCATGGTGTCTTCCAGCGCGAGCAGCCCTGGCTGGTCTTCAGTCCGCATGCGCTGGCTTCGCATCAGGCATTTCTGGACGTAGCGTATTGATTTAGGCGGGTCGGCAGGCGCCGGCCTTTTGGTACTTGAAAGGAAACGGAAGGGTGGTCCAGGCGGGGGCCGGATAATGAAAAAAATGAACGCAAATGCGCTGCTTGCCGGCGTGCGTAGCAATACGCTGATCGCTGGACTGTTTATTCTCCTGATCGTATCGATGGTGCTGTTGTTCGCCAACTTCGCCTACGTCAGCACCCAGGCCGATTACGACAGTGAATACATCGGACACGCGGGCGAGCTGCGAGTTCTTTCCCAGCACATCGCGAAGAATGCGGTGGAAGCGGCTGGAGGTACATCAGAGGCCTTCGACTCCTTGAAGGATGCGCGCAACGATTTCAGCCGGCGCTGGGGTTATCTGTCCCAGGGGGACGATAGTATCGGCCTGCCTGCCGTGCCTCGCTCGCTGCAGAACGAGATTGCTGCAGTGCAGCAGGACTGGGATACCTTGCGGCAGAACACCGACGCCATTCTGGCCAGTGAGCAGACTGTTCTTTCCCTGCATCAGGTCGCAGCCACCCTCGCCGAAACCATTCCGCAGCTACAGGTGGAATATGAGGAGGTGGTCGATATCCTGATCGAAGGTGGCGCCCCCGCTGCTCAGGTTGCTGTTGCACAGCGCCAGTCGCTGCTGGCCGAACGTATTCTCGGTTCGGTAAACAAGGTGCTTTCCGGTGACCAGGACTCGGTTCAGGCAGCCGACATGTTCGGGCGTGATGCCAGTCTGTTCGGTCGCGTACTGAATGCGATGGTCGACGGCAACGAAGCCATGGGTATTACCAGCGTCAGCGATGACGAAGCGCTGGATCGCCTGGGTGCGATTTCCGAACTGTTCCAGTTTGTTTCCGGCTCCGTGGACGAGATTCTGGAAACCTCGCCGGAACTGTTCCAGGTACGTGAATCGTCCAACAGCATCTTTGAAGTTTCGCAGACGCTACTTGATAAGACTTCGGTGCTGACCGAGGGCTTGCAGGGGCGTGCGGACGCCCGCTACATGAACACCCTTGCAGGCTATGTGCTCGGTGCCCTGGCGCTGGCATCGATCCTGCTGATCGGGCTGGTCATGGTTCAGGAGGCACGTCGCCGCCTGAGTGAAACGGCGGAAAAGAACGAGCGCAACCAGACAGCGATTCTGCGTCTGCTCGACGAAATCGGTGACCTTGCCGACGGTGATCTCACCGTGGCTGCAACGGTGACCGAAGACTTCACTGGTGCCATCGCCGACTCGATCAACTACTCCATCGACCAACTGCGTGATCTGGTCGAAACGATCAACCAGACTGCCGTTCAGGTATCCGGTGCCGCTCAGGAAACCCAGGCCACCGCGATGCATCTGGCCGAAGCTTCCGAGCACCAGGCGCAGGAGATTGCCGGCGCCTCTGCGGCCATCAACGAAATGGCCGTATCGATTGACCAGGTATCAGCCAACGCCGCCGAATCCTCTGCGGTAGCGGAACGCTCCGTAGCGATTGCCAACAAGGGCAACGAGGTCGTACACAACACCATCACCGGCATGGATAACATCCGTGAGCAGATCCAGGACACCTCGAAGCGGATCAAGCGCCTGGGCGAGTCGTCCCAGGAAATTGGCGACATCGTAAGCCTGATCAACGATATTGCCGACCAGACCAACATTCTCGCACTGAACGCCGCGATTCAGGCCTCCATGGCCGGTGACGCAGGTCGTGGCTTCGCGGTGGTTGCGGACGAAGTACAGCGTCTTGCTGAGCGCTCCTCCGCTGCAACCAAGCAGATCGAAGCGCTGGTCAAGACGATTCAGACCGATACCAACGAGGCGGTCATTTCGATGGAACAGACTACCTCCGAGGTGGTCCGTGGTGCACGCCTGGCGCAGGACGCCGGTGTCGCTCTGGAAGAGATCGAGAAGGTATCCAAGAGCCTCGCGGCACTGATTCAGAACATTTCCAACGCCGCTCGGCAGCAGGCGTCCTCGGCCGGCCATATTTCCAACACCATGAACGTGATTCAGGAAATTACCTCGCAGACCTCTTCGGGCACCACCGCGACGGCCAAAAGCATTGGTAATCTCGCGAAGATGGCCAACGAGATGCGCCATTCGGTTTCCGGCTTCACCTTGCCGGAAACTCAGGATCAGGCCTGACGACTGGAGCGCGGCGGTCGCTAGTGGCCGCCGTGGACGTACATGAGTGAGGGGCAGGGCATGCAGCCAAGCGTTGACTGGTCACTGAGACCCTTGGCCGATATGTCATCAGCGGAGTTTCGCGATTGGCAGGCCTTGCTCGAAGAGCGTTCCGGCATGGTGGTTTCCGAGCAGCGTCGGACATTTCTGCAGGCCAATCTGAGCAGTCGCATGCGAGAAGTCGGCGTTGCCGATTACGCCAGTTACTACCTTAAGGTCACTGCCGGGGCCCGTGGCGCTGTTGAGTGGTCGACCCTGATGGACCGACTGACCGTGCAGGAAACCCGCTTCTTCCGTCACTCTCCTTCGTTCGCTCTGCTTTCCGAATACATCAGGCAACGCCAGGCGTCTCGTGATGCAGCCTTGCCGTGGTCGCTGTGGAGTGTCGGTTGTTCCAGTGGCGAGGAAGCTTATTCGCTGGCGATCTGTGCCGATGAAGCACTGGCTGACGCAGGCGGTGAAACCTGTTATGGCGTGACTGGCACGGATATCAGCCTTAGCGCCCTGAGCCGGTCACGTGACGGCATCTACGGTCTGCGGCGGCTTGAGCACGTGGAGCCGGAACGGCGTGAGCGCTACTTTCAGCCCATTCCGAATGATCGATTTCAAGTGGTACCCAGCCTGGCGGCACGTGTGTGCTTTGCCAGACTCAATGTGCTGGAGCTGGCCGGTGCGCCAATGTCCGATATGGACGTCATTTTTTGTCAGAACCTATTGATCTACTTCCGCCGCTGGCGTCGCCGCGAAATCCTCAACCGCTTGGCCGAGCGCCTGGCGCCTGGGGGGTTGCTGGTGATTGGTGTGGGCGAAGTGGCTGGCTGGCAGCACCCGGAGCTGGTGCCGATGGCCGATAGTCAGGTTCTGGCCTTTACCCGGAAAAGTTTATGAGCGGAGTCGCTATGGGTGATCGGCACGATTATGTCGCTCTGGAATGGGTGAAGGGCGAAATTGCCGAAACGCTGAAGCAGGCGCGGCAGGCCCTGGAAGCGTTCGTCGAAAACCCGCAGGACTCGACACGCATGCGCTTCTGCCTGACCTATGTGCATCAGGTACATGGCACCCTGCAGATGGTCGAGTTCTATGGTGCGGCTCTGTTGGCCGAGGAAATGGAGCAGCTCGCACGCGCCCTGCTGGAGGAGCGTGTCGCCAGCCAGACCGAAGCGCTGGAAGTGCTGATGCAGGCGATCCTGCAGATGCCGGCCTACCTTGACCGTATCCAGAGCGCGCGTCGTGATCTGCCCATGGTCGTGCTGCCGCTACTCAATGACCTGCGTGCGGCGCGTGGTGAGAAGCTGCTGTCGGAGACCAGCCTGTTTTCACCGGATATGTCAGCCCGTCGTCCGGCGCTTTCGGGTGAGTATCTTGCGCAACGGCAAACCGCCGATTTGCCAGCGCTGCTGCGCAAGATGCGACAGATGCTTCAGGTTGCGCTGGTCGGGATCATTCGTAATCAGGATCTGCCTACCAACCTGGGCTATATGGCGCGGGTGTTCGCACGCCTGGAGATACTCTGCAAGGACGCACCACTTGGTCCGCTGTGGCAGATTGCATCGGGCGTGGTCGAAGGGCTGGCCAGTGGTGGGGTCGCCCATGGAACCACGATTCGTACCCTGCTGCGCCAGGTCGACAAGGAGCTCAAGCGTCTCGTCGAACAGGGTGCAGACGGCATCAACCAGGCCGCCCCTGATGAGTTGACCAAGAACCTGCTCTTCTACGTCGCCAAGGCGCCTGCTCAGTCGGCACGTATTCAGGCACTCAAGGCCGAGTACAGCCTGGACGAGGCTCTACCCGACAGCAATGTCGTGGACGAAGAGCGTGCTCAGCTGGCAGGTCCGGATCGCGGCGCCATGCGCTCCGTAGTGGCGGCGTTGTGCGAAGAGCTTGTTCGGGTGAAAGACAGTCTGGATCTGTTCGTGCGCAGTGATCGTATGGGCATTGCTGATCTCGGCGCGCTGCAGACACCTCTCAAGCAGATTGCCGATACCCTCGCGGTGCTGGGTTTTGGCCAGCCGCGGCGGATCATTCTCGATCAGATTGAAGTGGTCGAAGCCTTGGCCCGTGATCAGCGGAAAGCGGACGACGCCGTATTGATGGATGTTGCCGGTGCGCTGCTGTACGTCGAGGCGACGTTGGCTGGCATGGTCGGTGGCACCTCTGAGGAGCAAGGCGAGGGCAGTCACCTGCCGACCACGGATGTGGCGCAGATTCACCAGTTGGTTATTCGCGAAGCGCGTACCGGGCTCGAGCAGGCCAAGGACGCCATCATCGAGTTCATTGCCTCGCAATGGAATCACCAACATCTGGCGCGTGTACCTGAGCTGCTGACTCAGTCCCGTGGCGGGCTGGCGATGATTCCCCTGGCGCGTGCAGCAGCGTTGTTGGATGCCTGCAACCGCTATATTCAGGAACAATTGCTGGCGCACCAGGCGATCCCGGACTGGCAGAGTCTGGATATGCTCGCTGATGCAATCACCAGCGTCGAGTACTACCTGGAACGCCTAAGCGAAGACTGCGGCTCCCAGGGCAACCTGATTCTCGATGTGGCACAGGAGAGTCTTGAGGCGCTGGGTTATCCGCTGAGCGAGCCTGGTATGCCGCTCGAGCTGGAGTCGACAAACAGCGCGCCAGATTTCGCACTGGCCAATCCGCTGGACGAGATAGAAGTTCTGTTACCGGAGTCACCCGTCGATGTGCCTGTCCGCGATGAATTGGAGTCGGCTGCAAATAGCTTTGCCATCGTCTCTCCGGTGCTTGAGCAGGCGCCTGCTGACGACCTTGATGCGCAAGCAGGGATCGTCGAAACACTCGAATACGGGCTGGATGGCTGGGTGCAGACAGTCGATACCGAAAAGGATCCGTCCTTTGCTGAAGCACCGGCTGTCGAGCCTGTAGCTGCTGAATCGGAGCAGCAGGAACACACGGAGTCGCTCGGCTACTTGATGGAGTGGAGCGAAGCCGAGATGACCGGGCTGGGCATGCCCGAAGTCGTCTTGCCGGAGCTCGAGGTGGCTCTGCCAGGCAGCGAGCCGGCAGTCCGTCTCGATGATGTAATGGCCGCTCCCGTCATCGCCATCAATCCACCTGCACAGGATGTTCCTCCGAGTCTGTTGCCGCCTCCGGAAGATGAGGAGCCGGTTGATGAAGAGCTGCTTGAGGTCTTCATCGAGGAGGCCGCCGAGGTGCTTGAGACGATTGGCGAGTACCTGCCTCGCTGGCACGCTAATCACGACGACAACGAAGCCCTGACCGAAGTGCGCCGCGCCTTCCACACGCTCAAGGGCAGCGGGCGCATGGTTCGTGCGCTGATTATCGGTGAGCTGGCGTGGTCTGTGGAAAATCTGTTCAACCGGATCCTCGATCGCAGCATCGAGGCAAGTGAGTCGGTGGGCAAAGTCGTCGACGATGTGGTCCTGCTGATGCCAGAGCTGGTCGAAGAATTCGCCGCCAGAACCCAGCGCCAGCGCGATGATGTCGACCGACTTGCGGCTGATGCCCATGCGCTTGCCAAGGGTCAGCCTGTCGCTTGCGCGCCGGCGACGGGCGTCGAGTCTGTCCAGACGCCGGTGCCGGAGCAGGCCGTGTTGGAAGAAGTGCTGGACCCGCAGTTACTGGAGATTTTCCGTAACGAGGCGGATGCTCACCTCACAACCCTGGTCGATTTTCTGGCCGATTGCGCGCAGCGCCTTCCGCAGCCGGTCACCGACGACTTGCAGCGCGCCCTTCATACGCTCAAGGGTAGCGCCCATATGGCAGGCATTCTGCCCATGGCGGAGATTGCCACGCCGCTGGAGAAAATGGCCAAGGAATTCAAGGCCAACCTGATTGCCCTGGATCTGGCCGATGCGCAACTCCTGCACACCGCGGAGCAATTGCTGCGTCGTGGGCTGGAGAATCTGGACCATGATCCGCTGGCGCCCATCGAGGGTGCCGAGGCGTTCATCGCCCAGGTGCAGGCATTGCATCAGGAGCGTTTGGCTGCTGCCGGGGCGCGTGGCGAAACGGATCAGGGTGAGGCCCGGGATCCGGGCATGATTGCGCTGTTCCTGTCGGAAGGCATGAACATCCTGCTGGATGCCGAGGATCTTCTGCATAGCTGGCGTGAGCACCCGGCGGAGCGCCAGGAACTGACGGCCTTGCTGGAAGAGTTGACCACCCTTGGGCTGGGCGCGCAGATGGCGGATCTGCCACAGATCGATGCGCTGTGCCAGGTGCTGCTCAACCTTTACGCGGTCGTACAGGATGGTCGCCTCGCCGTTAGCGAACGCTTTTTCTCTGATGTCGAGCAGGGTCATGAAGCCCTGGTTGGCATGATGGATCAGGTCGCGGCAGGCTTGCAGGTCAGTGCACAGCCGGAACTGGTTGCGCGCCTCGAGGCCTTGCTGGCTGAGGCGGATGCCATATCGATCGATGACAAATCACAGGATGTTGCAGCTCTTGAGGCCGACGCCGATGATCCTGCCGAAGCCGAAGCCGAAGCCGAAGCCGAAGCCGAAGCCGAAGCCGAAGCCGAAGCCGAAGCCGAAGCCCCGCCAGTCGAGTATTTTGCGCCGGATGATGAGCAGGATAGGGAAATGGTCGAGATATTTCTCGATGAAGCCGTCGACCTGCTTGAGAGTGCCGGAAGTGCACTGGAGCGCTGGCTGGCCGATCCCGCCAATCAGCTGGCCCTGTCCGCGCTGCTGCGTGATCTGCACACTCTGAAGGGCGGTGCCCGGATGGCTGCAATTCGACCCATAGGTGATCTGGCCCATGAGTTGGAGACCCTCTACGAGGGGCTTACTGACGGACGTTATGTCCATTCGCAGGAACTTGCCGCACTGCTTCTGAGTAGCCACGATCTGCTCGCGACACAGCTGGAGCACCTGAAGTCTCGCCAGCCGATGGACACCGCAGCGGCGCTGATCGAGCGCATCCAGGCATATCGACGGGGTGTTGCACCTGGTTTCGAAGGCGAAATAGCAGACAGCGATGAGTCGGCTGTGGCTGCGATTGCTGTCGAGCCAATCGCCAATGAGCCAGTCGTAGCGGGTTTTGCCGGGCTGATCGATGAAGCCTGGCTGGTCAATGAGGATGAAGCTCAAGCTGCTGGCGCTGAAGAAACGGTAGCCAAGAGCGCTGCTTCGGTCGACGCTGAATGGACACCAGACCCCAGCTTCGATATCGAGTCATGGATGTCGGACGAAGGATCCGAGGTGTCTGCATCGGAATCCTCTCTGGGCCAGGCAGCCACAGAACCTGCTGAAGCAAGCCCCGGAGCTTGGGAAGAGCGTGACCCGGAACTGGTGCAGATATTCCTTGAAGAAGGCTTCGATATCATCGAACGCGCCGGTCTGTCGCTGCAGCGCTGGATGAATGATGTCGACAACAGCTTCGAGGTCGAAGCCCTGCAGCGCGATCTGCATACCCTGAAGGGTGGCGCGCGGATGGCAGATATTCGCGAAATCGGCGATCTGGCCCATGAGCTCGAATACCTCTACGAAGGCCTGTGTGCCGGTCACTACCGGGCCAGCGCAACATTGTTTGCCTTGCTGCAGACCTGTCATGACCGCCTTGCTGCGATGCTCGATGCAGTGCGCAGCTATTGTGAGTTGCCCGGCGGACAGGATCTGATCGATACCATTAGGCACTTTCGAGCCAGCCCCGATGAGCAGCTGAGCATACCCAGCAGCGTTGCCCTGAAGGCCGCTGACGATCCTGCATTGAACGCGGCTGATGCGGAAATCCTGGACATCTTCGTCGAAGAGGCCGATGACCTTCTGGAAGATATGGAGGCGGCGTTGGGCCGTTGGGAGGCTACGCGTGACAGTGCGGCCCCGCTGGCGGACATGATGCGCATCCTGCACACGCTCAAGGGTGGTGCACGGCTGGCCAGCCAGGGCGGGCTGGGCGATATGGCACATGAGCTGGAGCAGCGTCTCGGGGAAGCCCAAGTGCAGGGTGGGGCCTGGTCGGAAAGCCTCTTCCTTGACGTGCAGCGCGGCTACGATGCCATGCTCAAGGAAGTCGAGTCGATGCGCTCGCTGCTGACGAGCGAGTCTGAAACCTACGCAGACGATCACGCTCAGGCACCGAACGAGCAGGCGCGCGTTGACACGCCTGTGATCCAATTGGAGACACCAATCGTTGCGGCCAGCGTTCAGGCTCCGGCATTGAGCACGCCGGCCAAGGTGCTGCCATTCATTCGTCGCGCCGAGCAGGCAGCGCTGGACGCCGCGTCGCGGCGTGCACCGCAGGAGCTGGTCAAGGTACCTGCGGATCTGCTTGAGGGTCTGGTCAACCTGGCGGGTGAGACCTCGATCTTCCGGGGGCGCGTCGAGCAGCAGGTCAGTGATGTTGGCTTCACCTTGGGCGAGATGGAAGCCACCATCGAGCGGGTTCGTGATCAGTTGCGACGGCTCGACACCGAGACCCAGGCGCAGATTCTGAGCCGCTACCAGGCCGAAGCAGAACGCGCTGGTTATGACGATTTCGATCCGCTGGAAATGGACCGGCACTCGCAGCTGCAGCAGCTTTCCCGTGCGCTCTTCGAGTCGGCGTCCGACCTGTTGGACCTCAAGGAGACACTGGCGGCGCGTAATCGCGATGCGGAAACGCTGCTGTTGCAGCAGGCGCGGGTCAATACCGAACTCCAGGAAGGCCTCATGCGGACCCGCATGGTGCCCTTCGACCGACTGGTGCCGCGCTTGCGTCGAATCGTTCGGCAGATTGCCGGCGAACTGGGCAAGCAGGTCGAGTTTCACGTCGGCAATGCGACGGGGGAAATGGATCGCAGCGTTCTTGAGCGTATCGTGGCGCCACTGGAACACATGCTGCGCAACGCCGTGGACCACGGCATTGAAGCCGGACCCCAGCGGCTCGCCGCGGGCAAGCCCGAGCAGGGCAGTATCCGACTGGAACTGACGCGTGAGGGCGGTGACATCGTCCTGGCGCTCAGCGATGACGGGGCGGGGATCAATATCGAGGCAGTGCGGCGCAAGGCGCTTGAGCGCGGCCTGATGATCGAAGGCGCTGACCTGAGCGACCATGAAGTGCTGCAGTTCATTCTCGAGGCAGGCTTTTCCACCGCTGAGCAGGTGACGCAGATATCTGGGCGCGGTGTCGGCATGGACGTGGTGCATTCAGAGGTCAAGCAGCTCGGTGGCTCCATGGGCATCGAATCGAAACAGGGTGTCGGTACGCGCTTCCTGATTCGCCTGCCTTTCACCGTGTCGGTCAACCGCGCCCTGATGGTGTATTCCGGAGAGGACCTGTATGCGATTCCGCTGAACACCATCGAAGGTATCGTGCGTGTTTCCCCTTATGAACTCGAAGCCTACTACCAGCCTGGCGCGTCACGTTTCGAGTATGCCGGGCAAACCTACGAGCTGCGTTACCTGGGCGAATTGTTGAACAACGGTCAGCGACCCAAACTGGTCGGCCAGAGCCTGCCGCTGCCCGTGATTCTGGTGCGCTCCAACGAGCACAGTGTGGCCGTACAGGTAGACAGTCTGGCCGGCTCGCGAGAAATCGTGGTGAAAAGTATGGGTCCGCAGTTTGCAACGGTTCCCGGGATTTCCGGGGCGACCATTCTTGGGGACGGTCGCGTGGTGGTCATCCTCGATCTGCTGGCCACCATTCGCGTGCTTCACGCCCATCTGCTGACACAGCAGCAGCCGCTGCGTCTGATTGGCGAAGACCAGCCTGTCGATGTGGAAATCGACCGGCCGACCCTGGTCATGGTGGTGGACGACTCCGTTACCGTACGCAAGGTCACCAGCCGCCTGCTGGAACGTAACGGCATGAATGTGCTGACTGCCAAGGACGGTGTCGATGCAATCACCCAGTTGCAGGAGCGCAAGCCGGACATCATGTTGCTGGATATCGAAATGCCCCGGATGGACGGCTTCGAGGTTGCGACCCTGGTGCGTCACGACGAGCGTCTGAAAGATCTGCCAATCATCATGATCACCTCGCGTACCGGCGAAAAGCACAGGGACAGGGCAATGGCCATCGGGGTGAACGAGTATCTCGGCAAGCCGTATCAGGAATCGCTGCTGCTCGAAACCATCCAGCAACTGGTTACTCACCATGAGTGAACTGGAGGCGGCACGCATCGGCGTGATTGCCGACACCTCGCTGCAGCGTCATGTGCTGCAGCAGGCATTGAGCAGCAATGGCTACCAGGTGGTGATCAACAATGATCCTGCTCGGCTGGAAGAGGGGGATCTGGTCGCAGTGGAAGCCGATTTGTGGCTTGTCGATCTGGTCCAGACAGAGGACTCGCCGCTGGTCAATGCCTTGCTGGAGAGCGACCGCTGCCCGGTTCTTTTTGGCGAAGGGCATGCACCGGAGCGACATTCGGAACACTACCCGCGCTGGGAGCGGCGCCTGCTCGGCAAGCTCAAGCGGCTGGTCGGCGATCCGTCGCGAGTCGTCGGTCCGCGTCTCGAGGTTATGCGCGATGACATCAAGCGTCCTGGCTGTTTGACCTTGCCGGGTGTTCTGGCCGAGGCCGATTCGGCTGTGGGTGAGCCCGCTGATGAAGTCTGGTTGCTGGCTGCGTCGCTGGGTGGCCCTGAGGCGGTCAAGGCATTCCTGGATGCACTGCCAGCCGGGCTACCAGTCGGCTTTGTCTATGCGCAGCACATCGAGGCAAGTTTCGAGTCGGCACTGTCGCAGGCGGTAGGTCGACATAGCCAGTGGCAGGTCAACCAGAGCCGTGCCAGCGATAGAATTCGCTGTGGCGAGGTAGTGGTCGCACCCATTGCCCAGGAAATGAGTTTCGGCCAGGACGGCACCATGCTGCTGAGTGGACGCAGCTGGCCCGAGCCCTACAGCCCCTCTATCGACCAGATGATGCTGAACCTGGCGCAACAGTTCGGTAGTCGCTGTGGTGTTATCGCCTTCAGTGGCATGGGCAGTGATGGCAGTGCCGCAGCTGCTTATCTGCTGCGCCAGGGGGGGCGTGTCTGGACCCAGCGTGCCGACTCCTGCGTGTGCTCAAGCATGCCCGATGGTCTTCGTGAAGGGGGTTACAGCTCGCTTAGCGGGGATCCCCGAGAATTGGCCCAGGCCATGCTCACCCATCTTGCCCAGCAGGCCAGTCGGCCTGCTGCAGCCTTGCAACCGGATACTCTATGAGCCAGTCGATAACCACTCAGGACGCCGTCAACAGCATTACCGGCTTGCTGGTGCCGCTCGCCGATCGTACCTTGCTGCTGCCCAACGTGGCGGTTGCCGAACTGATCCCCTATCGCACGCCTCAAGCTGTACAGAGCAATGCACCCGCCTGGTTCCTCGGTCAGGTGCCTTGGCGCGATCTGCTGCTGCCACTGCTGTCATTCGAGGCTGCATCGGGTGGCCAGGCGGAAACCGGTTCGCGGGCTCGGGTCGTGATTCTCAATGCTTTGGGTGGTCGTGATCACGTCAAGTTCATTGCGTTGCTGGTCCAGGGCATCCCGCGCTCGATCAAGATCGACGCCAGCCTGTCGCGTTCGGATGCGCCTCTGGCTTCGCTGGAGCTTGAGGCGGTCAACCTGGGCGATATCCAGGCACGCATCCCGGATCTCATCGGCCTCGAACAAAAACTGGCGGATGCAGGGCTGATCTAGAACCTTAGAAATCGCCCCATAACTGCTGCGCCACGCTCAAGGCGACCACTGGCGCTGTTTCGGTGCGCAATACGCGCGGGCCGAAGCGGGCAGGATGAAAACCGGCATTGTGCGCCTGTGCGACTTCCGTATCGCTCAGGCCCCCTTCCGGGCCGATCAGAAAGGCCAGTGAATCCGGGTGCTGATGAGCTGATAACGGCTCGGCGACGGGATGCAGAACCAGCTTCAGCGCTGCTTCTACCCCCAGCCACTGCACGAGCGGCATGGGCGGATGAATCTCTGGAATGACCGAGCGGCCGCACTGCTCGCAGGCACTGATGGCGATCTGGCGCCAATGAGCAAGGCGCTTGTCGGCCCGCTCGTCTTTCAATCGGACTTCACAGCGTTCGCTGACAACCGGCGTGATTTCCGTAACACCCAGTTCGACGGCTTTCTGGATCGCCCAGTCCATCCTTTCGCCACGCGAAAGGCCCTGGCCGAGGTGAATCCGCAGGCGCGACTCGGGCAGCCCCGCCTGCTGTTGGTGGAGCTCGACACGGACCAGCTTCTTGCCCACCTCGAGCAGCGCGCCCAGATATTCCTGACCGCTGCCGTCGAACAGTTGCACGGCAGCGCCAGGTGCCAGGCGCAAGACGCGACCGATGTAATGGGCCTGAGCTTCGGGCAGATCGTGCTGGCCGAGGGAGAGTGGGGCGTCGATAAAGAAGCGGGATAGGCGCATGTGAGCAGCTGCAAGACAGGTCGGAAGCGGCAAGTCTAAAGCATCGGCAGCCTGTCTCGAAGCGTGTCGCTGCCTTTAGCAGGCCGTTGAGAAACGTAGGTAGTTTTTCAACGGCCTGTTAGCCCGGGTCGCGAAAATCGACAGGTGCTCCGGGCCTCGCGGTCACGCTGACTGCTGTGCGGGTGGCAATGTCGATGCCTTCGCTGGCGACTTCGGCGAGGAAGTCGATCTGCTCTTCGGTGATGCAGTAGGGCGGCAGAAAGTAGACCACGCTGCCCAGGGGGCGCAGCAGGGCGCCGCGTTGCAGGGCATGCTGGTAGACCTTGAGACCGCGACGCTCCTGCCACGGATAGGGCGTCTTGCTGGCCTTGTCAGCGACCATCTCGATGGCGACGGCCATGCCGGTCTGCCTGACTTCGGCAACCTGCGGATGATCGGCCAGGTGCGCGGTGGCGGTTGCCATGCGCGCGGCGAGCGCCTTGTTCGCCTCGATCACGTTGTCCTGCTCGAAGATATCCAGCGTTGCCAGTGCTGCAGCGCAGGCCAGCGGATTGCCCGTGTAGGTGTGCGAATGCAGAAAAGCACGCAGCGTCGAGTAGTCGTCGTAGAACGCCTGGTAGAGCCTGTCCGTCGTCAGCACCGCGGCCATCGGCAGATAGCCGCCAGTGAGGGCTTTGGACAAGCAGAGGAAGTCCGGCGTGATACCGGCCTGCTCGCAGGCGAACATGGTTCCGGTGCGACCAAAGCCGACGGCAATTTCGTCATGAATCAGGTGCACCTCATAGCGGTCGCAGGCTTCGCGCAGCAGTTGGAGGTAGACCGGGTGATACATGCGCATGCCGCCTGCGCCCTGGATCAGCGGCTCTACGATTACCGCCGCAATTTCTTCGTGATGCTCGGCCAGGGTCTGTTCCATATGCGCGAACATCGTGCGCGAGTGGTCTTCCCAGCTCACGCCTTCGGGGCGCATGTAGCAGTCCGGACTCGGCACCTTGAAGGTGTCCAGCAACAGGGGCTTGTAAGTGTCGGTGAACAGCGCGACATCGCCCACCGACATCGCCGCTACGGTTTCGCCGTGGTAACTGTTGGTCAGGGTGACGAAACGCTGTTTGGCCGACCTGCCGCAGTTGCGCCAGTAGTGAAAGCTCATCTTCAGCGCGACCTCAATGCCGGTCGAGCCGTTGTCGGTATAAAACACCCGTTCCAGCCCCGCAGGCGTGAGCGCGACCAGCCGCTCGGACAATTCGATTACCGGCTGATGGCTGAAGCCGGCGAGCATCACGTGTTCGAGCTGATCGAGCTGGTCCTTGATGCGCTGGTTGATGCGCGGGTTGGCATGGCCGAATACATTGACCCACCAGGAGCTGACGGCATCGATATAGCGCTTGCCGTCGAAATCTTCCAGCCAGACACCCTCGCCACGCCGAATGGGAATCAGCGGCAGCTGTTCGTGGTCCTTCATCTGGGTGCAGGGATGCCAGAGAACGGAGAGGTCACGCTGCATCCAGCTGTCGTTCAGGCTCATCATCGCTCCTTGTGCGAACGGGCAGGGATGCGCAGCCTAGCAGAAAGTGGCTCCCGGTCCTGGCGTCGGGTGATCAATCAACTTCTTCGATACCTTGAAACGAAAAAATACGCCTTACTCCGATCCGTTAATCGTTAGGCTTGTCGAATATCAATTGCGCGGGTCTTTATCGATGCAGTGGCGAAATTCTTCAGACAACTATGGCCTTGTCAGCATTGCTATGCACTGGCTGGTTGCGATTGCCGTGGTTGGCCTGTTCGCGCTGGGTTACTGGATGGTCGGGCTGAACTATTACAGCGGCTGGTATCGCACCGCCCCGGATATTCACAAAAGCGTCGGGATCCTGCTGTTTGGCCTGATGCTGGTGCGGGTCATCTGGCGGTTCGTCAGCCCCGCCCCGTCCCCTCTGCGCAGCCATGGCCGCAGGACGCGCATGGCGACCAAGGCTGGACATGGCCTGCTCTATGGGGGGCTGTTTGTTCTGATGATTTCCGGCTACCTGATTTCCACCGCCGATGGCCGTGCCATCGGTGTGTTTGGCTGGTTCGAGGTGCCGGCGTTGATTACCTCGATTCCAAATCAAGCGGATGCTGCAGGCCTGGTGCACGAGTACCTGGCCTGGGGGGTGCTGATCTTTTCCGGTCTGCATGCTCTGGCGGCACTCAAGCACCACTTCATTGACCGCGATCCGACCCTGAAAAGGATGTTCGGTCGCGCTGATGATCACGTCTAAACAAAGGAGAGTTCACCATGCTCAAGAAAACTTTCGCTGCCCTGGCCCTGGGTTCAATGATCTTCGCCGGGCAGGCTGTCGCCGCCGACTATGTGATCGACAAGGAAGGTCAGCATGCCTTCGTCAATTTCAAGATCAGCCACCTGGGTTACAGCTGGCTGTACGGCACCTTCAAGGATTTCGACGGCAGCTTCAGCTTCGATGCGGCGCAGCCGGAAGCCAGCGAGGTCGAGGTGACGCTGAAAACCGCCAGCCTGGACTCCAACCATGCCGAGCGGGACAAGCACCTGCGCAGCGATGATTTCCTCAATGTTGCCAAGCACCCGACGGCCACCTTCAAGTCGACCGCAGTCAAGTCCACCGGCGAGGGTACTGCCGATATTACCGGTGATCTGACGCTCAATGGGGTGACCAAGCCTGTAGTGATCGCGGCGAAATTCATTGGTGAAGGTCAGGACCCCTGGGGTGGTTACCGCGCCGGCTTTGAAGGCACGACCACGCTGACACTGAAGGACTTCGACATAAAGATGGATCTTGGTCCGGCTTCGCAAACCGTAGACCTGATCATCTCCGTTGAAGGCGTTCGTCAGTAAGCGGAGGTTGTCACAGGCGCCGGCGCAAGCCGGCGTTCTGCGTTTGGGTACGCACAAAAAGACGTCTAACTGACCCTGCGGATATAGCGATAATTTGTTTACAGACAGTGATGAATGTAAGTATATTTCCGCCATTCTGCCATTCGAGTCTGCCGCCGCTGCCTTGCGCCGGCACTGTCCGCCAACGAGGTTCATCTTCATGTCACTCAAGCCAGCCAGTGCTGCCCTGATCACGCTTTTCGCCGCATCCCTGCTTGTCGGTTGTCAGGAGGACGAGGCCGCAGCGCCAGCAGCCCAGGAAGCGCCGCAGGTTGGCTTCGTGACACTGAAAGCCGAGCCTTTCGCGCTCACCACCGAGCTGCCAGGGCGTGCCCAACCCTTCCGCATTGCCGAGGTGCGTCCGCAGGTTGATGGCATTATTCAGAAGCGCCTGTTTACTGAGGGCAGCGACGTCAAGGCGGGACAGCAGCTGTATCAGATCGATGATGCGGTCTACCAGGCGGTCTACAAGAGCGCCCAGGCCAGCCTGGCCTCGACCAAGTCCCTCGCTGACCGTTATGCCTTGCTCGTAGAGGAACAGGCGGTAAGCAAGCAGGCCTACGATGAAGCGCGTGCGACCAATCTGCAGGCAGAGGCAGATCTGGAGCGTGCGCGGATCAATGTTCGTTACACCAAGGTACTGGCACCCATTTCAGGCCGAATTGGCCGCTCGGCCGTCACCGAAGGTGCGCTGGTCAGTAGTGGCCAGGCACAAGAGCTGGCAATCATCCAGCAGCTGGATCCGATCTACGTCGATGTCACCCAGCCGGCGCGCGACCTGCTCGTACTGCGCCGTGATCTGGCCGAGGGGCGACTGCAGAAAGCGGGCGAGAACGCGGCGAAAGCGACCTTGACCCTCGAAGACGGCAGCGCCTACCAGCATGAGGGCAAGCTCGAGTTCTCCGAAGTATCGGTGGATGCCGGAACCGGCTCGGTGGTGCTGCGTGCGGTCTTCCCCAATCCGGACAAGGTGCTGATGCCCGGCATGTTCGTGCATGCACGGCTGGTCGCCGGGGTAAAGAGTGAAGCCATTCTGGCGCCCCAACAGGGCATCACACGGACTCCGACCGGGCAGGCGACCGCGCTGGTGGTCAATGCCGAAAACAAGGTCGAGGCGCGTCAGGTCACGACAGCGCGTACCGTTGGCAACCGCTGGCTGGTGACCGAAGGGCTCAATGCCGGTGATCGCCTGATCACCGAGGGGCTGCAGTTCATTGCTCCGGGCGTCGAGGTCAACCCCGTTCCGGCCAGCAATGTTGCCGCCGCCCAGCCACAAGCCCAGTAAGGCTGAGCCAAGGATAATCACCCCATGTCCAGATTCTTTATTGACCGCCCCATTTTCGCTTGGGTAATCGCCTTGGTGATCATGCTGGCCGGCGGCCTGTCCATTCTCGGCCTGCCGGTAAATCAGTACCCCAGTATTGCGCCGCCTGCAGTCGGCATTCAGGTCAGCTACCCCGGTGCATCCGCACAGACGGTGCAGGACACCGTGGTGCAGGTCATCGAGCAGCAGCTGAACGGCATCGACGGCTTTCGCTATATGTCCTCGGAGAGCAACTCCGACGGCAGCATGTCGATCACCGTGACCTTCGTGCAGGGCACTGATCCGGATATCGCCCAGGTCCAGGTGCAGAACAAGCTGCAGCTGGCCACACCGTTGCTGCCCCAGGAAGTCCAGCAGCAGGGCATTCGGGTCACCAAGTCGGTCCGTAACTTCCTCATGGTGCTCGGCGTGATTTCGACCGATGGCAGCATGACCCGCGGCGATCTGTCGGACTACATTGTTTCCAATATCCAGGACCCCATTTCGCGGACGGCCGGCGTGGGCGACTTCCAGGTGTTCGGTTCGCAATACGCCATGCGCATCTGGCTTGATCCGGCCAAACTGAACAATTATGCGCTGACGCCCGTGGATGTTGCCGAGGCGATCCGCGCGCAAAACGTGCAGATTTCGGCGGGACAGTTTGGCGGCTTGCCGGCGGTGCCGGGCCAGCAGCTCAGTGCGACCATCATTGGCAAAACGCGGCTGCAAACGCCCGAGCAGTTCCGCGACATTCTGCTCAAGGTGAACAGCGATGGCTCACAGGTGCGCCTGGGTGATGTCGCCAGGGTTGCACTGGCAGAACAGAACTCGGCCATCAGTGCGCTGTACAACGGCATGCCGGCCTCGGCGATTGGCATCAAGCTGGCAACGGGTGCCAATGCATTGAATACGGCCAAGGCCGTCCGCGCCACCATTGCCGAGCTGGAACCCTTCTTCCCGCCAGGCATGGAGGTGGTCTATCCGTACGACACCTCGCCGGTGGTATCGGCCTCTATTACCGGTGTGGTCTACACCCTGTTCGAAGCCATCGCCCTGGTATTCCTGGTGATGTACCTGTTTCTGCAGAACTTCCGTGCCACGTTGATTCCAACGCTGGCGGTGCCGGTGGTGCTGCTGGGTACATTCGGCGTGCTCTCGATGTTCGGCTTCAGCATCAATACCCTGACCATGTTCGCGATGGTGCTGGCCATCGGTCTGCTGGTGGATGACGCCATCGTGGTGGTGGAGAACGTCGAGCGGGTGATGGCCGAGGAAGGGCTGTCTCCGCTTGAGGCAACACGCAAATCCATGGGGCAGATTCAGGGGGCGCTGGTCGGCATCGGTCTCGTGCTCTCGGCGGTGTTCGTGCCGATGGCCTTCTTTGGTGGTTCCACGGGGGTCATCTATCGGCAGTTCGCGATCACCATCGCCTCGGCGATGACGCTGTCGGTACTGGTGGCGCTGATCTTCACCCCGGCGCTTTGCGCAACGATGCTCAAACCAATCCCCAAGGGGCATCATCACGCCAAGGGCGGCTTTTTCGGCTGGTTCAACCGCACCTTCGAGCGGGGTGTGGGGCGCTATGAAAATGGTGTGCGCAGTGTGCTCAAGCGCAAAATTCCTTATTTGTTGCTGTATCTGGGCATCGTTGCCGCCATGGGCCTGCTGTTTACCAAGCTGCCCACCTCGTTCCTCCCCGAAGAGGATCAGGGCGTACTTTTTGCTCAGGTCCAGACGCCGGCCGGTTCAACCGCGGAGCGCACCCAGCAGACCATCGACGCCGTGCGCGAGTATCTGCTGAAGGAAGAGAGCGACGTGGTCAACTCGGTGTTCACCATTACCGGCTTCAACTTCGCCGGGCGTGGACAGAATTCCGCGATGGCCTTTATCGGGCTCAAGCCCTGGGATGAGCGCACCGCCGAAGGGCAGGACGTGGCCTCGCTGGCGCAGCGTGCACAACAGCGCTTCGGCACCTTCCGTGACGCCATGGTGTTCGCCTTCGCCCCGCCTGCGGTCATGGAACTGGGTAATGCCACCGGCTTCAACTTCTTCCTGCAGGACCGTGCCGGCGTTGGTCATGATGCGCTGATGGCGGCGCGCAATCAGTTTCTCGGCCTTGCCGGGCAGCATCCGATGCTCGCCAACGTACGCCCCAACGGTCTGAATGACGAACCGCAGTACAAATTGCTGATCGATGACGAGAAGGCAAGAGTGCTCGGGCTTTCCCACAGTGCAATCAATAATGCGCTGTCGATTGGCTGGGGTTCGAGCTACGTCAACGACTTCATCGATCGTGGTCGCGTCAAGCGCGTGTATATGCAGGGCGAGGCCAGCGCGCGGATGAATCCGGAAGACCTCAACAAGTGGTTCGTGCGCAACGATCAGGGCGAAATGGTGCCGTTCAGCGCCTTCGCCAGCGGCGAGTGGATCTATGGTCCGCCCAAACTGTCGCGTTACAACGGCGTATCGGCGATGGAAATCATGGGGCAGGCAGCACCGGGCTACAGCTCAGGAGATGCCATGACGGTAGTGGAAGAGCTTGCCCAGCAGTTGCCGCCAGGCGTGGGGATTTCCTGGACGGGCCTGTCCTACGAGGAGCGGCTCTCCGGTGATCAGGCGCCGGCGCTCTATGCCTTGTCATTGCTGGTGGTATTTCTTTGTCTGGCGGCGCTTTATGAAAGCTGGTCGATCCCCTTCGCAGTGATGCTGGTCGTGCCGCTCGGTGTCATCGGTGCATTGTTGGCGACCATGGGCCGTGGCCTGTCCAATGACGTGTTCTTCCAGGTCGGCTTGCTGACCACAATCGGCCTGACGGCGAAGAACGCCATTCTTATCGTGGAATTCGCCAAGGATCTGCACGAGCAGGGCATGAGCCGCTTCGATGCTGCCGTACAGGCCTGCCGGATGCGCTTGCGCCCAATCGTCATGACCTCGCTGGCTTTCACCCTGGGCGTTGTGCCCTTGGCATTGGCCAGTGGCGCCGGTGCAGGCAGCTCCCATGCCATCGGGACCGGCGTTATCGGCGGGATGATCACCGCAACCGTGCTGGTGATCTTCTGGGTACCGCTGTTCTATGTTCTGGTGTCTTCGCTGGAACGCAAAAAGGCCGCTCCTGACGAGCAGAAAGGAGATGCGCAATGAACAAGTCCGTACTGACATTGGCGCTGGCGGCAGCACTCGGCGGCTGCTCGCTGATTCCTGACTATCAGCGTCCGGATACGCCTGCTGCGGCCAACTGGCCCGAAGGCGAAGCCTATGCACAAGGCAGCGCGAGTCAGGGTCAGGCACAGGATCTGGACTGGCAGCGATTCTTCCGCGATCCGCAGCTGCGCCAGCTGATTGGTGTGGCGCTGGAGAACAACCGCGATCTGCGAGTTGCCGCGCTCAACGTTGAGGCCTATCGCGCGCTGTACCGTATCCAGCGTGCCGACCTGTTGCCGGCGATCAGTGCCGACGGTTCCGGCAGCCGCACCCGTACGCCCGGTGATCTCAACCAGACCGGTCAAAGCAATATTGGCAGTCAGTACACTGCGACGCTCGGTGTGGCCTGGGAACTGGACCTGTTCGGACGTCTGGGCAGCCTCCGTGAACAGGCACTTGAAGAGTATTTCGCCACGGAAGCGGCGCAACGCAGTGCCCGTATCAGTCTGATTGCCAGCGTTGCCAACGCCTGGCTGACCCTGCAGGCCGATCAGGCGCTGCTGCAAGTCAGTCGCGACACGCTCAAGGCCTTCGAAGAAAGCTTCTCGCTCACCCAGCGCAGCTTCGATGTGGGTGTCGCATCGGCGCTGGAGCTGAGCCAGGCCCGCAGCTCGGTAGATAGTGCTCGCGTGCGTATCGAACAGTACACACGCCTGGTTGCCCAGGACCGTAATGCGCTGAGCCGGCTGCTGGGGCAAAGTGTTGCGCCCGACCTGTCGCCGGGTGGGGCGCTGGAGCGAGATCAGCTGGCGGATCTGCCGGTTGGTTTGCCTTCCGATCTGCTCTATCGGCGCCCCGACATCATTCGCGCCGAACACCAGTTGCGTGCGGCCAACGCCAATATTGGCGCGGCCAGGGCTGCGTTCTTTCCGCGTATCAGTCTGACGGGCGCTGTGGGTAGCGCCAGCAGCGAGCTGTCCGGTTTGTTCGGCAGCGGGTCCGACTACTGGAACTTCTCGCCGCGCATCAGCGTGCCGATCTTCAATGCCGGACAGCTGCGGGCAAACCTGGATTACGCCGAGATCAGCCGTAATATTCAGGTGGCCCAGTACGAGTCGGCTATCCAGACTGCGTTCCGTGAAGTTTCCGATGGCTTGGCAGCGCAGGCAACCTACGCCCGCCAGGTACAGGCACAGCGCGATCTGCTGGAGACCAGTGAAGATTACTTCCGTCTGGCCGAGCGTCGTTACCGGACGGGTGTGGACAGTTATCTGACCCTGCTCGACGCCCAGCGTCAGCTGTTCAGCGTGCGGCAACAGTTCATTGGTGATCGTCTGGCACAAATGGTCAGTGAGGTGGAGTTGTTCAAGGCGCTGGGTGGTGGCTGGGATATGGAAACCGAGCCTGTTGCCGGCAGCGAAGGCTGACGCTTCCTGCGAGGCTGTTGCAGAAATGAAAACGCCGCCCGAGCAGACTGTGTGAAAACCTAGCGGTCTGAAGGCGAGTTGAAGACAATGCCCCCATCGGTCGATGGGGGCATTGTCGTTTATGGGCTACATCCAAGGTGAAGGCCGTCAGCAGAGCAGTCTGTTTCCGCCAACGTTGGAGGAGATGGTTCCTGAAGATCACTTGGTGCGGGTTATCGAGGCCTATGTGGCTCGTTTGAATCTGCAAACCCCGGGCTTCAGTAAGGCCGAGCCGCTCAAGACGGGGCGTCCAGGCTATGACCCGGCAGATTTGCTCAAGCTATACCTGTACGGCTACTTCCAGCGCATCCGCTCCTCGCGACGACTGGAGACCGAGTGCCAGCGCAATATTGAAGTGATGTGGCTGCTCGGTCGCCTGGCCCCGGACTTCAAGACTATCGCGGACTTTCGCAAGAACAACAGCGCAGCCTTTCAGGCGACGTGCAGAGCGTTCGTGCAGTTCTGCCGCCAGGTGGGGTTAATCAGCGGGCAAGTGGTGGCCATTGATGGCAGCAAGTTCCAGGCGGTGGCTTCGCTGCGCAAGCACTTGAGCGTCGAGCAGCTCAAGCGCCAACAGGCGAAGCTGGAGAAGCACATCGCGCAATACCTGGCCCAGCTGGACGCTGGTGACGCTGAAGATACGCAGGAGGCGATTGACCGCAGCGCAGTCAAACAGGCCCTGCGCCAGTTGCAGGATCGTCATGCGGACAACCTGACCGTGCAAGCGCTGATGACGGAGCAAGGCCTGGAGCAGTTCGTGCAAGGCGAAGCCGATGCCAAGAAGATGCGCCGTTCGGGGCACAGTGCTTGCGTGGCCTGCAACGTGCAGACCGCCGTCGATGCCGAGCATTGCCTGATCCTGCACCACGCCGTGACCAACGATTGCACCGACAATCAGCAGCTTGAGCCGATGGCCAAAGCAGCCAAGGCGGTTCTGCAGCAAGAACAGCTAACCGCCACAGCCGACGCGGGTTATTCCAACGGTGCACAGTTCCAGGCCTGTGAAGACGCAGGGATCACAGCCTTTGTGCCGCCGAATCGCGGCGTTAATAATCAGGGCGATGGCGCGCTGTTCAAGCGCAGCGACTTCACCTACGACGACGCTACAGACAGTTACCAATGCCCAGCGGGCAAGGCACTAGCACTCAAACAGCATAATCGCGGCAGTCGTCTCTATGCCGCATGCGCCGAAGACTGTGCCAACTGCCCATTAAAGGCTAAGTGCACAGAGGCCCAACGGCGGCACATCAGCCGGCATGCCCATGAGGATACCTTCGAGCGCATGGAGCAACGGCTTAAGGGACACCCCGACATGATGGTCAGACGTCGCTCCATCGTCGAACATCCCTTTGGCAACCTCAAACAATGGCTGTTCGGTAACGGCCGCTTTCTCATGCGCCATTTCAGTGGAGCACGAGCTGAAATGGCACTGGCGGTACAGGCCTACAACCTCAAGCGCGCAATATCGGTACTCGGCGCAGCCCGAATGATCGAGCTGCTGGCCTGAGTGCGGATTTGCCGACCGTTTAGCCCATACAAACGCAAACGCCCCGAATCAATCGGGCCGTTTGCTTTGGGCCAGCTTCAGTCAGAAAGTTTTCACACAGTCTGCTCGGGCGCCTTTGTTGTTTCAAAGACTCGCTGCTGATCCAAACGTAGGGTGGAAAACCGCGAAGCGTTTTCCTCCCACTCACGACCGCTTATGTAACCAATGGCGGATAAGGCTGCGCCATTATCCACCCTACCGCCGAAGCGAAACCTCAGACGGAACACACAGCCGAGGGCGCGAGCAGAACGTTCAGCGCCCCAGCAATTTCGCCAGTCCACTGCGCATATCGGTCGCCGGCTCAGGCAAGCGGAAACGCTGCAGCAATCGCGCATTGTTCGCCCGCGAATGACGGATATCACCACTGCGCGCCGCCTGGTAGCTGACCGACGGCAGCCCGCCGAGCACATCACCAATCGCTGCCAACAGCTCATTCAACGATGTAGCGCGGTTGAGCCCGACGTTTATCGCGCCTTCTTGCGCTTCCTTGCATTCCAGCGCCTGCACCAGCAGTTCGACCAGATCGCCGACGTAGAGAAAGTCACGCGTCTGCTCGCCATCACCGAACACAGTGATGGGCAGACCCTGCTGCGCCCGCTCGGTAAAAATGCTGATCACGCCTGAGTAAGGTGAAGAAGGATCCTGACGCGGGCCGTAGATATTGAAGAAACGGAACACCACCGGCTCCAGTCCGTGCTGGCGCCGGTAGAAATCGAGATAGTATTCGCTGGCGAGCTTGTCCGCGGCGTAGGGCGTCAGAGGCGCCTTGGGCGTGTCTTCGTCGATGGACTGGCCTTCGCCATTATTGCCATAGACCGCCGCGCTGGAGGCGAAGACCACCCGCCGCACACCGGCCTCACGCATCGCTTCACACAGATTCAGCGTACCAACCAGATTGCTCTGATGGGTGCCGACCGGATCATCTACAGAAGCCTGCACCGAGGCAACCGCCGCCAGATGCACCACCGCCGAACAGCCTTGCAAGGCGTTGCGCACCACCTGCGCATCAGCCACATCACCCTCGATCAGCTCAATCCGATCATCTACCGGCAAATTACTGCGCTTGCCGGTAGAAAGGTTGTCCAGAACCCGCACTGAACACCCACGGGCCAGCAGCGCATCAACCAGGTTGGAGCCGATGAAGCCGGCACCTCCGGTTACCAGAATCAGTGATTCAGCCATGACGGTAATATCGCTCCAGCAGGCTCGGCAACCCTGTACGCCAGGTGCGTGGTTTGACGCCGAAGGTATTGAAGATTTTCTTGCAGGACAACACGCCATGCTGCGGTTCATCTGCAGCATCATCACAGTCGGCATGCGCAATAGGGGTCAGGCTTTCGACCCTTAGCGGGCGATGCTGGCTGGCCTCGGCATGCAAGGCCTGACCCACCACCAGCGGCGTCGAAGCCTCTTGTCCACCATAGTGGTAGGTACCCCAGAGCGGCGCCTGACAATCGAGCTGCTTGATCACAGCCAGCATGACCCGCGCCGCATCATCCACAGGCGTGGGATTGCCACGTCGATCATCGGCGAGCGCCAACTGCTCGTCCTGTTCGAGACGCCTTAGAAAACGGCCCAGCAAGCCATGCGGACTGTCATCGAGCAACCAGCCGAAGCGCAGCAGAACATGCCTGGGACAAAGCGCCCGCACACTTTGCTCGATACGCCAAAGCGCACGACTGCGGGCATCCAGCGGAGCCACTTCGTCCTTCTCGCTGTAGGCCGTGGTGCGCGCACCATCGAAAACCCGGTAGCTGGACGGCTGGATCAGAACGAGCTGATGATGCTGGCAGAGTTCCGCCAGGCGCTCCACAGCCCGCTCCTGGCTGGCCAGCACAGCCTCATCGACCTTGCCGCTCTGGAACCAGTCAAAATAGTAGGCAAGGTTGATCACGACATCTGGGCGGTTGCCGTCGAGCAACTGGGTCAGGCTGGGCGCATCCCAGCCCTGATCGGGCGGGCAAGGCGCGAGGAAACCGATGTCTTCCTCGGCGCCAAGGCGGATGAGCGCCTGGCCCAGGGCATTGCCGCCGCCCAACAGCATCAGGCGCATTCGCATGAAAGAAGCTCTAGAAAGGAATATCGTCGTCGAAACTGTCGTAGTCGGCTGCCGGCTGCTGGGCGGCCGGCTTCGGCTGAGACTGCTCTGGTCGCGCTGCCTGCTGTGGTTCACGCTGCGGGCGCGGCTGCGACTGGCGCGGCGCATCGTCGGAGCTGCCACCACGACCGCCGAGCAACTGCATGGTACCGCCCATGTCGACCACGATTTCCGTGGTATAGCGCTTGACGCCGTCCTTCTCCCACTCACGGGTCTGCAGACGCCCTTCGATATAGCATTGCGAGCCCTTGCGCAGGTACTCGCCGGCAATCTCGGCAACCTTGCCGAAGAGCACGACACGGTGCCATTCGGTACGTTCCTGAAGCTGGCCGGTCTGCTTGTCCTTCCAGCTGTCGGTGGTTGCCAGCGTGATGTTGGTCACCGCATTGCCATTGGGCATGTAGCGGGTTTCCGGGTCGCCGCCGACATTGCCGATCAAGATGACTTTATTCACCCCTCTGGCCATGGGTAACTCCTTATCTGGAACGTGAATTGGGTTGGCTGAGCAAAACACTTCCTGTGATCAGGAAAAAGCCAATGACCGCGAATATTACCTCAGCCACCCGGACCGTCCAACCGACATGCACGCAAGTTTGCGACCCGAGTGGTTTTTGCCGTCTGTATCGCAATCCGAACAACAGACTGACTAGAGCACCAGCCGATCAAGTTCGGCCCTGTCGACTTTCTGCGTATCTACCTTGACGTAGGCGGCGCCTTCATCTGCCAGCACCACTGCATCCGATACGCCAGGCACTGCCAGCAACTGCGCCGCCAGATCAGGGTTGGCCCGAGCGGTATCCGACAGCGGCAGCCGCAGGCCGCTGACATAGGGCGGCTCACGCATGCTGCGCACGACCAGCAGCCACAACGCGGCAAGCGCCGCGCAAATGGCGAACACCAGATCAAGCCCACCCATCTGATAGAGCCAGCCACCGAGAATCCCGCCCAGGCCCGCTCCCAGGAACTGGCTGGTGGAATACACACCCATCGCCGTGCCCTTGCCACCAGCCGGAGCGACCTTGCTGATCAGCGACGGCAACGAAGCCTCCAGCAGATTGAAGGCGGTGAAGAAGATCACCATGCCAAACACCAGCGCCCACAGGCCATGACCGAACAGCCAGAAAAACAGTTCGCACAGCAGCAGCACGCCGACCGCGCCCAGCAACACACGGCGCATCTGGCGCTTCTTCTCGCCGTAGATGATGAAAGGGATCATCGCCAGGAAACCGACCAGCAGCGCGGTCAGGTATACCCACCAGTGCTGCTCCCTGGGCAGCGCGGCCTCATCTACCAGCGCCAGCGGCAACGCGACAAAGCTGGCCATGAGGATGGCATGCAGGGCCAGGATGCTGAAATCCAGGCGCAACAGATCCGGATGACGCAGGGTCGCGCCCAGCGCCTGCTTCGCCAGGCCCGACTCACGATGTTGCAGATGCTGCTGAGCGCGCGGCAGGGTCGCGACGATCACGCCACCCAGCAGCGCCAGCGCCGCCGTTATCCAGAACAGACCGGCAAGCCCGAATGCCTGGGTCAGCAACGGCCCGATCACCATGGCCACCGCAAAGGACACACCGATGCTCATGCCGATCATGGCCATGGCTTTGGTCCGGTGCTGCTCACGGGTCAGATCGGAAAGCAGCGCCATTACCGCAGCCGAGATCGCCCCGGCGCCCTGGAGTACCCGACCGGCAATCACCCCCCAGATCGAGTCAGCCATGGCCGCAAGCCCGGCACCCAGCGCAAACAGCAATAGCCCGAAATAGATCACCGGCAGGCGCCCAATGCGGTCGGAGAGCATGCCAAAGGGAATTTGCAGCACCGCCTGGGTCAAACCATAAGCACCGATGGCAAGACCGATCAGCGCTGGCGTGGCGCCCTGCAGGTCCATGCCATAGGTCGCCAGTACCGGCAGCACCATGAACATGCCAAGCATGCGAAACGCGAAAACCATGGCCAGCCCGGAAGCTGCACGAGTTTCGCTGGCGTTCATGCGCTCGCTGTAGGGGTCCTGCATTTGTAGGGGTCTCGCTCGAATGAACCGGCGGCGATTCTAGCAGTCATCCTCTACCTGGCACAGGCGCGTAATTTTGCCGCGCCGCCGCCCGGGCCGTATAATTTCCGGTTTTCGCCCGCCACGCGAGGCTGCTTTGGACAAGATTCTGATTCGTGGAGCTCGTACCCACAACCTGAAGAACATCGACCTGACCCTGCCGCGCGACAAACTGATCGTGATTACCGGCCTGTCCGGCTCAGGCAAGTCCTCATTGGCCTTCGATACGCTCTACGCTGAAGGCCAGCGCCGCTATGTGGAATCGCTGTCGGCCTACGCCAGGCAGTTTCTGTCGATGATGGAAAAGCCCGACGTGGACACCATCGAAGGCCTGTCGCCGGCCATTTCCATCGAACAGAAATCCACCTCGCACAACCCGCGCTCCACCGTGGGCACCATCACCGAGATCTACGATTACCTGCGCCTGCTCTACGCCCGTGTCGGCACACCACGCTGCCCGGACCACGACGAGCCGCTGGAAGCGCAGACCGTCAGCCAGATGGTCGATCAGGTTCTGGCACTGCCCGAAGGCAGCAAACTGATGCTGCTGGCCCCGGTAATTCGTGAGCGCAAGGGCGAGCATCTGGCCGTGTTCGATGAGCTGCGCGCCCAGGGTTTCGTCCGTGCGCGCATCAACGGCAAGCTGTATGAGCTTGACGAGCTGCCGAAACTGGACAAGCAGAAAAAACATTCCATCGATGTCGTGGTGGATCGCTTCAAGGTGCGCAGCGACCTGCAGCAGCGCCTGGCCGAATCCTTCGAAACCGCGCTCAAGCTGGCCGATGGCATCGCTCTGGCCGCACCCATGGACGAGGATGACAACCGCGAGGAAATGATCTTCTCGGCACGCTTCGCCTGCCCGATCTGCGGTCACTCGATCAGCGAGCTTGAACCCAAGCTGTTCTCTTTCAACAACCCCGCTGGCGCCTGCCCGACGTGCGACGGGCTGGGTGCCAAACAATTCTTCGATGCCAGGCGCCTGGTCAACGGCGAGCTGACGCTGGCGGAGGGCGCGATTCGAGGCTGGGACAGGCGCAACGTCTACTACTTCCAGATGCTCGGCTCGCTGGCCGCGCATTACGGTTTCAGCCTGGACGAGCCGTTTGACTCGCTCACCGAAGCGCACCAGCAATTCATCCTGCGCGGCAGCGGCAAGGAGAACGTCGATTTCCGCTACCTGAATGACCGTGGCGACATCGTCAAACGCTCACACCCGTTTGAGGGAATTATCCCCAACCTCGAACGACGCTACCGCGAAACCGAATCCAACAGTGTTCGCGAAGAGCTGGCCAAATACCTCAGCACCCAGCCCTGCCCTGAATGCCGCGGCACCCGCCTGCGTCGCGAAGCGCGTCACGTCTGGGTTGGCGACAAGACCCTGCCGGCGGTGACCAGACTGCCGATCGGTGATGCCGCCGAGTACTTCGCAACCCTGACGCTGACGGGTCGACGTGGCGAGATCGCCGACAAGATCCTCAAGGAGATCTGCCAGCGCCTGCAATTTCTGGTCAACGTCGGTCTCGATTACCTGACCCTGGATCGCAGTGCCGACACGCTTTCCGGTGGCGAAGCCCAGCGTATCCGCCTGGCCAGCCAGATCGGCGCCGGACTGGTCGGTGTCATGTACATCCTCGACGAACCTTCCATCGGCCTGCATCAGCGCGACAACGAGCGCCTGCTCGGCACCCTGCGCCACTTGCGCGATATCGGCAACACGGTGATCGTGGTCGAGCATGACGAAGATGCGATCCGCATGGCTGATTATGTAGTCGATATCGGCCCCGGCGCCGGCGTGCACGGCGGACGTATCGTTGCCGAAGGCACACCGGACGAGGTGATGGCGCATCCCGACTCACTGACCGGCAAGTACCTTTCCGGCCGTGTGCAGATCACCTATCCACCGCAGCGCACGCCACGCGATGCTAAGAAACTGCTCAAGCTCAAAGGCGCACGCGGCAACAACCTGCGCAACGTCGATCTGGAAATCCCGGTAGGCCTGCTGACCTGCATTACCGGCGTATCCGGTTCGGGCAAGTCGACCCTAATCAACAACACCCTTTTCCCCATCACGGCAACGGCGCTCAACGGCGCCACCACACTGGAGGTCGCGCCCCACGATTCCTTCGACGGACTGCAATACCTGGACAAGGTGGTCGATATCGACCAGAGCCCCATTGGCCGTACGCCACGCTCGAACCCGGCCACCTACACCGGCCTGTTCACGCCTATCCGCGAACTGTTTGCCGGTGTTCCGGAAGCGCGCTCACGCGGCTACGGACCTGGGCGCTTTTCCTTCAACGTCAAGGGCGGGCGCTGCGAAGCCTGCCAGGGCGATGGCGTGATCAAGGTGGAAATGCACTTCCTGCCGGATATCTACGTGCCCTGTGATGTATGCAAGGGCAAGCGCTACAACCGCGAGACCCTGGAAGTGAAGTACAAGGGCAAGAGCATCACCGAGGTGCTCGGCATGACCATCGAGGAGGCTCGCGAATTCTTCGATGCGGTACCGGCGGTAAAGCGAAAACTGCAGACGCTGATGGATGTGGGCCTGTCGTATATCAAGCTGGGACAAAGTGCGACCACTCTTTCCGGCGGCGAAGCGCAGCGGGTGAAACTCTCGCGCGAGTTGTCCAAGCGCGACACCGGCAAGACCCTCTACATTCTTGACGAACCCACTACCGGCTTGCATTTCGCCGATATCCAGCAACTGCTGGACGTACTGCACCGACTGCGCGACCACGGCAATACCGTGGTGATCATCGAGCACAACCTGGATGTAATCCGGACAGCGGACTGGCTGGTCGATCTGGGCCCGGAAGGCGGCTCCAGGGGTGGCCAGATCATCGCCACCGGGACACCGGAAGACGTGGCCGAAATGCCGCAGTCACATACCGGGCATTTTCTCAAACCGCTCCTGGAGCGAAACAAAACCTGAGCTGCATAGCAGCCGAAATGCAAAAAGCCCGCAGCATTGCTGCGGGCTTTTTCGTTCAGGAGATGAATCAGGCCAGCGCTTCGTCCAACGGCAGATCCAGGGCCTTTGCAATGCCGGCACCATAAGCCGGATCGGCCAGGTAGCAATGTTTGATATGGCGCAGCTTGATATGACGCGCCGCATCACCCATGGCCCGTGCCGTATTGCCGAACAGTCGCTCCTGCTCATCGGCCTCCATCAGACGGAAGAGATCCCCCGGCTGAGTGAAGTAATCGGCATCGTCCACACGGAAATCATAGCGGTCAGCCGCACCACCCAGCGCCAACGGCGGCTCACTGAAATCAGGCTGCTCCTGCCACTCGCCGTAAGTATTGGGCTCGTAGTGCAGGCGTCCACCGTGGTTACCGTCCACACGCATCGCACCATCACGGTGGAAGCTGTGCACCGGACAGCGAGGCGCGTTGACCGGAATCTGGTGATGGTTCACGCCCAGGCGATAGCGCTGAGCATCCCCGTAGGAGAACAGACGCCCCTGCAACATGCGGTCCGGTGAGAAGCTGATGCCCGGCACCACATTGGCCGGAGTGAAGGCAGCCTGCTCGACATCCTGGAAGTAGTTATCGGCGTTGCGGTTCAGCTCGTAGTAGCCCACTTCAATGAGCGGATAATCCTTTTTCGACCAGACTTTGGTCAGGTCGAACGGATGGAAGCGGTAAGACGCCGCCTCTACCTCGGGCATGACCTGGACATACATCGTCCAGCGCGGGAATTCGCCCCGCTCAATGGCCTCGAACAGGTCACGCTGAGAACTTTCCCGATCACCCGCGACAATGGCTGCCGCTTCAGCATCGGTAAGGTTCTTGATGCCCTGCTGCGTCTTGAAATGAAACTTGACCCAGTAACGCTGGTTATCTGCACTGATGAAGCTGTAGGTGTGGGAACCAAAGCCATGCATATGCCTGTAGGACGCCGGTATACCCCGGTCACCCATCACATAAGTCACTTGATGCAACGCTTCAGGCAAGCTGGTCCAGAAGTCCCAGTTGTTATTCGCACTGCGCATGTTGGTGCGCGGATCGCGCTTGACTGCGTGGTTGAGGTCAGGAAATTTCAGCGGATCCCGGAAAAAGAACACCGGCGTATTGTTGCCGACCATGTCCCAATTGCCCTGCTCGGTATAGAACTTCAGGGCGTAACCGCGGATATCACGCTCTGCATCGGCGGCACCACGCTCACCCGCTACAGTCGAAAAGCGCGCAAACATGGGCGTCTTCTTGCCGACATCAGAGAAAATCGCAGCCTTGGTGTAGCGCGTGATGTCATGAGTCACCACAAACTCGCCGAAAGCACCTGAGCCCTTGGCATGCATACGGCGCTCGGGGATCACTTCACGATCAAAATGTGCAAGCTTTTCGAGAAACCAAACGTCTTGCAGCAACATTGGTCCACGGACACCAGCCGTCAAGGAATTCTGGTTTTCAGCTACCGGCGCACCGGCTACGGTAGTCAATCTTGGCTTATCGGTCATAACTGTATCTCCTTGATGCATCTGAAACCTGAGCGGCGCCTGAGAGGAGCTGCTGCTTGGCCATCATCATAGGTAGCACGCAGCATCGTGGCTAATGATGAAGGTCAACGCTTGCGATAGAGCAAATCTTTCACGCATAAAAAAACCGAGCCAAGGCTCGGTTTTTTTGAACAGCAGAGGACTTACTCCGCAGCTTCCACTTCACCGGTAACCGGACGGTCAACCAGCTCGACGTAAGCCATGGGCGCATTGTCACCAGCACGGAAACCGCACTTGAGAATACGCAGGTAACCGCCCTGACGGGTGGCGTAACGCGGACCCAGGTCGTTGAACAGCTTGCCGACGATAGCCTTCGAACGGGTACGGTCGAAAGCCAAACGACGATTGGCGACGCTGTCTTCCTTGGCCAGGGTGATCAGCGGCTCGGCAACGCGACGCAGTTCCTTGGCCTTGGGCAGGGTGGTCTTGATCAGTTCGTGCTCGAACAGCGACACCGCCATGTTCTGAAACATGGCCTTGCGGTGTGCGCTGGTGCGGCTCAGATGACGGCCACTTTTACGATGACGCATGATTGAAATTCCTTACCAAACGATGAGTTCGGTGACTAGGGGCGATCAGGCCGTAGCCTTATCGTCCTTCTTGAGACTTGCCGGCGGCCAGTTATCGAGGCGCATACCGAGGGACAGACCACGAGAAGCCAGAACGTCTTTGATTTCGGTCAGAGACTTCTTGCCCAGGTTCGGCGTTTTCAACAGCTCTACTTCGGTGCGCTGAATAAGATCACCGATGTAGTAGATATTTTCTGCCTTGAGGCAGTTCGCCGAACGCACGGTCAGTTCCAGGTCATCAACCGGACGCAGCAGGATCGGATCGATCTCGTCTTCCTGCTCGACCACAACCGGTTCGTTATCGCCCTTGAGGTCGACAAACGCGGCCAGCTGCTGTTGCAGGATAGTCGCAGCACGACGGATCGCCTCTTCGGGATCCAGGGTGCCGTTGGTTTCCAGATCGATGATCAGCTTGTCCAGGTTGGTACGCTGCTCAACACGGGCGTTTTCGACCACATAAGCCACGCGACGAACCGGGCTGAAGGTGGCGTCAAGCTGAAGACGGCCAATACTGCGGCTTTCATCTTCGTCGCTCTGACGCGCATCAGCAGGCTCGTAGCCACGGCCGCGAGCGACCTTGAGCTTCATGTTGATCGAACCATTGGCCGCCAGATTGGCGATCAGGTGATCGCCATTGACGATTTCGACATCGTGATCCAGCTGGATATCGGCAGCGGTAACAGCGCCCGCGCCCTTCTTCACCAGGCTCAAGGTCACTTCATCACGGCCGTGCAGCTTGATGGCGATACCTTTAAGGTTGAGCAGGATTTCGATGACATCTTCCTGCACGCCCTCGATGGCGCTGTACTCGTGGAGCACGCCGTCGATCTCAGCCTCGACCACAGCGCAGCCTGGCATTGAGGACAACAGAATACGACGCAGCGCGTTGCCCAGGGTATGGCCGAAACCACGCTCGAGAGGCTCGAGTGTGATCTTGGCACGGGTCGGACTGACCACCTGCACATCAATATGACGGGGGGTCAGGAACTCATTTACCGAACTCTGCATGGATACACCTATTTTCTAGCCCTTACTTGGAGTAGAGCTCGACAATCAGGCTTTCATTGATGTCGGCGGACAGATCACTGCGAGCCGGAACACTCTTGAAAACACCGGTTTTCTTGTCGGTATCTACTTCGACCCACTCAACACGACCGCGCTGTGCGCACAGTTCCAGGGCTTGGGCGATACGCAACTGGTTACGGCACTTCTCACGTACTTCTACCACGTCACCCGCTTTGACCTGATAGGAAGGAACGTTCACAGTCTTGCCGTTGACGCTGATTGCCTTGTGGGAGACCAGCTGACGCGACTCAGCACGCGTGGAGCCGAAGCCCATGCGGTACACGACGTTGTCCAGGCGGCACTCGAGCAGCTGCAGCAGGTTCTCGCCGGTAGCGCCCTTGCGGCTGGCTGCTTCCTTGTAGTAACCGCTGAACTGACGCTCAAGCACACCGTAGATACGACGAACTTTCTGCTTCTCGCGCAGCTGAGTACCGTAGTCGGAAAGGCGACCACGACGTTGACCATGAACACCCGGTGGGGTTTCGATGTTGCACTTCGATTCGAGCGCGCGTACACCACTCTTCAGAAAGAGATCGGTGCCTTCACGACGAGACAGTTTGCACTTGGGACCAATATAACGAGCCATTCTTCACTGTCTCCTGATTACACGCGGCGCTTCTTCGGCGGACGGCACCCGTTATGCGGGATTGGCGTCACGTCGGTGATGCTGGCGATTTTATAACCACAGCCGTTCAGAGCACGAACAGCAGATTCACGACCCGGACCTGGGCCCTTGACGTTGACGTCGAGGTTCTTCAGGCCATATTCCAGTGCCGCCTGACCAGCACGCTCGGCCGCTACCTGAGCAGCGAACGGGGTGCTTTTACGCGAACCACGGAAACCGGAACCACCGGAAGTAGCCCAGGACAACGCATTGCCCTGACGGTCGGTGATAGTGATGATGGTGTTGTTGAAAGACGCATGGATGTGGGCGATGCCATCAACCACTGTCTTTTTGATTTTCTTACGAGGACGAGCAGCAGGTTTTGCCATTACTTAAATTCCTACGCGATTACTTGCGGATCGGCTTGCGCGGGCCCTTGCGGGTGCGAGCGTTGGTCTTGGTACGCTGACCGCGAACCGGCAGACCACGACGATGACGCAGGCCGCGGTAGCAGCCCAGGTCCATCAAGCGCTTGATCTTCATGTTGACTTCGCGACGCAGATCACCTTCAACGATGAACTTGGCCACTTCGCCGCGCAGCAGTTCGACCTGCTCGTCGGAGAGATCCTTGATTTTCGCTGCCGGATTTACGCCGGTAGCTGCACAGATGGTCTGCGCACGAGTGCGACCAACACCATAGATGTAGGTCAGCGAGATAACAGTGTGCTTGTTATCCGGAATGTTTACGCCTGCAATACGGGCCATTCAGTGAAACTCCAATTGACAGCTACCCAACGCCCCGGAAGCCAAGAAAAGGGCGCGAGATACTAACGCTGTAATAACAAATAATCAACCCGGCAGCGCACTAGCTGCCGGGCTCTAGCTTTAGCTCACAATCAGCCTTGGCGCTGTTTGTGACGTGGTTCTGCACTGCAGATGACACGAACGACGCCTTCGCGACGGACGATCTTGCAGTTGCGGCACAGCTTTTTGACCGATGCACGAACTTTCATGACCAACTCCTCGAACCTTACGAACCAATCAGCGAAGCATTCCGCTGCCATAGCCCTTCAGGTTGGCTTTTTTCATCAGGGAATCATACTGGTGAGACATGAGGTGTGACTGCACTTGCGACATGAAGTCCATCACCACTACCACCACGATCAGCAACGAAGTCCCGCCAAGGTAGAACGGCACGTTTGCAGCCACCACAAGGAACTGGGGCAGCAGGCAGACAGCCGTCATGTACAGGGCACCGAACATGGTCAAGCGAGTCAGTACGCCATCGATATAGCGCGCGGACTGCTCACCAGGCCGGATTCCCGGGATAAACGCACCGGACTTCTTCAGGTTTTCAGCAACGTCTTTCGGATTGAACATCAATGCCGTGTAGAAGAAGCAGAAGAAGATGATGCCGGCGCTGAACAACAGGATATTCAAAGGCTGACCGGGAGCGATCGACTGGGAGATATCTGCCAGCCAGCTCATGCTCTCGGACTGTCCAAACCACTGCCCCAGCGAAGCCGGGAACAGCAGAATACTGCTGGCGAAAATCGCAGGGATGACGCCGGCCATATTGACCTTCAACGGCAGGTGGCTCGTCTGCGCAGCGAAAACCTTGCGACCCTGCTGGCGCTTGGCATAGTGAACGGCAATCCGCCGCTGACCACGCTCGATGAATACCACAAAGCCGATGATGGCAACGGCAACCAGACCCACTGCAAGCAAGGCAATGATATTGATATCACCCTGCCGCGCAGACTCGAAAGACTGCCCCAGCGCGCCCGGCAAACCAGCAACGATGCCCGCGAAGATCAACATCGAAATGCCGTTACCGACACCCCGCTCGGTGATCTGCTCGCCCAGCCACATCATGAACATTGCACCGGCCACAAAGGTGGTGATGGCAACGAAATAGAAGCCGAAATCGTTGCTGAACGCCACACCCTGACCTGCCAGGCCGACCGACATGCCGATCGCCTGAACGATAGCCAGCACCAGCGTTCCATAACGCGTGTACTGACTGATCTTGCGCCGCCCAGCCTCACCTTCCTTCTTCAACTGTTCCAGCTGCGGGCTAACAGCGGTCATGAGCTGCATGATGATCGATGCCGAAATGTACGGCATGATCCCCAGCGCAAAAATGCTCATTCGCTCCAGCGCGCCGCCGGAAAACATGTTGAACAGGCTAAGGATGGTCCCTTCGTTCTGACGGAACAGCTCGGCCAGCCTATCGGGGTTGATCCCCGGCACCGGGATGTGTGCGCCAATCCGATAGACGATAATCGCCATCAGCAGAAAACGCAGACGTGCCCAGAGCTCGGACAGCCCACCATTACTCAGCGCGGAGAGAGCACCTTGCTTAGCCATTTATTCCTCGAACTTGCCGCCAGCTGCTTCGATAGCCGCACGCGCACCTTTGGTGGCGGCGATGCCCTTGAGAGTCACCGCACGACCAACCTCACCGGACAGCATGACTTTTACACGCAGTACGTTGTGATTGATGATGTTGGCGTCTTTGAGGCTCTGCAGAGTTACAACGTCGCCTTCAACCTTGGCCAGCTCGGACGTACGCACTTCTGCGCGATCCATGGCTTTCAGAGAGACGAAGCCGAACTTCGGCAGACGGCGATGCAGAGGCTGCTGGCCGCCTTCGAACCCGGGAGCAATCTTGCCGCCGGAGCGGGAAGTCTGACCCTTGTGACCACGGCCACCGGTCTTGCCGAGGCCGCTACCAATACCACGACCCGGACGCAGCTTTTCGCGACGGGCGCCTGGCGCAGAACGCAGATCGTTCAGTTGCATGGCTTAGCCCTCCACACGGAGCATGTAGTAAGCCTTGTTGATCATGCCGCGATTCTCAGGAGTGTCCTGAACCTCAACGGTATGACCAATGCGACGCAGGCCAAGGCCCTTGACGCACAGCTTGTGATTGGGGATACGGCCGCTGACGCTTTTGATCAGCGTAACCTTGACGGTTGCGTTAGCCATGATCAGGAAATCTCCTCAACGCTCTTGCCGCGCTTCGCAGCGATCGACTCAGGCGACTGCATGGACTTCAGACCCTTGAACGTAGCGTGAACCACGTTGACGGGGTTGGTCGACCCATAGCACTTGGCCAGAACGTTCTGCACACCAGCGACCTCGAGGATGGCGCGCATTGCACCACCAGCGATGACACCAGTACCTTCAGATGCCGGCTGCATGTACACCTTCGAAGCGCCGTGAGCGGCCTTCATGGCGTATTGCAAGGTAGTACCGTTCAGATCAACCTGGATCATGTTGCGGCGAGCCGCTTCCATGGCCTTCTGAATGGCAGCAGGTACTTCACGGGACTTGCCGCGACCGAAACCTACACGACCCTTGCCATCACCCACCACGGTCAACGCGGTGAAGGTGAAGATACGACCACCTTTAACAGTTTTGGCGACGCGGTTAACTTGAACCAGCTTCTCAATGTAGCCTTCGTCGCGCTTTTGCTCGTTATATGCCATAACTTAGAACTCCAGCCCGCCTTCACGAGCAGCATCAGCCAGTGCCTTCACACGACCGTGGTACTTGAAGCCAGAACGGTCGAACGCCACCTGGGTGACACCTGCGGCCTTAGCACGCTCAGCGACCAGCTGACCAACTTTCTTGGCAGCGTCGACGTTGCCGGTGGCACCGCCGCGCAGTTCTTTGTCGAGTGTCGAGGCGCTGGCCAGGACCTTGTCGCCACCGGCCGCGAGGACCTGGGCGTAGATGTGCTGGGAAGAGCGATACACACAAAGGCGTACGACTTCCAGCTCGCGCATCTTCAGGCGTGCCTTGCGAGCGCGACGCAGACGAGTAACTTTCTTTAGGCTCATTTGCTATGCCCTACTTCTTCTTAGCTTCTTTACGACGAACCACTTCGTCCGAGTAACGCACGCCTTTGCCCTTGTAAGGTTCAGGACGACGGTAATCACGGATTTCAGCAGCCACCTGCCCGACCAGTTGCTTATCGATACCCTTGATCAGGATATCGGTCTGGCTGGGGGTCTCAGCGGTAACGCCTTGCGGCAGTTCATATTCCACCGGATGCGAGAAGCCGAGAGCCAGGGACAGCACTTGACCTTTGGCTTGCGCCTTGTAACCGACACCAACCAGCTGGAGCTTGCGCTCAAAGCCTTGGCTGACACCAACTACCATGTTGTTCACCAGCGCACGAGTGGTACCAGCCATTGCGCGAGTCTGCTGATCACCATTGCGACCGGCAAAACGCAGCTCACCCGCTTCCTGGATGACCTCAACTGACGAATGAATGTTCAGCTCCAGAGCGCCCTTGGCACCCTTCACCGAAAGCTGTTGACCGGTCATCTTGATTTCGACGCCAGCAGGCAGCTTGACGGGGTTTTTAGCAACGCGAGACATGCTTATTCCCCCTTAGAACACAGTGCAGAGCACTTCGCCGCCAACGCCAGCGGCGCGAGCAGCACGATCAGTCATCACACCCTTGTTGGTGGACACGATCGAAACGCCCAGACCGCCACGAACTTTCGGCAACTGGTCGACGGATTTGTACTGGCGAAGGCCAGGACGACTAACACGCTTGAGCTCTTCGATGACCGGACGGCCCTCGAAGTACTTGAGCTCGATGGACAACTGCGGCTTTGCATCGCCACTGACGTTGTATCCGGCAATATAGCCTTCACCCTGAAGAACGTTGGCTACTGCCACCTTCAGCGTGGAAGACGGCATGCTCACGACGGACTTTTCGGCCATCTGGGCATTACGGATACGAGTTAGCATGTCCGCTAACGGGTCCTGCATACTCATGGGCTCTTGGCTCCTAATACGAAAAAATAAGCCCGCGAGGGCTCGTGTCGCCTTCTAGACAAGTACGCAAAAATGCGTGGCTCGGGCGAGCCGGACATTCTAGAGACAGATATGAAACGAATCAAGCCCCAGAGGGGCTTGATTCGATAACATCCAGTCCAGCCATTAGCCGGACCTTCGTTTTTACCAGCTGGCCTTGACCAGACCCGGCACATCACCACGCATGGCAGCCTGGCGCAGCATGTTGCGCGCAAGACCGAACTTGCGATACACACCATGCGGACGACCAGTCAGACGGCAGCGGTTACGCAGGCGCGAGGCGCTGGCGTCACGAGGCTGCTTCTGCAGGGAAACCTGGGCTTCCCAACGAGCTTCCGGCGTGGAGTTCGGGTTGGCGATGACAGCCTTCAGCGCCGCACGCTTTGCAGCGTACTTGGCAACCGTCTGCTGACGCTTCAGCTCGCGGTTCTTCATGCTTTGCTTAGCCATGTACCTACTCCAATCAGTTACGGAACGGGAAGTTGAAGGCGCGCAGCAGTGCACGACCTTCCTCATCCGTCCGGGCGGTAGTGGTCAGGGTGATGTCCAGACCACGCAGCGCATCGATCTTGTCGTAATCGATTTCCGGGAAGATGATCTGCTCTTTCACGCCCATGCTGTAGTTGCCACGACCATCGAAGGACTTGGCATTCAGGCCGCGGAAGTCGCGAACCCGAGGCAGGGAGATCGAAAGCAGACGATCCAGGAATTCGTACATGCGATTGCCACGCAGCGTGACTTTGACGCCGATCGGCCAACCTTCGCGCACCTTGAAGCCAGCGATGGAGTTCCGGGCGTGAGTCACAACAACCTTCTGACCGGTGATCTTCTCCAGGTCAGCAACAGCATGATCGATGATCTTCTTGTCACCGATAGCTTCGCCGAGACCCATGTTTAGAGTGATCTTGGTAATGCGCGGAACTTCCATCACGTTGCCGAGCTGAAGTTCTTCCTTCAGCTTGGGCGCGATTTCCTTCCGATAAACTTCTTTTAGTCGTGCCATGGTTATCTACCTAGCAGTCTCAAGCTTCAACCGGCTTCTGGGTCGACTTGAAGACACGAATTTTCTTGCCGTCTTCGACGGTGAACCCAACGCGGTCTGCCTTGTTGGTTTCACTATTGAAGATAGCGACGTTAGAGACGTGCAGAGGCGCCTCTTTCTCGACGATACCGCCCTGAACGCCAGACATCGGGTTCGGCTTGGTATGGCGCTTGACCAGGTTGATACCACCAACGACCAGACGGTCGTCAGCGAGAACCCGAAGCACCTTACCGCGCTTGCCCTTGTCCTTGCCGGCGATGACGATGATCTCGTCGTTGCGACGAATCTTTTGCATGCGGCTACTCCTTAGAGCACTTCAGGCGCGAGCGAGACGATTTTCATGAACTTCTCGTTACGAAGCTCACGCGTCACCGGCCCGAAAATACGAGTACCGATAGGCTCCTGCTTGTTGTTCAGCAGAACAGCAGCATTGCCATCGAAGCGAATAATGGAACCGTCCGGACGACGAACACCGTGACGGGTGCGGACCACAACAGCGGTCATCACCTGGCCTTTCTTGACCTTGCCACGCGGAATCGCTTCCTTGACGGTAACCTTGATGATGTCGCCGATGCCGGCATAACGACGGTGCGAACCGCCGAGAACCTTGATACACATGACGCGACGAGCGCCACTGTTATCCGCCACATCGAGCATTGATTGAGTCTGAATCATATTATTTCTCCGACCCCTAGCCCTTAGACTTCGACGGCGCGTTCAACGACATCAACCAGCATCCAGGACTTGGTCTTCGCCAGCGGACGAGTCTCGCGGATGATGACCTTGTCGCCGATACGGCACTGGTTGGTTTCGTCGTGGGCGTGCAGTTTGGTCGAACGCTTCACGTATTTACCGTAGATCGGGTGCTTGACGCGACGCTCGATCAGTACGGTGATGGTTTTGTCCATTTTGTCGCTGACGACGCGGCCAGTCAGCGTGCGGACAGTCTTTTCAACTTCAGCCATGATCACTTACCTGCCTGCTGGTTGAGCACAGTCTTGACACGAGCAATGTCGCGCTTGACTTGCGAGAGCAGGTGAGACTGCCCCAACTGGCCAGTCGCTTTCTGCATACGCAGATTGAACTGGTCGCGCAGCAGCTCGAGCAGTTGCTCGTTCAGCTGCTGAGCGGATTTTTCACGAAGCTCATTCGCTTTCATCACATCACCGTCCGCTTAACAAAGGAGGTGGCGAGAGGCAGCTTTGCAGCAGCCAGGGCGAAAGCCTCACGCGCCAGCTCTTCGGAAACACCCTCAATCTCGTAGAGCACCTTGCCCGGTTGAATCTGGGCTACCCAGTACTCGACGTTACCCTTACCTTTACCCATCCGGACTTCCAGAGGCTTCTTGGTGACAGGCTTGTCGGGGAATACGCGGATCCAGATCTTACCGCCACGCTTTACGTGACGGGTCAGCGCACGACGTGCGGACTCGATCTGGCGGGCCGTCAAACGGCCACGGGAAACAGACTTCAGGGCGAACTCGCCGAAGCTGACCTTGCTACCGCGCTGAGCCAGACCACGGTTGTGACCGGTCATCTGCTTGCGGAATTTTGTACGCTTGGGTTGCAACATTTGGCGTACTCCTTACTTGGTAGCTTTTTTACGAGGCGCAGGCGCTTGCGGCTTGAGCTCTTCATGGCGACCACCAATCACTTCGCCTTTGAAGATCCAGACCTTGACGCCGATCACACCGTAGGTGGTGTGTGCTTCGTAGGTGTTGTAGTCGATATCGGCGCGCAGCGTGTGCAGCGGCACACGACCTTCGCGATACCATTCGGTACGGGCGATTTCAGCCCCACCCAGACGTCCACTCACCTGGATCTTGATGCCTTTGGCACCAATGCGGATGGCGTTCTGTACGGCGCGCTTCATGGCGCGACGGAACATCACGCGACGCTCCAGCTGCTGAGCAACGTTCTGTGCTACCAGCATTGCATCGAGTTCCGGCTTGCGGATTTCTTCGATGTTGATGTGCACAGGCACACCCATTTGCTTGGTCAGGTCCTGCCGCAGCTTCTCCACCTCTTCACATTT
>ERZ869909.478-NODE-478-length-47061-cov-5.924719_pt1 | contig 47061 bp, 40 predicted proteins | sample MGYA00520892_ERZ869909 | MGnify/ENA primary metagenome ERZ869909 (study PRJEB32215, sample SAMEA104723947) | bioreactor metagenome | biome: bioreactor; feature: anaerobic bioreactor; material: water | place: China | collected 2015-03-12 ... | reverse complement strand
CTCTACGCGAAAGAGGTGGAGGCCCCGCGCGCAGCACAGCAGGCCGCGGCCCGCGCCGCCGCCCTCGCCGCGACCAAGCCCGCACCGGCGCCCAAAGCCGCGCATCAGCCGTTATCCGCCCAGACACCGGCCAATCTGCGGCCCTATCTCGCGCTCGGCGACGACATCGAGCGCGCGCCTTCGATCGGCCCACGCACCGCCGAGCGGATGGCCCCGCTCGGCGTCAAGACCGTCGCCGATTTCCTCGCCGCCGATGCGGCAACCGTCGCGGCAGGCATGTCCTCGCGTTGGGTTACGGCCAAGACGATCGCGCTCTGGCAGGATCAGTGCCGCCTGATGCTGGATGTCCCGGGCCTGCGCGGCACCCACGCGGAACTGCTCGCGCAAGCGGGATACCGTTCGAGCGAAAGCCTCGCCTCTGCGGAGGCCGACAAGCTCTGCGCAGACGTGCTAGCGTTTGCCGCCACGCCGGCCGGACGCCGCCTGCTGCGCGATGGCACACCGCCCGACGTCAACCGCATCAAGGGCTGGCTGAACGCAGCCACGGAGGCCCGCCGCGCAGCCTGAGCGAAAAACGAGCGAGAGGATGAGGCGTTATCCCGCCGAACGATTGGTCTGCCTCACCGAGGAGACGGTGGAGACGCTCTACCTCATCGGCGAGCAGGACCGCATCGTCGGCGTTTCGGGATATGCCGTCCGGCCGCCGCAGGTGCGCAAAGAAAAACCGCGCATCTCGGCCTTCACCTCGGCCGACGTGGATCGCATCCTGGCGCTCGAGCCCGATCTCGTCCTTGCGTTCTCCGACATCCAGGCCGCCATCGTCGCCGACCTCGCCCGCGCCGGCCTCGCCGTCCACGTCTTCAACCAGCGCGATCTCGCCGGCATCTTCGCGATGATCCGCACGCTCGGCGCCCTGATCGGTTGCACCGAGAAGACGGAGACGCTCGCCGGGATGCTGGAAGCCCGCATCGCCGACATCGCGCGCGAAACGTCCATCCTGAGCCATCGCCCGCGCGTCTACTTCGAGGAGTGGGACGACCCGTTGATCTCGGGCATCGGCTGGGTATCGGAGCTGATCGACGTCGCGGGCGGCACCGACATCTTCGCCGACCTCAAAGCCCGCGCCGCCGCGAAAGACCGTATCGTTGCGCCGGAAGACGTGATCGCGCGCGCGCCGGACGTCGTGCTCGCCTCCTGGTGCGGCAAGAAAGTCCGTCCCGAGCGCATCGCGAGCCGCGAAGGCTGGGATGTCATTCCGGCCGTGAAACAGGGCCGCATCGTCGAGATCAAGTCGCCGCTCATTCTGCAGCCCGGCCCCGCAGCCCTAACCGATGGCCTCGACGCGATTCGCGCGGCCCTGGCCTGAATCACATCGCTCGCCCGCAGCCGAGCCTTCCAGCTCCCCGGCCCGACGAACCACGCCCTGTGGCCCTGAGGCCAACATCATCAACAGGATGCCATCGCGGGTGTCATCTGCGGCATCGGTCTGATAGGATGCCCCAAGGCGTCCGCCCAGCGTTTCGGCGCGCCTGAGAGCGTATGAGTTTGCGTTGAGTCCCAAAGACATAACGACACGGACGAGACACGTTGCTCGATGCTCTGAAAGCCGCAGCCCTCTCGCGAGGGGCCCTGGCTCTCTGCCTCCTCCCGATGCTGCTTTGCGCGCCTTCGGCCCAGGCTGTGGAGGTGTTCGGCGTGCGCCTGTTCGGAGCCGAGCCCGTCGTCGACGGCATTCCTTATTCGGTCGCCGTCGAGATCGACAACGACGACACCGGCCTCACGGCGGTGATCTCGGATGTCTCACTGCTCATCGAGCAGCAAAAGGCCGGCGCCCCCGATCGCGCGTCCCTCGTGGCGCGCGCCCGCGCCGATCGTGACAGGCTTGCAGCCGCGCTCCAGTCCGAAGGGCGCTTCGCGGCGACCGTATCCATCGAGATCGACGGCACGCCGCTCAACGACGTTCTCGCCGCCGTCGCCGAGGATACGGATGAAACGGCACCAGCCGCCGTTCGCATCGCCATCGAACCCGGTCCTGCGTTCCTTTTCGGCCTGATGTCGTTCACGCAGACGATCCCCACGCCCGTCGCGCCACCCATGAACCCGGAGGTCTACGGGCTTGTCATGGGCGAACCGGCCCGGCCTGAGGTCATCGCCGCCGCCGTCGACAAGCTGATCGAGGAATGGCGATCCGCGGGCTATCCCTTCGCGCAGGTCGCCCATCGCGACATCACGGCGGACCACGCGACGGCGGAAGTCCGCGTCGATGTCGAGATCGCACCCGGCGATCCGGCCGTTTACGGTTGGATCAACGTCGTCGGCTCGCACGAGCTGTCGAGCGCCAAGGTCGCCGACTACAGCGCCATCGAACCGGGGCGCCCCTTCAACCCGGCGGATTTGAGGAAATCGCGCGAACGCCTGCGCAAGCTCGAAAGCATCGAAAGCGTGCGCATCGTCGAGGGCGACGAGGTCGGCCCCGACGGCGCCATTCCGATCACCTTCGACGTGAGCGAGAGAAAGCCCCGCTACTTCGGCGGCACGGCGTCGCTGTCGACGCTCGACGGCACCGAGCTCACCGCCTACTGGGGCCACAGAAACCTGTTCGGCGAAGGCGAGCGGCTCCGCATCGATGCCTCGGTCGCACGGATCGGCACGGAGGGGTGGGACGGGCTCGAATACCGCGCGGGGGCCGTCTATGCAAAACCCGGCGTCCTCGACATCGACACCGACCTGTTCGCGGAATTCCGCCTCGAACGCGAAGCCCCGGATGCCTACGAGAGCTACGCCGGCTTCGTGAAGCTCGGCCTGTCGCGCCGCTTCAACCCCGACCTCGAAGGATCGGTCGCCGTTTCGGCCCGCCAGACGCGCATCGAGGATGCCTTCGGCACACGCAGCTTCTCGCTTCTCTCGCTTCCCGCGGACATGGTCTACGACACCCGCGACAACCGGATGGACCCGGCCGGCGGCGTGCACGCGCTCGCAAGCGTGACACCGTCGCTCGACGTGGCGAATACGAACGCATACGTGGCAAGCCGCATGCAGCTCGCGAGCTATTGGCCCTTCGACGAGGAGCGGCGCGCCATCCTCGCCGGCCGCATCGCGTTCGAAAGCGTCGCCGGCGCATCGCTGGCCGACATCCCGGCGACGGACCGGATCTTCGCGGGCGGCGGCGGCTCGGTGCGCGGCTACGAATACCGCAGCCTGGGCCCGATAGAGGCGGGCCGCGTCACCGGCGGCCTGTCGCTGCTCGCCGCATCGCTCGAGCTGAGGCTCCGCGCCACGCCCGCCATCGGCATCGTGCCGTTCATCGACATCGCGACCGTATCCGACAACGCCCTCCCGACGTTCTCGGATGCCACATACGTCGGCGCAGGCATCGGTCTGCGCTATTTCACGGCCCTCGGCCCGGTGCGCCTCGACGTGGCCGTTCCCCTCACCGAGAAGGACGGCCGCGACGACTTCGGCATCTACGTCGGCCTGGGGCAGGCGTTCTAATGCAGAAACGGATCCTCAAATGGCTGGGCAGGATCGCCCTCATGGGTGGTCTGACCGTGCTGCTCGCAGCCGCTTTTCTTGCAACGGGTCCGGGACAGCGATCCGCGCTTAAGATCGCCGCGTGGGCGGCATCCTCTCCCGACAGCGCGATCCACTTCGGCGCGCTGGACGGATCTCTGTTTTCGGATGGGCGGATCGCGAGCATCGTGCTTTCCGACCGGGACGGCGCCTGGCTCGAAATCCGGGAGATCGCGTTCTCCTGGCGTCCAGCCGCCCTTTTCTCCGGACGCCTTCACATCGAAAGCCTGACCGCCGATGCGGTCGATGTCGCACGCACCCCCGCACCGGCAGAGAAAAAAACGGAGAGCGGTTCGGCGGGCATGCCCCTCATCCGCCTCGTGCTCGCCCACTTCGAGATCAACGAGATCAACATCGCGGAAGCGGTTGCAGGCGAGCCGCTGCAGCTCCACGCCAAAGCAGACGCGCACCTCGTCGATCCCGCGCAGGGTCTCGGCGCCCACCTCGCAATCCGCCGCCTCGACCGCCCCGGAGGCACGGCCACCGTCCACCTCTCCTACCGTCCCGAAACGCAGGATCTCGACCTCTCCGTCGCGGCTTCCGAACCCGGCGACGGGATCGCCGCACGCCTCCTCGACCTCGACGGCGCAACGCTCGATCTCACGTTCGATGGCTCCGGCCCACTCGATGCGTGGCGCGCCTCATGGTCGCTCGCCGCATCCGGTACGCCCTTCATCGCGGGCAACGCCGTCATCGACAAAAGCGAAGGCGGCCATGACATCGCCGCCCAATTCGAAGGCTACCTGACGCCCCTCACACCTCGCCCCGCCGCCGTGCTCGTCGCAGGAAAGACGGCGGGCCTTTTCAGCGGACATTGGGCCGATGGGCAGCTCGACATCACGCACGCCAAGCTCGCGAACGAAGCTGTCGACCTTTCCGGCAGCGGCGGCATCGACACGGCGACGAACGTGGCATTTGGCGAGATAACCGCCAGCATCCGCCGTGCGGACGGCGAACCTCTGACGGTCCCGATCGACGGCGGCGAAGCCATGACGCTCGGCGGAGCGAATGTAAAAATATCCGCTCCGAAAAGCGCCACGGCGCGCAGCATCACCGCGCACATCACGGCCACGGACGTGGCGCGCGGCGAGCAGACGATCGGCGAGTTTTCTGTCCAGGCGTCCGCCGCGCAACAGCAGGTCGACGTCTGGCGGCTTGACGACATCGACATGCGCGTCGACGCAACAGGATTGCAACGGAGCCCGGCCGGTGATCCGTTGGACATCACCGTCAAGGTCACCGGCAGCGCAGCCCCGGAGCGTCTGGACCTCGCCGTCACAACGGACGGGCTGACGGGCACGGTCGCCGGCATACCGTCCGGCGACGCGCTCTCGCTCGCCGTCACGGCGCACGTTGCGGATCTCGCTCGCTTCGCACCCGCTATGACGGGCGCAGCAACGCTCGAAGCAGACCTGCAACGGAGATCGGACGATCTCAGGATCGGCCTCTCGCTGGCCGCCGAAAACGCCACACTCCACGGACATCCCGTGGCAAACCCGTCGGCAAGGCTCGTCGGCAACAAATCCGCCGACACGTTCTCGGGAAAACTCGATGCCCGCGCGGATCTGGCAGGCCAGCCGCTCGTCGCGCACGCGCAAATCGCGACCACAACGAATGGCGCCACGGCGATCGAAGGTCTCTCCGTCACGCTCGGCCCAATCCACCTGACCGGCGATCTTGCCATCGGCGAAGGCGGCAAACCTGTCGGCAGCATCGCCATCGACGCGCCGAACCTCGCCACGCTCGGCGCCATTTTGAACGAAACGATCGAGGGCGCATTGACGGCCTCCATCACGCTCACCGACACGCCGAACGAGCCCGCTCTCGCGTTCCACGCAAACTCGGCGACGCTGCGCTATGGCGACATGCGCTTGCACACGCTCCGCGCCGAAGGCCGCTTCGACGAGATCACGAACGCCATCGAAGGAAACGCCGAGCTCACCGTTGCCTCCATCACCGGCGGCATCGATGCCAAGGCCATCCGCATCGCCGCGCACGGCCACGGAGACGCGGTCGACCTCACGATGAAGGCCAGCGCCAATGGCGCGGATCTCGATCTCAGTGGATCCCTCGCTCCGACGGACGCAGGCCACGACCTGACCCTTTCCAAAGCCACCCTCATAAAGGGCGCCGTCTCCGCCCGGCTCGCCGAGCCCGCGCGCGTCGCGCTCGTGGGCGACGAAGCCCGCATCGGCAAAATCGCGTTTGCGATCGGGTCGGGCCGCGTCGAGATCGGCGGGACCGCAGGGGCGAAGAAGCTCGATCTCGCGACACGCATCGCAAGCCTTCCCGCGAACCTAGCCGACGCTTTCGCACCCGAGATCGGGCTCGGAGGCGTCATCGACGGCACGTTCGACATTGCGGGCACCTTGAGCGCGCCACGCGCAACCGCGCGCGCCACATGGCGCAACGCGTCCGCCGCCGCGACGCGAAACGCACTTCCACCCGTGACGGTCGATATCGACGCAAAGCTCGCCGACAATCGCATCGAAGGCGAAGTCACGACGCGCGGTGCCGACAACCTCGTCGCCGCGGCACGGGGCGCACTCGATCTCTCGCCCGGCGGTGAGCTCAAGGCGACCCTGTCGGGAGACATCCCGCTCGCGCTCGCCAACGCGACACTGGCCGAGCGCGCGGCCCGCGTCTCCGGCCGCGCGCGGCTCTCCGGCAACGTCGGCGGCACGCTCGCAGCCCCGTCCCTTGCCGCAGCCATCGACATTGCCGATGCGACGGTCCGCGATCCCGAAAGCGGCCTGACGTTGAAGCCCATGAGCGCGCGCATCCGCCTGAGCGAGCATGCCGCCGTCATCGAACGGCTGGAGGCCACGAGCGAGCGGGGCGGCACGCTGAGCGGAACCGGCGAACTCGCGCTCGGCCAGGACGGCGCACCGCCATCTCTCAGAATTGCGCTCGACGTCGCCACGCTCCGTTTCGACGACCGTCGTCTCATGGCCGGCGAATTGGACGGCCGCTTCGAAATCCGCGGCACGCTCGACGATCTCTCAGCCTCCGGCACGATCAAGCTGACCCGGCTCGACGTCACCGTCCCCAACGCCCTGCCGCGCTCCATTTCGGCGCTCGACATTCGCCACGTCAACGCGCCGCCCCATCTCCAAGCGCAGGATGAAGCCCGCGCCGAGCGGCCCCAGAGCAAGGCCGGACCGCATATCGCGCTCGACGTCCAGTTGGAAGCCGCCAACCGGATTTTCGTGCAGGGCCGCGGCCTCGACGTTCAACTGGGGGGCACCCTGCGCCTCGAAGGCACAGCCGTCCATCCGATCGCAAACGGCGCCTTCTCCATGGAGCGCGGACGCCTCGCCATTCTCGGCCGGCAGTTGGACTTCAGGCGCGGCAACATCAACTTCTACGGATCGCTCGAACCGCTGCTCGATATGGAGGCGGCCGCTCAAACCGGCGACGTGACCGTCGTCGTCAGCGTGACGGGCTCGTCTGCCGATCCGAAATTTGCGTTCTCGTCCATCCCCGCTCTGCCCGAGGACGAGGTCGTCGCGCGCCTCCTCTATAACAAGGATCTCGCCGGCCTCTCTCCGATGCAGCTTGCTCAGCTTGCAAGCGAGATCGACAAGATCGGCGGACTATCGAGCGGCCCCGGCATGCTCGACCAGCTCAAGGCTTCGGTTGGCGTCGACGTGCTCGACATCGGGACCGACAGCAAAGGTGCGGCAACCGTCTCCGCCGGCAGCTATCTGACAGAAAGCACCTACGTCGGTGTGCGGCAAGGCACGGCGGCGGGCTCCAGCCAGGTGGTGATCGACCACGATCTCACGAAGAATCTGAAAGCCCGCGGCGAGATGGGCGCGGATGGAGAGAGCAAGCTCGGCATCGGCTTCGAGTGGGATTACTAGGCTGCGTACTCATAAATGGGTGGGACATTGATGAGTACGCAGCCTAGCAACGGAAAGGCCCGGATGGCGGACTGCCACCCGGGCCTCCCGAGTTGCTGAACAGGCGTGCGCTCAGCGGCGCCCGTGATCGTGCCGGCCATCATGGCGGCCGTCGTGACGCCCATCGCCCTGGCGACGGTCATGGTGTTGAGGGCCGCCCTTCTTGCGGTCCGGACGCTTCCAGCCACGATCCGGCGGACGCATGCCCTTGGGCGCCTGATATCCCGAGCGCCACCAGCCGGGCGAACGCTTGCCCTGAGGAGGAGCCCGCCATCCTTGGCGGACGCGCGGCGTGTGACGGTACCAGCGCTGACGTTCGGAGTACCACGGGCGGCCGACGTAGTGACGGCCCCAGTAGTCCGACGCGGTAAAGCGCACGATAGGAATGCGGAACGCGGAGAGGCCGTAATCGGGCAACGGCACATACTCGCCGCGATAGTCCATCGCGATGTATTCGCTGAAGACCCAGCCGCGATTTCCCTCCCAGACGATGTCGCACCAGGATTCGTCCCGCAGGCAGCCCAGCACTTCCACAGGATCGCCTTCGGGAATGACGTCGACGCGTGGATATTCCGTATCCGGTCCTGTCCTGAGATTCAGATTGACCGTCGAGTATCCGGGCGCCGCTTGCGCCGCCGCGATGCCCATCGCCGCAAACGCGACGGCAGCACCGATCATCTTAAATGCTCTCATGCAGGCTCCGTTGAACAAATTTACCCAACAGGAGATCACGGGAAACAAGGGCGTGAGGATGGCGCTATCAGGGCAAAGTGTGGCCCGAAGCTTCCGGCGTCGTCTGAGCGTTTTGGCCAGGGTGATGATCGCGGCAACGAGGCCATGAAAAAAGCCGGCACCGTGAAAACGGCGCCGGCCTATCGATCCATCGCACAATGGATGCGTCGCGAATTAATCGCAGTAGTAGTCGAAATCGCGGCACGCACGACGCGAACCGTTTGCACAACGGTAATCGAGCGAGCGGCAGCTCGAACGGGCACGGCGATAGTCGCGGCGATCCGCACGCGCGGATTCCGAGATGATTGCGGCAGCAGCGGCAGCGCCCAGGATGCCGATCGCAGCGTTGCGGCCACGATGCCCACGATGACCACGATGCCGCCTGCGGACCTGATGAACCGCGGTGCTCTCGACGGCAGCAGCCTTGCCGACGGCCGACGCTCCGCTCCCAAGCGCACCGGCGGCGCTGGAGGGGCTCACGGAAACAAACGCAAGGCCCAGCGAGGCCACTGCAATGGCAAGAATCTTTTTCATTTGACGGTGCGCTCCTTCGGTTGTCGGATGTTCACCTGATACAGGATGTCTGGAAAGATACCGTTTCCTAGATCCGGACAGTTGAACCCAATATGAACGGAAACTGGAAACGGATTGGGTTGGCCCCCATACAACCACGCCTCTGTGGGTGGCCGGCGCATGATGCGCATCAAGCTGCCGCCCGCGTCCGGCTTTCCTCTTTGAAGTCCTCTGCACCGGGCACGGTTCCCGACGCTTCATGTCCGCCATTGAAATAGCGGCACTATTTCGGCAAATCGCTGCGTCCATCGTCACGCAACACGATGTAGACGGCCGGAATGACGAGCACCGTCAGCAGCGTCGAGGAGAGCAGGCCGAACAGGAGCGATATGGCAAGCCCCTGAAAGATCGGGTCGGCAAGGATGACGGCAGCACCGATCATCGCCGCCAGCGCCGTGAGCAGGATCGGCTTGAAGCGGATGGCCCCCGCCTCGAGCAGAACGTGCCGCAACGGAATCTCCTTTGTCCGCCTCTCGCGGATGAAGTCCACCAGCAGAATCGAGTTGCGCACGATGATGCCCGCGAGCGCAATGAAACCGATCATCGACGTCGCCGAGAAGGGTGCACCGATCAACCAGTGTCCGATCATGATGCCGATCAGCGTCAGCGGCACGGGCGTCAGGATGACGAGCGGGAGGGTGAACGAGCGGAACTGCGCCACCACGAGCACATAGATCCCGAGCAGGGCAACGGCGAACGCCGCGCCCATGTCGCGGAACGTGACGTACGTGACCTCCCACTCGCCATCCCAAAGCAGCACGGAGCCCGCGTCGCTGTCGGGCTGACCATGGAGGCGCACCTCGGGCTTCGGAAGCGCACCCCAGTCCTTGCGATCGATCAGCTCCTGCACGGCGAGCATGCCGTAAATCGGCGCTTCGTAAGCCCCCGCCAGCTCCGCCATCACCATTTCCGCGGGCCGCCCGTTGCGGCGGAAGATCGTGGGGGACGCCTCCTCTCGCGCAATCTTGACGACGTCGCCAAGCTCCACGACCCCACGCCCGCCCGGCAGCGCGTTCGCGGGAACCGGCGTCGAAAGCGCGGCCTGCGTAATGGCAAGGTCGTTCTTCGGCAACGCAACGGCGATCTCGACCGGATGGCGGCCGCCGCCCTTATGCGAATAACCGACAGCCACGCCGCCCAGATAGGTCGAGATCGTGTCGTAGACGTCACGCTGCTCGACGTTGTGATATTCGAGATTGTCCTGGTCGATGGAGATGCGAAGTTGCGGCGCACCTTCGCGAAAGCCCACATCCACGTCGACGATATACGGCACCGCGCGGAAGATCTCGCGGACTTCGCGCGCCACCGCACGGCGCTGCTCCGCATCCGCTCCATAGATTTCCGCAAGGAGCGTCGCAAGGACGGGAGGACCGGGCGGGACCTCGACCACCTTCACGACCGTGCCTTCGGGAGCCGGCAAATCGTCGAGCAGCCGACGCGCATGAAGTGCGATCTCATGGCTGGTCCGCGTGCGCGCGCTCTTGGCCGCAAGATTGACTTGCAGATCACCCTGATGCGGCCCGCTGCGCAGATAGGAGTGGCGCACGAGGCCATTGAAGTTGAACGGCGACGCAGTGCCAGCATAAGCCTGGATCGAAACGAGCTCGTCGAGCGTCCGAAGGCGCTCCGCCGCCGCGGCCAGCACGCGGTCCGTGTCCTCGAGGCTCGCGCCGGGATGGAGGTCGACCACGACCTGAAGCTCGGACTTGTCATCGAAGGGCAGGAGCTTCACGGTCACCGATTTGGTGGCGAACAGAACGAGTGACAATAGCGTCGCAACCCCAACCGCCAGCAGGAAGAGCAGGGCCCTTCTCCGTGTCGCGATCACGGGCCGCGCGACCGCCTCATAGCTTCGACCGAGCCAGCCGCCATGGGCACTCTCGTCGACGTGGCCGCCGCCATTGCCGCTGAGCCGCAGCATCAGCCATGGCGTCACGATCACCGCGACGAAGAACGAGAGCACCATCGCGGCGGAAGCATTCGCGGGAATGGGGCTCATGTAGGGACCCATGAGGCCCGACACGAACAGCATCGGCAGCAGCGCCGCGACCACGGTCAGCGTCGCGAAGATGGTGGGATTGCCCACCTCCGCGACGGCATCGACGGCCGCCGCGATGCGGCCGCGGTCATCGTCCATCGCCCAATGCCGCGCGATGTTCTCGATCACGACGATCGCGTCATCCACCAGAATGCCGATGGAAAAGATGAGCGCGAACAGACTGACGCGGTTGATCGTGTACCCGAGCAGCCATGACGCGAACAGCGTCAGCAGGATCGTCACCGGAATGACAACGAGCACCACCGCTCCCGCGCGCCAGCCGATGGCGAAGCCGACGAGCAGCACGATCGAGACCGTCGCCAGCCCGAGATGGAAGAGAAGCTCGTTCGCCTTTTCATTCGCGGTTTCACCGTAGTTTCGCGTAACGACCACATCGACATCCGCGGGCAGCAGATGCCCCTTGAGCGCATCGACGCGAGAGAGGACGCGCTCCGCGATGACAACGGCATTGGCACCTGCCCGCTTCGCGAGCGCCAGCGTCACGGCCGGGACACGGGCGAAGCTGCCGTCATCCGACGCCGTCATATGCCACGCGCGCCGTTCGAGCGGCTTCGCTCCGACGACGACGTTGGCCACGTCACCCACGTAGACGGGGCGGCCATCGCGCGTGGTCAGCAGAAGGAGACCGATGTCGGGAACGCCCTGCAAGGTCTGCCCGGCTGCAACGGCAAGGCTCTGTCCCTGGTCGCGCACACGGCCCGCCAGGAACGAGCGGTTGGCGTCCCGCACCTTGGCGACGAGCTCGGCCAGCGTCACGCCATAGAGCGCCAGCCGCTCCGGAACGGGCTCCACGCGGATCTGATCCGCCCGGCCGCCGACGATATAGGTCAGCCCCACGTCGTCGAGCTTTGCGAGCTCGACTTGCAGGTTCTCGGCCAAGTGATAGAGCGCATTGTCCTCGTAATGCTCCACGCCAGGCTTCGGCGCGAGCGTGAGCGTCGCGATGGCGACATCGTCGATGCCGCGCCCGACGATCAGCGGCTCCGGGATACCGACCGGAATGCGGTCGTAGTTGGCGCGCACCTTCTCGTGCACGCGCAGGATCGCGTCATCCTGAGAGGTCCCGACGAAGAAACGCGCGGTCACGAGCACGCGGTCGTCGTCCGTGTTGGAATAGACGTGTTCGACGCCGTTGATGGATTTGACGATGGTTTCGAGCGGCTCGGTGACGAGCTTGACGGCATCCTCCGCTTTGAGCCCGTCTGCGGTGACGAAAATGTCGACCATCGGCACTGAAATCTGGGGCTCTTCCTCGCGCGGAAGCGCCACGAGCGCGATCAGCCCGAGCACGAAGCTCGCCAGCAGAATGAGCGGCGTAAGCGGCGATTGGATGAAAGCGCGGGTCAAAAAGCCCGAAACGCCGAGCCCACGGTTTAAAGTCATGGCTGCACCAGCCGATCGCCGGCGTTCACACCAGCGAGAATTTCGACATCCTCGCGCCCATCAGGCCGTGGCACGACCCGCCCCGTCTGCACGACGGCATCCGTCACGCCGCCGTTATCGCCCGCGAGCCGCACGAAATCGATGCCGAACCGGCGAAAGACGAATGAGCGCGGCACGACGTAGGCGCGGCGTTTCCCGGCCGAGATCCATACGAGGACACGCTCTCCAACGAAGTAGTCGCCAAGATCCGCGACATCCGCGTCCGCCACGACGCGGCCGTTCTCGAGCTCAGGATAGACCTGCGCAATCCGGCCCTCGGTCAATGCCGCCGCTGCCTCCGGAAGAGCGAGACCGCGCGCACCCAGATGCACGGCGTCGCCCGCCTTCATGAAGCGGGCATAGCGCTCGGGCAATTCGAGGCGCAGGAGATAACCTCCGGCCGCGATCGTCGCGACGCTCTCGCCCGGCAGAACGACGCTGCCCTCTGTAACCGGCACCTTGAGGACACGGCCGGCCGTCGGCGCAAGCACCTCGCCTTCCTCGATTTCGGTCTCCGCCACCGAACGCTCGGCCTGCGCCGCCCTCAGGTCGTTCACGGCGACGTCGTAGGCGGTCTGCGCCTGATCGACACGCGATTGGGGCGACACGCGCTGCGCAAGCAGCGTCTTCGCCCGCTCGAGCTCGACGCGCGAGGTCTCGACCCGGGAGCTCGCCGCCACGATCCGCGCATCGATCGCCTCGATCTTGAGCGCGATCTTGGGGTCCGCGACGAGCGCGAGCACCTGGCCTTCCTGAACGGCATCGCCTTCATCGACGCCCAAGGAAGCAACCGTGCCCGGCGTCCGCACGCGCGCATGGATGAGATCGCGGCTGCGCACAGCGGCATAGACGGACTTGAGATCGTCGACCTCCGTGACGGAGATCAGAAACGGAGGCGAGCCCTGATCCCGCTCCTCGGCGTGCGCCATGGCCGCAGCCGAGAGCACCAGTGCGGCGAGCGCCGATGCCAGTCCGGCAGACGAAGTCATGCATGATCCCCTTTTTCGCTAAGCGCTCCCACGGGCGCTTGACACTTACATTCGCATTATCTAAATTAGCAAACATGAATATTCAAGACCTGGAAGCCAACAGCGGAGCCGCGGCAGAGTTTCTCAAGGCACTCGCCAACCGGCATCGTCTGATGATCCTATGCGAGCTGTTCAATGGTGAGCGTTCCGTATCTGCGCTGGAAGCTGTCGTCCCACTCAGCCAGTCGGCATTGTCTCAACACCTCGCCAGGCTGCGGGAAAGCGGTTTCGTCGCGACACGGCGCGAAGCGCAAACGATCTACTACAGCCTTGCGGATGCGCGCGTCGCGCGTCTGATCGGCATGCTGCACGATTTGTTCTGCGGGCAGGCTGCCCCCAAACGTCGGAGGACTTCGAAATGACGATCGACCGCGTCGTGCTCGCATTCGCGGGCACCATGATTTTGATTAGTCTCGCTCTCAGTCAGACCCACAGCGCGAACTGGCTTTTCCTCACGGCCTTCATCGGCCTCAATCTGTTGCAGGCATCCTTCACGCGGTTCTGCCCGCTGGCGTTCATTCTGAAAAGGCTCGGCGTTCGCTCCGGCAACGCCTTCTCGTGCTGTGATACGCCATGACAGTGGAACGCAGGAGCCGCGCCGCGCCGACCGAAAGGCATGCGCTGGAAAGACTGGGCTACGCGACCTTCGCGGTCGCTTTGGCCCTTGTAGCGTTCTCCCCGTTTGCACGCGCTCAAGCTGGCCAGACCATTCCGGACGCTGAGCTTGCCGCCGCACGCGCCGCGGCGAAGGATCTTGGCGAAAAGCTCCGCACAGAGCTCGTCGCGGCCTTGAAAGCAGGCGGCCCGTCGGCGGCGCTTGGCGTCTGCCGCACGGTCGCGCCCTCCATCGCCGAAGGCACCTCCCAGGCGCATGGGGCTACGGTCGGACGAACGGCGCTCAAGGTCCGCAATCGGGAAAACGCACCGGACGCCTTCGAACGCCGCGTCCTCGAAGAGTTCTCAGAGAGGATCGCGGCCGGCGCCGACCCCGCGACGCTCGAACACGCAGAGATCGTCACAGAGGACGGCGAAAGCACCTTTCGCTACATGAAGGCGATCCCGACCGCCGCCGAGCCGTGCCTCGCCTGTCACGGCAGCAACATCGAGCCCGGTCTCAAGACGGAGATCCTCGACCTCTATCCCGACGATCAGGCCACGGGCTTCGCCGCGGGCGACCTCAGAGGCGCCTTCACCATCACCCGAAAAATGAAATGAAAGGTGTGGCTCCTCAGGAGGTCATTCTCTCTAGATGCGTTCATGACCTAGCGAGCCACCGTTACCGGGCAAGGCGCACGGTTCACGACATCTCCGGACACCGATCCAAGGACCATGCGCTTGACGGCGCTCTTGCCGCCCGAACCGATCACGACATGGTCGTATCCGCCCTGTTCCGCGAATTGAGAGATCGCGCGCGCGACATCCCGGCTCTCTGTTTCGATCGCCTCGATCTTTGTCGCGCCCGCCGCCTTCGCCTCGGCTGTCGCGTCGTCAAGCAGCTTGCGGATCTGAGGCGCCGTCCACAGCCGCGCCGACGCATCGCCCCGAAGGTAGCCGCCGATCAGCTCATTGACAGCGAGCAGCGTGAGGTCCGCAGCCGTGGCGGCGGCCAACGTTCCGGCAAGCCGAGCGGCAATCTTGCTGTGCTCGCAATCGTCCACCGCACATAAGATCTTCTTCATCGGGCGTTCCTCTCTCATGCGATCTCCTGCCGCGCACGAGGATACAAGCTGCCCCGATCGGCCCTATTGAGGCACATCAAGGTTGTGCAGCAGGGATTGACCCCACCCTTCTTAGCGGATCTGCCGGCAGTATTTGCTTGCGCGCACCGCCTGCATCACCGCCACCGATTCCCTGGCGGGCGCACAACGCCGCTCGATCATATCGTTGGGAGCGCGTGCCAAGGACCCAAGGCCACGCCTCGAAGATCTCTGCATCGTTCCGCCGTAAGGGCGCTACAGCGAGGGAACCCACACGCGACCCGGGGAATCTAATTCCAGAGGCAACGTGCATGAGGGGACAGGTCGATCGAAATGCAAGGTGAGCCAAGTCGGGCAGCCCGACCTCCACGGTGGATGCGACGCGACACCTGGGCACGGCCGTTGGGATTGGTGTATGGCGTCACGGCCTTCGCCGGAACCTGGATCTTTTTCGCTTGGTTCGTCGTCTTTCTCGGAAATTTTCCCAAACGCTCGTCCCCCTGGCTCGAAACCACGGTCGACACCGGGGCAACGGTGGAGCCGCTTACCGCCACGCTGGTCAATTTCGTACTGATTTCCCTGTTTTGCCTGCAGCATTCGCTGATGGCGCGGCCCTGGTTCAAGAGGATGCTCGCCCGCTCCATTCCACCGGCTCTGGAACGGGCAACATACGTCCATGCGGCGAACCTGACAGGGATGCTTTTTCTCTTCTTCTGGCAGCCGATCCCGATCCCCTTGTGGACATTCGACAGCGACCTGCTCGAAGGCCTCATCTGGTGCGCGTTCGGGGCAGGCTGGCTCATCCTCCTCTCAGCCGCTCTGTCCATGGATATCTGGGAGCTGCTCGGTCTAAGGCAGGCATGGTCGTGGTTTCGACGCCGGCCGCACGCGCCATTGATGCTCAAGACGTCGTGGCTCTACCGCTATCTTGAGCATCCCATGTACGTCGGTGTAGCTCTCGGCATCTGGATGACACCGCATATGACCGTGGGGCATGCCCTGCTCGCCTCGGTGCTGACGCTCTACATCGCGATCGGCATGTCGTACGAACGGCGAGACCTCCAGGCGAGGTTCGGCGCATCCTACCGGCGTTGGCGAACCGATCGTGACGGGGCGCGGGTTGGTGTTTTTGTCCATTCCGCGGTCGCCAATGAGCTCAAGCGCCGCCTCGATCACATCACGCGCGAACCACTGCCCGCACGCATGGCCGACCTCCTCTATAAAATCTGAGTTGCAGCGGCCGACATCGGTGCCCGATTCCCAAGCCACACCATAAGGCAACGGATGCGTCCCGCGCCTTTGCGTTCCCGACAACGGCCCGCCTCACAGCATCGTCCACTGTCACCTCAACGCCACCGCTCATCACGGTCCCATGCAAAAAAAGATGCGTGGCGCTATGCCTGATGAACAACCCATCCGATGGTCACCGCGGCTCCTACTCCCCTTTCGGTATCGGAGCTTCCTAGTCACTTGCCCGGCGCCTGCGCCGGGCCTTTTTGTTTCGTGCGTAGAAGGTGTCCTGCCCTTGCCCCCTCGGCAAATCCTGGCGGGCCGTGATGCGCTGAGACACGACGATCCCCGGGCCCGATGCAGCCCTAGTTCCGGCAATAGCCGAGATCGTCAGTTCAACTCCGCACCGACCACCACAGTCCTATCGAGGCCAGGCTCGGAGCGATGACCTCCGCGTCCGGCGCGAACGCGTTCCAGGCCGGGAGATGTTTTTCAGCGACCCTGGTGAGGATGGGCTTGCCGGCCGCGGCGGCAGCCACAAAAGCCCCGATCAGCCCCCGTCCGCCAACCTCCAGCTTGCCGAACTTGCTCAAGACGACCACGTCGCTCTCCGCAAGACTCGCCAGCACCGACGCACCCGCCTGTCCCGCACCTTTGGCATCGATATGGCACACCCTTCCGGGCGGCGGAATGTCGAGGTAAATGGAATGCCGTTCGCCCGTCACCACATCGCGCAGCACGCCGGCATTGCAGGTTCGCCCTGCCACCTCATGGGTTTCCTCAATGACGCCCGCGACGCGAACGCCCCTTATCCGCCATCGCCATACGGCATCCGCAAAGAGCCTCTGCGCGGTCGCGCCATCCGTTCCCGTGACCCTTGCAATGTGACGCTTCCCTTCCGCCATGAGCCTCCCCCAAGCGTCACAAGCTCACCGCGGCCGCGCGTCAAGCAGATGCTCGTATCGCCTGTCCGTGCGCGTCTTCAGGAACGCTTCAAGCGCGCCAATCCTGTTGTCATCGAGCGAAAGGCCCATTTGAAGCTGCAAATGGGACCTACACGGCGCGGTCACGGCGACGTTCCTCAACGTCGGAACCTCGAACTTCCCGAATTGGGCTCCGTTCAGCGCTTGTGCGCCGTCACGCAGCCCGCCCCCGACGTCTCGAACGCTCTTTCCCTGCCGGGCCCCTAAGCTTGCCGCTCGGAATTTCCGTTCCGAGGCCGCTCGGCGAAATGCGGCGCCGGCTTATAATAGTTTTCATAGACGAAGAAGGACGTCGAAAGGCCAAGCCGGTCGATGAGATAGTAATCCATCCATTTAGCATATTGCTGGTTCGGCACCTGCCGATTTGCCAGCTTGAAGTTTGTGATCCCCAAAGCCTTGAGATCTGCAATGTCCTCCTTCGTCAAGCTGAAATTCTTGACGCCCTTGACGTCTTTGGCATCCTTCAGATGCATGAATCGTTCGGCATGGGCACGCTGGCAAAAACTATTGGTGAGCTGCTCCCATAGGTCCCAATCATCCTCCAGGCATGCTTTGCTGATCAACTCGTAGTGATCGCTGCGAATGCTGCATTCCCGGAAACAAACTTCGTTGACCAGGAGTTCGATACGATCCGGACCGAGCCGGGCCAGCAGCTCCTGCAGCACTTTCGTTCGATAATTCAGATGCGGCGGCAAAACGAAAACGTCGTAAAGCCCCTCGTGCTCGTAATAGTACGAAGGCTCTTTATTGAAATGCGTCAAGGAGTGAATGAGGCGGTATTCCGGAAACTTGTCGCGAATATACCGCGCCAGCACGTGACTGGTGACGATGACGCCGTTCCCAGGCCGATAACAATGCTCCAACATCCAATTGCAGCGCTTGTCTCCGAGGTGCTCCTCCTTGATCAGCAGATTGCTGAATACAAGATTGAACTGGATCCCGCGGCGATTGTACTCCTGAACGACGCGCGCAAACGTTTCCTTTGTTTGGCCGGCAGCGAACGAATGAGGTCGGCCGCCTGCCCATTTCATTCCGAAATGCTGATCGAAAACGCTGAACGTAATTCCCGTCAGTCCGAGCTCGTCGAGAATCGCCTTTGCCGAGGTCACATGAGGGAAGCCATTGATGGCGCCGCCGATATTCCAGTGCTCAGGACCGATATCCTGGGCAGTTGAAAGTTTGTTTTGAGACATGGCGATGCGGCCTCCCTGCACGTGATATGTGTTGGGCGCGCGGATTGACACGCGCCTTGCCAGATCCCATCGCCCGACCCGCCAGGAATTTTTGGGTCCGCGATACCGGCTGACAATCTATTTGGACGTTTCCAGATGTTGGATTAGGCCGAAATTTATTCGGGCACTCTTAACCTATGTTATGCGCAGGCCTTACAAATACAGTAAGAAAAACACGGGAAATGACAGGGGTTACATGGAAATACATCCGTTCTGACGCACAAATACTACGAGTCCCAAAAGCTTAGCGGGATGATCGAAGGAAGCGGCCTGTTGGCATGACAACGCTCCGAGGGGCGAAATCGTCGAAGCCTGAGGCCGTGCACGCGCGCGTTCACGCGGGACCCGTTTCGTGGACGCTTCCGTCAACTGCCGTCGGTGTTGCGCCCGCCAAGTCCGAGGCCCATTCCAACGCCAAGACCACCGCCCGCGCCGCCGCCCCGCCCCGAACCGCCGCCTTCGCCGCGGCGGCCTCGTCCGGATGAACCCTGCTGCCGGGCAGGGCCTTGGTTCGGGATCACCACATCGGGCGGAACCGGCGCAAGATCGAGCGCTTCGCGGACAGAATCACGCAAGGAAACAACAAGCTCAGCGGTTTGGATTTTTTGACCTGCCGCCATATCGGAGGCCGCCTTCGCCGCCATCCGGACCTGATGTTCGTTCCCAAGAAGGATGATGTCTGAAAGGGCAGCTTCGACCGCATCCCGCACCCGGCGACCACGGTCCGACCCGCTGATCGCCGTTTCTGCGTCCGACCCTTCATCCTCCCGCGCCGTACGACGCAGATCCCGGAGGTGTGTCGGGTCCACGTGCAACTGCCCCGTAAACGATCCTCCAAGCACCTTGTACGCCGAAATCAAGGTGCGAAGCCGCTCATTGATCTGTCGATTGGCGCGTTGCTGGCGCTGCTGGATCGTCAGCATCATCAGCACGCGAATGCCGACCCCGACCAGCAGGAAGATGGACAGTCCGAGGAGGCTGACCAGGACACCCTGCCAGGAACTGAAATCCATAAATCGCATCTTTTGAGCCTACCCCACCCACATGAGCCACGAGCGAAAGAATAATGCTGCCAGGTTGCAATCGCATTTGGCGATCAGGCAACAGCCAGTCGGGCCTCGCCATCGGTCGCTTCTCCGATGACGGCCGCCGCAGCAAAACCATGGGATCGAAAGACGTCCAGCACCGCGGAAACGCTCTCCTCCGCGCAGGCAACGAGCAGACCGCCGCTGGTCTGCGGGTCACAAAGCAGCGCCTGGTCGATCTCCGTCATGTCGCGCGCATGATCCACATCCTCGCCATAGCTAGCCCAGTTGCGCGCCGAGGCTCCGGTGACGAAGCCCGCTTCGGCCAGTTCGCGGGCCTGATCCAGCAGCGGCACCTGGGAGAAGTCGATCCGCAGCCGGCAGCCCGAGCCGCGCGCCATCTCGAGCGCATGCCCCGCCAGACCGAAGCCCGTGACATCGGTCATGGCATGCACCCCGTCCAGCCGCGCCAGTTGCGGCCCCGGCGTGTTGAGGCGGGTCGTCGTCTCGATCAAACGGGCGTAGCTCTCGGCACTGAGCGCACCCTTCTTGAGCGCCGCCGAGAAGATCCCGACACCGAGCGGCTTGCCCAGGATCAGGGCATCTCCCGGTCGCACATCCGCGTTACGCTTGAGATGGGCCGGATCGACCAGACCGATGGCGACGAGACCATAGATCGGCTCGACCGAGTCGATGGTATGCCCCCCGGCGATCGGAATGCCCGCCGCCTGGCAGGCTGCGGCCCCTCCTTCAAGGATACGCCCGATCGTCGCCGTCGAAAGCGTGTTGATCGGCATGCCAACGAGCGCCAGCGCGAAAATCGGCGTGCCGCCCATCGCATAGACATCGCTGATCGCATTGGTCGCCGCGATCCGGCCGAAGTCGCCGGGATCGTCGACGATGGGCATGAAGAAATCGGTGGTTGCGACGACGGCTTGATGATCGTTGATACGAAAAACGGCCGCATCGTCGGAGGTTTCGATCCCGACCAGGAGATCAGGCGGCAGCGGCAGGGCAATCCTGCCCCGCAAAATTCCCTCGAGCACGCCGGGCGCGATCTTGCAGCCGCAGCCGCCCCCGTGCGCCAGGGAGGTCAGGCGCGGCTCAGGGGAAACTGAGAGATCAGCCATGGCCTGCGGTCTCCTTCCTTGGGGCCAGTCGGATTGGAACCGAGCCGGAACGCTGCAATCATCACTGCCGTTTAAGCTCTTACAGTCGATTGAGACGGGACGGTACCGCTGTCGATCGTACGACAGGCCCCGTCGCGCCGACACCCCTGGAGCTTGACACGCCGGGCTACCGGGAGGATCGTTGGCCATGGATCTATCCGCATGACTCGGAAGAAGAAAATTCGGAAGACCATGATGCGGAAGAAGGAGGTCGCATGAATATAGACCTGTCCCGCCGCAGCTTTCTGCAGTTGACGGGAGCCGCGACGGCAGCGACGACGCTCGGAGCCATGGGCTATGGCACGGCCGAGGCCGCAACAGCCGCCCATGTGCGCGCGTACAAGCTGGCAACCACCACCGAAACGCGCAACATCTGCACCTATTGTTCGGTCGCCTGCGGGATCGTCATGTATTCCAAGGGCGACTACAGCGCCGGTGAGCACGCCGAACTTATCCACATCGAAGGCGACGCAGACCACCCGACGAACCGCGGCACGCTGTGTCCGAAGGGAGCGGCCCTCAAGGATTTCGTGAAGTCCGAGACCCGCTGCACCAAGCCGCGCTACCGCGCCCCCGGATCGGACCGCTGGGAGGACATCACCTGGGACGCGGCCCTCGACAAGATCGCGCGCTACGTCAAGGATGACCGCGACGCGAACTTCATCGAGAAGAACGCCGCGGGCGTCACGGTGAACCGCTGGACCACGATGGGTTTCTTGGCGGCTTCCGGCGGCACCAACGAGACCGGATGGCTGACCTACAAGACCGTCCGCGCTCTGGGTGTCCTACCGTTCGACAACCAGGCACGTGTCTGACACGGCCCGACGGTAGCCAGTCTGGCTCCGACGTTTGGCCGTGGCGCAATGACCAACGCCTGGACCGATATCAAGAACACCGACCTTGTCATCGTCATGGGTGGCAATGCCGCTGAGGCGCATCCGTGCGGCTTCAAGTGGGTGACGGAGGCGAAGCACCATCGCGGCGCCAAGCTGATCGTGGTCGACCCGCGATTCAACCGCACGGCTTCCGTGTCCGATGTCTATGCGCCGATCCGTCCGGGCTCGGATATCACGTGGCTGATGGGTGTGATCCGCTACTGCATCGAAAACGACAAGGTGCAGTGGGAGTATGTGAGGAACTACACCAACGCGACCTATCTCGTGCACGAGGACTTCGGCTGGTCCGAAGGGCTCTTCACCGGCTATGACGAGGCAAAGCGCGATTACGACCGCACCTCCTGGGAATACCAGATCGGCGCGGACGGGATGGTCAAGACCGACCCGACGCTCGAAAACCCGCGCTGCGTCTGGAACCTGCTCAAGCAGCACGTCGAGCCTTATACGCCGGAGTTCGTCGAGAACATCTGCGGCACGCCGAAGGAGCGCTATCTCCAGATCTGCGAGATGATCGCCGCGACGTCGGCCCGCGACAAGGTGATGACGGCGCTCTATGCGCTCGGTTGGACGCAGCATTCCAAGGGTGGCCAGAACATCCGCGGAATGGCCATGTTGCAGCTCATCCTCGGCAACATAGGCTTGCCGGGCGGCGGCGTGAACGCGCTCCGAGGGCACGCGAACATCCAGGGCCTGACAGACCTCGGCCTGCTGTCGAACATGCTGCCGGGCTACATGGAGCTGCCGGATGAGCGGGAGCGCGACTACACGACCTATATGTCGACGCGCGCCAACCGCCCGCTGATCCCCGACCAGACGAGCTACGCTCAGAACACGCCGAAGTTCATGGTCAGCTTCCTCAAGGCGATGTGGGGCGATGCCGCCACGGCCGGGAACGACTGGGGCTTCGACTGGCTGCCCAAGCTCGATGTTCCCTACTACGACATCCTGCGCATCTTCGACATGATGACGCGGGGCGAGGTCAACCTCTACTTCTGTCAGGGCTTCAACCCGCTTCTCTCCTTCCCCAACCGGGCAAAGGTGACGGAGGGGTTGTCGAAGCTGAAGCTGCTGGTCACCATCGACCCGTTGCAGACGGAGACCGCGCATTTCTGGGAGAACCACGGCATCTACAATGACGTGGACCCATCCAAGATCTTGACGGAGGTGATCGAGCTGCCCTCGACCTGCTTCGCCGAGGACGAGGGTGCGACGGTGAACTCGGGCCGCTGGCTGCAATGGCATTGGACCGGGGCAACCCCGCCGGGCCAAGCCAAGCACGACACCTGGATCATGGCCAATATCTTCCTTCGCGTACGCGAGCTCTACCGCAAGGAAGGTGGGGTCTGTCCCGAACCGATCCTGAACCTCGCCTGGGAGTACCACGATCCCTGGGATCCCGAGCCTGCTGAGTTGGCCAAGGAGATGAACGGACGGGCGCTCGAGACGCTCTACGATCCGGACAACCCCACGAAAGTCCTCCTCGAAGCGGGCAAGCAACTGCCGGACTTCGCTCTCATGCGTGACGATGGCTCCACCATGTCCGGTTGCTGGGTCTATGCGGGATCGTGGACGGAAGCCGGCAACATGATGGCCCGTCGCGACAACAGCGATCCGGGCGGTGTCGGCACCTATCTGAACTGGACCTTTGCCTGGCCGGCAAACCGGCGCATCCTCTACAATCGCGCATCCACTGACCTCAACGGCAAGCCCTGGGACGCCTCGCGCAAGCTCATCGAATGGAACGGCGAACGGTGGGACGGCTTCGACGTGCCCGATATCGCGCCAACGGCCAGGCCGGAAACCGTCATGCCCTTCATCATGACGCCTGAAGGCACGGCCCGGCTCTTCTCGCGCGCGCTGATGCGCGACGGTCCGTTCCCGACCCACATGGAGCCGTTCGAAAGCCCGGTCGAAAACCCGTTCAATCGCAAGATGCGCGGAAATCCTGTCGCCCGGATCTTCCCCAATGACGTGGAGCAACTTGGCGCAAGCGACGAATATCCTTTCGTCGCGACCTCCTACCGGCTGACAGAGCACTTCCACTTCTGGACCAAGCACAACAAGGTGAATGCGGTCCTGCAGCCGGAGTTCTTCGTCGAGATCAGCGAGGAACTCGCGGCTGAGCGCGGCATTACCAAGGGCGGCAGGGTTCGGATCTGGAACAAGCGCGGCCAGATCTGGGCCAAGGCGGTCGTGACCAAGCGGATCCGCCCGCTCGTCTGCGACGGCAAACCCGTCCACATCGTGGGCATTCCGCTGCACTGGGGCTTCATGGGCGCGACCCTCAAGGGCTTCGGCCCCAACAGCCTCACCCCGTTCGTGGGCGACGCCAACATCGACACGCCGGAGTCGAAAGCCTTCCTCGTCAACATCGAACCGGCGGAGGCAGTGGCATGACAACGGAGCGAGCACCCCAACCGGTCACGGCGGCAGCGAACCCACCGGTTCAGCCGCTGCCTTCAAACCTGCTGCCCAGCGATGTCGTCAAGGTCTCGGCGACGTCCAACGTGCCGGCACCCGAGCGGGAACTGACCAAGGTCGCCAAGCTGATCGACGTGTCGAAATGCATCGGCTGCAAGGCCTGCCAGTCGGCCTGCGTCGAATGGAACGACACGCATCCGGCTCTCGAGGAGAACACGGGAATCTATGAGAATCCGCATGATCTGACACCGGATATGTTCACGCTCATGCGTTTCACGGAATACGTGAACCCGGCCACTCAGGAGCTGGAGTGGCTGATCCGCAAGGACGGCTGCATGCATTGCGAGGATCCGGGCTGTCTCAAGGCGTGCCCGGCCCCCGGAGCGATCGTTCAATACTCCAACGGCATCGTCGACTTCATCTCGGAGAATTGCATCGGCTGCGGCTATTGCATCGCGGGCTGCCCGTTCGACATCCCCCGCATCTCGAAGACGGCGCACGTCGCGAAGAAGTGCACGCTCTGCTCGGACCGTGTGGCGGTTGGGCAAGGACCTGCCTGCGCCAAGGCCTGCCCCACGCAGGCGATCGTATTCGGCACCAAGGAGGACATGATCGCCCATGCCGAGGAGCGGATCGAAGATCTGAAGTCGCGCGGCTACGAGAACGCGGGCCTCTACGATCCACCGGGTGTCGGCGGCACACACGTGATGTATGTTCTCCATCATGCCGACAAGCCGTCGATCTATTCCGATCTGCCCGACGATCCTCGGATTTCCCGCGTGGTCGAAGGCTGGAAGGGGCCTGCCAAGACGGTCGGTCTTGCCGTTGCCGGTCTCGCGGCGGTTGGCGCCGTGCTGCATGGCATCTTCGCCAAGCCCAACGAGGTCAGCGCGCACGAGGAGGAGGAGGCGGAGGAACTCGTACAGGAGGAAGCCGCCCATCATGGCGGCAAAGATCATGACGGCGACAGAGGATAATGTCTGACGAGCGCGTCTATTCCGCACCGGGCGATGTGATCGAGGCGAAAGAGCCGGTGGTCCTGGTGAGCCGCTACCGCGGCTTCACGCGCGTCAATCACTGGATCACGGCAGCGTGCATGATCGTGCTCCTGATCTCCGGCTTTTCCTTTTTCCATCCCTCGCTCTACTGGATGACCGGCCTTTTCGGCGGCGGCCAGATGACACGCTGGCTGCATCCGATCGTGGGCCTTCTCCTCGTCGCCAGCTTCTTCCTCTTGTTCGTCCAGATGTGGAAGCTGAACCTCCCCCGGCGCGAGGATGTGGAATGGAGTCTCAAGATCGGCGACGTCCTCAAGGGCAACGAGGAGAACCTTCCCGAGCTCGGAAAATACAATGCCGGGCAGAAGGTGGTGTTCTGGGGCATGTCGGGGCTGATTGTGGTTCTGGTCGTCACCGGCATCATGATCTGGGAGCAGTACTTCCCGAACCTCGTCTCGATCCCGGTGCGGCGCGTTGCGCTGGCGGTCCACGCGTTGACTGCCGTAGGCGCAATCCTGATCTTCATCGTCCACGTCTATGCCGCGATCTGGACCCGCGGCACCATCCGCGCCATGACGCGCGGCACCGTAACCGGCGGCTGGGCCTTTCGCCACCATCGCAAATGGCTGCGCGAGCTGGCTCGACGTCAGGACGCCGATTCGGCAAAATGACGACCACGCGAGTGCGTCGGAGTTTCCATGACAGACGATCTCCAGCCCGACCCTTCGCTCATCGGCGGTGTGCCCAAGCCGCCGTTCGTCTTCCTGCCCGAACCGGTGAGGCTCTTTCAAACCCGCTCCCGACGCTTTGTCTTTCTTGCCGAGAGCAACGAGCTTGCACCCTACCTGACCTTCTTGGCGGAGCTTTCGCGCCTGCAGGGACGCCTTGCGGTGACGCTTCCGCCGGTCGCGCCCATCGAGCCCGAGCGGATGGCCGCGGCGGCCAAAGCCGGCATGACGCCCATCGACCGGGCGGCGCTCGCGACCGATCCTGATCTTGCCGCCACACTCGACGCGCTGATCGAGGGCGCGGCCGAGCTTGAAATGCTCGAGCCCGCGCGCCTTGCGCTCGAGGCCGTGCGCGCCGCCGCCGCGGACGACCGGCAATGGCTGCTCACGAACATCCTCAGCGATCGCATCCCGGACGGCAGCGCCGCGCCGCATCTCTTCACGGCCGCCGCCGTGCAGGTCCATCTCGCGCGGCTTGCGGCCACGCTCGATGCCGACACGGTGGTGCCCGTGCATGTCGGCATCTGCCCGGCCTGCGGCGGCCGCCCTGTCACATCCTCGGTGATGGGCATGCAGGGGATCGAGAACGTCCGCTATGCCGCCTGCGCCTGCTGCGCCACGCAATGGAACGAGGTGCGGGTGAAATGCCTCTGCTGTGGCTCGACCAAGGGAATAAGTTACCGCTCGGTGGAAACGACCGAGGCCACCGTCAAGGCCGAGGTCTGCCGGGAATGCAAGTCCTGGGTCAAGATCTTCTACCAGGTCAAGAACCCGAGCCTCGATCCCGTGGCCGATGACGTCGGCAGTCTGGGTCTCGATATTCTGATGAAGGATACGGAGTTCCGTCGCGGCGGCTTCAACCCCTGCCTTGCGGGGTACTGAGGCAGGACGCGGAAGGCAGATCAAGCCTCACGTGCGCGCTGTCTTGTGCAGAAGCACATCCTTCAGGACGACCGCCTCGTTGTGCGCTTGGTCGCGAGCACCGTAGATCAGAGTGACTGTCTGAGTCCTGGCCAGAGCGCGGATGCGGTCCAGCTCCTCGCCGTGTTGGCGAAGCTCGGCCTTGTAGCGGCGCTGGAACTCGGCCCAGCGCGCCGGATCATGGCCGAACCATTGTCTGAGCTCCGTGCTGGGGGCGATGTCCTTCATCCAATCGTCGAGAGCGGCTTTCGATTTGCTCACGCCGCGCGGCCAGAGCCGATCGACGAGGATCCGGGCGCCGTCCTCCGGCTCAGCCAGCTCGTAAGCGCGTTTCAACCGAAGATGCGAAGCCGGGAACGGCGATCTTGGCATAGGGGCCATCCTGAGAAAGCTGACACGACGCGTATCAGGCGGCGATCTCGCGCGCCGTGATCGTGTATTTGAAGCCATCCGCGTCGAGGCAGTCGAGCAGCACGTTCTGCACCTCCGCCTGCGGGTACATGAGGAAGGGGAGCGGGGCCGCCTCCGCGCCCGGCAGGGCCACGTCGTGGGCAGTATTGTAGGCGAGCCAATTTCCTTCCCATGACCCGAACAGGGCCTTACGGGCTTCGGCCACCTTCGCGTTATCCAGCGGCAGGTTGCCGGGCGGCTCTTCGAGCATGACCTTTCGCACGTCGGCCGGATCGACGGGAACCCAGCCGAAGTCGGAAAGAAAGACCTCGGCGCGGCAATGCTGGGCCTTCGTGACGATCTCGTTCTTGGTGCCAAGGCTCGTGTAGCCGAACTCCGACGGCCCAACCCGCAGGCCGTAGAGGTCGCGGGCCGGCAGTCCTGCCGCACGGGCAAGGCCCACGAACAGCGCGTTAAGGTCCGCGCACTTGCCGCCGAGGTGTCCCGACGCGAGCATGGATGCGATGTCGCCGAGACCGCATCCGCGCACCGCCGCGTCGCGGTACGTCGCCTCGACGATCCACTCGTAGATGCTGCGTGCCTTGTCGAGGTCGCTTTTGGCGTTCGCGACAATCCGGTCCGACGTCTCCTTCACGATGCCGTCGGTCGGGATGAGCTCGGTAGGCGCAAGGTTGAGCGCGCGCGCGCTCTCGGAGAGGATATGTGGGCCCGTGGGTGTGCCGAGATCGACCGCGCGGCTCTGCGTGGCGAACGCGCTTTTGACCTCCACCACCGGCGCGCGCTCACCTTCCGCCCACACGACATGAAGCATCTCGGCGCCGTATTTCGGGTCCTTAGCGATCTGGGCGGTTTGCGCATTGGTCTCCCACGTGCTCCCGCCCGGCTTGAACCAGGCCGCGTCAGAGAACGCCGGCAGCGGGATCCAGGCTTGCATCAGGCCGGCAGGCTGCGCGATCTCCACCCGGGTGATCAGCTCGAAGCTGCGCCATGTGCCGGGTTTGGGCGCGAATGCAGCCCACGCCGGCAGACACGGAAAAGCGGCGAGCGCGGAAAATGCAGCGCCCGTTTTCAAGACGTCACGTCGGGTCACACTCATGGAAATGAGCTCCTTTCTTGCAGGTTGGACCTCACGCTCCGGAGGATGCGCGCCGCGGCCAACGCATACCTTCCCGCCAGCCGTACATCTTGTATCGGCGTGTGAAAATTGCCAACTGAGTCTTCGCCTCCGTCGAGCCACAGCGATTGGTGACCGTTCGCAAATTGACTGTTTTCGATCGCTGTCCTAGCGTCGTGATGGCCTCATGAAGCACACTCGACGGGTATCACGGGCTCAACGTGGTCCCGGGAGAGGACGGCTGCGACGGGAGCAATGAGCCCGTGAGGTATCGAGCCGCCATGGACGTCGCATGAACCACAACAGTCCGGTGCGAGCGAAACGGTTGCCGTCCGTTGATCGGGTGCTGCAGACGGATCTCGGCAAGCTGGTGAGCGCGCGCTTCGGACATGCCGCAACTGTCGGCGCCATTCGGCAAGCACTGGCGCGCCTCAGGGACGCCTCGGGCGACGACGCCGACAGACCCTGCGATGCCGGGACGATCGCCAGGGCGGCCAGCACACATCTCGAAAGCGAGGAACGGCCGAGCGTACGCCGCGTATTCAATCTCACCGGCACCGTGCTGCACACAAATCTCGGCCGCGCCGTTCTCCCTGCGAGCGCCATCGCAGCCGCCGTCGACGCCATGCGCTTCCCCGTCGCGCTCGAGTTCGACATCGAGGGCGGCGCGCGCGGCGAGCGCGACGATCACGTGCGCGGCCTCATCCGCGAGCTGACCGGTGCCGAGGACGCGGCGATCGTCAACAACAACGCCGGCGCGGTGCTGCTCGTGCTCAACACCTTCGGTGCCGGCAAGGAGGCCATCGTCTCGCGTGGCGAGCTGATCGAGATCGGCGGCGCCTTCCGCCTGCCCGACATCATGGCCCGCGCCGGGGCACGCCTCGTCGAGGTCGGCACCACCAACCGCACGCACCTCCGCGACTATGCGGAGGCCATCACGCCCGACACCGGCCTGATCCTGAAGGCACACACCTCGAATTTCGTCATCCAGGGCTTCACCAAGTCGGTTCCGGTCGCGGAGCTGAAGGCCCTCACCGCGCCACGCGGCCTGCCGCTGATCCACGATCTCGGGTCCGGCGCCCTTGTCGATCTCGCCCGCTTCGGCCTCGCCTCCGAGCCGACGGTGCGTGCAGCCCTCGCCGAAGGCGCCGACCTCGTCACTTTCTCCGGCGACAAGCTGCTCGGCGGCCCGCAGGCGGGTGTGATCGCGGGCGCGCGCGATCTCGTGGCGCGGGTTGCGAAGAACCCGATGAAACGGGCGCTCCGCATCGACAAGATCCGCCTTGCCGCGCTCGAGGCCGTGCTGAAGCTCTATCGCGATCCCGACCGCCTCGCCCGTCACCTGCCGACGGCGCGCTTCTTCGCGTGCACGAAAACGGAGATCGCCGCCATCGCCGCGCGGCTTCGGGAGGCCATGGCCGCAGCGGTCGGGGACGCATATTGCGTGGACGTTGCCGATTGCACGAGCCAGATCGGCTCGGGCGCGCTGCCGCTCGAGACGCTTGCGAGCTCCGGCCTCGCCATCAGGCCCCGCGACCGCAAAGAGGCCGGCCGCCGCCTCGCGGAGCTTGCAACGGCGTTGCGCCGCCTGCCGGTTCCCGTCATCGGCCGCATTGCCGACGGCACGCTCATTCTCGACATGCGTTGCATGGATGACGAAGCCTGCTTCGTGGCACAGTTGCCGATGCTCGATATCGCGCGCAGACGTGCGGAAATGCTCACTCCACCGGCTACTGGAGACGAGAACGCATGATCGTCGGCACCGCTGGCCATATCGATCACGGCAAAACCACGCTGGTCCGGACGCTCACTGGCATCGATACCGATCGCCTGAAGGAGGAGAAAGAGCGGGGCATCTCGATCGACCTTGGCTTCGCCTACTGGCCGCGTCCCTCCGGCGCCATCATCGGCTTCGTCGACGTGCCCGGCCACGAGCGCCTCGTCCACACGATGCTGGCGGGCGCGACGGGAATCGACTTCGTGCTGCTGGTCGTCGCTGCCGACGACGGCGTGATGCCGCAAACGCGCGAGCATCTGGCGATCATCGATCTTCTCGGCCTCGGCCGTGGCGTCGTCGCCCTCACCAAATGCGATGTGGCAGACCAAGACCGGGTTCGAACCGTAACGGCGGACATCGCAGCGCTCCTCCACGACACGGGTCTCGAAGGATCGCCGATCGTTCCGGTTTCAAGCGTGACCGGACAAGGTCTCGACACGCTCACCGAGAAGCTCGATGCGGCCTGCGCCGAGGTGACGGCCCGCTCCGACGACGGCCGTTTCCGCCTTGCCGTAGATCGCTGCTTTACGCTGAGCGGGCTCGGCACGTCCGTTACTGGCACGGTCCTGTCCGGGCGCGTGCGTGTCGGTGACCAGGTGATCGTCAGCCCGACGGGGCTTACGGCTCGCGTCAGGTCAATCCACGCTCAGAACCGGCCGGCGGAATGCGGCGTCGCCGGTCAACGCTGTGCGCTCGTCTTGACGGGGCCGCACATTGCCAAGACGACCGTGCACCGTGGCGACACCATCGTCGACCCCACGCTTCATGAACCCACGGACCGCATCGACGCCACGCTGCGGATTCTTCCCTCCGAACCGCGGCCGATCGGACACTGGTTCCCCGTGAAGGTTCATCACGCTGCGACCGAGGTGCCAGGCCGCGTCGTCGTCCTCCGGGATCAGCCGCTCGAACCCGGCGCGCGCGATTTCGTGCAGCTCGTCCTCGAGCGCCCCATCGCCGCCGCGGCCGGGGACCCTTTTATCCTCAGGGATACATCGTCGCAAAGAACGGTCGGCGGCGGGCGCTTCCTCGACCTGCGCGCGCCCGAGCGGCGGCGGCGGACGCCCGAGCGGCGCGCGCTCCTCGCGGCGCTGGACGAAACCGATCCCGCACGCGCCGTCGCACGATGCCTGGAACCCGACGGCGCCTGGTGCGACCTCACCGTTTTTTGCCGGGATCGCGCGCTCGCTGCCGACGATGCGCGCGCCATCTCATCGCACCTCGGCTTGGTCACACTGGCGCATGAGGGCCATATCGTCGCCATGCGGCCTGACGGCTGGGACGACCTCCGAGCCCGGACCGGCCGCGCGCTGGATGCGTGCCACGCGGAGCGGCCTGACCTCCCGGGCATTGCGTTCGAGACCTTGCGGCGGTCGGTCAAGCCTCGGTTCCCGCCCGGACTGTTCATGGCCGCGCTGCGCCGGCTGGTGCAGACAGGCGACGTCGCCCTTGACCGCTCCTGGGTTCGTCGGCCGGGCCACAGCGTGACCTTCTCGGCCGAAGACGAAGAGCTTTGGGCAAGCATTGCCGGGCATCTGAAGCCGCAGCCCTATCGGCCGCCACGCGTGCGCCACATTGCCAAGACCCTGGATCTCGATGAGACCCTCGTGCGCCGCGTGATGCGCATGGCGGCACGCCGGGGCGACATCGAGGAGGTCGCACACGATCATTTCTTCACGCGCACCAGCATGGAGAGCATGGCCGCCATTGCCATTGACATTGCCGAGAAAGCGCCAGCCGGCCGGTTCACCGCCGCCGACTTCCGCGACCGCCTCCACAATGGCCGGAAGGTCGCGATCCAGATCCTCGAGTTTTTCGATCGGCACGGCTTCACGATCCGCCGCGGTGACTTGCGCAGGATCAATCCTGCCCGTATCGACGGCTTCGCGCCTTCCGCGGCGCCACAGAAACACGGAGGAGTCCCGTCCCCGGTGGGGCGACCGGTCTTCAAAACCGGGTGGGGCCGTCAGACGGTCCCAGGTGGGTTCGACTCCCATCCTCCTCCGCCAGTCGATCGTCAACTTTTTCGGGACAGTTGACGTGTAATCCAAGTGAGTGCTCGAACAGCACTGCCCCTCCTGCGGGGAGACCGCCGCACCTCGTTGCTTCGCCGCCATGCACGATAGCCAAATGACCCCCGAAACAGCTCCTGACCGCACGGAGAAGGCCGTTCCTCCAAGCACCGCATGGCCCGGCCTCTCGAGCAGGGCGGAAGGCGTGCTCGCCATCAATCTCGCTGCGGTCATTTTCGGCAGTGCGGCGCTGTTCGGCAAGCTGAACGTCTCACCATTCTGGATTGTCGCCCTGCGCGCGGGCTTCGCCGCATTGACGCTTGGACTTCTCGGCGGTTTCAAACTCGGCCGCGTTCTGCCGATCTCATTCTGGATCAGGCTGGCACTAAGCGGCGCGCTCCTTGCCCTTCATTGGCTGACGTTCTTCATGTCCGTCCAGTGGGCCGGGGTGGCCGTGGCGACGCTGACGTTTGCGACGTTCCCGATGTTCACCGTGCTTCTCGAAGCGGGGGTTCAACGGCGGTTCCCGACTCCAACCGAGCTTGCGGTCGGATGCGTCATCATCATTGCCGTAGCCCTGCTGGTGGAGCCGGGAGCCGGAGAGAGCAATCTGCTGGGCGCCGCGGTCGGGCTGGCCTCGGCCGCGAGCTACGCGGTGTTCTGGCACGTCGGCCAAGGGGGCGGCATGCACATTCCCGCTCTTCCCTTATCTTTTTACCAGAACCTCTTTGCCTTCGCGGCCATCGCCCCGACGCTTGTCCTTGCAGCTCCGGCACCGTCGCACGCACACGAATGGCTCGCGCTCCTGACACTGGGCATCATCAACACCGCATTGATGCTCCAGATCTATCAATATGCCCTCCGCCGCATCTCGGCGAGCACATGCAGCGGATTTATTGCGCTCGAGCCGGTCTACGCCATCCTGTTCGCCGCATTGATTTTCCACGAACCCATCACGCCGTGGATCGTCGTCAGCATCGTCCTCATTATCGGGGCCTCGCTCACCCTGCTCAAGATCGAGCAGAAACCGCTGCCGCCCGGATAAGGGAAAGCCGCCGGTGCGCAGAGCACCGCTTCATGCAGACAGGACGGCCCTGGGTATGGCGATCGTGGCAACGAGGCCCGTCAGGCGCCAGTCACGCTCGACCGTCGTACCTTCGCGCTCGCTCGCACGTGCATAAACATTAACCAAATGTCGACGCCACGGCTAGCGAGCGGCCGCGCTTGTCTGCGAGAACGTAGAGCTTGGTGCCCCGGTGCGGACTTGGCGGATGAGCCCCTTCTTCGCAGTTTAAACAGATAGTTGCGTTACATATAATGCTCAGCAGCTCGTTATGAACGCCAACATTTCGTTTCCGATTCCTATCCGCCCCGTCATTCTATCCGGAGGTTCGGGAACGAGGCTCTGGCCATTGTCTCGCGCGCTGTATCCCAAGCAGTTCGTCCGAGACCTGAATGGGCAACCGACGGCGCTTCTGACCGCGGCACTGGCCCGTCTCGCAGCGCCGGATTTTTCGGCTCCGATCGTCGTCTGCAACAACGCCCACCGCTTCCTTGTCCGTGAGCAGGCCGCTCAGGCCGGCGTTACGTTCGATGCAGTGGTGCTGGAGCCGTCGGCGCGCAACACGGCTCCGGCCATCGCGGTCGCGGCCCTGATGGCGGCAAAGCACGATCCGAAGACGGTCCTCGCGGTGCTTCCCTCCGATCACATGATCGAGGACACCGAGGCGTTCCGGGACGCCGTGCGTCGCGCGGCGAACGTTGCGGCGGCAGGATACATTGTGCTTTTCGGGATCCCACCGACCGCCTCCCACACTGGCTACGGCTACATCAAGAAAGGCAGGACGGTCGGCGAAGGCAGCAGCGGCGCGTTCGAGGTCGAAAGCTTTCTGGAAAAGCCTGATGCAGAAACAGCCGAGCGCTGTGTGGAAGACGGCAACTATCTCTGGAACAGCGGTATCTTCATCTTCCAGGCCGACAGCTTCCTGGCCGAGATGGCCCGGCACGCACCCGATGTGCTCGAAGCCGCACGCGAAGCGTTGGGCAAGGCCTCGCAGGATCTCGGCTTCCTGCGCCTGGATGCCGAGGCCTTCGCAAAGGCCCCGAGCATCTCGATCGATTACGCCGTGATGGAGAAAACAGAGAAGGCCGTCGTGCTTCCTCTCACAGCCTCCTGGAGCGACCTCGGATCGTGGGCCTCGCTCTGGGACACGGCCCCCCGCGACGCCAACGGCAATTTCGTGCACGGCGATGCGCTCGTCGAGGACACGACCAACTGTTATATCCGCAGCGAGAAGGCGCTCGTATGCACGATCGGCGTGGAGGATCTCGTCATCGTCGAATCGCAGGACGCACTGCTCGTTGCCGACAAATCGCGTTCGCAGGAGGTCGCGACCATTGTCGCAAGGCTCAAGTCGGAAGGGCGCAAGGAGTATGAGCAGCATGTGCGCAACTATCGGCCCTGGGGCTTCTTCGAGACGCTGAACGTCGGTCCGCGTTTCCAGGTCAAGCTGCTGCACGTGGAGCCGGGCGGCGTGCTCTCGCTGCAGATGCACCATCATCGGTCGGAGCACTGGGTGGTCGTCAAGGGCACCGCGTGCGTCACCGTGGACGGTAGCGAGAAGCTCGTGCGCGAGAACGAGAGCGTCTACATCGTCGCCACTCAATGGCATCGCCTCGAAAACCCCGGCAAGGTGCCGCTGGAGCTGATCGAGGTGCAGATCGGCACCTACCTCGGCGAGGACGACATCATCCGCTGCGACGACATCTACAATCGCAGCGTCGACGAGATCCGATAAGCTCCGCTTCGGACTCGCCCTTCCCCATATGCGCGCCGGCAAGCGCTCCGCAACCCGTCTGTGTTGGCCATAATCAACCCCCCAACCACCTCCGGTTTCGCAGCCTCGTCTCACGTCCAGGAAAACGCTGCTTCGTTATGCCTTCAACATGGTCCGAGATGGCTCCTCTTGAAGTGCCTTATCGATCTCGGCTCTTCCGGGCGTGCCTCGCCTCAGGGCCTTCTCCAAATTCTCTGCGTACATCGGCACCCGCTTGGGAGGCAGCAACGGCGCCCGCCAAGAGCCAAAAGCGATGCTTGCCGGTCGTGCCGCGGCTGCGTTGAACCTATCGTGAAACAAAAACCTCGGAAGGCGCGTTTGGGACGAAACGCTGCGGAGACCCCGATGGCATCCGAATACCCCGATAGGCCGAGCAATCGGCCCGATCCCATTATTGAGGACGGCCACAAGGCGCCGGACGAGAGGAAGCGGGACCGTTCGTACCTTCTGATCGCCCTGGCGGCCGCAGCCATTTTGCTGCTCGCCGCAGTGGCCACCATCTCAGCCAATCTTTCGCAGGACCAGGTGGAGCGAGGGGAAGCTCACAAACAAGCCGAAACGGGCAAGAAATGATCCGCCTCGCCTTTCGGACTGGCAAATGCGAAGACCCATCGTGTGAGGGCGGATGTCGGTTCTGGCGCGGCAGCACCGCGATCACGCAGCCCGTTTGATTGCTGCGGAGATAAGGAGCGGATACCACATGCCTCCGAAAGATCTCTCCAACGGCTGGCGCGCTCGTCGCCCTGCATTCTGGGTCTTCATCGCATTAGGCTTGCTCGCGGCATCGGCATTCGCCTTGTTCTTCAGCGCGGAGGACACCCAGTCTCCGGCAAACGTCCCCGCAACGACACCACCCTCGGTCCAGCAGCCGGACCAATCGCCGTCGCCAAATCAAGACCCGTCTCGTTAATCACTCCCCATTCTCTGCGTAAGTTGCAGCCTCGCGCTCACACCAATGCGGATGAACACCAGCTCAGAGAGCAAACGGCAGGGCGGACAGATCACGGACATCCGGAGATCCGTGGAGATTTTCCCCATGGAGGCGCAACGCGAGGGAACAGCTTCGCTCCCGAACCTGTTTCCATGATGTGTGAAAAACGAGACTGAGGATCGGCGGATGGGCGAGATCGTTAAGCTGAACCGGCCGGAGGACGTCGAACGAAAAGAGGCTCGCGAGATCATGATTGCCGCGCTCGAATCCTTGTTGAAACGCGCGCGAGCCGACAGCTTGTCTTCCGTGTGCTTTGTGGCGATACCGAGCGACAGAGAGACTCTAAGCATCGGAGCGATCCACACGCCCGATTGCGGATCGCATGAGCTGGTCGGAGCGACGACAATGCTCAGCGACTACGTACGGCAGATCGTACAGCAGTAAAATTCCCCGCGTCCTTAGGCCGGGGATGGAGCCGCCTCAAGCATCTGTCCCATTTTCATGCTTGAGCAGGGAATTCTATCTCGACCGTGCAGCCTTGAGCACCGTTCTTCCAGACAGCCGTTCCCCCGAGCTGCTCCGAAAACGAGAGAACGAGACGGGTGCCCAGCCCCTGCTGCTGCTCAGCGGGGCATCCCTTCCCGTCGTCAGAAACCGTTAAAACAAGACTTTGGCCCGCATCCGAAAGGGTAACGGCCACGGCGCCTCCCTCCTTCCCGAAGGCGTACTTGAATGCGTTGGTGACAAGCTCGTTGACGAGAAGCCCGACGGCCAAAGCTTTGTCCGGCGGCAGGAGCACGCGAGCCGAGGAACACGTAAGCGCAATGGCCCGCTCGCTGGTGTCGAATGCGGCCTGAAGGGATTCGCAGAGCCCCGTCAGGTATTCCGTCATGTCGATGCGGCCGTCGTGCCGGGAAAGCTGCAGATAATTATGGACCGACGCGATAACCTGGACGCGGCACGCAACATCCTCCAGCGCTCGACGCACGTCGGGAGAACTGCGGCGTCCCTGCAGAGCGATGATGGCGGAGATCACCGCAAATTTATTCTTCACGCGGTGGCTCATCTCCTCGAGAAGGAGAGACGCGGTCTCATGCGATTTATGGGCAGTCTCGAGGGCGCGATGCAAGGCTTCCGCCACGAAGACGAGACAGCTCGATACCACCACAAACAACGCGACGGCAGCGATGTGGATCCGCGGCCCACTGCTCCAGTCCAGAAGGATACCGTTGAGGACGACGCTCATCCCTGTCGCGAAAAAGCCGGTACCACGATCGAACAGGAATGCGGACAGGACGATTGGGAGAATAAAGACAAGAAAAGAATAGGGGCCGGCGATGTCGCCGATGGCGTAACGGATCGCGAAGGCGACCAACACGAACGCTGCCGTCAGCCCATACCTGACGATCAGGGGCTGGGAGCCGGGGAGAAGTCGAAAAAGAAAATCCATGTTCGTCATATCAGCCTGCTGACCTGTGAGGGGTGCCTGCCGAGAACCCCAGGATCTCGTCCTGGTGCATGCAATTTCAATGATACTGCCGGCTCTGAGGAGAACGAATAAGCGACGATCGACGCCATCGGCTTTTAATTAACGGTGTTCGATAGATGGGAACGAAACGGCACGTTCGAGCCGGGGCCTGGAACCGCACGCCTCATGCCGGGTTCTCCCATACCACGGCATCAGCCACACCAAGGCACATGAAACCGCCAATCGGACCCGACCCAGACAACGATACTCTGCCTGCTTATCTCTTTGAAACCAGCGATGGCGAGATGCTCGGGATAAGCTTGGATTCACACGGCAAAAATTTGCCGCCATGTGGTGGAGGCTGGGTCTTGCGGACCGAATTTTCGCTCGGCGTCCACGATCCGGTTCCCGCACCGCTTGATCCGGAGCCTATTCTCCGGGGCATCCGATCGCACGGTTATTTCATATCGCGGATGCGACGCACGCTTCCCTTTGGGACAACGCAATAAGAGCATGCGTTGAGAAGATGAAGAATGACCCGAGGGATGGGCCGAGACGGAATGCGCGTGAGGGAGAACGACGGGGATGCGGGATAAGCCGCGTACTTCATCCGAGCGAGTGCCCGAGAGAAAAATTTGAGGGCTTCGACCGTGAACCATTCGCCCGCACAGCGATGTCCGCTGACGTGATCGCCACCACCTTGCTGGAGGAGAGAAAATCTGTGGTCGCTCACTCCTTGAAACCGGAGCGGAGCAAAAGCGGAGGCATCCTGCCAGACGCGTTCGTCTCGATGGATGCCGTAGACATCCAGGATAACGAGCGTCTTCGAGGGAATCCGAAAGCCCTGCCATTCGATCTCGCGGCAACTGCGCGCGCCGAGCAAAGGGGTAAAGGGGCAGAAACGCCGTATTTCGTGGACGAAACACTCAAGCATCTCGTCATTCGATGCGACGTGATCCCGGAGCTCGGAGGTCCCGCTCAACTTCACGGCTGCGAGGTCGAGAAAATAGGGAATGGCCATCACCGGGCGAATGACATTCAATAGCTCAACCACGGCCACCTCGGCCGGAAGCAGATTGCCGTCGATGTCACGGAAGTTCGCAATGCGCGCGAGCGCGCTGCCGGGCGAGGGAGCCAGGGTTCCATCGCGTGTCGCGGAAACGATGCCGTCAATCCAACGCTCTGATCGCCGCCTCGCGAAGCGTCCCTTCCAGTTTCGCCACGCAATGCCTCCGAACGCGTCGACCATAGCGCCCGCGTCGGCGGCACGCTGCCGGATCTCCTGCGGTTCAAGAGGAACTTCGGCCCATTCGCACACGGTGCGGAACAGAACGGTCTGCGCCTCGGAGAAGAGATCCAGATACGAGTTTCGCGGCCAGGATGCTGCCGTCTCTTTCCAGATCCTGACCAGGACTCGCCTGAACGAACCCAGGCTCTGAGGTCCCATAAGCCCGAGATACATCTCTTTGCGGTGGCGATGCGCGGCGCCGTCGAGGCCGTGGATACCGCCCTCGCCCAGCAGCGTCTTTTTGATGCGGCCAGGCGCGACCTGCCTGCGTTCAACAGAGACGGTATCGTAAAATAGGGGAGCGGCTGCAGGTCCCCCAATGCAAACCGCCTTTTGCAGCATGAGGCGACACGAGAATGCGTCTGTCCCGAACCGACGAAGCCTATTCGACGCGAACCGGTAGCCTTCCAAAGCCAAAGCCATGGTACTGTCCGGAAGAGGATCTCTGGGCGGCTCGTTCATGCCTGCAATCCTACGTCGTTCGCGTTCCGTCTTCGACGCCCAGGTGGCCGCCCAAGGCGAACAGACAGCGAGAGAACGTGCCAACCCCTTGCGCTGTTCAGTGAGGGACGGAACGTTGGGAAGGCTCTCTCCAGGCTCTGGATCGGGTGGGCCGGCGAACCCCTCGATGAAATCGAAACCTTTAACTCCGGCTATGGTTGCACGCAGAATGGAAGGAGGAGCCGCGTGGTCTGCACACTGCATTCCATACGTTTTGCATGGACGCCTGTGATTGACGGATGGCTCGTGGGCGAACTCACAGGTTGCACCGAAATCGCCGAGCGCGACTGAATGGCAATCGTTCCGGTCGGACCGCGCGGCGATCTCTGCTAGAACCAAACGTCCGAGGTCACGCGAGAAGCCGGTAATGGTGAAAGCCCAAGCGCTTCAAGATAGCCCGCTGACTTTGCTTCGCATGAGGTTGCTGACGTTTCTCGGTAAGCATCCACCACTTGGCTCAAGATCGATAGAGCAAGGGTGTCGGGGTCTCGCGCCGAACGGATCATTCCGACGGGAGCAACAATGCGGCGGCTTAGCTTGTCAGGAACTCCATGCTCGCGCAGCGTCGCCAAACGGCGCTCGTGAGTCTGTCGGCTGCCCATGGCGCCGATGTAAAACGCACGCACGCTCAGCGCCTGAATGAGCAGTTCGGGCTCCCTGTCGTGGTCGTGGAACAACATGATGATGGCGGTGTGATGGTCGCCCGTCAGATGGACTGAGCTGGATGGGCTGCTGAGATGCCATGCCCGAGCACCTCGTTGAACACTTGCCTCCGCAATCGCGGCATCCGGGGTGAGGACCTCGACCACGGCGCCATAAGCGATGGCGAGTCGAGCGAGCGCCTCAGTCTCGCTCCCCTGTCCGATGACAACCAGTCGGATTTCCGGGTCGTGCCGCACGTGAAAGATGCCTGCGGACCAACCGGCGAACTCGTCCGGCGGGCTCTGTTCGATCCAGATCCGCCCGTCAGGATGCAGCGCGAGTGCTAAAGATTGACGCTGCTCAAGTTGGTCGCAAGCGCGCGACAGCGCCTCCGCGGCAGGATCGGGGATCACTAAGAGATCGAGTCCACCCCCACAAGGAAGGCGGACGTCAATATAAGGCGATCCAACTCCGAGTCTGATCCTCTCCGACGTCCCCCGGGTGATGACACGTTGAGCCAATCCAACCAGCGCAGCTTCCACGCATCCGCCCGAGATCGACCCCCGGAAGGCGCCGGTTTCGCTGACAGCAAAGTGAGTCCCGGGCGCCCGGGACGACCTGCCAATAACGTCGGTGATTGTGACCAGCGCCGTCCTTTCGCCGCGTCCAGCGGCGTCGAGGAGAAACCGGAAAATGTCCAGGGCCCCTTTCATTCGGCGATCCGGGCCGCAGAAGACGAAACATTCATACTGGTGATGCGGCCTCGTACGATCGACTCTAGGCGCAATGCCCGCGACAGAAGCGGCGGGCAATCCAGTCGCGTGCCTGCGACTTCGAAAAAGTTAGCTTACCGGAGGAATGTCTCAAATGTCGAAAAGGCGACGATTTCGGCCAGAACCCAAGCGAGAGATGAGGTCTAAGACGCTCGGGATTGTTCGCCCGCCCGGTCCTCCGAGCCTATTGCCTCGTTTCGCGCATTACGCCGTAGCACCTGTGGCGGTTGTCCGAAGGCACGCAAGAAGGCGCGGCGCATCTGGTCTCGGTCACTGAACCCGGTTTGCCGCGCCACGACATCGATCGGATGTCTGCTTTGCTCCATGAGGGTTCGCGCCGCCTCCACGCGGAGTTTCTCGATCGCTTTAGCTGGCGATTGGCCGGTTTCGGCCCGGAACGCGCGGCTGAACTGTCTGGGGCTGAGGCGGGCCGCTTCGGCGAGCTGCGGGACGCTGAGAGGCGTGTGCAGATTTTCGCGCGCAAAGGTCAGCGCCATCTGGATGCGGTCGGATTTCGGCGAAAGCTCAAGCAAGGTCGAGAATTGCGACTGGCCCCCACCCCGGCGATGGTAGAGCACGAGTTTCCGGGCGACCGACTTGGCAATTTCCGCGCCGAGGTCATCTTCAACAAGTGCGAGAGCGAGATCGATGCCGGCGCTCATGCCGGCCGAGGTCCAGATGGGGCCGTCGTTTATGAAGATCCGATCCTCATCGATCCTCGCGTTCGGAAACCGCTTCTGCAGCTCGCGCCCATAGAACCAGTGCGTCGTCGCGCGGCGTCCATCGAGAAGACCCGCTTCCGCCAATACGAACGCGCCCGTGCAGATCGCCGTGACGCGCCGATGCGTGCACGCCGCTGAGCGGACAAACTCGATCATGGCCGGCCTGGGCGGCTCCCGCGAAGTTGCGCCACCGCCGATGATGAGCGTGTCGCCAGGGTCGTCGCTGAACCGTTCGGTCTCAAGCTGCATGCCCAAGGAGGTGCTGACCGCGCCACCGGTCTCCGAAACAAAGCGAAACGAATACGCTCGCTCCTCGAACATGTTGGCCGTTTCGAAGACCGACAGAGCTGCCAGCGCGATGGCTGAGCAGCCGGGGTAAACGACGAACGTGATGCGGCGCATGGCTTGGACCTCATGTCCTAAATTTACGTATATATGACATTTCGGTCGCGCGTTCGCAAGCGTATGTCTCTTGCAGCAACAAGCAAGAAGGAGACATCCCATGAGCAACACCACCTCCAAGGGCGTCGCGGTCGTGACGGGCGCCTCGTCCGGCATCGGCGCGGTTTACGCCGACCGGCTTGCCAAGCGGGGCTACGATCTGATCCTGGTGGCGCGCAACGAGGAGCGCCTGAAGACAGTCGCCCGCCGCATCGAAGGTGAAACCGGCCGTAAGGTTCAAATCCTCCCTGCTGACCTGAACGACAAGTCGAGCCTCGCTAAGGTTGAGGCCCTGCTGCGGGACGACAAGTCCATCACCCTCCTCGTCAACAATGCCGGCATCGGCTCGGTCGCCTCGATCCTGCAGGCAGACGTTGACACCATCACCGACATGATCACGCTCAACATCACGGCGCTCACCCGGTTGACCTACGCCGTTGCGCCGGCGTTCGTTGCGCGCGGCAGCGGCACGATCATCAATATCGCCTCTGTGGTTGGCATTGCCGCCGAGATGCTGAATGGCGTGTACAGCGCGTCGAAGTCCTACGTCATCAGCTTCGGCCATTCGCTCCAGAAGGACCTCGCCGACAAGGGCGTGCGCGTGCAGACCGTTCTGCCCGGTGCCACGGCCACGGAATTCTGGGATGTGGCGGGCTACGCTGCGCAGAAGACCGCCTCCATCACAATGTCGGCCGAAGATTGCGTCGACGCGGCCCTTGCCGGGCTCGACGGCGGAGAGCTCGTCACCATCCCAGGTTTGCACGATGGGGATGCATGGACGAAGTGGGAAGCAGATCGCCGTGAGCTGTCGAAGAAGTTCGGCAATGCAAAGCCCGCCGCGAGATACGGCGCGAAGTCGGATCAAGCCGCATAGGACTCCCACAGCAGAGGAGTGCGTCATGACCCAGACAAAACCAGTTGCGGTTGTCGTTGGTGCTGGCCCCGGTAACGGGGCCGCACTCAGCAAACGCTTCGCGCACGCCGGTTACGCCGTTGCCGCCTTGTCTCGACGGCAAAGTACGCTCGACGCTCTGGAGCGGAATGTGCCGGGAGTTCGAGGGTATGTCTGCGATGTCGCGAGCCAGGACTCTGTCATTGAATCCTTTGGACGTATTCGGTCTGAGATGGGCGTGGTCGACACCATTCTCTTCAATGCCGGATCCGGCGTTTTCGAGGATTTCGACGACACGAGCGTCGAAGACTTCGAGAGTTCCTGGCGCGTGAACGCCTACGGCGCCTTTCTTTGCGCAAAGCAGGTCGTGCCGCAAATGCGGGAAGCGGGCTCCGGAAACATCATCTTCATCGGTGCAACAGCCTCTCGCCGTGGGGGACCCAAGACGTCCGCCTTCGCGTCTGCAAAGGCAGCGCAGCGGAGCCTTGCGGAGTCGTTGGCCCGGTCGTTTTGGCCGAAGGGCATTCACGTCGCTCTGATCGTGGTGGACGGCAAAATCGCGGTGCAAGGCAGAGCAGATCAGGGGGCACTCGCTGAGTTGATTGATCCGGCGGCGATAGCAGAGACAGCATTCCAGCTATGCCGCCAGGACAAGAGTGCATGGAGTTTTGAAGTCGAAGCGAGGCCGTTCGTGGAGCGCTGGTGACGCTCGGGCTTTTTATCGGACTGCTCTCGCGTCGCTGAGCAGTGCCATGCCAACCACAAGAAGCTTTTGACCGCCAATAGCCGTTAGCCAAAGCGCATGAGGCCACCATGATAGAATTCACCCTTAACGGAAAGCCAACATCAGTCGACGTGCCGGAGGACATGCCGCTCCTGTGGGTCGTGCGCGATGTGTTGGGAATGTACGGCACCAAATTCGGGTGCGGCATTGCACAGTGCGGAGCATGCACCCTCCACATCGACGGCGAAACCCAACGGTCGTGCGTGACGCCGGTCAGCGAAGCTGCGGGCCGCGAGATCACGACGATCGAAGGCGTTGGTGCAAAGCCTTCCGGTAAGGCCGTTCAGGACGCGTGGCTCAATCGTGAGGTCGTCCAGTGCGGCTATTGCCAATCGGGCCAGATCATGTCGGCGGTTGCCCTGCTCGAGGCCAACCCTGCCCCGACCGACGAGGACATCGATGCCGGCATGACGGGCAACATCTGCCGGTGCGGCACGTATATCCGCATCCGCGAGGCCATCAAAGAGGCTGCGAAAACCATCGAAGCGAAGTGAGGCAGGAAATGAACAAGCATGTGATGGCAGACCTCTCCCGCAGAAAGTTCCTCATCGCCAGCGCCGCCGTTGGTGGTGGCCTGATGATCGGTTATGTTCCGACATCGCTCGCACGGGCAGACAATGACTCGATCACATCACTGGATGCGTTCATCCGCATTGATCGACAAGGCAAAGTGACCATCGTCTCGCCGATGATCGAGATGGGCCACGGAACTTACACGTCCCTGCCGATGCTGGTGGCGGAAGAGCTCGATGTCGACATGGCCAATGTCACGGTCGATCATGCCCCGCCGAGCGACGCGCTTTACGGCAATCCAGCCCTGGGGAATGTCCAGGTTACCGGTGCATCGACGTCTGTACGGGCTTTCTATCTTCCCCTGAGAAAAGCGGGCGCCGCTGCCAGAGCCATGCTCGTCGCCGCGGCGGCAGAAAAGTGGGGCATGGCGCCCGATACGTTGAAGACGGAGCTGGGCTTTGTCGTGGATGCCTCCGGCGATCGCCGCCTGTCTTACGGCGAACTCGCTGACGCGGCGGCGAAGATCCCTGTTCCCGCAGACGTTGCGTTGAAAGACCCGAGCCAGTTCCGCATTATCGGCACGCCCGCGAAACGCCTGGACGTCAAGGGCAAAGTGGACGGCAGTGCCGCTTTCGGCATCGACGCAAAGGTCCCCGGCATGAAAGTCGCAACCGTCGCGGCGTCCCCGGTGTTCGGCGGCAAGCTTTCGTCATTCAACGAAGAGGCGGTGCGGAAGACTCCTGGTGTCGTTGATGTCGTGCGGCTGGACAATGCCGTCGCTGTGATCGGTGATCACTACTGGGCGGCGAAGACTGGTCTGGAGGCTGCCGCTCCGGTCTTTGACGAAGGTCCCCACGCCAATGTAACCACTGCCGATGTCGTAGCCGCCTTGGTAAAGGCATCAGAACGTACCGGCGCGATCGCAAAGAACGAGGGTGACGCCGCCAAAGTCCTCAGTGCTGCACCTCGCAAGATGGAGGCGACCTACGAGGCGCCATTTTTGGCGCACGCGACGATGGAGCCGATGAACTGCACCGTTTCGCTGAGCGATACGGGCTGCGATGTCTGGGTCGGCACGCAGATTCCTGCGATCTGCCAACAAGTGGTCGCGAAGGCTCTTGACCTGCCCGTCGACAAGGTTCGCATCCACAATCACTTGCTGGGTGGCGGGTTTGGACGGCGCCTCGAGGCCGACTTTGTCCTGCAGGCTGCGCTCGTCGCAAAGAACCTCAAATATCCCGTCAAAGTCATCTGGAGCCGCGAGGAAGACATCCAGCACGATATCTATCGGCCCTATTACTACGATCGCATTGCAGCGGCTTTGGACGACGAAGGCATGCCGGTCGCCTGGTCGCATCGCATCGTAGGCTCGTCGATCTTTGCGCGATGGGCGCCGCCGCTCTTCAAGGATGGGATCGATCCTGACGCCATCGACGGCGCGGCCGATATGCCCTATGCGATTGAGAATTTCCGCGTCGAGTTCGTTCGCGAGGAGCCGCCCGGAATCCTGACGGGGTTCTGGCGAGGCGTAGGCGCGACACACAACGTTTACGTGATTGAGAGCTTCATCGACGAACTCGCCGCGGCGGCCAAGAAGGATCCGGTGGAGTATCGCCGAGCGCTTCTACAGAAGAACCCACGCGCCCTTCACGTGCTCAATCGTGCTGCCGAGATCTCGAACTGGGGTAAGCCTCTGGGGCCGCGCCAAGGTCGCGGTGTATCGGTGCAGCAGGCTTTCGGCACGTACATGTGCCAGGTCGCCGAGGTGACCGTCACCAAGACGGGCGAGGTGAAGGTCGATCGGGTCTTTGTCGTGTTGGATACGGGCGTGGTCGTGAATCCCGACACTGTCGTTGCCCAGATGCAAAGCGGCGTGATCTTCGGGGTCACGGCAGTGCTCTGGGGCGAGATCACGCTCGACAAGGGCCGGGTGCAGCAATCCAACTTCGATACCTATCGAATTCTGCGCATCGATGAAGCGCCGAAGATCGAAGTCGAGATCTTAAAGAGTGATGCTCACCCCGGCGGGATCGGTGAGCCCGGCACATCCGGCCTCGCTCCTGCAGTCCTGAACGCAGTCTATGAGGCGACGGGCGTGCGCCTGCGGAAGACACCAATCGACAGTGAGCTCTTGAGGGAAGCGTGAGCTGTCGAACGATCGACCTCCACGCTGACACGTGAAGTCGCGATGACGACCTTCCTCTACTCTTGCAGGAGGGCAAAATGCCCTATTTGCAGCTCGATGTTAACGGCCGCTACACTCCGGAAAATAAGAAGCGACTCGCCCAAGCGATGTGCGAAACCTATGCTCGGATGATGTCGGTCGACATCAGGCGGATCAGCGTTGCCATCCGCGAGCTTGGAGAAGGTGGGCTCTGGAGGGTTGCCGCGATTGATGGTGAGCCCGTTCCGGCATCGATGTTGATGCTGGATATTCGAAGAGGACGATCACCCGAACTGAGAATGGCGCTTGCCAAGGCGCTTTGCGCCGACTGCATCAACATCCTCGGATTGCCCGAAGATCGCCTCAACGTGGAATTCACGCAACATTCCGGTGACGAGATGTATCATCCGGCCTTGGGCGGATTTAGCCCTGAGTGGGAACCGGACGAGCCCTAGTAAGCCGGCCGATACCTTTCCTCACCAGTCATTGACCTATCCATTTCTCATCTTAGAAGCAGAACGCCGGTACGGTGTTGAGCACGATCCGCACCCCGTGTTGCTCCCAGAGCGCCAGACCGAGCAACGCGAGCAGGAGCGCCGCCCCATGGGCGAGGAAAATTTGTGGTCTCGTCATCGCGCGCCCTCCAGCCGCGCCAGCGGCGCGTCCTTGATCGGCCAGTGGAGCAGGGTCGCCAGGATGGAAATGCCAATCGAGGCCTGCCAGGCGAATTCATAGGAGCCCGTGGCCGTATAGGCATAGCCCGCCCCCCAGGCCCCGAAGAAGGAGCCGACCTGATGAGAGAGGAACACGATGCCGAACAGCATCGATAAATAGCGCACGCCGAAAATCTGGCCGACGAGGGCGCTCGTCAGCGGCACAGTGCCAAGCCAGAGGAATCCCATGGCGCAGGCGAAGAGCGTCGCCGATATGGGCGTAACGGGAAGGCTCAGGAACAGCGCCATCACGACCGCGCGGGCGAAATAGATGCCGGCGAGGACGTACTTCTTGCGCCAGCGGTCCGCCGATATCCCGAAGACATAGGAGCCCAGAATGTTGAACAGCCCGATGAGGGCGAGCGCCCGTGCACCGATCGATGGGTCCAGCCCGTTATCGGTCAGGAAGGCGGGCAGATGGGTGGCGATGAAGGCCACGTGGAAGCCGCAGACGAAGAATCCGGCATTGAGCAGCCAGAAGCCGGAATG
>ERZ869909.477-NODE-477-length-47105-cov-8.956133_pt1 | contig 47105 bp, 34 predicted proteins | sample MGYA00520892_ERZ869909 | MGnify/ENA primary metagenome ERZ869909 (study PRJEB32215, sample SAMEA104723947) | bioreactor metagenome | biome: bioreactor; feature: anaerobic bioreactor; material: water | place: China | collected 2015-03-12 ... | reverse complement strand
CAAATCTTGAATTTAGCACTTCACTGTCATAGAAGCACGAAACCCCCGCTTTTGCAAAACGGCTGTTACCTGCTGGCGTTATTGTTTGTCTACAATTTAACTTCATATCTGTCAGCAAGTTTTTTTATTCCGTCAATGTAGTATTGGTTAATATGCGAAGTCACTTTTTCTTTTCTTGTTCCATCAGGCAAAACAATTGTATCTGTAACTGTCTGTGGTTTTAAGGCATTTTGATAATGTTCAAGTATTGTTTTTCGCCCTTTTTCTTTCTGGTCAGTTAACATATAAAATGCGATTAAGTAATATGGCGAAAGTGTTGGACTAATATACTTTTCGTCTTTATCTATAAACTGTTTTAGCTTATCAAGTGAAGTGTAATTTTCAAAAATTGGTTTTAAATAAGTTTCAAGGTCAGTCTTTATTTGTTCGGCAGTTTTAGATGGGTCAATATTTCTTGCAATTGTATACCAATGGTCTCGTTTGTGAGAAAATGTACCAAGTCGGTTTTGAATAAAACAGTCGTATGTCTTTGGAAATTCGTTTTGAACTTCTTTGTCTGTAATAATTGAAGTAATGTCCGAATTGTAGAAGCCAAAGTTGAATGTAAAAGTTACACTATCGTTGTATGAATTCCATTGACTTTTTTGAACATTAAAACATTGAGTAATATCATTAGTTTGTCGAGCAAAATGAAGTGTTTTTTTCTTAAAACCGTTTTCTTTGAAGAAAGGAATGATTGTTCCTTTACAAATTTGGTCAAAATGATTTTTCAAGTCCACAGTTTCCATAGATGATTTGTCAGTCGAAAATTTATCTTCAATTTCTGTCTTTTGAGCTGGTTTAATGCCAAATAATTTTGAAAATAATCCCATTTTTTACTTTATAATATTAAGTTGTCAATTTATTTCTATCATTCTGTGTCGTTCGCTACGCTTGCAGGTAACTTTTTTATATCACCAAATATAAGGTACTTTCTGTAAATACAACAATTTTTCATGAAACTTGCATAAGCAGTGCTGCACACAAAAAAAGATGAACCGAACCTCTTTGCGTTTTAAACACAAATACCTTTGAACCGAGTTTACGAGCTCGGCGAAGCCAAAGTAGCAAACATGAAGTTCCATCCGACCTATTAAAAACAAGTTATTTACGGATGAAAAAATAATCAAAAAAACACCCAATGCAGCTGCCAGCCATACAGTGTGTTGTATTCCAGGGCAGGGGCCGGGAATTTGATGAAGTTGAGGGTATGCAGCAGCCCTCTGAGCATGGGTGATTGGGAGGGAATACGCGCGAAGTCTATATCGGGTGCCAGATAAAGGCTTCTGGAGCGGGCCATTGCCGGGAGGGGGATGCCCTGATGATGGGTAGGGTTGGTAAGGCTGCCCAGCATGCCGTGGGCGCCATGGCCGATGGCCAGGTTGAGCCAGCCGGGAAAGGGTGTATCGATGGTAAGCAGAGCTTTCAGGTTCAGCGAAAGCCAGTAGGTTTGTCCGTTGTAGTCTTTGATGAGGTTTTCCCCCAGGTTGCTTCCCAGCAAATCGGGGCGGTACTGCTCCAGTCCACTGGGCCGGAAGGAATACTTCCAGAGGATCCTTTGCTCCTGCCAGCAGCGTTGCTGGAGATAAAAGGACAAAGACCCCAGTGTATTGGCTGCCAGGTCTGACCAGGAGGCACCCCATTGCTGCGAAAAGCCATCGAGGATCTCTATGGTGGTGAGGAACAGGCTGCCCGAGATGCTGCCCCACAGGGCACCAGAGTGGTTGGATAGTCCTGCCGCCCTGAAGCTGTAGTAGCTAAACCGGCTAAAATGATAGGCCGTTGTGGTGTGGCCCAGTTTATCCATCTGCATCCAGTGGCGGCTGTCGTCATGAAAATGAAAGGAAGAGCGTGGGTGCTCGCGGTACCACATCTGGTCAAGCAAAAGCATGGTGCCGGTATATGCCACGGCATGCGCTCCTGCTACCCAGGGCAGCAAACGCGTATTCGTGCTCTCATGCTCTGCTGTATTGTCCTGCACAGGTGGGGCCCCAAAAGATATTGCTGCCCCCAAAATCAGGAGAGCCAAAAACAAGGGGGTACGGCATACCCGGGTGCCCAACTGCGGCTTTCGGATACCATACCCCCTGGGGGTTTTCTTTTGTACGCCAGGCGTGGGGATCATCATTGGGCCATGATAGTATCGTAGCCGTGCTGCAGAATGTCAAAGGCTTTTTCCTGGGTAGATGACTCAGCGTAGGTGCGCAGTACGGGTTCGGTACCCGAAGGGCGGATCATAAGCCACTCGTGGTCATTGAAATAGTACTTGAATCCATCCAGGGTTTCAACACGCTCCACCTTGTAAGGACCAAAAGCTGTGTAGGCATTCTCCTGGCAGTTCTTTACAATGCGCTCCTTGTCCTGCTGTGTAAGCTTCAGGTCTTTACGTTCGAAGGCAAAGCCCCCGGTGAGTTTGTAGATCTCCTCAATAAGCTGTCGGAGCGATTTGCCGGTTTTTACCATTGCCTCCCAGATGATCAGTCCGTTGTAGATGCCATCCCGTTCAGGGATATGTCCGGTTACGGCAATTCCGCCCGATTCTTCGCCCCCCATAAGGATGTCTTCCTGTAGCATAAGCCCGCAGATGTGCTTAAAGCCAATCTGCACGATCTCCAGAGGCAGTTGGTAGATCTGGCAGAGCTTTTCGATCTTTACGGTGGAGGAGAACCCTGTGGCGACCTTCCCTCTGAGGTTTTTGTATTTGTAGAGATAATGAATAAGCAGCAGCATGGTATGGTGCGAATCGACGTAATTGCCCTGATGGTCGTACAAGGCAATCCGGTCGGCATCGCCATCCACGGCCAATCCGCAGTCGATATCCTCTGCCAGTTTGATCATTTCGGAAAACTCAAGCAAATTGCGGTGCAGGGGCTCTGGGGCTATGCCATCGAACAGGGGCTGACGCTGGCAATGCAACAAGGTGATATCGGGGAAAAGCCTTCGCATAACATTCTGGCCGGAGCCGTACATGGCGTCAAAGGCAAACTCAAGGTGGGAGTTGCGGATGGCATCCAGGTCGAATTTCTCTTCCAGGTAGTTGCAATAGAAGGTCTCCAGATCAACCCATTCTACCAGGCCTTGCTCAATGAATTCCTGCAAGGAAACTTTGTCCAAATCATGTACATTGGTTTCGGGAATAAGGTCCTCCACCTCATGGATCTGTGCTTCCAGCAAGGGGCCACCATAGGATCCTTTGAGCTTGTAACCATTGTACTCGGGAGGATTGTGGCTGGCAGTGATCACTACCCCCAGGTTGCTTTTGTAGTGCAGTGTTCCCAGCGATATCATAGGCGTGGAAACAAACGTATCGGCCAGAAATACTTTTATCTTGTTGGCTGCAAGTACTTTTGCAGTTGTTTCGGCAAACAGTTCGCCGGCAAAGCGGCAGTCGTGGCCAACCACCACCGAGGGGTTGGGAGAGTTTTGTTTCAACAGCCAGTTGGCGGTTCCCTGGGCTACACGGGCCACATTTTCTACGGTAAAATCTTTTGCGATGATAGCTCTCCAGCCGTCAGTTCCAAATTTGATCTTCATGTCAATAGCTTGATATAGAACGTTACTATGTAAAGGGATAAACTGTATTTAAGGCAAAAGTAACAACTTTCGCTTATGTGTTTCCAAACAGAGATGGATTTCCATCGTCAGCGCATGATTCTGCGCTGGTTCAGAGCATTCTGGTATCGTTGGGCATTGGCTCTGTGCTGGCTGTAGGTGCGGGCAAAGGCATGGTAGCCCGAGAAATCCTCGCGTGCACAGAAGAACAGGTACTCGTGGGTTTCGAAATTGAGCACGCCATCAATCACCCTGGGATCGGGCAGGGCAATGGGTCCGGGAGGAAGCCCTGCATATTTGTAGGTGTTGTAGGGTGAGTCGGTTTCCAGATGGCGGTTGAGGACCCGTCGTATACCGAAATCGCCCACCGCAAATATCACTGTGGGGTCTGCCTGTAAAGGCATGTTGCGATTGAGCCGGTTGATGTACACCCCTGCCACACGGGCATATTCATCTCTTTTGGAGGTTTCCTGCTGTACAATGGAGGCCAGGGTGCCCACCTGGGCCGGTGTAAGGTTTATGCTACGGGCTTTCTGCAGGCGGGTATCGTTCCAGAACGCATTGTACTCCCGTGCCATACGCTCCAGCAACTGCTCTGCAGAGGTGTTCCAGAACACTTCGTATGTGTTGGGGATAAAAAGCAATTTGGAGGTTTCGGGGGTGAGATCGAACCTTTTGAGGTACTCGGCATCATTGAGCAGACGCAGAATGGAAAGGCTGTCGGCCTCAATCTGCCGGGCCACCACTCCGGCCAGTTGCTCTTTCAAACGAATATTGTTGAAGGTAAGTCGCACCGGATCCTGGTTGCCCGAGCGCAACAGGTTGATAAGTTCATTGTTGCCCATGTCTTTTCGGATCAGGTACCGGCCCGGGCGCACATTGTTCTTGTAGTTTTTCTTTTCTGCCAGCCACTCGAAGGTATTGGTGTTGATGATCATCCCATTTTCGTACAACAGGCCTTTCACATCGCGGAAAGTGCTTCCTGTGGGGATGTAGATATGCTGTGTTTTGCGTTCCCCGAGAAATACATTGGGCTGATAGATAGCATGGTACAGCCGGTAGGCAGCAACACCTCCGGAAATGATCAGGATAACGGCAATGGAAACAATTACTTTGAGCCAGAAGGGGATCCGGCTTTTGCGGGTTTTTCTTTTTGAGGTCATAGGTATTCTTATAATCGGAAACTTACACTTGAAAGACAAGCTGATACATCAGCTCATCGGTGAAATGGTTTTGCTGCAACAGCCATTGTTTTTTATGTCCGCATTTTTCAAAACCTTTCTGGGTAAACAGTCTTATGCTTACTTTGTTGTTTGCCGCAATGTTGCAAAACAACTGGTGGAGGTTCAGCACCTGGTGTGCATAATGTATTACTATATCCAATGCTTCGGAGGCATAGCCCATTCGGCGAAACTCCCTGGCAATGAGTATGCCAACTCCGGCTCTGCGGTTTCGGGCATCAAACTCAAACAGATCGGCACACCCTACTGTGGTGCCTTGGGGGTCAGTAATCATCAGCCGGAGTTGTTTGTCGGTAAAAATATCGCCTTGCGAATTCAGGATAAACTGCTCCAGGTGAAAGCGGGAAAAAGGGGTATAGGTATTGCTGTAGATCCATGTTTCAGGATCATTCTCCCATTGGTAAATCAGGTCCAGGTCGGCGGGCTCCATGGCCCTCATTTTCAGTTTCTCTCCCCTTAGGATCAGCATGGCAATCAGATTTGGATTATATGGCAATTTCGCCTTTAAACACCTGCACGGCAGGGCCCTGCAGGATTACTTTTTGGTAGATGCCCCCTTCCAACTTAAAACTTACCTGCAGGTCACCTCCCCTGGCCTTTACGGCAAAAGAGGGAAGCAAAGGCAGAAGGCCTGCGTGGTGGGCTGCAATGGCCGCAGCAGTTATGCCGGTTCCGCAAGCCAGGGTTTCATTCTCCACTCCGCGCTCGTAAGTACGGATCAGGAGTTGCTGGCCTGCAATCTGAACAAAATTTACATTGGTGCCTTCGGGCATAAAGGGTTCGGAGTGTCGAAAGCGGCGACCTTCGGTAATTACATCCAGCGTTTCGAGCTGATCTGTAAAGCAGATCAGGTGGGGCGAGCCGGTATCAAGGAACCAATGTTCGCCCACCTGCCGGATTTCATGTATATCTTTCATCCCCAATGCCACCACCATTTCATGGTGCTGCCTGCCAATAATACTTGCATCGTGCACGCCATCAGAGGCCATGAATCGGGTTTGCTGATCTATCATGCCCAGGTGCCTGGCAAAAGCCACCAGGCACCTTCCCCCGTTGCCGCACATGGTTCCTTCGTAGCCATCGCTGTTGAAATAGAGCATCCTGAAATCGTGCAGCGGGTCGCGCTCCAGAATCATCAGCCCATCGGCACCAATGCCGGTATGCCTGTGGCACAGTCCTTCGATGGTGGCATGCAGTTGGGGTATCAGTTGCTGGTAATCGCGAAACCGGCCATCGAGAATGATGAAGTCGTTGCCGGCACCATGGTATTTGAAAAATGGTAAAATCATAACGGGTTGAAACGGTCTATATATCCTGGATATCTTCGGGTAAAACCGGGCTGCTGATAGGTATTAACGGTTTGAAATGGGTGGTATATTCCAGGGGGTAATGATGATTGAGATAACGAAGATAGAATTTTCCCTGATGGTGGTAGATTGCTGCCATATCGAACAGGCGTATGCCATAGAAAACAATTTTGTTTTTACCCATGCGGTATACCAATGAGTTGAGGGGCGATTCCCAGAACTCAATGAAGAAAATCTGTTCGTTGCGCTGGGGTTGGGTGTTGTCAACCAGGGAGTCTAATCTCTTCTGTGCATCGGTAAGGCGTGCCGCGGGTAAAGTAACGCTTACGGTTTTGGTGTGCAGCAGCCTGTCGTTGGCCATGGTGTATGGGGTTGGGAAAGAAGTCTGATTTTCAGCTTGCTGTATGCCTTGTGCAGGTTGCTCTGGTTCTTCTGTGGTTACAGGATCAAGGGCAGGTTCAACCTCCATGCTGACTTCCTCACTATTATCTTCCAAAGCAATGCTTTCCGTTGTATGAGGCGTAGTACCGGGAGCAGAACCTGCTGGCCGGCGGGAAATTCTGCGTGCAGGTGATTCTGAGGGATCAGGGGCAGGGGTGGGGGTTTCAGAAAACAGGGCCACTACCTTATCAAGGGTTTCGCTGAAGAGTTTGTTGGTTTGTCGCGATGAATGCCAATACACTACACTGCCACCCAAAAAGAAACCCAGCAGCAATCCCAGGAATACATGAAGGGCATTGAATTCGTTCTGATTTCTTCTACGTGTTCGCATCCTTGGTTAAGTGGTTGTGACTAGTGCAAATAACTGGCCTACAAAATTAACAAAAAGGGGCAAGTGTAATTCTTAAATTATGCTGAATAAAAAGCCTGAAATTTTGTCAGTTTTTAGGGGGATAATAAATATTGTTAACGGTTAACTATTTTTAACAACGGCGCTGAACTCTTGGGCAATACAGCGCGTTATTTTTGGCAAAAAGGATTAATTACACTCCGGTTTGAACAATTGCCATTATTGCAGGTATATTCTTTGAGCAGTTCACGGATGGATATTTTCCTGGTTTTTTTCGAATTTTCTAGTAGCAACCTTTAATAAACTGACTGTGTTATGAAAAAGTTTCTTTCGCTTTTGATGGTAGCCATGTTGGGCGGAGTAGGAGCCCTTTTGATGGAGCGTTATGTTTTTCCCGACAAATCCTCGCAAACCCATATCAGAACCTTTGAAGAGGGCGGTTTTTCAATCCCCTCTGCTTTTACACATTATCTTTCCAATGTGCCCACCACCTTGCCCGACTTTACCCTGGTAGCCGAAATGTCGGTAAATACAGTGGTGCATATACGTGCTGAGTTCGAGCGGCCCAGCACCATATACGAAGAGTTTTTCGGACCCGATATCTTCCGCGATTTCTTTGGGCCCCGCCAGCGTCGTTCGCCCGACAGAAGGATACAAGGCTCAGGTAGCGGGGTGATCATCAGCCACGATGGATATATCATTACCAACAACCATGTGGTGCAGGATGCGGTAAAGATTGAAGTGACCCTAAATGACAACACTACCCATGACGCAACGGTTATTGGCCTTGACCCCACTACCGACCTGGCAGTGTTGAGAATTGAAGGAACCAATTTCCCTTATGCCGTATTTGGCGACTCCGACAAGGTAAAAGTGGGAGAGTGGGTGCTGGCCGTGGGCAACCCCTTTAACCTTACCTCAACAGTAACTGCAGGTATTGTAAGTGCCAAAGGGCGCCAGATAAACATCCTCGGGGGCAATACCGCCATCGAATCGTTTATTCAAACCGATGCTGCAGTAAACAGGGGTAACTCGGGTGGTGCACTGGTGAATACAGCGGGCGAACTGATCGGGATCAATGCAGCCATTGCCTCTACCACCGGTACCTTTGCAGGCTATTCTTTTGCCATTCCTTCCAATATTGCCAAGAAGGTTGCCATGGACCTCATCCAGCATGGCGAAGTACAGCGCGGTTTCCTGGGTATAGAGATCCGTGAAGTAAACTCACAGCTGGTAAGGGAGCACAACCTTAGCGTTAACCGTGGAGTTTGGGTAGCCTCTGTAAGCGAAGATGGTGCCGGCAAAGAGGCTGGCCTGCGCGAAGGCGATGTTATTACCGCAATAAATGGTCGTGCCACCCCCACAACCGCTGCACTGCTCGAAACAGTTGGACGGCAGCGACCCGGCGACGAAATTGCTATAACCTTTAACCGCAATGGCCGTACAATGGAAGGTAAAGCCGTTCTTAGAAATATTCACGGAGATACCTCCATAGTGCAACGCGGAGAGCGCGATGTGGTGGAATTGCTGGGGGCAACCCTCGAAAATCCCAGCACCCGCGAGCTTAATCGCCTGGGGTTAAGGAGTGGCGTAAGGGTTGCTTCGCTGCAGCAAGGCAGACTGGCCAATGCCGGCATACGAGAAGGGTTTATTATTACCCACGTTGACCGTCAGCCCGTTACCAATGCCCGCGAGTTGGTGGCTACCCTTAGCGGAAAGTCTGGCGGGGTGCTCATCGAAGGAGTATATCCCAATGGTACCCGCGCATTCTATGGTGTAGGAATGTAACAAAAACAGAATATCCCCTACCTAAGCCCCGGGGTGCAAGCTATGCCTCCGGGGCATATTTTAATAGTTCGATTTATTATTGCTAATTACGAAATTTTTTGTACCTTTGAAAGTTTTTTCGCCTAGAAAAATACAATCTCCTTTCCACTACCCCTTTTAAAAACTTTAATTCACATTATGAGACAATTAAAGATTTCAAAATCTATTACCAATCGTGACACGGCTTCGCTGGATAAGTATCTTCAGGAAATCGGCAAAGTTCCATTGATCACTGCCGAAGAAGAAGTACAATTGGCCCAGCGGATCAAGCAAGGCGATCAGGCTGCCCTTGAGAAGCTTACCAAGGCCAACCTTCGTTTCGTGGTATCGGTTGCCAAACAATACCAAAACCAGGGGTTGAGCCTGCCCGACCTGATCAATGAGGGAAACCTCGGTCTGATCAAGGCGGCCAAGCGCTTCGATGAAACCCGTGGTTTTAAATTTATCTCGTACGCGGTGTGGTGGATCCGTCAGTCTATCCTTCAGGCTCTGGCTGAGCAGTCAAGAATTGTCAGGCTTCCGTTGAACCAGGTTGGTTCGCTCAACAAGATCAAAAAAGAAGCTTCGCGCCTTGAACAAAAATTTGAACGCCCGCCTTCCACTGAAGAACTTGCTGAATCTCTGGAAATCAACGAAGAAAAGATCACTGAGTCTTTCCGTATTTCCACCCATCATGTTTCCGTTGATGCTCCTCTTGTACAAGGCGAAGACGCCAGTCTGCTCGATGTGTACGTAAACCAGGACTCTCCCAATGCCGACTCCAGCCTCATCCACGAATCACTCGCCCGCGAGATCCAAAGATCGCTCGCTACCCTTACCGAGAAAGAACGTGATGTGATTAACCTATATTTCGGTATCGGAATGAACCATGGCCTTACGCTCGATGAAATTGGTGCCAAATTCGACCTTACCCGCGAACGTGTACGACAAATCAAGGAAAAAGCTATCCGTCGCCTTAAACACACTTCCAGGAGCAAACTCCTGAAAGCATACCTGGGCCAGTAATTGCCCGCAAAAGGCATAACCGCTTATCTCAGGCCGTCTCAATGAAAATTTTGAGACGGCTTTTTTTATCGCTTCCCCTCTGGTGAGCTTTCAAGGATATTTCAATGCGAATAACTGTCTATCTGCACCGCATTGTCTGATATGCCACAATCAGAAAAATAGTGTAATTTTATCAGTGATTTACTCCCGTCAGTCTTGTTTTTCGGGGAAACAGGATCGGAATAATTTTGACACACCCTATTTAATTCATACAGGTAGCCTATGTTGAAGGAAAAAGAGATTGCGCAAATTCCTGTGCTGGAGAGTATGCTGCGCCAGCAGGCCGGAGACCTTTTGGAAACCCTCTGGAACCAGAGTGAATACTGGGGAGAGAGCTGGCTGCAGATGTTGTCTGATTTCTTTGGCTCCCTCCGCGAGCCATTGCATGATGCAGACCGGATCCGCCTCCTGGGCGAGCATATTGCTTGCCGGCGCAAGCTAGCCGTGTTTCTCCAGGAAAGAAACCTGGAGTTGCAAAACCAGCGATCCTTTATCTTTCCCGAAAGGCTGGCACACGAAATGGAAGCGATTCTGCAGCAACTGCCCGTATGGGTATGGCAGGAGCAGGCTCCCCAGCGATTTCAAAAACTGCCCCATGACAGGCTGCGCATACGGTTTTTTAAAACCCTCAAAAGGACTGGCTTTGCCTTTACCAGCCTGCCTGTAAAAACTGCAAACGTTTTTCGGAAAATCTTCAGACGGCCTTTAAAAACTCTCGCTCCCTGGAAACAACGCGTACCGGTAAGAAAACTGGTGAGCTGGTACTATCATGTGTTTTTCATGGATCAGTTTGCCCATCTGCTGGAAGAGAATCAGCTGAAGGCAGCACAATTGATACATGAATACTGGATGTGGGACAACCAGGTGTACGAGCATATCAGGCAATGCCTGGTGGAAGGAAAAGATTGTGCCGGGCTTATTCAAGCCTGGCAACAGGAATATGCTCCGGCAATGAGGAGTATGACCACTAAAGCAAAACAGTATAGAAAGCAGGCATTGACATCATTGGATGAGCTGCTCCAACAGTCTTTTCAGGCTTTTGAAGTACAGTTTGCCCTGGGAGGAACCCTGGAGTTTGCCCGTTTGGGTCATCGGGAAAAGAAAAGGAAAAGACAATTGCGCCGCAACACCAGGAAATTAACCGGGCGGTTTCTTCGCAGGATCAACACCTTGCTTGCCCTTACCGACGACTGGGCTTTCAATCAGGAAATATACATTCTTGCACAGCATGTAAAAAAAACAGGCTTAACCTTCCATACCCGTTTGGTGGCCCGTGGCGAAACGGTTGATAAAAAGCTTAATCTAATTGCTCCGGTGCTGGAGCAGATGCGCGATGAAATTGGCTACCCGGGTCAGGATGAAGCCTTCAGGAAGGAGCTGGAGAAGATCAAACAAAAAGCCTCCAGAGAGTTGCAGGCGGGTTTGTTGCCCGAGCTGATCAACGTGCTGATGGAGCAGAATTACCCATTGCTTATTGATGACGCCGAACAGGCCTTTGAGCAGGAACTGGGCAAACTGGCCCACGATCGTATCCTCATTGCCGGCTTCGACCCGTCTAAAGGCTATGCTTCCAAGTCGTTGCAACGTATTTCGCCACGTATGGTAATTGAGTTTGAGATGGCGGTGCGTTTCAAAAAGGCTTTCCTGGAGGCCAAAACCCACAGCATCGATTATCTTGAGCAATACCGCCACGATGTTGAAGACCTGGGGCGTATGGTGGTTTACAACCTCGATTCAGCCATTGCTTTGTGGGATCAGCAAGGCGAAAATGCCCTGGCAGATAGCTTGCTCGATGCCCGCGAGAGCATGCAAAGGGCAGCGGAAAACCTCCATCAATTGCGCGAAAGCCTTACTTCTTTCTCTTCAGATCTCTCAGGGCGGGTTCAGGGGGCTGGAAAAGATTTTACCCTGGAGTTGAAAACGCTTACCGATAACCGCAATGTTGAACAGATCCGTTTCCGGATCGTAAAAGCAAGAGCCATTCGAAAAAGCAGTGATTGGCTGAGGTTGCTTAAGAGTAAGGGTGAGGCTTATTTTCAAAGGGCCATGGCATTGTACCGCCTTTCGGCCAAAGATGTTAAAAGCCGCGTAAGCAAGTTGCGGGGCCGGTTGGGCCTGCAAGGACTTGATACACAAATCACCTCCAGGATCAGTGAGTTCCTGGTTTCTTCCCCCGATAGCCTCCCCTTTGTTTACAGACGCCTGTTTCAGATTGAGCCATTGCGCGAAACCACCTTTTATTTCGAACGGAAGCACGAAAAGATGCTGCTGCAAAAAGCCTGGGAGAAATGGCAAAAAGGAGTTTTTACCCCTGTACTTATTTGTGGAGAGAAGGGGAGTGGTATCAGCACCTTTGTGCATATGTTTGTGAAGGAGTACATACAACGCAGTCCGCATGTTTTCTCTATTACTGCTGCACGGCGCATTACACAGGAGGAAGAGTTGCTGGCTTTGCTTGGAAACTCCCTCAGGGGGCAACCTTTCGAAAAAGCTGCCGATTTTTATGACTATGCAGACAAACAACCCCCTTTTGTGGTTTTCGTTGATAAACTGCATTTATTGTTTTTGAGGCAGCCCGGAGGTTTCAATACGTTAAAAAAATTCTTTGAGCTCATCAGCCAAACCAGCAAAAAAATCTTCTGGATATGCAGTTGTGGCAAGTATGCCTCCTTGTATCTTGATAAAAGTGTTGGGTTGTACAGTTATTTTCCGGCTGTAATTGCCATGCAGAATCTGCGTATGGAAGAGGTGCGCAAGGTAATTATGCTCCGCCATAAAGCCAGTGGATATGCTTTGCAGTGCTTACCCGGAAAAGCTGATCTGTTGGATAAGGCGTATGCACGTAAGAGTGACACGCAACGTCAGGCCTGGCTACTGGACCGGTATTTTGCTTCGCTCAACCGGCTTACCCAGTCCAATATAGCCTTTGCCCTATTGCTGTGGCTGCGCAGTGCCCATAAATCAGAAGGAAATATCATCCTGTTGGATTCATTGGAAGATATTGATTTTGGCTTCATGTATAACCTTCCGGATGAGACTGTTTTTGCATTGCATGCACTGCTTCTGCACGAAAACCTTGATGTGTTTCAGCTTTCGCAGGTGTTGAATACCAGTAAACGACAAGCCTGGCTTATGCTGATGCGATTGGCCGACCGGGGTATGGTAACAGAAGACAGGGGGATTTATACGGTTCATCCATTGCTGTACAGGCAAACCATCTCGTTGTTAAAAGACCGGAATTTAATTTACTAACCCGCTTGTATGATTCCGGCTCAGGGCTTAAGTGAGAAGGTTGCTGCAGCAACAGATAGCAGGATATGAACCTGTACCTGCTGTCAGATCATTATTAATTTTATAAATGTTTGACAATGTATACCCAAAGATCTTATCCTTTTTTCGTGGGCTTTTTCTGCCTTCTGTTTTGTGTGTTCAGTCTTTCTGTGGTTTTGGCAGAGCAAGCCGACACTGCTGCGCTGGTATTGCCCGCTCCTTTGTTGCCAGAAGGCACCGATGGTCTGCCTGAAACACAATCCATAGAGCAGCCCGACACCCTCAGGGCCGCAGCCCCGGCCCCTGTTGCAGAAGCACTGTCGCCCGGGGAGTTGCCTGCAACACAAACCAGGGAAACAACGGGGAGTTTACGTGAAGAGATCCTGCAGGCACCCGATGTAAGGGGGGTAATCTCCTTTGGAAAGATCTTCTGGGCCCTGATCTTTATCCTTACCGGATACCTGGTATTGAAAGGAATTGCAGGACTGCTCAATATGATCTCTGAGCGAAACCCCAAATACAAACAAGGTATCCGCAGGTTTCTCCCGGTAGTGAAAATTGCAGGCTGGTCGTTCATTGTATACGTTATTATTTCAGGTATCATCAATCCTCCCATGGAAACGGTGTTTGCGTTTTTTGCATCGGTGGGGGTTGCTGTAGGTTTTGCCTCGCAGGATCTGCTGAAGAATATTTTTGGCGGCCTTATGATCCTGTTTGATAAGCCCTTTCAGATTGGCGACAAGATAGAATCCGGCAAATATTATGGTGAAGTGCTCGAAGTGGGTTTGCGATCTACCCGGGTAGTTACCCCCGACGATAGCATCGTTACCATCCCCAACTCGGAGATGATGAATCAATCCATCTCCAATGCCAATTCCAGTGAGAACAACTGCCAGGTAGTGGCGGAGTTTTTTCTGCCTGTTGCCATCGACACGCGGAGGGTGAGGCAGATTGCCATTGAAGCAGCGCAGATTTCCAGGTATGTTTACCTCAATAAGCCCATTTTTGTTGAGTACAGCAATGTGCTGGTACCCCGCGGATCTTTCCTTAAGATGCGCCTGAAGGCCTATGTAATGGATGTGCGGTACGAATTTCCGTTTCAGAGCGAAATGACAGAGATCGTTTTACGCGAGCTGCACAAAGAGGGGTTGCTGGAGGGGTTGTAGTTACAGCGGTTTACGAAAAACAAATAGCAATTGCAACCTGAGGCTACAATTGCTATTTGCTTGTGGAGTAAAACTGTCAGGATTTATTGAATGATGATCCTTTTGGTCTGGCTGCCGTGGGCACCTTCGATTTGCACAAAATAAACACCATTGCTTTCCTGGGAAATGTCGATGGCAAACTGCTCATCCCAACGGTGGCTTTCCACTATACTTTGGTGAACCATGCGTCCCAGGGTGTTGAATATCCTGATGGTAACCGGTCCGTTGCTCGGCGACATGGCAATATGGAACTTGCCAGATGCTGGGTTGGGCCACAACTCAAACAGAAATTTTCCTTCCCATGAGGCAATATGTGTATCGATTTGCCTGAACACTGCCACTGCCTGTATATCCTGTGCCATGGTAATTGTAATATTGTCCTGCTCAGGGGTTTCATTGCCAGGGGTGATCAGCCATTTTTCGAATTCCCATCCCTGGGCTGGGGTTGCCGCAAGGGCTACCTCGGTTCCTTCAACATAAACATAACTGCCGGGAGCTGGATTGGTTTGCCCTTGTCCCTGGATCTGGATCTGGAGTGTAAAGGTAGTTTCGGGGGTAATAAGCAGGTAGTTTTCGCGGATAAGGGTTTTGCCGTTTACCTCAAGGCTTACGGTTTTGTGTCCTTCGGTGGTATAGTATACCAGATGGGGTCCCACTCCAGTTGCAGTAGCGGGTACGGCGCCTTCGCCAAAGTTCCAGATGGCTGTAGTGATATCTTCAGCATCCAGGCAGCCGGTATAGCTGAAGGAGATCTCTTCATTTACATCGGCACTGAAAGTGCTGGCCAGAAAATCGGTGGTTTCGCCTGCTGAAACAAAAGACCATGCATTGCCGGGGGTTACCAGGGGTTTGGTTATGGTTTTGTTATTGGCATTGGTAGCGCTGATGTAATAATAAACCGTTGTATTGCAGCCCTGGGCCGGGATAGCAGCAACGTATTTTCCTTCCTGCAACACCATAGGGATCTGGGTGAATGTTGTTTCACCTTCCAGTGCATAAAATACCGATGCAGACGTAATCCCGGCAACATTGCTGATATTGGCTTCAATAAGATAATGCTCTGCATCTACTTCAACCTGGCGGATGGGGGCGTGCGAAATAAAAATGGGATCGGTAGCCATTACCTCCCGGGTGATGCAATGTATTGCCCCGCTGGCAGGGATTACATTTTCCATATTGACACCTACAATGTCGTACCCTGGCATGGCCATTTGGTAAACCGACAATGCCTGGCTATTCAATACAGTACTATGATATTGCGGAACCAATACCAGATCGTTGAGGATGAGGGAGTTGGTGTATGTTCTGTAATGCGAACTGGGAGGAAAATTGCCGGAGGGTGAAGGTACCATGGGTATTCTTACCACCTGGTATTCGCGTCCGTAGCAGGTGGGGTAGTTGTCGAGTACATAGGATAGGTTGGCTTCTATAAAAGGGCCATCAGAAACTCCTTGCGGAAACTCGCCCACAAGCAGGGTTTCTTCATCCAGCAGTTTCATGTGCATATCCAGGTGGCTGATGTTGTCGTAGGGCAACTCATTCATCTTGATATACCGGTTGATTCCCATATAAGCATATTTTATGGCATCGATCTGCGGCTCGGTAAGATTAGAATTTTCAGAGAGGATCAGTTTTGAAGAGAAACCGGTTCCGTGCCCATCTGCCATAAAGTTTCCCCCGGTAGCCACAAGACGGTTGGGGTTTGTGGTCATCTGGAAAACATTAATGCCCAGCTGGTTGGCAAGGTTTACCGGCAAGGCATTGTCGTCAGGCCGCGAAGGGCGGTTGTATACCCAATCGATAAAAGCCAGCTCATCGGTACCTGCCAGGTAAACACTCTGCGGGCCATAGTCGCGCACCCAAACCGAATTGTAGGGCAACTGCATAATGAATACATTATCCATGGTAACTCCGCCCTGGTTGAGATAGTTCTGCACCTGCGAAGCATTACTTGCAATAAGGTAAACAGGTACCCTCAGGCGAGCGTGGCGAACAATCTCCCGTAACTCTGCCGAATAGGATGCCCAGGTAACGATCACTCCGCCAGCTTCTTCAAATTCGGCAGGGGTGCGCGGAGGGCTTGCAGGAGGTTGTATGCCCTTATCTCCGTATTGGAAATTGAGTATGTAGTCGTGGTAGAGCTCTTGTTCTGCTTCGGTGAGTCCTTTGGGAAAAAATTCCTGTGCCTGAACAGAAACCACCAGGAACAGTAAAAACAACAGGGGTAGTAAACGTAATTTCATGAGGTTTAAGCTTATGGGTTGATTAGGGGGGGTAAAGTTTAGAGTTTAAAGTTTAGAGTTTAAAGTTTATTGACTTCAGACTTCGGTCTCCGGTTCACGCATTGCGCGGGATTTCGGGCAGTGCCCTCAACTTTCTTCGGTCTTCTGTCTTCGGTCTCCCGTCTCCCGTCTTCCGTCTCCCGTTCCCGCATTGCGCGGGATTTCGGGCAGTGCCCTCAACTTTCTTCGGTCTTCTGTCTCCCGTCTTCCGTCTCCCGTCTTCCGTCTTCCGTCTTCCGTCTCCAGTCTTCAACTTTCCTGCTTCGCTTCTCGATCTGGAACACACACTGCAAATGTAAAAGGAATTGTTTACTTGAAGAGTAAAATATTGATTTTTTCTCAATAATGGAGTGTTTAAAGGTTGAGATATTCGGTTTTTACTTAGTCACTTGTATGTGGTAATACTGATTTTTCTTTGCGTGTTACTCCTTGTTGTATTATTGGGGAAAGCGGTGTAATTTTCGATTAGCTAACAAAATTCTTAGACGATAACATCGGAAAGGGGCTCGGGAGGATACGTTGTTGGGTTAATGTATTGATTATTATAGTTTTAGGTTTTGTTTCCGAGGTTGTTTCCATAACTGTAAAACACTACTGCATGCGAAAACCATTACTTTTGTGGGTTGTTTTTTTGCTGTTTCTTTCTCCCAGGGTTTTTTCCGGATTTTGGGTGGTGTGCAATATTCCGGGCAGTGATGCCCATTATACCAGCATACAGTCGGCCATTGAGCAAGCCATGCCTCATGATACCATCTATGTAAAAGGTTCGCCACTGAATTATGGCAATGTATTGCTGGAAAAACCCCTTACACTTATTGCAGAAGGATACCTGGAGGGCGATCGCGGCTTGCATACTGCCAAGCTTACGCGTGTTTTGTTTACCTCCAATCCTTACCGACGTACCATTTCTTCAGGTAGCAGTATCAAGGGTTTCGAATTTCCTTTTTTTCCGGGCCAACGCCCCAATATCGTTACTGTGGCCAACAGCCGTGTGAAAATTGAAGATATTACCATAGAGCGCAACTGGATGTGGTTTGTGGAAGTGGTAGGAAGTGCCCATAACTGGGTATTTAAAAACAATATCATTCGTGGCTGGGTCAATGGAGGAGCTTCAGACAGCAGAGCCGGTGCCAGCGATTTCTTTTTTTACAATAACATACTCAATACTCTCAAAGGGTTCGGCAATGGTAGGTTGCATGTGGAGAACAATGTGATCATGGGCAGGATCAGAGATGTATCCAATGCCTGGGTGGGATCCAATATTTTTACACGAAATGATTATATCATCGACAACGTATCCGGCAGCCAGTTTTTTTATAATGTTGTGATGGGTAATATGGTGGGAGCTAAAGAGTGCTACGAGCATTCCGACCGTTTTGAAACGCGCAACCAATGCAGTGGAAAGGCCAATACGGGTTCACAAAACCGGATTGCTGCAGATGCTGGCTTTCGGTACTGGCCTACCAACGACATTATGGGAGGTAGTGTATTTAGGCTTTCTGAAGGATCTGTGGCTCGCAGGGCTGGCCCCAACGGGCAACAGGCCGGTATCTTTGGTGGGCCTTATCCCTTCCCGGAAAGAGCATTCCTGAACCCTGAGATCGATGATCCTTTCCCGGCTTTTGTTACCAGTATTTATTAAAGGTGGGTTTAATCGTTGAAGGAGTTATGGGTTGAGATGGCTCGAGGACGGAAGACGGTAGTAAGTTGAGGGCACTGCCCGAAATCCCGCGCAATGCGGGAACGGGAGACCGAAGACGGGAGTAAGTTGAGGGCACTGCCCGAAATCCCGCGCCATGCGGGAACCGAAGTCATAAATCATTAAACTCTAAACTCTAAGCTTTAAACTCTAGCCTCTCACCCCCTTATCACAAATCCAATAAACTCTTTAGGATCCAGGTTTTTGATGATTACTTCCAAAACATTTGCAAGGATGGGCCCCCGGTGGCACCATTTTATAAATTGCTCCAATGTATCTTGGTTACCGCAGGCTTCAATGTATACCGATCCGTCGGGCATGTTGCGCACCCAGCCGCTGATACCCAGCGAATCGGCCTTCTTTTTGGTATGGTGCCGGAAAGCAACACCCTGTACCCGGCCTCTCACCTCAATAGCAACGCATTTGTTCTCCATGATCAGAGGTTTGTTAGTATTGAATTCTTTTTCCGGTTCTTTTGTTGCGCAAAAAACCTGAAATGATCTGTCGCACATCGCGGTTGTCTTCGGCAAGGATAAGATGGTTTCTAAAGTCTTCGTGATGGGCCAGAGTTTCATCTTTTTCCACAAAACCATAGCCCAGGTACCTGCCATTTTCGATCATCACAAAGGATGTTTCCGAAGGGGAACGACCTTTGTCGAGAACAATCAGGTTGTCCTTTACAAAGCCTGCAAACTCTATTGCTTCCTGGGCTCTGAGATTGTAATCATCTGGCAGCTCCTTGCCCACACATGCTCCGCGGCATTGTTTTACAGCGTACTGAAAGCATGCGCCATTGGTGCCATAAAGACCGGTAAGGTTCTGGCAAAGGTTGAATTTGTCGGTGAGGCTGAACAGGAAGTTTTTCCCTTTTTCCAGATTGGCGAAAGTAGTATGAGGGCTTGAACCATTGGTAGTTTTGTCGAGCTTCAGGCAGAGATAACCTTTTTCGTCGGTATAGCTGTAGAGGCCGTAATTGTAGAGGCATCTGCGCTGAGCCCTGTTAAACAATGGCCTGAACTTTTTTATTTCCTCCGATTCCTTGAGCAAAGCCAGCAATTCACTCCCGGTGATCTCAAAAGAAATATCCGCGATCATTCCGGCCATCTCCAGCGCTTTTTTACTGGTAATCCTGCTCAGATGCGTTATAACCCTTTGCCTGACATCCTTGCTTTTGCCAATGTAGATGATGTTGGACTTCTCGTCATGAAAATAGTATACCCCGGTTTTGCGGGGCAGATTTTCAATCATTTGCTTTGTGATGGCAGGGTTAACGGCATTGTTGCTTATGCCCAGTTCCAGGCTTTCCATGAACATGCCGTTGGTTCGCTTTTGCAGCAGTAATTCGAAAAGCTTTACGGTTGCCAGGGCATCGCCTGCGGCCCGGTGCCTGGCTTCATTACCAATACCCAGCTCACGGCACAACTTGCCCAGGCTGTAGGAGGATTTTCCGGGCAATAGTTTTCTGCTGAGTTTTACTGTGCACAAACTTTCGCGCTGGTAGTAGTAACCCAGGCTTTTGAATTCTGCCTTCACGAAGTTGTAATCGAAGCTGGCGTTGTGTGCCACAAAAATAGTGTTCTCTGTGATTTCAACGATTTCTTTAGCCACTTCAAAAAAACGGGGAGCATGGGCCACCATTTCATCGGTAATGCCAGTCATTCTTGATATAAAAGGAGGTATACGCCTTTCCGGATTGACCAGAGTGGTGTACTCCTTCACCACCTTCTCTCCATCGTGCACAAAAATGGCAATCTCAGTAATCTTGTCGCGATAGGGATTGCCGCCGGTGGTTTCTATGTCGATGATAGAATACATCGCTATGATTAAACGGGTTATATGGTTGTTTTTTAATCGAAGAATTAAGATGCAAAGTTAGTTTTTTTGGGTAATGGGCAGTGTAATTACAGATTTGGAAGAGATGTAGCTGTTGTCGGTCGGGTTGTCGATAGCGTTTTGTATGATCTGCCTGGCTTCCTTGTAATTGCGTGTTTCCATCATAAGAGCTCTGAGGTGGGCCGCTCCAGCAAACCCTGTGAGGTAGATCTTGAAAAACCTGCGCAGCAGCAAAAAAGGCTTTCCCTCACCCCAGTTCTTTTCGAACAAATCCAGGTGCAGCAGAAGCGTTTGCAATCTCTCCTGCAGCGAAACTTCTTCTTTTTTCGGATCGAAAAGCCATGGGTTTTTGAATATCCCCCTGCCAATCATAACCCCCTGCGTGCCAAAGCTTTCACATCGCTCATGTGCCTCTGCAATAGTTTCCACATCGCCATTGCCAATGATGGTGATATGAGGAGCCATTTGATTGCGCATGTGCACCGCTCTGGCAATTTCCTCCCAGTTGGCTTCACCCTCCGACATTTGTTTCTGTATCCGGCCATGCAGGATGATGGCATCCAGGGGTTGCTGCAATAAAAAGTGCATCCACCGCTGGGTGTCAATCTTTTTCACTCCCAGCCTGGTTTTTACACTCACAGGCAAATGAGTAGCTGCACGTGTAGCTGCAATGATCTCCGCTGCAAGGGTTTCATTGTCGATCAATGCGGAGCAGCTGCCCTGGGCAACCACATTGCGTACCGGGCATCCCATGTTGATGTCTATGGCATCGAAGCTGTATCTTTCTGTGATATAGCGTACGGCCTGGGCGTATTTCTCCGGGTTGTTGCCCCAGATCTGTGCCACAATCTTTACCCCTTTTTGTTGCAACCATAGCTGCTCAGAATGAGACACCCTGAGCCGGTGTTCAACCCGCTCTCGCCCTACCGGATGGCATAGCCCATCGGTAGAAGTGAATTCGGTATATACTACATGGAGGTGGCCTGGATGCGCCAGGCGAAGAACCAGCTCCCGGAAGGCTGTGTCGGTTACATCCTCCATGGGAGCCAGAATCATGAGGGGATCCTGAGTTGTGTTCCAGAAGTTTTGTGCAGAAGTACTAGGCATGGACCGCAAGATGGGTAAGGTGTGAAACAGATGCATGCCGTATCAGGTTCTCACTGCAATGCTCACAGCAGCATCCATGAAATTTGTCACGGCATTTATCGCATTGAATGAAAAGCTTATGGCAGGGGTTCCAGTTGCAGTTGTAGTGATTGTCGCATGAGGCTCCACAGGTGTGGCATTGCGCAATGATATCCTCTGTAACACGTTCGCCCAGTCGTTCATCAAAAACAAAGTTTTTTCCAATAAATCGTGAGGGGAGCCCCATTTTCTTGATTTCAGCCACATAGGCAATGATGCCGCCATGCAATTGATTTACATCGGTAAAGCCATGGTGGCGCATCCATGCGCTGGCTTTTTCGCAGCGTACACCCCCGGTGCAATAGAGCAGGATTTTCTGATCTTTTGCATGGGCCAGTTGCTCTACCACCATCGATACCTCCTCCCTGAAGGTATCTGCATCTGGGCAAATGGCATTGGTGAAACGGCCCACCTCACTTTCGTAGTTGTTGCGCATGTCTACCACTATTACATCTTCGCGGGCCGACAGTTCATGAAACTCCAGGGGCGAAAGGTGGTGGCCCACATCAGAGGTGTCAAATACCTTTTCATCCAACCCATCAGCAACAATTTTGGGGCGCACCTTGATCTTGAGTTTTAAAAATGATACCTGATGCTCTTCCAGTGCCCACTTCAGGGGCATGTTGCGCAGCTCAGGGATAGATTCCAAAACAGAAAGGAGTTCATCTATGCGATGCTGCGGCACATTCATCTGGGCATTGATCCCTTCATTGGCAATATAAATGCGACCCAGGCAGTTGATGTTGTCAAGAGCAAAATACAAATCATCGCGAAAGCTCTGAGGATCTTCAATGGTAACGTAACGGTAAAAGGAAAGGGTTTTTCTGGGGAAATTTTCTGCATTCAGCCGGGCAATCAGTTGTTCCTTTCCAAGTCGGTTGTATAAAAACATAGTTGAATTCGTGTAGCGTTGTTTATTATAAAGTTACAAAAAAGGGTTGAGATTTTCCTGGTATTTTGCAAGGCGATTGCTTTGATTATTAGCCGGAAACGTTAACTTTGCAAGGCGACACACAAGACTAATCTGCCACAAAACCAGTTCTTTTCTCATGTTTAATCCCCAATTCCGATACAATTGCCAGGATGTGAAACATCAGGCAAAGCTGTTGCTTTCCAGCGAATATTTCTCCGTATTACTGGAAGAGATTCCCAATGTGATTATGGTAGTAAATACAGCCCGGCAGGTTATTTATGCCAACCGTGCTTTTGTAGATCATTTGCAGATTGGCGATGGAGAGGATATCTGGGGCAAGCGACCCGGTGAGTGTCTGGATTGTGTTAGGGCAATGCAGGGCGAATTTGGATGCGGAAGCACTGAGCATTGCAGTGTATGTGGTTTTGCCAACATGCTTAGCATCAGCGAGAAAGGTCGGAATGGCCAGGGAGAGTGCAATATTCTTGACCAGAGCGGACAAACCCTTTCCTACAGCGTATTTACCAAACCTTTCGATTTTATGGGTAAACCTCACATTTTCTGTTATTTGCAGGATGTGAGCGATAAGAGGGCACAGCAATTCCTGGAAAGGGCTTTTCTGCACGACATTCAAAACTCTGTAAGTGTGTTGTATGCCATGAATGATATTCTGGAAGATCTGGAACCCGATGAGATCAAAAATGCCATGAGGGATCTGAGCCGCAAAATCGGGGAAGAGGTCAACTCCTACCGCATTATCACCCAGGCTGAGAGCAACGCATTGTATCTGCGCAAAGAACTGCTCGATGCCGATGCACTCATAGAAGGGGCTGTTACCGACCTTAAAACCCTTAAAATATTTCGGGGGCGACAAACCAGGGTTACTCCCGGTGAGTTTCGCTTTCGGACCGATAAAGCTCTGCTGAGGCGGATTGTGCTGAACCTGTTGAAAAACGCCATGGAAGCCAGCCAGGATGATCAGCCCATAGAGGTATGGAGTGAGCACGACGAGACAACCTGGAAGCTCCATGTTAAGAGCCAGCCTGTAATGCCCCGTGAGGTGCAGTTGCAGTTGTTTCAGAAATCTTTTTCCACCAAGGGAAGGGGACGGGGTTGGGGTACCTACAGCATAAGGCTCCTCACAGAGAAATACCTTAAAGGCAAAGTGAGCTTTACCTCTATGGCCGGATTGGGCACAATATTTACCATCAAACTACCCCTCGACCCCCATGATGTAATGTAACCGAAATCTTCCCTCAGGCTGTATACAGATACCTTTTGATACTTTTCTTGGGTGTTTTTTCGAACTCCTCTCCAAATACCTGGATTTGTGCCACATTCATAAAGCCCGGCATGATCTGATTGAGCGTTTTGCGATGGGCGTCGAAAAGCTCTGCCAGCTGATGATCGTTCAGTCCTTTCTTATCAGCCGCCTCATAATCAGGATAGATCAATGCCACCAGTCGCCCGTTTTTTTCAATCACGAGCGATTCCTGCACACACTCCATGTTGTTGAAGCGGGCTTCGATCTCCTCGGGGTAAATGTTCTGTCCGGAGGGCCCCAGGATCATGCTTTTACTGCGGCCTTTGATGAAAATAAATCCATCGGCATCGAGCAATCCCAGATCACCCGTATGCATCCAGCCATCCTTTCGGAGGGTTGCCTGGGTGGCCTCGGGGTTTTTGTAGTATCCCTGCATTACGTTTTCTCCTCTTACCAGTATTTCTCCCTCCACATTTACAGGATCTTCCGAATCGATTTTTATTTCCATTGTATCCACAATTTTTCCGGCAGAGCCCAGGCGGGTCTTATCCCAGTTGGCATAGCTGATCAATGGGGCACATTCGGTCATACCATAGCCAATGGAGAACGGGAAACGGATCTTTTTCAGGAACTGCTCCACTTCCTGGCTCAGGGGTGCTCCTCCAATCACCACTTCATGGAAGTTACCTCCGAACGCATTCATAAGGGTTTTGCGGATTTTGCTCTCCAGCACCTTGTCCAATACGGGCATTTTCATGAGTAGTTTTACGCTCGATTTGTTGAGGGCGGGCATGATCTGTTTTTTGTAGATCTTTTCCATGATCAGCGGAACAGCCAGCACCAGCCTGGGGCGCACCTCCTTGAAGGCCTGAAGGATAATCTGGGGAGATGGTGTTTTGGTAAGAAACGTGATATGACACCCCAGGGTAAAAGGCCACAAAAACTCAAAAGCGCATCCGTAGGCATGTGCCAGAGGAAGGAAGGAAACGATATTGTCGCCCGGTTGAAGAGGCATGTTGTTATTAGCGTAAATTACATTGGCTACCAGGTTGTTGTGTGTAATCATAACCCCTTTGGTAAAGCCGGTTGTTCCGGAGGTATAGCTCAAAACGGCAAGATTATCATTGGATACAGCCTTCAGTGAAAAGGTGGCAGAGGTTAGCCCTTTGGGGTACTTTTTCTTTAAAAGAGCATGCAAATTGGCGCAAACATCAGCAATTTTCTTGCTTTTGCTGTGGCTGAGCAGAGAGAAGTCGGAAAGAGAGAAGCTGTGCTTGATTTCACTGATCTGGTCTGCTTCCAGGCTGTCATAAATATTATCAGCAGCGAAAAGTATTTCTGCATCCGAATGGTTGATAATATGCTGGATGTCGTTGGGTTTGAAGTCGGGTAGAATAGGCACAATCACAGCACCATAGCTTACGGTGGCCAGGTAGGTTATGGCCCAGTTTACCGAGTTTTTGCCCACAAGGGCTACCTTGTCGCCAGGTTTAAGCTTACAGGCATCGAATACAAGGTGCAAGGCAGCAATCTTTTTTCCGATCTGCCCAAAGGTCATACTCTCGCCATGATAGTTGCTCATGGCTTTTATAGACCAGTTTTTCCGGATACTATCCTGGATCAGGTCCGTAAGTTTTTCCTGCATCATAACTTGTGTATTTGGTTTTTACTCCCTTAAACAAGCCGAAGTTACAGAAAAAACAACACTCAATCGAAGTATGAATAATATTTTAACAAAACAGATGTTTAAAAGAAGAGTTTAAAAAAGGTGTTGAAATACAGGTGGTTAATGCAGATAGCTGCCCCGGAAAAATTATGAGGACGGAGAGTTTGCTTTCTTATTCCCATCTCCTGCTAAAGCCTGCTTCTGGATAGTTTGTAAGCCACCACGTATTCGCCCAGATCATCGGGTATTGCCTGGGTGGTTTGGGTTGAAATGTTTATTTGCATTTCGTCGATTCCATACTCAATCAAAAACGCTTTAACATCGTAAAGTATTTTATTGTCGTCTCTGGCATACAAGTCTGTTATGCTCAAATCAATGCATACTGCGGATGGGTAAAGAGAAATCTGCCCATCGAATTCAGCAAGAAGAAAGACCTCTTGTATTCCAGCTCACCTTTAGATATCTGTAGGTATGAGCCATATAGAAGTGCTTTGAGATGGCATATTCTATAAGGGTAAGCTCATCCATCTTTTGTATATACTCCTGCAGCTCATCCTGGCTGAGCTCCTGAAGATTTAAAGAACGCAATTCTGCAAAATCTGCTCTCTCTCTCCATGGAAAAAGTGGTAATATGCCAGGAGGGGATCCTGGGGAGATGATGCCCATGATCCGTTCTGGGCCAGAAGCCAGAACGGAAACATTATAACAAATGCCGCCTTATAAAGGATTCTTTTCATGTGGGTTTCAATTAGGGTCTGAGTAGAGAATTGCAGAGGCGAGCTGTCATTCAGTTTTTTTTCTTACTGGCCCATAATGATAGGCTCTTCAGCATCAAGGTTGAATGCCAGCTCTTCGATCGTTCCACATCGCATACGCAGCCAGCCGAAGTGTTTTTTTTGATCCATGCGCAGGTAGAAACCCCAGTAATGCTGGATAGTTTGCAAACTATCGAGCCATAGGCGAAAGGTCTCTTCATGGTTGGTGCCTGAAAAAGATGCACCGCTGCTTGCTGAAATCCAGCCTGTTTGTCCTTCTTTCTGTATCACGGTATCGCCTTCAGCCCAGGGCCTGTCGAGGCTGGTGTTAAAATTGCTGTAGCTTCCAAGGTAATTGTAAAAAACATACTTGTGGGTAAGTCTTATTTTATAATCGTACAAAGAAGAATCGATCTCCCATTTCAACGACAACCAAAAGTCATGGTCCCAGTTTCCTGTAAAGTCATAGGCAAGAGAATGGTCTTTCAGGCAGAGGTCATCGATAGCATATTGCATGCGGTAGATGTTAAGGGGTTTTTCCTCCTCAGGCGGAGGAGCTATTTCGTCTTTTTCAGTGCATCCTGTCCATAACAAAAGGACTGATGCTGCTGCAATCATCCAGTGCTTTGACATTTTTTTTGGGTTTAGTTTGGGGTAAATATAGTTGTTTTTTTTATAACAAGATCGTGTTATTTTACTTTATCAATTTGATCCTTAATGCGATGGCTTGAAACAGTATGCCCAATGGGCCTTCCGATCCGGAGGTGTTCTGCAGTTCCTTTGCCTTGCCCGAATGCAACTTTTTCAAAAAAAAACACTCCCTTTGCAGCACATCCCCCAAAATGTGCGTATTGTGTGTATAACCTTAATTTTACAGCCATGCAATTAAGCAAAACTTTACTTTTTCTGATGATCTCTTTGGGGGTGGTGCTTTTTTCCTCCTGCAACAAAGAGGAAGAGTATACCTACGAGGCACTTTCGCCGGTATATATGGATTTTGAGGAATTCCGCCAGGCGCCCAAGGCTAAAGCTCCACGTGCCATCAAGCAGTCGGGCAAAATTTATTTCAAAGACAATTACATCTTCATCAATGAACCCTTCGAAGGCATTCATGTAATCAACAATACATTTCCGGGTTCACCCGAGAAAGTTGCTTTTTACGAGATTCTGGGCAATGTGGATCTGGCCATTCGGGGTAATATCCTTTTTGCCGACAGCTATATAGGTCTTATTGCTCTTGACATCTCCAATTTACTCAATCCGGTGGAGGTAGGCAGGATTGAGAATATCTTTCCTGAGGTGCTCCCTATGGCCGACGAAGATCTGCCCTGGGCCTGGGGCGAAATTGACCGCAGCAAAGGGGTTATTGTGGGGTGGAAGAAAAAGCTTATAACCACAACCTATTCAACGGGTCATTGGCTTTGGGGATGGCGGGGGCACGATGATCTGGCGATGTTTGCAAATTCTGAGTCCGGTGCAGGAGTAGCCGGTTCCATGGCGCGTTTTATGCTCCATCAGCATTACCTGTATTCCATAGCACAACCCTGGGTGCTTAAAACCATAGATGTGTCGCAACCTTCCATGATGGTGCAAACCGACAGCATTCATACCTGGCGCGAGATGGAAACCCTGTTTCGGTATCAGGAGCACCTTTTTGTAGGCACCACCACAGGCATGGTCATCTACAGCCTGGAGGATCCCTCCCAACCGGCTTTTGTAAGCGATCTTAACCACATCAATGCCTGCGACCCGGTAGTAGTGGAAAACAATATTGCCTATGTAACCCTTCGCTCAGGCAATTGGTGCATGAATACCACCAACCAGCTCGATGTGGTTGACATATCAGACATCACCCATCCCGTTTTGCTAAAATCCTATCCCATGTTTAACCCCCACGGATTGGGTATCGACAATAATGTGCTCTTTATCTGCGATGGTGCGGCAGGCCTTAAGGTGTATGATGCCACCAATCCGCTTGCCATACAATCCAATATGATTGCCCACTTTCCCGGCATCGATACCTACGATGTTATTCCGCTGGGCAATGTCCTTCTGCTGATCGGGCAGGATGGCCTGTTTCAATACGATTATTCCGATCCGACCAATATTGTGCTTATCAGCCATATACAGGTCGGACAATAACCACCACTATTACATAACTTTCAAATTTCACAACCATGAAACGATCTACTGTTTTTAGTATTGCTATGATTATGATGGCACTGGGGCAATTTTTGCTTACGGGCTGCCAGAAGAAAGATGTTCCCATGGAAATGATGCCCAAAGACGAGATTGCCAATTGTTTTTCGGCCATTGTTACCGCCATCGAGTTGCCGGAACAGATCCAGGCCGGTCAAGCTTTTGTTGTAAAGGTTGAATATATGAAGCCCACTCCATGCGATAATCTGCAGGGATTTCAGCTTCAGCGCTCGCGCAATGTGCTCAACCTCGATGTTTGTTTGCTGCTTTCGTCCGATCCCTGCATCACGGTTATCGAAATGGCACACGCCCAGTTCTCTCTCACCCTGTATTCGGCCGGAACGTATGTTTTGCGCTTCAAAGGTGCTGGCGGAGATGAGAGCATTTCTTTTGTTGTAAACCCCTGACTCCCCTCTCGCCGGGGGAGCTCAGTTGGCTCCCCCGGCATTTATTTATCGCTGGCTGCACAAATAAAACTTGTAAACTTGTACGATTTTTGATTGTACTTTTAACCACCCGCAGACCAGCAAAACAACCCATCAGCACAAACTCATTCTATCTTGGGGAAGCCAGTATATACAGAACCGGAAATCATTGAAGGATGCTGCCGAAAGAACATCCGTTTTCAGGAGATGCTCTACCGTAAATACTACGGTTTTGGCATGTCGGTTTGTTTGCGTTATCACCCCCGGCGCAACGATGCCGTGGAGTTGCTCAACGACAGTTTTATGAAAGTATTTGAAAATATTGACCGCTTTGATCCAGAGAAACCTTTTCGCAGCTGGTTTCGGCGTATCCTGGTAAATACATGCCTGGACCGGTACCGCGAGAATAAGCGTTTCCAGATTTTGTCGGAGTGGGAAGAAGATGATGTTGTAGTGGAGGCTGAATACACCGGACGGATGGAAGCTGAAGAAATCCTTGCATTGCTGGCTGAACTTCCTGAACTATACCGATTGATCTTTAACCTTTACGAAATTGAGGGATATTCGCACGATGAGATTGCCGGGATGCTGCATATTGCACCGGGAACTTCGCGTTCGCATCTGAGCAGGGCCAAAACCCTTTTACGAAAAGCCTATCTTGAGAAACTCAATAAACCCTACCATGAAGCCATTTGACGATAAATTTGCCGATAATGTACGGGAGGTTTTCGATGCCTGGGACGAGCCTGCAGACGAGCAAGCATGGCTCATGATGAAAGCCCGGCTTCAGCCTGCTGCGAAGAAAAAGGCACTGCTTGCGATTCCGCTGTGGCTGAGGGCTGCTGCGGCTGTTTTTGTGCTGGGGTTGCTGGGGGTTTCGGCATGGATGTTTTTGCAACCTTCTTCCCCGCTCACTCCCCTGGCATCAGAATCTATACAGCCTGATCCCCTGGATCCTGCTCTGGGAATAGCCTCCTCAGATGCTTCTTACTCTCATTCTCTTGCAGAGGAAGTGCCGGAAGGTGTTAGCCATCATACTGCCGAGGCTTTTATTGAGCCTGTTACTTGGCCCGTGCAGCCTTCTCTGCCGGCAAAGCAGCAGCAACAACCAGTGCTTGCTGCTACCACCGATACGCCCACAGTTCTGCCCGATGTTTTATTGCCCACCGATCTACAGACCGAACAGCAAGGGCTGGCGGAGGTTACGGTGCACCAACCCACGATATCAGAGGAAGAACAAAAGGTAAACCCAAACGGTTTGTTGCCGGTTTTGCCTACCGATGAGCAAATCATTCGCGAAAACATGGCAATGCTCAGCGATGAGCCCCTCCGCCCTGCATCTTTTGTGGAGCTCTCTGCCGGTACAATGAAAACCTGGACAGGTTCGGAAATTGCCGGGGGAATGGGATTGGCCGCAGGAGTTTCAGGTCAATGGCCCCTGGGGCAACGCTTCAGCCTGAGCAGCGGCGGATCGCTTGTGTATAATCAGTTCAGCATCAACGAGGAAGGATCTTCCCGATCTCGTTTAATGTACGATGCCATCCATTCCATGCCCAATTTTGATATGGCAGATCATATTGAAGTTATTGATCGCCAGGTAAGTACCGACTTCGAGTTCATGGCTCTTGATATACCCTTGAATGTACGGTATGCCGTAAGAGAAATGAACCGCAGCAGTATATTTGTTTCGGCAGGGATCTCGTCGCTGTTGTATTTGCAGCAAAACTATCAGACCCAAACTGATGTACTGGCCGAACTGTCAGGAATGAGTACCCAGGGCGATTATTTCTCCAACACCAACAGTGTTTCTTCTACCCAGACCGGCGATTTCGGTTTGTTCAGCAGGTTTGATTTTGCCCGTTTCCTGAATCTGTCAGCAGGATATGTAATCAGGGGTAAGTCGCACAGCCTTGTAATAGAACCCTACATGAAATATCCCCTGGGAGGTGTTACCAGCCTGAATTTTCATATCGGTATGGCGGGTGTTTCCCTGAAATTCAGACCTGAACTGTACTGAAAGGGATTGTTACTCTTCTGCTTTTTCTTCCTTATCTGTTTCAGAAGAATGGGGTGTGGCGGTGCGAAAAAGTATCCAGCTACGTACAGGTATCAGCCCCATGCGCTGTGTTCTTTCTGCAGGTTGCGTTGAGGCTTGGCGGGGCCTTCCTGAAGGATCAGATGCACCGGTGCGTTGAGCTCCCTGTCCCTGGTTGATCAGTTGTGCCTGATGTCTTTCTGAGATCACACCCACACTGAAAGAAGGAAGGGTATCAGCGGTGATTCCCAATTGAGAGAAGGCCAGCCCAACCCTGTATACCAGGCTGCCATCGGGGGCCAGTTCCATCCAGGCCTGCGATGGGGTGGCAAAACGTGTACCCCTGTTGTCGGTTATCACATTATTGCGCTGCTGCATGGATTCTACCCAGAACGCATGCTCGAAAGGAATGGTTCGCACTGTATCACCTTGTTCGCGCATCTGTTGAAATATCTCCTCCTGGCGGCGTAAGATTTCGGCGCGGGCTGCCGGAAAAGTTACTCCAAAACTCTCACGTTGTTTACCCTGGGGATCGATCCATATGGAAACACCATTGATAAGCAAGCTTCGCAGGCTTAAGGTATCGCGGGCACGTACTTCTACAAAAACGGAATCGCTGCTCAGCAGGCTCCTGATCCATATCCGGGTGTTGGGTAGTTCTGTAAAACCCCTGTGGAGATCGTTCTCTATAGCGGAATCGCCAACCAAAAAGCTTCGTCCGGTGGGAAGGCTGCCGGTAGTTATATTGCTGCACGATGAAAGGGCTGCAACAATCATCAGTAATAATGCCGGCACCATAAAGGGGCGGGTAATCCGGCGGCAGAAAGGTGAGGTGCAAATCAGTGTCATGGGTTTCGTGTTAATGTGATATCTGTAAATGGAGTTGGATGGCAAATTGTTTAACTTTTTGTGGAAGATCTGATCATTTTGGCAAGAGCTATTGCCCAGTCGTCCTGATCGTTGAGAGAAGGTACCCAATCGAAATGTGTACCCCCGTGTTTCAGAAAGATCTCCTTGTATTCGATACCCAGTTCTACTATGGTTTCCAGGCAATCGGTAACAAAGGAGGGGCTTACCATGAGCAGGCTCCTGGTGCCCTGGGTTGCTTTTTCGCGGATCACCTCATCGGCAAAGGGAGAAAGCCAGCTACGGGCAAATCGCGACTGAAAGCAAACACTGTAGCTGCCAGGTTCCAGTTCAAGTTTCCGGGCCAGCAATCGGGTAGTAGCCCAGGCTGCAGCATTATAGCACCAGCCATTTTGTGGGTTTACCTCCCCGGTGCAATTGAGCTGGTGGCAGGGTATGTTTTGATGCGTGGCATAAACGTGCCGGAGTGGTAGCCCATGGTAGCTGAATAATATGTGCTCATACCTGTGAGGTTCCATCCGTTTGATGTTGGCTGCATAGCAGTCAAGGAAGTCGGGATGATCATAAAACCAGGGTAACGTTTGCAGTGCAGGGATGTTATTCCACCGGCTCAGCTGGGCATAGGCAGCTTCCAGGATGGTGCCTGTAGTGGAAGAGGCATACTGCGGATAAAGCGGCACCAGGACCAGCTGGTGAAAATCTCCTTCTTTTACTCTTAGCAGGGCATCCTTCAGAGAGGGGTTGCCGTAGCGCATCCCCACCATCACATGGTAGTTGTCTCCCAGTTGGTTCTGAATTTTTCCGGCCAGTTTTTCGGAATAAACCCGCAGGGGTGATCCTTCTGGTGTCCAGAGCTTTTGATAAAGCTTTGCCGAGCGTGGCCCTCTCAAGGGGGCGATGAGCCCATTCACCAGTGCTTTTCGCAAAACGGAAGGCATGGTTATCACTCTGCCATCACCCAGAAACTGGCGAAGATATCGCCTTACATCGGCTACCGAAGGCGAATCAGGAGTGCCGGTGTTGCTAAGGATCACAGCAGTTTGCTTCATAGTGTATGGGTTAAGATCTGGTTTGCAAGCATTTTTCCTTGTTTTACGCGGTCGGCCATGCCAATGCCATCGCGCATATTGCCACCCAGTATCAGGCCAGGGAATTGTTTTTCAAGGCGCTCTATCGCCGCAAATCTTGTGCCGCTATGAATGTCGTACTGAGGGATGGCATAATTGTATCGGGTAATTTTGAATACTGCAGGATCGAAACCGGGCAGTTGCATAAGATCGCTGATTTCCCTTTCTACCGTTTGCCGTATCTGCGCATCAGACATATTCGCCACTGCCGGGTTGCGGATACCCCCCATGAAAACAGTAAGCAAAGCACCATTTTCAGGGGCTCGGCCTTCAAACAGGGTCGACATGTATAAGACTCCCAGAATATCTCTTTCTTCTTTCGATGGGATCAGCCCGCCAAATCCATCCAAAGGAATACCCTGCCAGGGGTCGAAGCCCAGGCTTACCTCCACCACTTTGGCGTATTGCAGTTGTTGAACCTGCTCAAGGGAATGCGGATCAATAAACGGAAATACTTCCGCCAGGTTGTGTGCGCCTCCTGTAAAGATTACATGGCTGGCCATGGTTTCGTGCCACTGCCCCTGGTTTTGCCAGCGGGCTTTGAACCCTTTGTCATGGGGTTGGATCTCAAGGTCTTGTACATTGAATGTAAAGTGCTCCTGGCCAGCGGTTTTGTAAAGGGCATCCACAAGATTTGACAACCCGCCCCGTGCAGAGAAAACTTTTCTTGTGATCTTTTGCTCCTGGGGGCTTTTCTTTTGAAACCCTTTGCGTATGGCACCTTTTATGAAGCTTCCGTATTGCTGCTCCAGGTTGTAAAGCTTGGGCAGAGCATGGCGTGTTATGAGCAGGTTCGGATCGCCGGCATACACTCCAATGATAAAGGGATCAATGGCGTAGTCGAGGAAGCTCTTGCCCATGCGGCGTTTTACCAGATCGGCAAGGGTTTCGTCGGGGTCTTTCCCCGGTGCCCTGAAGGGTTCTCCCAACAGGCGCAGCTTATCGGTTGGAGAGAACAGCGGAGTACGGATCCCGGCAAGGATACCCGCCGGCAAAGGTTCCCAGCGGCCCTTTTTCAGAATATAGCGTTTAGAAGCTTTCTCATTGGCCGTTTCCAGTTCGCACAAAGGATACAGATCTTCGAAAAGCTCAGCAATTTCGCTACTGCCGATAACACCCGTATTGGGCCCGGTTTCGTAAAGAAAACCATTTTCCTGCACGGTCTGGATCACACCACCCGGATGGGCCTGCTTCTCCAGGATATGAAAGGGGATAGAAAGCTTTGTGAGATGATGGGCGGTACTCAGCCCCGTAAGGCCTGCTCCGATAATCAGGCATTTGTTTCGGTCTGTTTGCATGGGTAAAATTTACTTCCGCGTCGGTGTTGATAAATACTTTGTAAAGCTAAATCTATTTTTCTCCAAATAAAAGCCATGGAAGGAGGTTTTTGGGTTGACTACAGTGGTTTTGTAATTTCTCTTGCTCCCTTAGGCATTCAGCATCGGGTATAACAATAAAACCTTGCAGGCTTGAAGGTTTAATCATTGTCTGTAATTCTGCCAAAAAAAATTTGAACGAAGGGTTTCCTTGCTTCGCTGTGGAATGAGAAGCTAACGCTGGCAGTGTCTGTCATTCTGCAGCGCAACAAGGGATCTGTCAACACTACTTCTGCCGACATTTAAGGCTTAGCCGGCAAAGAATGGTGTCCGGCTTGATGTCTTTCTTGTGGAACCGGCAACATTGCGGCAAAGCAAGAAAAGTTATTATAGACATGGATACACAATTTGAAAAATCCTTCTTAGGTATTATAAACAAATTCATTGAACCACTAGGATTACCTAAAATAAATAAAAGACTATCTGTTTTAACATCTTTATTTAATTTTTAAAATAAAAAAGGGTTATCTAATTAGATAACCCTTTTTTTAATTAATCTTCTATTTAATGTTTGGTACTTTTTTAAACAATTTTGTTAATCTTGTTTCATGTGGACCATTAGGTTTTACTACATCTACATCAATTAGATTGTTATTAACATCATCATATTTTACACCTTTTAAATAATCAGTACCATCGGTCGGACATTCATATCCATCTGTTGTTAAATAAACTGTTGGATCATTTATTATACAATAATCATATATATCAAACGGATCTGTAAAAGAGCACCCATAACTAATCTGTATAGTCATCATATTTTTCAATTGTTGTCTATTTTCTGATTGAAACCACCCGCCACCATATGGGTTATTAACTTGGTATTGATAATTAACATTTTGAAAAACCACAATACTATCACCGTTATCTACAACATCTAGAACATAATATTTAACATTATTATGTTGATAATAAATTTCACCAATTTTCCAACCATTGTAATCACTACCTACTTCAACATTTTTTGAACGAACTGTTCCAAAATTATCTTTAACATGAACAACATGATTACCCGCAGTTACACCTGTGAAGGTATTATTAGATTGAAAAACACCATTATTAAGTTTAAATTGATATGATAAACCACCAACCGTTGGTGTAATTATAATTTGTCCATTATCATCTGTATGATTATCTGCTCCAACAGTAACATATGTGAAATCAAAACCAGATTTAACATTAACATTATGTGGTTTTTCAACACCCCTATTATCTTTAACAGTTACAATATAATTACCACCACCCAAATTAGTAAATACATTATTACTTTGGAAAACACCATCATTAAGTTTATATTGATATGGTTGATGTCCACTTGTTACATTTACGGTAATTTGACCACTTTGATTGTCAAGATTATTATGTACAACAACAACATCATACATAAGACCAAATTCAATATTAACATTTTGAATTTTTGTACTATCCCTACCATCCTTAACCGTTACAATATAGTCACCACCACCCAAATTAGTAAAAACATTATTACTTTGGAAAACACCACCGTTAAGTTTATATTGATATGGTTCTTTTCCACCTGTTACGTTTACGGTAATTTGACCACTTTGATTGTCAAGATTGTTATGTACAACTGATACATTAATAACAATATCAGCATAATTATTCCCATTGTCATCACCGTCATCATCACCGTCATCATCACCGTCATCATCACTGTCATCATCGGGTTGATTAATAACTACTGTTTTAGTAAACTGTTTATTTTCAATATCTTTAACACCAACATTATATTCACCTGCTGTTAAATTAGAAAAAACAAAACTATTATTAGTGCTAGAATTTTTCACATCACCATTCAAAATAAAATCATATGAAGGATTTCCACTTTTAATAGTGATTGTGATTTTTCCATCTTTACCACCAAATGTAGTTACATCATCGTGTGTAACTTCACATGTCAAATCAAATATAGTGGGTTTAATTTCATCTTTTTCACAAGAAGTGATAAAAAGAATGGAAATAAGAGTGGCCAGGTAAGCTAGTTTTTTCATGTTTTTAGATTTTAGTTGAAAATTTCCGTTTTCCCTCTTTACAGACTGCTGTTTTTCAGCGTTTCAAAGCTAAACAAATATGCAGACTATTGGTCTGCGTATTTCACTTAATTGGTATGGTGTATTTCAAGGGTTCCTTTCAGGTCTTTTCTTCGTAGTTGCTGGAATTTAAAGCAATTGCCGACCTTAGAAAGCATGGGGTTGTTTTGACAAAAAGACAACTTGCGTTCGCTCTCCAAATCGGTAATCCTGTTGGGGTGGGATTGAGAATATTACATAGATTTTACATTGCAGGGTCGTACCGATGGCACATGTATTTCGCCCTCTATTAATTCTTTCCCATTGCCCAACGATATTGCTTTACAATTGCTAATTTTGCACCTTGTTTTATCCTGGCCGGAGAATTCGGGCCGGGATTATTGTGTATTGTTTTTTGAATTACCTCAACGTATGGGATTGCAGGAAGATATTGCCAGGGCGGCAGAGTTGATCCGGGAGGGCCGGTTGGTGGCTTTTCCCACGGAAACGGTTTACGGATTGGGAGCGCATGCCCTGGACCCCATGGCGGTGGCCAGGATCTATGAACTTAAAGAGCGGCCCTCCTTCGATCCGCTCATTGTGCACATTGCTGATCTTGCCATGCTTCAGCAATTGTGCCTTACACCTGATCCGCGGGTGCTGCTGCTGGCCAGCAAATTCTGGCCGGGCCCCCTTACCATGGTGCTGCCCAAAAGCGTTGCAGTACCCGATATTGTTACCTCGGGCCTTAGCACCGTAGGCATTCGAATGCCCGGCAATGAGATTGCTCTTCAACTCATAAAAACCAGCGGCTGCCCCATTGCCGCTCCCAGTGCCAATAAGTTCGGACGTTTGAGCCCTACCTCTGCCCGCCATGTACTCAAGCAACTGCCCGAGGTAGACTTTGTGCTGGAGGGTGGAAAAGCGCAGGTGGGAATAGAATCTACCATCATCCGCCTCAACGATAATGGTTTTGAGATACTGCGCCACGGCATCATTACCCGCGAAGAGCTCGAAAAATGGGTGCCCTTCCATGCTGAAGAAAAACCTGCTGACCAGATGCTGGCACCTGGCATGATGAAATCGCACTACAGCCCCGGCAAGCCTCTTTATCTCTCCGATGATGAGAGGCTGCAGCAAATGAATCGCCGTGATGCTGGTTTTTTGTCTTTTTCCGGGCAGGATACCCATGGCTACGGCCTGGTGCTGGATATGGCCCCTGGGGGTGACCTGAAAGAATACGCCATAAACCTTTTTGAAGGATTGCATCAGCTGGAGGAGGCAAAGGTGGCTTTTATGGTTGCCGAAACCGTGGAAGAAAAGGGCATTGGACTGGCCATCATGGACCGGCTGAGAAAGGCTGCATGGCGCTATTCGGCAGAGCAGCACTGAATATGCCGGGTTTCTCTGAAGCCAGCAGATGGATATGGACTTAAAACAACAGAATTTTGAAGCCTGCAGATTTTATCAACCGATATAAGGAATCCGCCAACGTAAAAGCGTTGACCGACCTCCTGCGAGAAACCGACACCAGAACAATAGGAATATCCGGCCTTGCGGGTTCTGCACCTGCCCTGGTGGCGGCTGCAGCCTACAAGTCGGTGGCACGTCCTTTTGTATGCATCCTTTCCTCGCGTGAAGCAGCAGCCTACTTTTTTAACGATCTGGAAAGCCTGCTCGACGAAAAGGATCTGCCCTACGAGAAACGTAATATCTTCCTGTTTCCATCATCCTACAAAAAGCCTTACGAAACCCCTGATACCGACAATGCCAATGTGTTGCTCAGGTCGGAAGTGATCAACCGACTGGCTACCGAAACCCGCAAGTTTATTGTTGTGAGCTATCCCGATGCTCTCACAGAAAAGGTTGTGTCGCGTAAAGTACTCAGGAAGAACACCCTTACGTTGCATGCTCAGGAGGGTACCTCTGTCGATTTTATCCTGGATCTGCTGCTCGAATACGGTTTCTATCGTGTGGATTTCGTGGTGGAGCCAGGCCAGTTTTCTCTCAGGGGAGGTATTGTGGATGTGTTCTCTTATTCCAACGATTATCCTTTCCGTATCGAGATCATGGGCGACCAGGTGGAGAGTTTGCGCACTTTCGACCCCGAAAAACAAACCTCCATAGAGAGGCTTCAGAAGATCACTATTCTGCCCGATATCAGCCAGATGACCCATAAGTTTGAGAAGGAAGACTTCTTTTCCATGGTGCCTCAGCACACGGTATTCTGGATGGATGATACACTTTTCGCCCGCGACCGTATTCAACATTGTTTCGAAACCTCACAGCAGGTTTTTGAGCAATTTACCTCGGGTATTCAGCATGCTCCACCCGAGGAACTTTTTCTGCCGGGAGAAGTATTCCTGGAGAAGCTGACGCATTTCAGCCTGGTTGAATTTCGCAGGCATCTGCTGGCAGGAGATCAAAAGGTTGATTTCAATTTTTCTCCCCAGCCCTCTTTCAACAAGAACTTTGAGCTTCTCATCAGCAACCTTTCTGAGAAAACCCAAAAGGGTTTCACCAACTTTATTCTCTCCGACAACCCCAGACAGATCAGCCGTATCCATTCCATTTTTGAGATTGTGGCAGAGGAGAAGCAGCAAGAGGGCAATTTCAAACATGAAACCCTCAACTTTGCTTTGCATGAAGGCTTTGTAGATCACAATGAAAAGATTACCTGCTATACCGATCACCAGATCTTTGAGCGTTACCATCGTTTTCGGATTCGTGATAAATTCCCCGGCAAGAAGGCCATCACCCTGCGAGAGCTCAACAACCTGCAGCCCGGCGATTACGTTACCCATATCGATCATGGGGTAGGTATTTTCAGCGGACTGGAGAAGATTGAGGTAAACGGCAAGCTTCAGGAAGCCATCCGGTTGATTTACAAAGGCAACGATATTTTGTACATCAGCATTCACTCTCTGCACCGAATTGCCAAGTATTCGGGCAAAGAGGGAGCTGAGCCCACTCTCAACCGTTTGGGTTCACCTGCCTGGGCCAATCTGAAAAAGAAAACCAAAAGCAAAGTAAAAGACATTGCCAAAGACCTTATAAAGCTTTATGCCGAGCGCAAAGCCAAGCAGGGGTTTGCTTTTGCCCCCGACAGCTACCTGCAGAATGAACTGGAAGCATCTTTCATTTACGAAGATACGCCCGATCAGATCAAAGCTACGCACGATATAAAGGAGGATATGCAGAAAGCTTATCCCATGGATCGTCTTATTTGTGGCGATGTGGGTTTCGGGAAAACCGAGGTGGCCATCAGGGCTGCTTTTAAAGCTGTTTCCGACAGTAAGCAGGTGGCAGTTTTGGTGCCTACCACCATACTTGCCCTTCAGCATTACCATACATTCAAGGAAAGGTTGAAGGATTTTCCATGTAATATCGATTACATCAACAGGTTTCGCACTACCGCCCAGAAAAACGAAATCATACGCAAAGTAAAGGAAGGTACCATCGACATACTTATTGGCACCCACCGCCTGGTGAGCGGAGATATCCGTTTTAAAGACCTGGGGCTGCTTATCATTGACGAGGAACAGAAATTTGGTGTGGCTACCAAAGAGAAACTTAAAAAGCTGAAGATAAATGTAGATACTCTTACCCTTACGGCAACGCCCATACCACGTACCCTGCAGTTTTCGCTCATGGGGGCACGCGATATGTCGCTGATCAATACACCACCCCAGAACAGGTACCCCATTATTACCGAGTTGCATGTTTTCAATGAAGAGCTGGTGCGCGATGCCATTATGTATGAGATCAGTCGTGGTGGACAGGTTTTCTTTATCCACAACAGGGTGCAAAATATCGAAGATGTGGCTGGGATGATCAAGCGGCTTTGTCCTGATGTGCGCATAGCCATTGGGCATGGGCAAATGGCCGGGGCAAAGCTGGAGGAGGTAATGGTAGATTTTATTGATGGTCATTACGATGTGCTGGTAGCCACTTCCATTATTGAATCGGGGCTGGATATCCCCAATGCCAATACCATCATGATCAACAATCCGCACCATTTTGGTTTATCGGATCTGCATCAGATGCGAGGCAGGGTAGGGCGTACCAACAAGAAAGCGTTTTGTTATCTGCTGGCACCTCCGCTTACCACCCTTACCGAGGATGCCCGCAAGCGCCTGAGGGCCATTGAGGAGTTTTCTGAGCTGGGTAGCGGGTTCAACATTGCCATGCGCGATCTGGATATAAGGGGTGCCGGAAACCTTCTGGGAGCCGAGCAAAGCGGCTTTATCTCAGATATCGGTTTCGAGATGTACCATAAAATTCTGGATGAAGCCATTGCCGAATTGAAAGAGACCGAATTCAAGGATCTTTTTACAGATACAATTGCCAAAGATCGCCGCTATGTGCGCGATTGTGTGCTTGAAACTGACCTGCAACTGCTCATCCCTACCGATTATGTGGAGAATACACAGGAGCGGCTGAGCCTGTATAAGGACCTTGATAATATTGGTAAGGACTCTGAGCTGGAAGCTTTTGCCAGCCGGATGGCCGATAGGTTTGGCCCTATTCCTGCCGAAACAAAGGGATTGTTTACCGCCCTGAGGGTGCGGTGGAAAGCTGCAGATCTGGGCTTCGAAAAGCTTATTCTGAAATCAGGAAAGTTTATCGGGTACTTTGTGGCCAATCCCGACTCCGACTTTTTCTCCAGCCCCATTTTTACGCAGATACTTGCTTTTGTGCAGCATCATCCGCGGCAATGCCAGATCAAAGAGGCCAATGAGAAGCTAAGCCTGAGCGTAAATCATATTGTGGAGATCGAGGAAGCCTGGGAGTTTTTGCAAAAGATGAGCAAGCCCGACTCAGCCGGACAATAAAAGGTTTTACCAAAAGTAATAAGGGCTATTTTATCAACTCGCTGATGTCGATCATGATTTTGCGGGCCAGGTTTTCCGATTTTACCGGGCTATCGCTCTCAGCATAGATGCGGATGATCGGTTCGGTATTGGATTTGCGCAAATGCACCCACTCCTTGTCAAAATAGATCTTCACCCCATCGGTTTTGTCGATGGTGTGCTTGCCGTATTGTTGTGAGATCTTCTCCAGGATGTCCTCCAGATCAATTCCTTTGGCCAGTTCAATTTTGTGTTTGGCAATAAAGTATTCCGGAAGGTCTTTCTTAAGGCCTACCACTGTTTTGCGCGATTTGGCCAGGTGTGTAAGAAACAATGCAATTCCGGTAAGGGCATCGCGTCCATAATGGATGGGCGGATAAATAACACCTCCGTTGCCTTCGCCTCCAATTACGGCGTTTACCTCTTTCATCTTCTGCACCACATTGATTTCTCCTACGGCAGAGGCAAAATATTCACCTCCATGCTTCAGGGTAATATCTCTGAGCGCCTGTGTAGATGAAAGATTGCTTACGGTATTTCCCAGGGTTTGCTGAAGCACATAATCGGCTACGGCAACAAGGGTATATTCTTCTCCAAACATCTCTCCATTGTTGCAAACAATGGCCAGGCGGTCGGCATCAGGATCGAGGGCAAAACCCACATGGGCATTTACCTTAACAACCTCCTCCGAAAGCATACTCAGGTGTTCGGGCAGAGGCTCCGGATTGTGGGGAAACAAACCATTGGGCTCGCAAAACATTTCGGTAACCCGCTTTACCCCGAGAGCTTCCAGCAACATGGGCACCGCAATGCCTCCCACAGAGTTTACGGCATCTATCACCACGTGGAAATTGGCTGCAGCAATGGCATCAGTATCTACAAGGTTGAGATTCAGAATTTTTTCAATATGCATCTCAATGGCGCCCTCTTCTTTGGTGTAGCGCCCAAGCTTATCTACACTTACGAAGCTTACATTGTTCATGCTGGCATATTGCATCATCTCTTCACCTTCCTGCTGATTGAGAAACTCTCCTTTTTCGTTGAGCAACTTAAGGGCATTCCAGTTCTTGGGGTTGTGACTGGCGGTGATGATAATACCTCCATGACAGCCATATTCCTTCACGCCAATCTCAATGGTAGGGGTGGGGGCAAGGCCGGCATCAAGAATATCGATGCCCAGAAACTGCAGCGTAGAGGTAACCATCTTGTTTACCACCGGGCCTGAGATCCGGGCATCGCGCCCCACGATCACCTTAAGCCTTTGCTCTTCGGGAAATTTGTTCTTGAGCCAGCTGCCGTAAGCGGTAGTATATTTTACAATATCAACAGGTGTTAAGCATTCGCCAGGTTTGCCTCCCAAGGTTCCTCTGATGCCTGATATGGACGAAATAAGGGTCATAAGCTGCAATAGTTGTTTTTTCGGTTTGCAAAGATACATTTAAACTTGTGTGTGGCAATAACAAAATCGGGGCATTTCTATTTTTGCTGCCAATAAAACTTTTTGTACACTGGGCTGAAAAGTTGGATTGCATTTTAATAAATTGGTTTTATTTTTGCAGGCAACCTGTCTCATTATAAAACTTTTTCCCTCAGATAGTGACTCGAACCCATATCCTTTTCCTGTTGTTTTTCTCTTTGCTTTTGTTTTCGTGCAATCCGGCCCGCCGACTTCCTGAGGGTCAGTATTTGCTCAATCGCAATCGTATAGAGATTACAGATGCAGAGGTGGATGCCTCGCGGCTGCCGAGCTACTACCGCCAGCGTCCCAACCGGCGTTTGATGGGGGTTTACCGGTTTCATCTGGGGGTATACCAGCTTGCCGACAGAGGGCGCGAAACCCGTTTGAAGAACTGGATGAAGCGCACCATCGGTGAGCCACCGGTAATCCATGATCCGGTGCTGGCGCAAAACACCCTGCGGCAATTTGAAATTTTCATGTACTCCAAAGGATATTTCAATGCTGAGCTGGAATTTGATGAGCGTTTTTATACCGATCCCTTCCGGCGAAACCGGGTAAGGGTAACATACCGGATCACAGGCAATCGCCCTTATACCATCAATCAGATCGTCTATAATATTCAGGATCCTTTCCTGGAAGGTTTTGTGATGGGCGATACCCTTAACCGGCTTATAGAAGTGGACCAGCGCTACGATGTGGATAAGCTCCAGGAAGAAAGAACCCGCCTGAGCCGCTTTTTGCGCGATGAAGGTTTTTTTCAGTTCTCTCGCGATTTTATCTCTTTTCGTGTAGACAGCAACCTTAGCCAGCACAAAGTAAATGTTGAGGTACTCATGACAAACCCCCAAAGGCAGGTGCCTGGTTTTCGCGATTCGGTGCAGACAATCCGCCACAGGAGATTTGTTGTAGACCGTGTAAATATTTTGCCCGAATTTTCACCCCTTCAAGCCGATATACCCCGCACAGACACTACCGTGTTTTTTCGAACTTCGCGCCGGCAGGGTGTTGAACACGAGTATGTTTTTCTTCATAATGGTCCTTTGCGCATAAAACCCAGGGCCATCAGCAATCATATAATGCTTACCCCGGGTTCATTCTTCAGGCAGCGCGATGTGGAAGCCAGTTATTCTTTTTTATCGGGGATGCGCAATTTCAGATATATCAACCTGGGTTTTTCGGAGAGTACTCAACCACGGCATGGAGAGCCTTCCGATACCCTGGGGTTTCTGGATGCACGGGTGCAGCTTAATAGAAGCGCTGCCAATGCTTTTACCATTGAAGCCGAAGGATTGAATACCGCAGGCAATCTGGGTATTGCCAGCAACCTGCTTTATCAGAACCGTAATGTATTTCGTGGAGCAGAGATTTTTAACCTGCGTTTCAAAGGGGCTCTTGAAGTTTCGGGCGAAGGACGGTCGGAGGAAGTAATTCAACGTCTGCCTTTCAACACCCTTGAACTGGGGGTGGAGGCAGGTATCGATTTCCCTATGCTGCTGCTCCCTTTCCGGCTCGAACGTCTTTCGCGCAATGCCCGTCCGAAAAGTACCATTGTAAGTGGTATCAATTTTCGCCAGCGCCCCGATTACACCCGTTATGTGCTCAACCTGAGCTATGGTTTCGAATGGAATGAAACACCTCAGAAACGCCATTTTATAAACCCCATTGAGATCAGCTCCATAAGGGTGTTCAACGACTCCATCCTCAGGGCCAATATCCCCGATGCCAATCCATTTATACTGAGCCGTTTTCGCGATCATTTTATCCTGGGTACCAAACATACATTTATTCAGAATACCCAGGAGCTGGGTGCTACAGGCAATTTCCACTACCTGAGAACCAACCTTGAACTGGCCGGAAATCTTATGAACATTGCAGCACAGGCCATTGACCTGCCGCGCGACGAAAACAACAGCTATACCATCTTCAATATACCGTTTTCTCAATACATAAAAGGAGATGCCGATTTCCGCTATTACAGGGTCTATGACCCGCGGCAAAGCCTCGTTTTCCGGATTATGGGAGGAGTGGGGGTGCCCTACGGAAATGTGAGTGTTCTGCCGTTTATCAAAAGTTACTATGGAGGAGGTGCCAATGGGTTACGTGCCTGGAAAATCTATTCATTGGGGCCGGGTAGCTACCAGGGAACCGACCAGAGCCGGTTCGACCGGTATGGAGATATAAAACTTGAGGCTAATATGGAATACCGGTTCAGGTTTTACCGTTTTTGGCATGGAGCTTTTTTTGTTGATGCAGGCAATGTTTGGTTCCTGCGGCAAAACGAACAATTCCCCGGAGGAGAGTTCAGAGTCCCTGGCTTTCTGAATGAAATTGCTTTAGGTGGTGGGGCAGGTATTCGTATGGATTTCGACTTTTTTATTCTGCGGATCGATGCGGGTGTTCCCCTTAAAGACCCTGCAAAGATTGCTTCGGAGCAATGGATCGATTCATGGCCCAGGCTCCGGCAGTTCAACTGGAATCTGGGTATTGGTTATCCTTTCTGATCCGCCTCCTTTTTATCCGTTTATTTTTTTTGTATGCTTACTGCCGACGCCTTTTTGCAATTGTTTCTCAAGGATTTTCCCTACGAACCCACACCTGATCAGTATGATCTGCTGGAAAGGCTTTCGGATTTTTTATCAGCACCCTCACCCAACTCCCTGTTTGTACTCAAGGGGTATGCTGGAACCGGAAAGACCACCATCATCTCGCGCCTTGTAAACATTATGCCCACCCTTAATGCAGGGAGTGTACTGCTGGCCCCCACCGGAAGGGCTGCCAAGGTTATTTCGGGTTACTCAGGGCAGCCCGCCTGGACCATACACCGAAAAATTTACAGGCTTTCTGCTGGTACAGAAGGGTCGGTTGCCTTCCGGCTCATGCCCAATAAGCATGTGAATACTCTCTTTGTGGTTGATGAAGCCTCTATGATTGCCGATCGGAATTCTTCTGAAGATGCCTCCTTTTTTGGATCGCGCAGCCTGCTCGACGATCTGATCAGCTTTGTATACAGTGGCGACAATTGCCGGATGATCCTCATTGGAGATACCGCGCAGCTCCCCCCGGTAAACAGCCAGGAAAGCCCTGCACTTAATCTGGCTTTCCTGAAAAGCTCCTATCATCTTAATGTCTGGTCGGCCGAATTGAAAGAAGTGGTAAGGCAGGAAGCCCAGAGTGGGATATTGTTCAATGCTACACGGGTGCGCAACAGCCTTAGCACAAAGGATGAACCATCGGTAAAGTTTATGCTGGAGGGCTTTTCAGATTTTAAACGATTGCAGGGACCCGAAACAGCTGATTTTATTAACGATGCCTTTTCCTCGCGCAATTTCGGAGATACCATCGTTATTTGCCGGAGCAACAAAAGAGCAAACCTTTACAATCAGCATATCAGGCAAAGGGTTTTGTTTCAGGAAGATGAAATCGGAGCAGGAGACCTGTTGATGGTGGTGAAAAACAACTACTTCTGGCTCGATGATAAGAGCAACAACAGCTTCATAGCCAATGGCGATATACTGGAGGTGCGACGTATACAGCGCATAGAAGAGATGTATGGTTTTCGTTTTGCCAGTGTTACGATCCGAATGATGGACTATCCGGATGAGCCTGAGCTGGATGTTATCATTCTGCTGGATGCAATTTCTGCCCAAGGGCCCTCCCTTGATCAAAAACAAATGAGCAAACTTTGGGATGAAGTGAGCATGGATTATGAAGACGAACCCAATAAACGTAAGAAACTGGCCATGATCAAAAAAAACCCCTATCTCAATGCATTGCAGGTGAAATTTGCCTATGCCCTTACCTGCCACAAATCGCAGGGCGGGCAATGGGAAAATGTTTTTGTTGAAATGGGGTACCTGCCCGACAACAAGCTCGATATTGCGTACCTGCGATGGCTGTATACTGCTCTTACCAGGGCCACGCGCAATCTTTACCTGATGGGTTTTTCAGATGATTTTTTCCCGGAGGAAGGCTCATGAAAAGCATGAAAAAGGATGTGGTTGGGTATTAAAAAAACACATGAAGAGAAGTTTTGAACCTTTGGCCAGAGAGATTGTTTATAAAAAAAGCCAGTGCAATATGCTGTATGTCAGTATTTCAGGATGTTGCAGTGTCAATTAACGTTTTTTATCATTAGGCCGTTACAGTATTTTCGATACATTTGTGACCCGTAAATGATTTTTAACCAATAGATTACTTTAAAAAAACCAAAATTATGAATTTGATTAACAAAAAACTGCGTTTTGTCTTTTCGACAATGTTGTTTGCCTTTACACTTGTACTGGTAAGTCCTTTCAGTGTAGTTGCCGATACCGACAAACCAGAAGAAGAACCTGCATTCCGTTTTGCTGATGAGGTTCTATTGAATTTCTTTGATTCCAACCAGCAGATTAGTGCATTGCAACGCGAGACTCAGGAAAAAATTGCTGAAACCGTTGCGCAGCAGGGGCTTACCCTCGAACGCTTCAATCAAATTGCCAATGCAGCCCGCATTGGTGCCCTGCAGGGAGGCACTTTTACCGACGACGAAGTCAATGCTTTTAACATACTAGGCCCCCAGGTAAGCTCTATCCAAAGAGATCAGCAGGGTGCTATGACCCTTCTTCTGCAAGAAAGGGGATTTACCACCGAATCATACCAGGAAGTGCTTAATGAGTACCGCAGAGACCAGAATCTTCAGGCTCATGTGAGAGATCTGCTTCGCGAGAGAAGAAGACAGGAAATCCTCGAAGAAAGAAGAAGAGAAGCGGAAGAGAGAGCAAATCAGGAGAATGGTTGATAACTCTTCTCTCCGTAACTTCTAATACATAAGATAAAAACCACAGGCCCGGAAAATTTTCCGGGCCTGTGGTTTTTTTAGAGGG
>ERZ869909.476-NODE-476-length-47159-cov-4.167304_pt1 | contig 47159 bp, 34 predicted proteins | sample MGYA00520892_ERZ869909 | MGnify/ENA primary metagenome ERZ869909 (study PRJEB32215, sample SAMEA104723947) | bioreactor metagenome | biome: bioreactor; feature: anaerobic bioreactor; material: water | place: China | collected 2015-03-12 ... | reverse complement strand
CCTCTATGAGGCGGGCGCGGTTTTTGTCGGATTGGGGTCGACCCTTACCCGCTGCTCGGAACTGCCGTTGTCACTTTGGCGCGCGGTGTCTTCGGAGTTTTCCGTGAGGAAGCGCCGTGATCATCGCTGCTCACTACCGGCACTTCGTTGCCCTGGGCATCGAAGAGCTTGCCGTCGCGGAAATGGTCGCCGTCGTGCAGCACGGCGATGTCCTGGTAGCGCAGGGTGCGCTCGCTGGCGGCGGCGAATACTGACTGCTGATCCGAGTTGCCTGCGGTCAGGTGATTGAAGAGCAGGTTGAGCAGGATTGCCATGATCGCCGCCGAGCTGATGCCGGAGTGGAAGATGGTCTCGAACCAGGCGGGGAAGTGATGGTAGAAGCTCGGTGCGGCGATGGGGATCATGCCGAAGCCGATGGAGGTGGCGACGATGATCAGGTTCATGTTGTTGCGGTAGTCGACCTGCGCCAGGGTGCGGATTCCCGCAGCGGCCACGGTGCCGAACAGCACGACGCCGGCGCCACCGAGCACTGCAGTGGGGACGGCGGCTACCAGGCGACCCATCACCGGCAGCAGGCCGAGCGTCACCAGAATCAGGCCGGCGCTGGCCACCACGTAACGGCTCTTGATGCCGGTGACGGCCACCAGGCCTACGTTCTGGGCGAAGGCGCTCTGGGTGAAGGAGCCGAAGATCGGGGCGAACACGCTGGAGATCATGTCTGCCCGCAGTCCGTCGCCCAGTCGCTTGGAGTCGACCTTGGTGTCGATGATTTCACCGACGGCGAGGATGTCGGCGGAGGTTTCCACCAGGGTGACGATGACCACGATCAGCATCGACAGGATCGCCGCAAACTGGAATACCGGCGCGCCAAAATGCAGGGGCGAGGGCATGGCCATCACCGGGCCTTCCAGTACGCCGGAGAAATCGGCCATGCCGAAGAACACTGCGGCCAGGGTGCCGATCACCATGGCCAGGAGAATCGACAGGCGGGAAATGGTGGAGCTGCCGAGTTTGCTCAGCAATAGCACGCAGGCGAGCGTGAAGCCTGCCAGGCCGATGTTGGCCATGCTGCCGAAGTCGGGTGCCTGGCTGTTACCGCCCATGGCCCAGCGGGCGGCGACGGGCATCAGGGTCAGGCCGATGGTGGTGATGACGATCCCGGTTACCAGCGGTGGGAAAAACTTGGTGATGCGGGAAAACACCGGTGTGATCAGCAGGCCGATCAGCGAGGCGGCAATCACCGCGCCGAACACCACCGGCAGACCGCCAGCGCCGTCGTTGCCGATGATCGCGATCATGGTTGCCACACCCGCGAAGGATACGCCCTGCACCAGCGGCAGCTGACAGCCGAAGAACGGCAGGCCCAGCGTCTGCAGCAAGGTGGCTGCGCCGCCGGCGAACAGCGAGGCGGCGATCAGCAGGCCGATTTCGGCGGGCGACAGACCCGCTGCCTGTCCGACGATCAGAGGCACCGCAACGATGCCTCCGTACATGGTCAGCACATGTTGCAGGCCATAGGCCAGGTTGGCACCGACGCCGAGGTTCTCGTCCTCTGGACGCTTCTCCGAAGGGGTGCTTGCGGATGAGACTGTCATGGTGAGCTTTCTCGCTGTTGTTCTTGTTCCAGACAATGTAGACAAAAACGCGGTGTATTTACCAGCATTTTGTATACACTGTAGATTGTTGAGAACATTCAGCGAATTGCGGTGATTGCTATCTAAAAAGTGTTGTTTATCGGCTAATTTCAAAAATAAGTTTTTGCTTATTTTTGATTTCTGACGAAATGCAGGAAAGAAAGAGCGTGTTTCTGTGGGCATTCTGGCACGCAAGGCGGACCCGGTAAGGGCCGTTTGCAGGGAAATCTGGCAGGGGAAAATCTGTTCCGTGGAGTGCTGGAGTTCAGGGCACCGAACCGGACCATAAACAGCGGACCCGGCATATGCCGGGCCCGGAGTGAAGCAGGGAGCTGGGGTCAGCCGTCCAGCAGCGCCTTGTTGCGCACCGCGCCCTTGTCGGCACTGGTGGCGAGCAGGGCGTAGGCCTTGAGCGCAGTGGAGACCTTGCGCGCGCGCGGTTGTGCCGGCTTCCAGCCCAGCTTGTCCTGCTCGATGCGGCGGTGGGACAGCTCTTCATCGCTGACTTGCAGCTGAATGCTGCGGTTGGGAATGTCGATCAGCACCTTGTCGCCGTCACGCACCAGACCGATGGCGCCGCCGGCAGCGGCTTCCGGCGAGGCGTGGCCGATGGACAGGCCCGAGGTGCCGCCGGAGAAGCGGCCGTCAGTGAGCAGTGCGCATTCCGCGCCCAGTCCCTTGGATTTCAGGTAGCTGGTCGGGTAAAGCATTTCCTGCATGCCCGGCCCCCCTTTCGGGCCTTCGTAGCGAATGATGACGATATCGCCCGGCTTCACTTCGTCGGCAAGGATGCCCTTCACGGCGCTGTCCTGGCTCTCGTAGATCTTTGCCGTGCCTTCGAATACGTGGATGGACTCGTCCACGCCGGCGGTCTTCACCACGCAGCCGTCCAGGGCAATGTTTCCGTAGAGCACGGCCAGGCCGCCTTCCTGGGAATAGGCGTGTTCGACCGAGCGGATGCAGCCATTTTCACGGTCGGCGTCCAGGCTGTCCCAACGGGTCGCCTGGCTGAACGCCGTCTGCGTCGGGATGCCTGCTGGCCCGGCCTTGAAGAAGGTGTGTACGGCTTCGTCCGTGGTTTGGGTGATGTCCCACTGGGCGATGCCTTCAGCCAGGGTCTTGCTGTGTACGGTGGGCACGTCGGTGTGCAGCAGGCCGCCACGGGCCAGTTCGCCAAGGATGGAGTAGATGCCGCCGGCGCGGTGCACGTCTTCCATGTGGTACTTCTGGATGTTCGGCGCCACCTTGCACAGTTGCGGCACCTTGCGCGACAGCGCGTCGATGGCGCGCAGGTCGAAGTCCACCTCGCCTTCCTGGGCGGCGGCCAGCAGATGCAGGATGGTGTTGGTGGAGCCGCCCATGGCGATGTCCAGGGTCATGGCGTTCTCGAACGCCTTGATGTTGGCGATATTGCGCGGCAATACCGACTCGTCGTTTTCCGCGTAGTAGCGTTTGCACAGTTCGACGGCGACGCGACCGGCACGCAGGAACAGCTGCTCGCGGTCGGCGTGGGTGGCCAGCATCGAACCGTTGCCCGGCAGGGCCAGGCCCAGGGCTTCCATCAGGCAGTTCATCGAGTTGGCGGTGAACATGCCGGAGCAACTGCCGCAGGTCGGGCAGGCGCTGCGCTCGTATTCGGCGACGGTTTCGTCCGAACAGCTGTCGTCGGCGGCGACGACCATGGCGTCGACCAGGTCCAGACCGTGGGCTGCCAGTTTGGTCTTGCCGGCTTCCATCGGTCCGCCGGAGACGAACACCACCGGGATGTTCAGGCGCAGGGCGGCCATCAGCATGCCGGGGGTGATCTTGTCGCAGTTGGAGATGCACACGATGGCGTCGGCGCAGTGGGCGTTGACCATGTATTCCACGGAGTCGGCGATGATCTCGCGGCTGGGCAGCGAATAGAGCATGCCGTCGTGGCCCATGGCGATGCCGTCATCGACCGCGATGGTGTTGAATTCCTTGGCCACGCCGCCGGCCTTCTCGATCTCGCGGGCGACCAGTTGGCCCATGTCCTTCAGGTGCACGTGGCCAGGCACGAACTGGGTGAAGGAGTTGGCGATGGCGATGATCGGCTTCTTGAAGTCTTCGTCCTTCATCCCGGTGGCACGCCACAGGGCGCGGGCGCCAGCCATGTTGCGACCGTGGGTGGAGGTTTTCGAGCGGTAATCGGGCATGAGGGATTCCTGCGGCTGATCAGGTAAGCATTTATGTGGGTGAGCGATTCGGCGGTAGATAGCCGCAACGCAAGGTGGCAAGGCGCGTGACGGGATCTCCGTCGGCCTGCCTGGGCTCACAGGTCCGCCGAAGGGTGGCTGGCGGAAAATGCCTCGATTCTACGCCGCCGCAGGCGCCAAGGGAAAGGCTGACAGGCAACGCTTCGGCTGGCGGACGACGCTTCGCACAAAGGCCAATTGCCGTCTGCGCTGCGATATCCAGCTGTCAAAAGCTGTAGGCCAGCTGTGCCCAGATGCGTGGCTGGCGCTCGGTGTCGCTCTGCGCCGGGTGGTCGCCGACCTTCCAGCCGGCCAGCGCGCTGATGTTCCAGCTGCGATCCGACCATCGCGCACCAAAGCCTGTTGTACTGAGGCGGCGAGGTGCGGTGTCGGTGGCAATGCCCGGTGTATTCAGGCGCGCTTCACCGTGATCGGCGAAAGCGACCAGTTTCCAACTGTCGCTCAGGGCATAGCGCAGCTCGGCGCTGGCCAGCCAGCCCCTGTCGCCGTATGCGGCAGTCTGGTGTGTTGAGCGCGCACCGAAGACGCCGCCGATATAAATCTTTTCCGAGTCGTCCAGATTGTCATCGCTCCACTGGCCTTGCGCCCGAAGGTACAGGGCCAGACGCCCACCCAGTTGTTGCAAGCGCGCCAGGTCGGCGCGCAGCACACTGAAATGGCCTGCATCGGCCTTGCCGACCAGCGAGTAGGGCGAACCATCGATATTCAGGCTGCCCTCGCTCCAACTTAGCCTCAGGCTGGACGCGGCGCCGTTCCACAGAGAGTCCTGGGCAGTGGCGGAGAGGCCGTAGCTGAATACGCGCGAGCGTTTTTCAGTGTCGATGCCGAGCAGGCCGACCTCATCCTGCATGTGTTTGTCGTCGAACTGCAGCCGGGCCTTGAGGTTGAACGTTCCGGACTGAAGCAGCGGCTGGATGATGAATGCACTGGCCGTCTGGGTTTTGCCCTCGGCTGCGAGTATTTCGAGCTCGTTGCCCAGCTCGTAAGACAGGTCCGACACGATCACGCCCAGCCGGCTGGCCCAGGGGCCGACGTCCTGCTGGTAAGCAACCCAGTGATAATGCCCCTCTTCAGCCGAGCCCATGCTGCGCAGACTCAGCAGGTCGCTCTGGTGCAGCAGGCCGCGAAGGTTGATGGCGCTGGAGAACCGGGCTTGATCGTCATGGCCGCCGAAGTTGTCCAGCGCCAGGCCACCACTGATGAAAGGCATTGCGCTCAGATCATCGGGTGGATCGTAGGTGGTATTGCCCAGCGTCAGGCTGCTGCGCGAAGGCAGGTCGGGGATTTCCTGAAAGGGGAGTAGCTCCGTTGCGGTCGCGTTGGTGAGACAGGCAAGCGAAAAGACAACGAATGCGGACAGCAGGCTGGAAGCCAGGCGCATATTGGAATCTCGGGATGATCGGCGGGGCGAAGCTCAAGGCGGTGTACGTGAGCACGCAATGGCGAGGCAAGGTATGGCCTTATGCCACTCTCGCGCAAGCACCTTCTGCCCAGAAGGTGGGGCTTTGCTGCTTTTGTGGGAGTGCCGCCCCCGACGCGAAGCTTTTACGCCGTTAAAAGCTCGCGGATAAATCCGCTCCCACAAAAAAGCGTGGCTACCCCACCGGCTCTTGTAGGAGCGGCTTGCCGGTTTCCGTGGGAACGGGGCATGCCCGTGAATGGTTGTGTGCCTGCGTGTTGGTCTTGTTCGCGAGCATGGCTCGCACGCTGGAGCGGACTTGGCCACTGGCTATCACTGAAACTGGGTAATTTCAGCCAGCCCCCCGAGTTTAGTGGGGCTGGCCGCTTTTTATGGGCCTCCCGGCACGAAGCTGTCCTGTCAGAAGAACCGCACCACCTGCACCCACACCCGAGGGCTGCGGTCGACGTCGCTCTGCGCGTCATCGTTACCCAGCTTCCACGCCGCCACGGCGTTGATCTGCCATTCGCGTGCGGCCCAGCGTGCCCCCACGCCCGCCGCTGAAAGGCTGCGGTGGTTTTCACCCGTGCTCCACGTGTCCTTGTTCAGACGCACTTCGCCGTGATCAACGAAGGTGCTGAGCTGCCAGGCATTGGTCAGCGCGTAACGCAGTTCCAGGTTGGCCAGCCAGCCCTGATCGCCGGATGCTTCACCTTGCGGGTAGGCGCGTACGCCATAGGCACCGCCGAGGCTGATCTTCTCCGAGCTGTCCAGGTTGCCGTCGGCCCACTGGCCTTGCAGTTGGCTGTACAGGCTGAAGCGCTCGCTTAGCCGTTGCAGGCGCACCAGGCTCGGGTTGAGCTTGTGGAAGCGGCCTTGAGTACCGGCAGTGAGCCCGTCGATCAGTTGGTTCAGCTCGCCGTCGATGTTCAGGCTCCCCTGGCTCCAGGCCAGGGCGAAGCTATTCACGCCACCGCCGAGCAGGTCGTCGCGGCTGTTGCTGCTAAGGGTGGCGATGACCACGCGCGCGCGTTTGTCGCTCTTGCTGTCGAACAGGTCAATGTCATCCTTCAGGCGCTTGTCGTCGTATTGCAACTGCGCGTACAGGGAGAAGTCGCGGCTGCGCACCAGTGGCTGGCTCACGTACAGACTGGTGATGCGTGCGTTGCCGTGGGCCTTGAGGTCAATGAAATCCTTGGCCAGCTCGTAGTCCATGTCCGAATACGCCACCCCCACCTGCGTGGCCCAGGGGCCAAGCGGCAACTGGTAGGCGATGCGCCCGTACTGTTGATCTTCATCCGAGCCCATGGCGCGCAGCGACAGGCGATCGCCCAGGCCCAGCGGGCTGTTGACGTTGAGCGTGCCGCCCAGGCGGTATTCCCCGGTAAAGCGGTTGCCGTAGTTGTCGGCATCGACTGAGCCGGACAGCAACGGCCCAGGCTGTACGTCCACCAGCAGGTCGGTAGCGCCGACCGAGGCACCCGGCTTGAGGGTGGACTTGACCTCCACCCCAGGCGTGTCGGAGAGCAGCAACAGGCTGCGCTCCAGCGACGCGGAGCGCACGGCATCGCCGCTCTTGAGCGCCGTGATCGGCGCCAGGGCTGAATCGGAAACCCGCGATGTGTTATTCAAGCCGATCTCGCCGTAACGGCCCTCCATCACCGCGATCTGCACTATGCCGCCGTCGATCTCCTGTGCAGGAATGAAGGCCCGCGCCAGCGGGTAGCCGCGCTCACGGTAGGCACGAGTAATGCGGTTGGCGCCGGCCTGTAGCTCGCCAAGAGAGACCGTGCGGCCTTGCAGATCGGCCAGCAGCGGCAGCAGTGCGTCGCTGGCAATGACGCTGTTGCCCTCCAGGGTAAAACTGCGGATTTCCAGGCTCGGCCCGCCCGCAACCGCTTCGGTCGAGGGCGCGTCGGGCAGGTTCAGCTCCAGCTGTTGCTTGCCGGGCAATTGCAGCGGGCGCTGGTCGATATTCTGTTGCGACTGGCCTGCATCCGGCAGGGTGGCAGCCATTACGGACATCGACAGCAGTGAAGCGGCGCTGCCGATCAGGAGGTGAACGAAACGCATGAATCAGATTCCTTCTGGCAGGCGGATGCCGTGGTTGATGACTTGCAGGTTCATGCGCTCGTCGAGTGGGTTGGTGACTAGCATGTCCTGGCTCAGGGCTTCGGGCTCCTGCGCCTGCTGTTTGCTTTCGGCCGAAACGGTCTGGCCGTTCGAAGCCAGTACGCTGGCATAGGGCAGGGTGGTGCTGTTGGCGTTAGGTAGCGGTGGTGCGACTGCCGCAGCGGTTACCTGTAAGGAGCCATCCTCATACTGGATGTCGTAGTTGCTCAACGCTGAACCGATGGCGTCGCTGGCGACGATTGCGTAGTTGCCGGCTGCAGCGCTTGCAGGTTCACCGGCACTGGCGAGGCTGACAGAGGTAACGCTGTCGCCACCAACCAGGCCGCTGGTGGTGTAACCGCTGAGCGCGATGCGTTGCCCGACAATCTTGCTGGCATCGTCGGCGGTGATGGTCAGCGCCGCTTTATCGATATCGGCGTTCAGCCCGGTGGGCTGAACGATGTTGTAGTTGCCGGCGTCGCTGCCGGTCAGGCTGTAGCCAGTGACGGTTACGGCTTTGCCGGTGCCGGCGTTCTTGTCGGCGAAGGTGCCGGCGCCCGTGCCGGTGACAGCAACGACGTCGCTACCGAAGGCCGCCACGCCAGCGGTGCCTGTCAGCGTGGCCGTTGTGGTGGCGTCGTAGGTCTTGTCGCTGGCACTGATACCGCTGACGGCCAGATCGGCCTTGCTGATACCGGCGGTCAGCCCGGTGGGCTGGACGATGTTGTAGTTGCCGGCGTCGGCGCCGCTTAGGGTGTAGCCGCTGACGGTTACGGCTTTGCTGGTACCGGCATTCTTGTCGGCGAAGGTGCCAGCGCCCGTGCCGGTGACAGCAACAACATCGCCACCGAAGGCCGCCACGCTGGCGGTGCCTGTCAGCGTGGCCGTTGTGGTGGCGTCGTAGGTCTTGTCGCTGGCGCTGATACCGCTGACGGCCAGATCGGCTTTGCTGATATTGGCGGTCAGGCCGGTGGGCTGGACGATGTTGTAGTTGCCGGCATCAATGCCTGTCAGGCTGTAGCCAGTGACGGTTACGGCTTTGCCGGTGCCGGCATCCTTGTTGGCGAAGGTGCCGACGCCGGTGCCGGTGACGGAAACGACATCTGTTCCGAAGGCCGCAACGCCAGCGGTGCCTGTCAGCGTGGCTGCGTTTGTTGCGTCGTAGGTCTTGTTGTTGGCGCTGATACCGCTGACGGCCAGATCGGCCTTGTCGATGGTCAGGCTGGTGTTCGTGCTCGCATAGCTGATGTCATAGCCCTGCTGGTCGGAATACAAGCTCTTGCTGATCGTCAGGCTGTTATCTGCGGTGCTGTAGGTGGCTGCGTTCTTGCTGTTGGTGGCGTAGCTCAGTGTGCCGTCAAGCGCCGCGCCGGGCACGTTCGTAGTGTAGTTGAGATTGCCACTGGCGGCTGTACCGTCATAGGTTTTGCCGGTGATGCCGCTGGTATCTGCCGTCACGGTGGCCTGCTTTAAAAAGCTGCGCAGCAGCGGCCCCGTGTGGCCTTCGTAGATGCGCCAGACGGTGTTTTCGCCGCCGTTGGAGGAAATGTCCCAGCCTGCGAAGGTACTGGCCTGCTTGAGTTCTGCCGTGCTCTTTTTGATAGCGGCAAAGGTCGCGCCGTTGTAGCTGATTCCAAACCCTTGTTCATGCACCGCGCTGTCCCAGAAGTTATCGCTGCCAATCTGCGCCACACTGTTGATTCCCAGCAGCCCGCCTGAACGGTTCTCGGGACTATCTATCGCGCTGACGCTGCCGCCGCTGACGTAGCTTTGGGTCACCGTGCCGCCATTGCTCCCCACCAGCCCGCCTGCCCTGGTCTGGTCGCCACCACGGGCGCTGACGCTGGCGTTGGCATAGCTCTGGTGGATGCTGCCGCTGCTGCTGCCTACCAGCCCGCCCGCTATGTTAATGGAACCACCGAATGCACTGACACTGCCGCCGCTGACATAGCTTTGGCTGATGGTGCCAACGCCGATGACATTGCCTGCCAGCCCGCCAGCAAAGGAGTAGCTCGCTCCGCTGGCGGACACCGAGGCATTGACCAAGCCCAGTTGGGCAATGCTCGCGCTGCCGATGACGCCAAACAAGCCCGCGTAATTCCAAGAGGTGCCATAAGAACTGTATGACGGGCTGGTGACATTCACCACCAGGTCGCCAATGGTGTGTCCCTGGCCTTTCAGTGTGCCAGTGAAGCGCGTGTCGTCGGTGCCGCTGCTGCCATCGCCAAGCGGCTTCCACCCCGCGCCGTCATTGGCTGTAGCGCTGGCCAGGCTGTGGTAGCCCTGGCTGTTTTGATCCAGATCGGCTTTGAGCTGGAAATACCCTGCCAGGGTGGTGGCGTTGGTGTTGATGTTCTGCAGCTGCTGCCAGTTGGTCAGCGTCCAGGGGCTGGCTTCGGTGCCGAGGCCTGAGTCGAAATACTGGTAGTCCGTCTTGCGAGTAACGCCTTGCAGCGTGGGTAGACCGTAAAAGGCGTAGCCGTCCGTGCCCGCGCCGGTGGCGCCGATGCGCCAGGTGCTGTCGAAATCCCAGCCAGCGTAGGTGGCCTGGGTTTGCATCTCGGCGGTGGATTTGCCCGTGCCGCCGCCTGCGCTGCCGCTCTGGCCGGTGGTATTGGTGTCCCAAAAGCTGTCGGTAATGCTGGTGCCACCGCCACTGAGGGGGCTGTTGTCGCCCACCAGTCCGCCCACATTGCTAGGACCCGTGACAGCCCCCGTGGCATAAGCGTGGCTGATGCTGCTATTGCTGCTATCTAAGCTGCTATTGCTCCCCACCAACCCGCCCACATTGCTAGAACCCGCGACAGCCCCCGTGGCATAAGCGTGGCTGATGCTGCTATTGCTGCTATCGTAGCTGCTGCTATTGGTCCCCACCAACCCGCCCACATTGTTAGAACCCGTGACAGCCCCCGTGGCATAAGCGTGGCTGATGCTGCTATTGCTGCTATTGCTGCTGCTGATATTGCTCCCCACCAACCCGCCCACATTGCTAGGACCCGTGACAGCCCCCATGGCATAAGCGTGGCTGATGCTGTTATTGCTGCTACCGAAGTTGCTGCTACTGCTCCCCACCAACCCACCCACATCGTAAGAGCCCGTGACAGCGCCCGTGGCATAGGCATGACTGATGCTGGCCCTGCTGCCGTGGCTGCTGTGCATAAGACCCACCAGCCCGCCCACTCTATATTTTCCCGTCACGCTGCCGCCTTCCAGCCCCACATTGCGCAGCGTGGCGTTGTAGATAGAACCGAACAGGCCCACGTTATCTTGATCGGGGCGGTTGATGGTCAGGCCGCTGATGGTGTGGCCCAGGCCATCGAAGATGCCAGTGAAAGAGACAATGGGAGCAAAGTTCGCCACGTTGCTGGCGTCCAGGTCGCCGCCCAGCGCGTAGTTGCCGGCGACCATGCCTTGCAAGGCAGACATATTCTTGATGACGGTGTAGCCCGCGCCATTGATGGTCAGCAGACCTGCACCGCTGCCCGCAAAGTTGACCTTGCCTTTAAAACCGCCGCTCTCGCCAAAGCTGGCGTTGATACTGCCGGCGCCGTGGTTCATCGCCAGCGTGCCGCTGCCGTTCACGTAGATCACTGCGTTCAGGTTGATGGCGTTGTGGGCGGTCAGGGTGAGTTGGTTGGCGGTATAGGTGATATCGGCATTGACGTGGATATCGCCCTTGTCCGTGCCGTTATCCGCCGCCACGGTCTGCAGGATGACGCTGGTGCTATTGAGGTTATTGCTCAGGGTTTCGGCGCCGATGCCGCTGTCGGTATGGGCGGCGCTGCCCGCGCTGACGGTGAAGTCGGTGGGGTCGATCAGCCATACGCCGGTCTGGCCGTTGGCGGCCAGGGTGGTAACTTTGGCACCGTCGGCTACTTTTACATGGGCACCGGAGGTGTCGACAAAGCCGCCATTGCCGCCGTTGGGCGCGCTGGCATCCAGGGTGCCGGCCACGCTGACCGTACCGCCGGCAAAGTCGCCGAGCAGGACGATCTTGCCGTCCTTTTCACCGAGGGTGCGGGCTTCGATGACGCCCGTGTTGTTGACCACGGTTTTCAGCAGGGCTTCACCGGCATTGGCGGTGAGCAGCACCTGGCCGCCGTCGGCGCGGATCAGTTGGTGGTTTTCCACCAGAGCATCGACCAAGGCTTCATCCACCTGCACGTTGAGTAGGCCGTCGCCGGCGAAATCGAGCGTCATCGCATTGCCGGCAGCCAGGGTCACGCTGCCCTGGTTGGCGACGATCACACCGTTGTTGCTGACGGTGCCACCGAGCAGGGCGATGCTGCCGCCGTCGGCTGCGGTGATCTGGCCGTTGTTGATCACGCTGGCGTTGCTGCCGTTGCCCTTGAACTGGTAATTACCGGCCTCGAAATCGCTGACCGACAGGTCAAGCGTGGACGCCACCAGGCCGCCGACATTGACGCTGGCGCCGGCACCGAACAGCACGCCGTTGGGGTTGATGATGAACACCCGGCCATTGGCATCGAGCTGGCCCATGATCTTCGAGCCGTCTGCACCTAGCACACGGTTCAGGGCAATCGAGTCACTGCCGGGCTGGTTGAAGGTCACCTTGTGGCCGGCGGCGATATCGAAGCTCTGCCAGTCGATGGCGAGCTTGTTGCTGGCCTGGTCGATGACCATCTGGTTGCTGTTGGGCGTGCCGATCTGGCCGCTGCCGGAGATGATATTGCCGCCGGTGGGCAAGTCGGCGGCCAGGGCCAAACCGGGCAGCAACAGGGCCGCAGCCAGTACCGCCCCCGCACCCTTGCCGCACCGCCGTGCATGTTCGTCGGCGACACTCCAGGCGCCGAGACAATGATTCCAGACGAGGGCGTAGGTGCGATTCATGGTTGTAATCCCTTTGACGATCAAGACCGACCGGTTCTGCCGGGCAAAAGGCGAGCCGGTTTGCAGGCGAGGCCTGCAAAATGGGTATTGGACGTGAGGGGTTGGCCACTGGCTATCACTGAAACTGGGTAATTTCAGTCGGCCCCCGTGGGAGCCGCGCCCTCGCTTGGCCATACCTGATTCTGGTGATGGTCGGGTGCCACTACTCCATGCCACACTCGCTGCCCTTCATTCACCTTCACCGAGTGCCGCTCGCTGATGACGACCGCCAGCTTTATTCCCGATGATGTTCTGCTGCCGGCGCCGGTGCTGGTTGTCGAGGATGATCCGCTGATGCGTCAGCGGCTGTCGCGGGTACTGGGCGAAATCGGCTATGCCAGTGAGGCGGTGCATTTCGCGGTGAGCCTGGCAGAGGCGCGTGCACATCTTGACAGCCAGCCGGTGGCGATGGTGCTGGTGGACCTGGGCTTGCCGGACGGCAATGGTATCGAGCTGATCCAGGCGTTGCGCGCGCAGGACCCGGCGCTGTGGATTCTGGTGATTTCGGCCTGGAGCACCGAGGAGGCGATCCTTGGTGCGCTGCGTGCCGGGGCCACGGGTTATGTGCTCAAGGAACGCGATGATCTGGAGGTGAGCCTGTCGATTCGCAGCGTGCTGCGTGGCGGTGCGCCGATCGATCCGTTCATCGCGCGACGCATCCTCACCCTGCTGCCGGCGGCACCGCTGCACAAGCCTGCCGATACGAGCGAAGCAGAAGCACTCAGCACCCGCGAGAGCGAGATTCTTGAATGGGTTTCCCGCGGGTTGAGCAACCGGGAAATCGCCGAACAGTTGACCATTTCCCGCTATACCGTCGAATGCCATATCAAACGGATCTACCGCAAGCTGGCCGTCTCCTCGCGCACCCGCGCGGTGAACGAGGCCCGGCAGCGCGGCTTGTTGCCCTGACCCTGCTGCTGGTCCTGTTGCCCTGGCTTTCGAGCCTGGCACAGGCGAGCTGCCAGCCAAGCATCACCCGCATAATGATGGCCCCCGAGCGGGCCGGCGACGGCCTGCGCCCGTTAGAAGGCTGGCAGCCGGTGAGCCTGCCGGATCTGTGGCAGCGCCACTGGCCCGGCTTTCTGGGGCCGGTGTGGTATCGGCTGGATTGGCAGGCCAATTGTGCGGACGAGTCGCTGGCGCTGAATATCGATCGCATGGTCATGGCCGGTGAGGTGTGGCTCAATGATGACCTGATCTGGCGTGACCAGAGCCTGGTCGAGCCCTTGTCGCGAAGTTGGAACCTGCCGCGCTATTGGCTGTTGCCGCTGTCCGGGCAGCAGGCCAATACCCTGTGGATTCGCCTGGTGGGCTCGGAGCATGCGGCGCCGGGGCTGGGGACAGTGCGCCTGGGTGCATCCGGGCAGGTCTGGCCTGAGTATCGTCAGCAGTTGTTGCAGCAGCGCGAGCTCATTTTTGTCAGCCTGCTGGTTTCCCTGGTGCTGGGTGTGCTGTTTCTGGCGTTCTGGCTGTTCCGCCGCCAGGAGCGCACCTTTGGCTGGTTCGCGCTGGCTTTGCTGCTGTGGTCGCTGGGCATCGCCAATATGCTGGTGACCTCAGCCTGGCCATTCGCCAATGGCGAGGTTTGGGATCGCCTGAGCCTGGTGGGGTTGGCGCTGTATTGCCCAGCGATCTGCCTGTTTATCTGGTCGTTCGGCGGCATGCGCTTTGCGCGATTGGGAAGGGCCGCCTGGACGGGAGCGATCCTGTTCTGCGTGGCCGTCGCGCTGGTGCCAAAGGCGCAGATCGGGCTGCTGCAGCTGTTATCCGCCTTTGCGCTCAGGCTGGTCCTGTTCGTTGCAGCCGTGCAGTGCATCTGGCATGCGTACCGTACACGCGAAACCTGGCTGGCGCTGTTCGGCGGGGGCATGGCGGTCCTGTGGATCTATGAGGTTCTGGCCTTCACCGGCGTGCTTGAGGTTGAAGAGGCCTATGCCGCGCTGTCGGCACCGCTCCTGTCTGTCGTGATGTTCCTGGTTCTGGCTACGCGCTTCTCCAACAGCTTGAACCGCATCGAACGCTTCAACGATGAACTGCGGGCAACCGTGGACAGTACGCGGGCGGAGCTGACCCAGACGCTCCAGCGCGAGCATCAGCTGGAAGTCGACAACATTCGCCTCAACGAGCGCCTGCGCCTGACCCATGACCTGCATGACGGCCTGGGCAGTTCGCTGATGCGCTCGATTATCCGGATGGAGCATGGGGAGGGGCTGAAGGATGGCCAGTTCCTGTCCGTGCTGAAGACGCTGCGCAGCGACCTGCGCGACGTGATCGACGGTTCCTGCGCGGTGCCCGCCTGGCAATCGCCGCAGGAGTGGCTGGCGCCGCTGCGGCGGCGGTTCATCGATCTGTTTGATGATTTGGGCATCGAATCGCACTGGAACCTGCTGGAGCATTGGCCGGGCGCGTTCACGCCGACACAGTTGCTGGCCCTTACCCGTTTTCTCGAAGAAGCCCTGACCAATGTGCTCAAGCACGCCGGAGCTACGCAGCTGGATGTCGGGGTGCGTGCCGAGGAGGAGGGCATGAGTTTGTGGGTGCGCGACAATGGCCGGGGCTTCGACGTGGACGACGTGCTGGCAGCGGGCACGGGGGTCGGCATGAGCAGCATGCGGCTGCGCATCGAGCGGATGGGTGGGCGCCTGCAGATCGAGTCCCGCCCCGGTGAAACGCTGCTGACGGCGACCATTCAGGGCGGGCGGGAAGGCTCAATGCGAACCCCGGAAGGCGTACCGTTTAACTGTTCGGCAGGATCCGGCAGGTCAGGCTCTTGATGTAGCGGGTTTCTGGAATCGCCGGGTGCACCGGATGATCCGGACCCTGGCCGCCGCGTTCGAGCAGCTGGATATTGCGATCCAGATGGCGGGCGCTGCCGAGCAGGATGTTTTGCAGGTCGTCTTCAGGCAAGTGCATCGAACAGCTGGCGCTGACCAGGATGCCGTCCTTGTTGAGCAGGCGCATCGCGGCCTCGTTGAGGCGGCGGTAGGCGGCTTCGCCGTTCTTCAGGTCCTTCTTGCGCTTGATGAAGGCCGGCGGGTCGGTGAGGACCACGTCGAAGCGTTCCTCGGAGTTCTTCAGCTCCTTCATGGCCTCGAAGACATCGCCCTCAATGCAGGTCATCTTCTCCGCCACGCCGTTGAGTGCGGCATTGCGCTCGACGCCGTCGAGGGCAAAGGCCGAGGCGTCGACGCAGAACACTTCGCTGGCGCCGAACACGGCTGCCTGAACACCCCAGCCGCCGATGTAGCTGAACAGGTCGAGCACGCGCTTGCCTTTGACATAGGGCGCCAGGCGCGCGCGATTCATGCGGTGGTCGTAGAACCAGCCGGTCTTCTGGCCCTGCAGTACCGGTGCCTGAAACTTCACGCCGTTCTCTTCCAGGTCGAGCCATTCCGGCACTACCCCAAAGGCGGTATCGACATAACGCTCCAGGCCCTCGGCATCACGCGCGGCGGAGTCGTTCTTCCACAGCACGCCGCGCGGCTTGATTACCTGCACCAGGGCTTCCAGCACAGCGTCCCTGTTGCGCTCCATCGTCGCCGAGGCCAGCTGTACCACCAGATGATCGTGGAAACGATCCACCACCAGCCCCGGCAGCAGATCGGAGTCGCCATAGATCAGGCGGTAGCAGGGTTGATCGAACAGGCGCTCGCGCAGGCTCAGTGCGACCTGAATGCGATGCACCAGTAGCGACTTGTCCAGGCTGTGCTTGAGATCGCGCGACAGCAGCCGCGCGCAGATCAGGTTGTTCGGTGACACCCCGACGATACCCAGCGGCTTGCCGCCCGCCGCTTCGAGAATGGCCTGATCGCCAGCAGCAAAACCGGAGAGCGGCGTGGCAGCAGTGTCCACCTCGTTGCTGTAGACCCACAGATGACCGGCGCGCAGGCGGCGATCGGCGTTGGCTTTGAGGCGCAGGCTGGGCAGGGTCATCGGCGGGGCTCCGGAAAAAGACGGCTATTGTATAGGAGCGGCTTGCGGCTTGGCTGCCGTGCTAGGATTTGCGCGTTTTCGTCCTGTCTCTTTTGCCATGCCCGAACTTCCTGAAGTCGAAACCACCCGTCGCGGTATCGAACCGCATCTTGTCGGCCAGCGTGTCAGCCGAGTGATCGTGCGTGAGCGGCGGCTGCGCTGGCCGATCCCGGAGGATCTGGACGTGCGGCTGTCCGGCCAGCGTATCGAGGCGGTCGAGCGACGGGCCAAGTACCTGTTGATCAAGGCCGAAGTGGGCACGCTGATCGCTCATCTGGGGATGTCCGGCAGCCTGCGGCTGGTGGCGGGCGAGCTTGTGGCGGGCAAGCACGAGCACGTCGATATCGTTCTGGAGTCGGGTCTGGCGCTGCGCTACACCGATCCGCGGCGCTTCGGTGCGCTGCTCTGGAGTGACGACCCGCTCAGTCACAAGCTGTTGGCCAGCCTCGGCCCGGAGCCACTGGGTGATGATTTTGACGGCGACCGGCTGTTCCGCCTGTCGCGCGGGCGCAGCATGGCGATCAAGCCGTTCATCATGGACAATGCCGTGGTGGTCGGGGTTGGCAACATCTACGCCAGCGAGGCGTTGTTCGCCGCCGGCATCGACCCACGTCGCGCCGCCGGTGCGGTGTCGCGGGCGCGCTATCTGAAACTGGCGCTGGAAATCAGGCGCATCCTTGCTTACGCCATTGAGCGCGGAGGCACCACGCTGCGCGATTTCGTCGGTGGCGATGGCAAGCCGGGCTATTTTCAGCAGGAGCTTTTCGTTTACGGACGAGGCGGTGAGTTCTGCAAGACCTGTGGTTCGACCCTGCGCGAAACCCGGCTGGGGCAGCGCGCCAGCGTCCATTGCCTCCGCTGTCAGCGTTAAACGCGACCTGTATCAACACTGCAGGCATTGACGGCGTTCACGATCAGCAGGCGGTGGCCGCTGCTATAGTGACCGGCACGACAATAAACTGCCCCGTTTCGCCCAGTTGAAGGATCACACCATGAAAGTGTTTCGCTCCACTGCCGTTGTCCTGGCTCTGACCACCGGCCTGCTGGCGATGCCGGCTCATGCCCAATCGGCGCACCAGAATGCCAGCGGCGACCCGATGTATACCGTCGAGGCGCCCAAGGCCTTTTCAATCGTCGGCGACCTGCTGATCGCACGGCCCCTGCTGATTGCTGCAACCGTCATCGGAGCGGGTGTGTTTGTTGTCAGTCTGCCGTTCTCTGCCATGGGCGGCGGCATCAAGGAAACCGGACACGCCCTGGTGGTCGAGCCTGGCGCTGCGGCTTTCGCCCGCTGCCTGGGCTGCACCCGCGTCGGCTACAACCGCCAGGACTGATCCGCGCGCTCCACAAAGGTCGGGGGTGCAAGGGCTTCCGGCCTGCGTGTGCTTGGCGTAGGCTTCGTCGCCCTTAATCTGCGAGCGAAGCCAGAAAACGTGTCCAGTCGATTCCTCAAACTCTCTATGCCCGTTCTTGGGTTGCTGGTCCTTTCCTGGTCATTCTGGTCCAGCCAGGGCTGGTTGCAGCTTTGCGCCGGCCTGGCACTGTTCCTGTTCGGCATGCAGTGCCTGGAAGAGGGCTTGCGCGAGCTTGCCGGCGGCAAGCTGGAAGCGCTGCTGGGGCGAAGCACCTCGACACCCGGCAAGGCGCTGTTGTTCGGTATCGGCGGCACCATGCTGTTGCAGTCCACCACGCTGGTTTCGCTGCTGACCATTGCCTTTATCAGTACCGGGCTGATCCAGCTGGCGGGCGGCATTGCCGTTCTGTTCGGCGCCAATCTGGGTGCCAGCTTCGGTATCTGGTTGCTGGCCCTGGCCGGACAGAACATCAGCCTCAGTCCGCTGGCGCTGCCGCTGCTGGTGTTCGGCGTGCTGGCCGGCTTCAACGGGCCCAAGAGCCGGGCGGCTGGGCGCATCGTGCTGGGTATTGCCTTTATCTTTCTGGGTATCGACGGCATCAAGGAGGGTTTCGATGCCTTCGGTGCCGGCATGGACCTGACCGAATACCGGGCCGATGGCCTGAGCGGGCAACTGCTGTTCGTGGCCGTGGGAGCCGTGCTGACCATGGTGCTGCAGTCCAGCCACGCCACCCTGATGCTCACGCTGGCGGCTCTGGCCAGCGGTCAGGTGGATCTGGCTCAGAGCCTGGCGATCGCCATCGGCGCCAACGTCGGTACTGCCGTGACGACGGGGCTGGTGGGGGCGCTGAGCGGCAATCGAAGTGGCCAGCGTCTGGCACTGGTGCATGTGCTGTTCAACGTGGGTACGGCGCTGGTGACGTTTGCCTTGCTCCAGCCGCTGAACTGGCTGGTGCTATGGGCGAGTGGCCTGGTGGGATTGGGCGGCAACAGCCTGCTGCAACTGGCTCTGTTCCATACCCTGTTCAATGCATTTGGCGTGTTGCTGTTCTGGTTCTGGCAGGAGCGCCTGGCCATCCTGCTGCTGCGCTGGTTGCCTGAGCCGGAGGAGCCTCAGGTCCTGATTGCCGAGTTGGTTGTTCCCGAACAGCAACTGGAGATGACCTCGACGCGTGCCCGTTACCTCGAAGAGGAAGCGCTGGATTCGGTGGATGCCGCCGCCAGTGCGGTGACGCGCGAGCTGCGTCATCTGGGGCGCCTGAGCATGGAGGTGATCTGTCATGCGCTCTATCTGCCGGTGGAGCAGCTTGAGCCGGTGCCTGTTGACGAGCATCTGCTGCACGCGCCGCCGGATGCCCATGCGCTGGATGCCGATGTGCTCTATCAGCGCCACATCAAGGGTGTGTACAGCGACCTGTTGAGCTTCATGGGCAGAATGCATTTGCCGCAGGATGAGGCGCATCAGACGTTCTGGATGAATTGCCAGGTCGTTTCGTTGCAGCTGGTGGATGCGGTCAAGGATGCCAAGCACCTGCAGAAGAACCTCGGTCACTACCTGCGTCAGGACGAATCGATCGTGCGCAAGAGCTACGTCGAGCTGCGTCGCCACCTGCTGGATACCTTGCGCGAGTTGCGCGCACTGCACCGGTCCGAGCTGCCCGAAACCCTGTGGCGTGAACGGCTGCAATGGCTGGATGACCGTGCCGCCGGTTTCGATGGCGAGTTCCGCAAGCGCCTCTTCATGGCGGTGCGCAACAAACAGCTCGATGGTCTGCAGACCAGCTCGCTGATGAACGATCTGGGCTATGCCAGTCGCATCATTCAGAGCTTGCGCAACGCGCTGCTGCTGGGTGCGGGGGAGGAGCTGACGCGACTGCTGCAAAATGAAGACGACCAGGACGAGTCGCTGATTCTGGGCGTCTGACGCGAGACTGGAGTGCCTTTTCAGGCGCTCCAGGCGGAAACGGCAAGAGCGGGATCAGGCCTTGCCGGTAATGATCAGATACTTCTGCATCAGCTCATCTTTGCTCTCGACGTTGTTCGCATCGAGCGGAATGCAGTCTACCGGGCAGACCTGCTGGCACTGGGGCTCGTCGTAGTGGCCGACGCATTCGGTACACAGGTTGGGGTCGATGACGTAGATTTCCTCACCCTGGGAAATGGCGCTGTTCGGGCACTCGGGCTCGCACACATCGCAGTTGATGCAGTCATCGGTGATTATCAGGGACATCTGTTAACTCCAGCGGCGGCGCGGGCCGCAGATTACCAGGAACGATGCGCCAATTTTGCCGCAGCAGCCCGCTCGGCGCACGCTGCGGTTGTCGCGGGCGGGATTCACTTGCTGGCGTAACGTTCCGCCAGTGCCTTCACGACCGAAGGGTGAACGAACTTGGAGACATCGCCATCGAGCCGGGCGATTTCACGTACCAGGGTCGAGGAAATGTAGGAGAACTTCTCGGACGGGGTGAGGAACAGGCTCTCCACATCCGGTACCAGCTGGCGATTCATGTTGGCCAGCTGGAACTCGTATTCGAAGTCCGAAACCGCCCGCAGCCCGCGCAGAAGCACATTGGCTTTCTGTTCAACAACGAAATGTGCCAGCAGCGTGGAAAAGCCCAGTACCTTGACGTTGGGCAGATGCGCCGTGACTTCCTTGGCCAGTGCGACACGCTGTTCAAGCGGAAGCAGAGGATTCTTGTGCGGGCTGGCAGCAATCGCGATGATCACTTCGTCGAACAGGCGCGAGGCGCGTTCGATCAGGTCGGTATGACCCATGGTGATCGGATCGAAGGTTCCCGGATACAGCACTCGATTCATCGCGGCGTCCTGACGCATGCGTGGGGGGTGGATGGTAGCGGCTTGGTGTTGGCAGCGTAAAGCCTGAGTGGCCAAGTGGTATCTGCTGGGGTGGCGAGTGTGTTTTCCGGCGACGAGTCGCGCAGGCTCTACGCGGGGGTGCTTATAGCGGGGCGGGTAGTCGAATCAATCCAGAGATGACGGATAATTGACTATCTTTTTAGTGGCGCATAAAAATATTTAAAAAGTGACGATTATCTGGCGAATTGCAGAAGGCGTTGTAATACAATAGTGGCTCTTTGATATCCATGCGCTACTGGTTGTGCCGCCATGTCCTCTTCGCCACGTATTGCTGTGCTGGGTGTTTCACAAGCCTCCTATAGCTCGATTGAAGTCGAGCGCCTTGCCGCGCTTTCCAACCTTCGCGATGCTCCTGCGTATGACGTTCTGCTGCTGGATTTGCCGGGGGCACGTGCCGGCGAGGCCTTGCGCGCGCTGCGTATGGACCGGCGCTATCGGTTCAGTCTGATCTATTGCTGCCAGGATCAGGATGCCTGCTGTGTGGCGCTGGGTGATGGCGCTCCGCCGTCAGACCTGGGCGCTCTGGCGTCATTGTGGCAGCTGTGGAACGAGCGTTTTGGACTGTTCAATCGGGGCGCGTTGCCTGAGCGGTTCGAGGCGCGGGTGCTGGCCTGGCTGTGGTTGCGGCCACAGAGCGCGGTGTATGCCGTCCGCAGTGTGAGCGTAGCGCAGCATTATCACTATCCTCTGCTTGAAGCGCTGGGGGACGATGAGACACCAAACGCCTTTGCCTGGCTGCAGTTGATGACCCAGCAGGGCTGGCTGGAGGAAGCCGAGCTGCTCGACCGGGTACGCCTGTGTGTCGGTTGCGGCTCGGGGCGGCTGAATTATGTGGATGTCTGTCCCGAGTGTCAGACATTGGAAATCGCCCGCCAGCCGTCGCTTCACTGCTTCACCTGCGGGCATGTCGGGCCGCAGGAGCATTTTCTGAAAGATGGACTGCTGCTCTGTCCTAACTGCCTCAGCCGCCTGCGTCATATTGGCAGCGATTATGACCGCCCTCTGGAAAATTACCGTTGCCGCAGCTGCCAGTCGTTCTTCGTCGACGCGGACATCGAGGCCCGCTGTCTGGACTGTGGTCTCGCCCATGCTCCGGACAAGCTGCGCGTGCGTGAAGTGCGTAACTATCGACTGGCCGAGGCCGGGCGTTTGCGTTGTCGTCAGGGATACGGCAGCAATGCGGTTGAGGCCAATCAGTTCAGCCAGCTCAACCTTCTGACCCGCAAGGCTTTCCATGAGCTGCTCAACTGGCAGCTGCAGCAGGTGCGTCGCTACAAGCAACCGGCGTTTTCATTGCTGGGGCTGCGGTTCGTCAATCTGGCGGCGACCATCAGCGAGCTTGGAGAGCTGCGAGGCCATGCGCTGGTGGATGGTCTGGTCGAGCATCTGCAGGAGGCCGTGCGCGACACGGATCGCTGCAGCCGAGTCAGTGAGGAGATTCTCTGGATCATGATGCCGCACACCGATGCATCGGGCGTTGCGGTCGTGCGCCAGCGGCTGGCTCACAACGTTGAGCGACTGGCCAGTGAGCATATCGGGCGTCTGCAGTTGCGGCAGGCAAGCTTCACCGCGCCGGATGATCTGCTTGAACAGGAGGATGCGGCCTTGCTGCTGGCGCGACTGGGCGGGGAGCTGGGTTGAATGGAAGGCTTCTGGCTGCAGTGGCTGGGTATCCTCGGCGAACTCGACAAGCCTGATGGCCTGGGCTACCTGCTGGTCATGCTGTTTCCGGCATTTCTGCTGCTGGAGGTGCCGATCAATCTGGTGATCCTGTTCGGCGTGTTGCGCTGGTTCGTGCGCAAGCCATTCGTGGTGCCCGAAGGCAACAGCTACTTGCCGCGCGTGTCCTGCATCATTACCTGCTACAGCGAAGGCCGTGATGTGCAGACCACGTTACTCAGTCTGTGCGAGCAAACCTATCGCGGCGAGGTGGAGATGATCCCGGTGGTCGATGGTGCGGCGATCAACTACTCGACCATGCAGGCCGTGCGGGATTTTCGTGTCGATGCACGCCTATACCCGCGCCGCTTTTTGCGCCCGATAGCCAAATGGCAGCGTGGAGGTCGGGTCTCGTCTCTGAACGCTGGGCTGGCATACAGCACTGGCGAGATCGTCATGGCCCTGGATGGCGATACCTCGTTCGACAACGACATGCTGGTCAATGTGGTCCGGCATTTCCAGGACCCCGACGTGCCTGCCGTCGCCGGCAGCCTGCGGGTGCGCAACGCGCGGGCTTCGCTGAGCACGGCCATGCAGGCACTGGAGTATCTGCTGTCGATCCAGATGGCCAAGATCGGTCTCAGCGAGTGGAACGTCGTGAACAATGTTTCAGGTGCTTTCGGGGCCTTTCGTCGTAGCTTTCTCGAAAAGATCGGTGGTTGGGACACCCACACCGCCGAGGATCTGGATCTCACCCTGCGGATCAAGAACTACTTCGGTCGCAGACCGTTGCGTATTCCCTTTGAGCCGTGCGCCATCGGGCATACCGACGCGCCGGTGACGTTCCGCCAGTTTCTCATGCAGCGTCTGCGCTGGGATGGCGACCTGTTCTTCCTTTATGTGCGCAAGCATCGGCACAGTTTCACTCCGCGCCTGCTGGGCTGGCCAAACTTTCTGGTCGTGCTGCTGACCGGGTTTTTCTTTCAGCTGGTGCTGCCGTTCATCATCCTCGGCTACTTCTTCGTCGGGCTGTATGCGCTGACGCTGTCGACCTTTCTGGTGCTGGCACTGCTGGTTTATCTGGTCTATCTGGCCAACACCCTGCTGGCCTATTTTGCGCTGTTGGCGATGGTGTCCGAGCGGCCTCGGGAAGACCTCCGGCTGTGCTGGGCGGTGCCGCTGTTTCCGTTGTTCATGTTCGTTATGCGTTGCTGGAGCGCCGTGGCGATTCTCAACGAGCTGATCCGGCGCGGGCATGAGGAAACGGCAATGGCGCCCTGGTGGGTGTTGCGCAAGGCGAAGAGGTTCTGATGCTGCGTTTCTGTACGTTTTTCCTACTGTCGTGGCTGGTCGCGACCTGCCGGGCCGATGTGCTGCCCTTGGCGACCTTGCTCGACAACAGTGTCGCGGCACCGGCGCTGCGTGCCGTCGAAGCCGAGATGTCCGCGCTGGATGCGCTTCGTCAGCAGCGTGAGGCCGAGGCTGGCTGGCAATGGTTCGCCTCGGCTGGCGTCGGACGTTACCGCGAACTGGTGACCGAGGAGCTGCGTGACGACTATTACGGGCGCGACCTTGCCCTGGGTTTGCGTCACCCCTTGCTGGGCAGTCTGTACCGACAGCTGGGAGCGGTGCGCAGTGTGGATGCCGAGCGTCAGCAGCAGGCTGCACGGCGTCTTCTGTACCAGGCCCAGCAGCGTCTGGCGCTGCGCAGTGCCTACGCCGACTGGTGGCGTGCACAGCAGGAGCAACGCTGGTGTGAAGGGCTTGCCGAAGGTGCGCAAAAGGCCCGGCAACATTTGGCGGAGCGTTTGCGGGGTGGCTGGTTGCTGGCCTCCGAAGCCGGACTGCTGGATGGTCGCTGGCAGGCCTTGCAGCGACGCTGTACAGAAGTTCGGCTGGTACTGGATGAGACCCGCTACAGCCTGCAGGCCCTGTCCGGCCAGGCTGTCGGCTCGCAGGATCAGGCACAGGCCGAAATGCTGGCCGACAAAGTACAGCCCCTCAATGCATGGTTGCAGGCTCTTGAAGCGCATCCGCGTTTGTTGGAACGTCGCGAGCAGTTGCAGTTGGCTGAACAGAACCGGGACAGTCCTTGGTATGCCGGTGTCGACTCGAATTTCAGCATCGCGCAGAGCTTTGAGGAGCGAAACGGCGGCAGCAAACCGGGAAATGGCCTGGTTGCCAGCATCAGCCTCTCGGCGCCCTTTGATCCGCTGGCCTACGGTCAGGCGCGTGACAATCTTGGCGCGGCGCGTTATCAGGCGGCAGTGGCGCAGCTGGATGCCGAGCGTGAGCAGCTGGCGCAAGGGCTTGCGCAGGCGTTGCGGACACGGCGGCTGGCCACCGAAGAGCTGTCGGCATCGCGCCAGCAACTGGAGTCGGCGGCCCTGGCCATGCATGAGCAACGCTTGCGTCGTGACAGCCAGATCGACCAGGCATTCCTGGGCACGCTGACGGCGGAGCTCGAACACGGCTATGCCGGATTGCGGCTGATCGCGGCATGGCACGCGCTCTGGTTGCAGGATGCGGCGCTGCGTCTGCTGGTTGACGGCGACCAGCGCTCACCGTTGCTCGGTCCGCTGACGCTGGGCTGGCAGGAGCTGTTGCCGAATACGCCACGGCCGGCGTCGGTCGAATCGACGGTGTGGCGTCAAGGCGCCTATGTCTGGGACAGCCGGCAGCTGCTCGATGAAAAGAGCCGGCGCCAGGCATTGAGGGCCTTGCGCGAGGCCGGCATGCAGCGCATCTATCTCGGCGTCAGCGCCACGCAGGTTGCCCAGCCCGAGCGACTGCGCGAAGGACTCAGGTTGACGCTGAATGAGGCACACGAACTCGGGCTGGAGGTGGCACTGCTGCTCGGTGATCCGCAGTGGCTCTTGCCGGGGCCGCGCCAGGGGCTGCTCGATCTATTGACCGAACTGGCGACGCAGCCGTTCGACGCTCTGCATCTGGATCTGGAAGTCGAGCAACTGGGCTGGCCGGTTCCCCGAGAGCGCCTGCAGGACTGGGTTGATACGCTGGCGCAGGTGGTGCGCGTCAGCCCCTGGCCGCTGGAGCTGTCCAGTCACCATCGCTGGTTCGTTGCGCGGCGCCCCGGCGAGTACTGCGTGCCCTGTCACCTGCAACAGGTGGGCGTGCAGCAGGTGAGCCTGATGATCTATACGCGCAACCCCGAGCGCAGCGCCGAGCTGGCCGAAGGTATCGCCCGGCGCTGGCCGGCGCTGAGGTTCCGCCTGGCACAGAGCCTGGAACCGCAACTGGCTGCAGAGGAAACCTGGAGTGGCACAGGTCATGTGCAGTTGCAGGCACAGGTCGAGCGCTGGCGGCAGCGTTTGCAAGCCGTATCCGTTGGCGGCATCGATTGGCAGGACTGGTCCTTTTATCCCCATTGAGCACCGAGCATGAAGATCAAGTTTTCCAGCGCCAAGGAACAGCAGCCGACTCAGGAGCAGGGGTTGCAGGTGCTTTATGCGCCCGGCAAACGCCTGGCTTTCCGGCTGCGCTGGTACCTCATCCTGCTGACGGTGGTCAGTCCGCTGTTATGGCTGCTGGGGCGCTGGATGCTGGCGCTCTGGCTGATCGAAGCTCCCGCACAGCTGCATCTGCCGGGTGGCGAGCTGCGCGCACGGGACGGGGCACAGGTGCAGCAGGTGTTGGTGCAGCCGGGCCAGCGCGTTCTGGCAGGTGATGTGCTGGTCCGGCTGGATAATCCGGAATGGCGGGCGCGGCGTTTTCTGCTGGAGGCCGCAAAGAGTGCGCCGAGCGAATACGACAGATCGGCGCTGGAGCGCGAGGGTGCGTTGTTGCAGGCTCTGCTTGAGCGCGCACGGGTGCGGCTGGAGCAGACGCAGCGCCTGTACGAGGCCGGTGCGGCCACTCGTGGTGAGCTGCTGGCAGCGACCGATCAGCGTGACGCACGGTTGCGCGACATCTATCAGCTTGAGCAGCGCCGTCAGCCGACCCTTGACCCGGACCAGCGTCAGCGCGAACTGGAGCTCGCCTGGCTGGACAGTCGCCTGCAGGGGCTCGAATTGCGTGCCGAAGAAGACGGCAAGGTCGGCGAGATCATGGTTGCGCCGGGCGAGAACGTTGGCCCCGGCATGCCCCTGTTGCGCCTGGAGCGCGCGGGTGAGGCCCAGGTGTGGATCTATCTGCACCCGCGCCATGCAGCCAATGCCGCCGTCGGTCAGCCTCTGAGTTTGATTTTTCCTGATGGCAGCCAGCGCCCGGCAGTGGTGGTTCAGGCTGTAGATAATGCCGCGCAGGTGCCGACCGAGTTACGGCCTCCGTTCAGCGCCCCGGAGCGCAGCCTGCGGGTGCTGGCACGGGTGGATGACCTGCCGGAGGCGTGGCGTATCGACCGTCTCGGTCTCAAGGCCCGCTTCCCGCATGCCTGGCGTCTCGGAGGCGGCTAGCGAGCGGCTTGTGCAGACCCGATTTGGGCTTCAAGAGCCGTTTGAAGGCGCTTTGCCTAGCGTATGAAAAGCCTGTAGACCAGCTTCTGCAACGCCTTGCCATAGGGTGGATAGATCAGTCGTGAGGCATTGAAGCGCTGCTTGATGAACACGCCCTTGGCCTTGCTGAAGGTCAGAAAGCCTTCGTGCCCGTGGTAGTGGCCCATGCCGGACGGGCCGACGCCGCCGAAGGGCAGGTCGTCCTGGGCCACGTGCAGCAGCGTGTCGTTGAGGCAAACGCCGCCAGAATGGGTGCGTTCGAGCACGGTCTGCTGCTCGGCCTTGTCGTAGCCGAAATAGTAGAGCGCCAGCGGCCTTGGCCGGGCGTTGACGTAGGCCAGCGCCTGCTCCAAGTCGTCGTAGGGCACGATGGGGAGTAGCGGGCCGAAGATCTCGTCCTGCATCACCCGCATCTCGTCGGTCACATCCAGCAGCAGATGGTGCGGCATGCGCCGGTCCTGGCTCTGCTCGAACAGCGGCAGCAGGCGCGCGCCCCTGGCCTGGGCATCGTCCAGATAATCCTGCAGGCGGGCCTGCTGGCGCGGGTTAATGATCGAGGTGTAGTCGGGGTTGTCTGAAAGTTGCGGGTAGAAGCGGCGGATGACCTGGCGATAGGCCTCGATGAAGCCTTCGATCTGCGCCCTGGGCACCAGCACGTAGTCGGGCGCCACGCAGGTCTGCCCGGCATTGAGCGTCTTGCCGAAGGCGATACGTTCGGCTGCATCGGCCAGCGGCACGTTCGCCGAGACGATGGCCGGTGACTTGCCGCCCAGCTCAAGAGTTACGGGTGTGAGGTTTTCCGCCGCGGCGCGCATCACCTGCCGCCCGATGCTGGTGCTGCCGGTGAACAGCAGGTGATCGAAGGGCAGGCGCGAAAACGCGATGCCCACGTCCGCCTCGCCAAGCACCACGGCTACCTGATCCTCAGGGAAAACCTGCGCCAGTAAATCCTTCAGCAGTAGTCCGGTGGCCGAGGTCGACTCGCTCATCTTCAGCATCACCCGGTTGCCCGCCGCCAGTGCGCCGATCAGCGGACCGATGGCCAGATAGAGCGGGTAATTCCAGGGCACGATGATGCCGATGACGCCGAGTGGCTGATACACCACCTTCGCGCTGGCAGGCTGAAAGGCCAGCCCAACGCTGCGCCGCGAAGGCTTCATCCAGCGCTGCAGGCGTCGTCTGGCGTAGTGGATGCCGTGCAGACTGGGCATGATTTCCGCCAGTCGGGTTTCGTCCGCCGAGCGATTGCCGAAATCTGCGCTGATGGCTTCGATGATCGCCTGTTGGTTGCTGGCGAGCAGTCGATGCAGGGCGTCGAGCCATTGCACGCGATCTGCCGCGCTCGGATAGGGATCGGCCTGGAAGGCGCGGCGCTGCTGTTCGAGCAGCGACTGCAGGCGCTCGAACTCGGAGTTCGTCTGATCCAGATGGGCGACAGTGGCGGGCATGCTGACATTCCGGTGAAGGCGTGATCCGCATTGTTCTCGCTTGCAGGTGAGCCTGCCAAGGCCATTGCCGGCCAGCTGGCGCTAAAAGCACTGCATTGACCTGCCGAGCCCATCGTCTGACCGAATTGCCCTGTGATTACCCCGGCGGGCGGTTGCGCCTCAGAGGTTCCAGGCCTGCTACTGCTCGCCGCTGCGCTCCCACAGCGCATAGTGGACGTTGCCGGCCTTCTTTTCCCGGTGCAGCCGCCAGTTGGCGGGCAGGCCGAGGCTGGAAGGCACGGCCTCGCTTTCGGTATAGATCCAGGCGTTGTTGGCCAGCCAGCCCTTGCTTTCCAGCAGCTCGCACGCCGGTTGCAGCAGGTTCTTGCTGAATGGCGGGTCGAGGAATACCAGGTCAAAGGGCGTGGGTGTCTGGGTTTCCAGATAGCGCAGGGTGTCGCTCTGCAGCAGTTGGCCCTGACCACACTTGAGCGTATCCAGATGCTTGCGCAGGCTGGCGATGGCAGTGGCATTCACATCCAGCGCCAGTGCCATGCCGGCGCCTCGGGACAGGGCTTCCAGGTACAGCGCGCCGCTGCCGGTGAAGGCGTCCAGTACTCGCGCACCGGAGATGTAGGGCGCGAGCCAGTTGAACAGGGTTTCGCGTACCCGGTCCGGTGTCGGGCGCAGGCCTTCGGCGTTGGGGAAGTCGAGGCGTCGGCTGCGCCATTCGCCCCCGATGATGCGAAGCTGGCCCTGGCCGCCGTGGGCGGAAGGGCGAATGGGTGGGTTGGCCATCAGTGCTCCGGGACGCCGCTGGGTTGTTCGAGAGGTTTGTCGCTGGGTGCGGGCAACGGCTGCTGCTCGACCTCAGGGCCTGCCGTGACGATGACGAAACCGTCCGCATTCAGATGCCTGTTCATCGCCGTCCTGATGTCTTCGACCGACAGCGTCTGGACCTGTTGCATGAAGTCCTCCAGATAGGTCAGCGGCAGGTTGTAGAAGCCGATGCTGCCCAGCTGGCCGACGATATCGGCGTTGCTCGCCGTGGACAGCGGAAAACTACCGGCAGTCTGGCGTTTGCTGCGCTCCAGCTCGGCCTCGGTCGGGCCTTGTTCGAGAAATTCTCTCACCAGCTGCTGCACCAGTTGCAGCGTGCCTTCAGCCATGTCGGCACGGGTCTGCAGGTTGATCATGAAGGGACCGTTGGTCTGCATTGGGCTGAAGCCGGAATAGACCCCATAAGTCAGCCCGCGCTTCTCGCGTACCTCTTCCATCAGTCGTGTGCCGAAACCGCCGCCGCCGAGGATCTGGTTGCCCAGGTAGAGCGCAGCGTAGTCCGGATGGCCACGTTCGATGCCGAGTTGAGCCAGCAGCAGGTGAGTCTGGTTGGACGGATGATCGAGGTGTTCGCGCGTTGCTGGCGGAAGGGTCGGGGCTGCCGGCGCAGACAGTGCAGCGCCTTGCGGCAGGGCAGCGGAGACCTGCGCGGCAATCGCCTCGGCTTCCTCGCGGCTGAGGTCGCCGACCAGTGCGATCACCACGTTGCCGGCAGCGTAGGCCATGGCGTGAAAGTCGCGCAGCTGGGCGACATCGATGGCCGGGATGGACTCCGGGGTGCCCTCGCTGGGGTGTGCGTAAGGGTGTTCCCGGTAAAGCTGCTTGAATAGCTCCAGGCTGGCCAGCTTGCCGGGGCTCTGCTTCTGGAACTCGAAGCCGGTCAGTATCTGGTTTTTGATGCGTTGCAGCGAATCATCAGGGAAGCTCGGCTGGCCAACCACCTGGCTGAACAGTTCCAGTGCCGGTTGACGCTTGTCCGCTGCGCTCAGGCTGCGCAGGCTGGCGATGGCCATGTCGCGGTAGGAGCCGTTACCGAAATCCGCCCCCAGATCTTCGAAGCCTTCGGCAATGGCGGTGACGTCCCGGCCTGCTATGCCTTCATTGAGCATGGCGTTGGTCAGCATCGCCAGTCCCGGCACGCCGTCGTCCTGGCTGCTGCCGGCGGCAAAGGTCAGGCGTAGGTCGAACATCGGCAACTCACGGGCTTCGACAAACAATACCCTGGCGCCGCCTTCGGTCTGCCAGCTCTGAATATCCAGATTGCGGCGCGGCAACGGCTGGTCGTCCAGTTCGGCCAGCGATTGCAGACGCGGCTGGTCTTGTGCGGCGCGGGCGATTGCCTGGCCTGATTCGACCGGTGTCGCGACGTTCTGCGCGGGCGGGATGGTGGCGACAGCATCGCCGGTTTCGCTGTCACAGGCGACCAGGCTGAGGGTGCCGAGCAGGAGCAGGCTGAGCAGACTGCTGCGCATAAAGGTGCGATCACTCATCGCCAGATTCCTCGGGCAGAACATGGGCCACGCTCAGGCGCGAGCGGGTGAAATAAGTGCGGGCGGCCTGCTGGATGTCTTCCGGCGTTACTGCTTCCAGCGCAGCGAGTTCTTCGTCCATCAGCCGCCATGACAGGCCCACGGTTTCCAGCATGCCAATGGTGGTGGCCTGCTGGGTAATGGAGTCACGCTCGTAGATCAGCCCGGCGATGACCTGGGCACGGACGCGCTCAAGTTCCTCGGGTGTAGGCGGCGTTTGCTTGAGTTGCTCCAGTTGCGCCCAAAGGCCGGCCTCTACCTCTTCCAGAGTGCGACCCTTTTGCGTATTGGGCGCCGCGCTGAGGACGAACAGGCTGTCGCCGCGGGCGTGGGCGTTGTACCAGGCCGAGGCGCTGCTCACCAGTTCCTCGCCGCGCTCCAGTTGTCGGGGCAGGCGTGCGCTGTAGCCGCCGTCGAGCAGCGCAGTGATCAGTCGCAGCGCATGGATTTGCCGGGGGTTGTCGGTCTCGGTCGCCAGGCTGGCCGTATTGAAGGCCATCATCAGGCTCGGCACCTGGGTGTTGAGGTGCAGGGTCAGGCGGCGCTCGCCGGGCTCGTCCAGTTCCAGTGGGCGCTTGGCGCTGGGGATCGGGCGCTTCTCGACAGGGCCGAAATAGCGCTCGGCCAGGGTGCGCACTTCATCGAGCGTCACATCACCCACCACCACCAGGGTCGCATTGTTGGGGGCGTACCAGGCTTCGTACCAGGCGCGCAGGTCCTCGACGGTCATGCGATCGAGGTCATCCATCCAGCCGATGGTCGGGGTGTGGTAGCCGCTGGCAGGGTAGGCCATGGCCTTGAAGCGTTCGTAAGCCAGGGCGCTGGGCTTGTCGTCGGTGCGCAGCCGGCGTTCTTCCTTGATGACCTCTATTTCGCGGGCAACTTCGTCCGGCGGCAGCTTGAGGCTGGCCAGGCGGTCGGCCTCAAGCTCGAAGGCGACGGCAAGGCGATCACGGGCGAGTACCTGGTAATAGGCGGTGTAGTCATCGCTGGTGAAGGCGTTTTCCTCCGCGCCGAGTTCACGCAGGATGCGCGAAGCCTCTCCGGCGGCTAGTGTCCGGCTGCCCTTGAACATCATGTGTTCCAGAGCGTGTGACAGTCCGGTCTGGCCGGGGGATTCGTAGCTGGAACCGACCTTGTACCAGAGCTGGGAAACCACTACGGGGGCGCGATGATCCTCGCGGACGATCACCTTGAGGCCGTTGTCGAGAAAGAATTCGTGCGTGGGCTGTGCCTCGGCGACTGCCAGGGGCAGGTACAGGGCGGCGGCAAACAGCAGGGCGGCGCGGCGTAGCATCGGGGGCATAGTGAGGACTCGCTCGGAAATGAATCCCGCGGCCTGAAGCTGCCGGCGGGAACACGCGTGGCATGGTACTGGGGCATTGTGGCCGGGGCAAAGCGGGGGCGGCCTAGAACTGCATCGATATATGACGCACAGGCGCAGTGCCACGCTTAGCGCAGTCGGTTGTGCGGTGCTAGGATAGCCACCGTCTGGCTGGTAGCGTGGCTGCCGGCGTTTCGCCCTCTTGAGAAAATCTTCTCCATGTTTGGTTCCAACGACGATAAGAAGACGCCGGCCGAGGCTGGCGAGAAGAAAGGTCTGTTTGGCTGGCTGCGCAAGAAACCGCAGTCGCCCGCAGCCGAACCGCTCCCATCCGAGCCGCTGGAAGACAGCCAGCCGTTCGCCGATCAGTCCGATGAGCGAGCCGAAGAGCAGTTGGCCGAGATCGAGGCCACGCAGCCCGAGCCGATCACTGAAACGGAGATCGAGCCCGAAGTCGCATTGCAGCTTGAATCCGAGCCGGTAGCCGAGATCGTCCCGCCTGTGAAGGTGCCGGCAGCTCCGGTACAGCCACAATCGGCCCCCTCTGCGGTAGAAGCACCCGCCAAGCCGGGCTTCTTCGCCCGCCTCAAACAGGGGCTGTCGAAAACCAGCGCCAGTATTGGCGAAGGCATGGCCAGCCTGTTTCTGGGCAAGAAGGCTATCGACGACGACCTGCTGGATGAGCTGGAAACCCGTCTGCTGACCGCGGACGTTGGCGTTGAGGCCACCACGGCGATCATGCAGAACCTCGCCCGGCGTGTATCGCGCAAGGAGCTGGCCGACAGCGGTGCGCTGTACAAGGCGCTGCAGGAAGAGCTGGCGAGCCTGCTCAAACCGGTGGAGCAGCCGCTGCGGATCGAGACCGGCAAGCAGCCGTTCGTGATTCTGGTGGTTGGCGTCAACGGTGTTGGCAAGACCACCACCATCGGCAAGCTGGCCAAGAAACTGCAGCTCGAAGGCAAGAAGGTCATGCTTGCTGCCGGTGACACCTTCCGCGCGGCGGCGGTGGAGCAGTTGCAGATATGGGGCGAGCGCAACAACATCTCCGTGATTGCCCAGCACACGGGCGCCGACTCTGCCTCGGTGATCTTCGATGCCGTGCAGGCCGCCAAGGCACGGGGGATCGATGTGTTGATCGCGGACACTGCGGGCCGCCTGCACACCAAGGACAACCTCATGGAAGAGCTGAAGAAGGTCCGCCGGGTGATGGGCAAACTCGATGACAGCGCACCCCATGAAGTGCTGCTGGTGCTCGATGCCGGCACCGGCCAGAACGCCATCAACCAGACCAAACAGTTCAACCAGGCGGTCGAACTCACCGGGCTGGTGTTGACCAAGCTCGATGGTACCGCCAAGGGTGGGGTGATCTTCGCTTTGGCCAAGCAGTTCGGCACACCGATCCGCTATATCGGTGTCGGTGAAGGCATTGACGATCTGCGCGCCTTTGAGGCGGATGCCTTCGTCAGCGCCCTGTTCGCCGAGAAAGGAACGAACGCAGGTAATCCGCCGTCATGATTCGCTTTGAACAGGTCGGCAAGCGCTACTCCAACGGTCACGTCGGGTTGCACGAACTTTCCTTTCAGGTGCAGCGTGGCGAGTTCCTCTTCGTCACCGGTCATTCCGGCGCAGGCAAGAGCACCCTGTTGCGCTTGCTGCTGGCAATGGAGCGGCCTACCACCGGCAAGCTGCTGCTGGCCGGCCAGGACCTGTCGCGTATCAGCAATGCACAGATCCCCTTCCTGCGCCGGCAAATCGGCGTGGTGTTCCAGAATCACCAGCTGTTGTTCGATCGCACCGTTTTCGACAACGCCGCGTTGCCGTTGCAGATCCTCGGTCTCAACAAGCGCGAGATCGGCCAGCGGGTGATGACCGCGCTGGAGCGGGTCAGCCTCAAGGACAAGGCGCTGCAATATCCTTCGGATCTGTCTACCGGCCAGCAGCAGCGCGTTGGCATCGCCCGCGCCGTGGTGCATCGTCCTGCATTGCTGCTCGCCGATGAGCCTACCGGCAACCTCGACCCGCGGCTGGCGGCAGAAATCATGGGCGTGTTCGAAGATATCAACCGCCTCGGTACCACGGTGCTGATCGCCAGTCACGACCTGGCGTTGATCGCCCGCATGCGCCATCGCATGCTCACTTTGCAGCGTGGCCGCCTGATCGGTGACGGGGAGGCTGCTCGATGAGCGATCGCAAACCAAGCTCAAAATCGAACCCCGGTACCGCCGAGCGCGTGGGCGGAACGGTGAATAAAGGGCCGCAGGGCAGTCTCGACGAGCCGGATTTCAAGACCCTGTTCCATGCCTGGATGGAAAGTCATCGCGCGAGCATGGTCGACAGCGTCAGTCGTTTATTCAAGCAGCCGATCGGCAGCTTTTTTACTTGCCTGGTGATGGCTGTTGCGCTGAGCCTGCCCATGGGCCTGGCACTGCTGCTGGATAACGTCGAGCGTCTCGGCGGCTCCTGGCAGCGTGCGGCGCAGATTTCGCTCTACATGCAGCTGGAAACCGACGCCAACGCCGGCCAGGCGCTGCGCGAACAGATCCTGGCGATGCCGGATGTGTCCGATGCCGAATGGATCAGCCGCGAGCAGGCGCTGGAGGAATTCCAGCTGCTGTCGGGTCTGGGCGAGGCGCTGCGTGAACTGCCGGAAAACCCGCTGCCCGGTGTCGTGGTGGTTACACCCCATGAAATTGACAAGGCAAAACTCGAAGCGCTGCGCCAGCAGCTGGCCGCGCTCCCAGGCGTCGAACAGGCCCAGTTGGATCTGCTCTGGGTCGAGCGTCTCGCCGCGATTCTCAAGCTGGGCGACCGCTTTGTCTTCGGCCTGACACTGCTGTTGATCGCGACCCTGCTGCTGGTGATCGGCAACACCATCCGTTTGCACATCGAGAATCGCCGCACCGAGATTGAGGTGGTCAAGCTGGTTGGCGGTACCGACGGCTACGTGCGTCGCCCATTCCTTTATATGGGCGCGCTCTATGGTCTCGGTGCGGGCCTGATCGCCTGGCTGCTGCTGGCCTACGGTCTTGGCTGGCTGAATGAGGCGGTGATGGATCTGGCTGGGCTCTACGGCAGTGATTTCGGGCTGGCCGGCGTGCCAACCGAGGATGCGCTGTCACTGGTACTCGGCGCCTTGCTGCTGGGTTATATCGGCGCCTGGTTGGCGGTGGCGCGACACCTGCGAGAGTTGGCACCGCGCTGATAACGGTTTGTTATTAAAAGAGTTTTTAGCCTTTAAGGGAACTTTCCCACAGGCTTGCAGTCTTATCGGGCAATGTTAAACTGCTGCAGCTTCACTATCGGAGGAACTGCATGACATCTACTCTGCAACCTGTTCACGCGCTGGTTCCGGGAGGCAATCTCGAAGCCTATGTGCAGACGGTCAACAGCATTCCGCTGCTAACGGTCGAGCAGGAACGCGATCTGGCCGGACGCCTGTTCTATCAGCAGGATCTCGAAGCCGCTCGCCAGATGGTTCTTGCCCACCTGCGATTCGTCGTGCACATCGCTCGCAGCTATTCGGGCTACGGCCTGGCTCAGGCCGACCTGATCCAGGAAGGCAACGTCGGCCTGATGAAGGCGGTCAAACGCTTCAATCCGGAAATGGGCGTACGCCTGGTGTCCTTCGCGGTGCACTGGATCAAGGCCGAGATTCACGAATTCGTCCTGCGCAACTGGCGCATCGTCAAGGTCGCCACCACCAAGGCGCAACGCAAGCTGTTCTTTAACCTGCGCAGCCAGAAAAAGCGTCTGGCCTGGCTGAACGACGAGGAAGTCGAGCGTGTAGCCGACAGCCTCGGCGTCGAAGCGCGGGAAGTGCGCGAGATGGAAAGCCGGCTGACCGGTCACGACATGGCGTTCGACCCCTCGGCGGATGCCGATGATGACAGCGCCTATCAATCGCCGGCGCATTATCTTGAGGATCATCGCTACGATCCGGCGCGCCAGCTTGAGGATGCAGACTGGAGCGACAGCTCCAATTCCAGCCTGCACGCTGCACTGGAAAAGCTGGATGAGCGTAGTCGCGATATTCTTCAGCAGCGCTGGCTGAGTGACGAAAAAGCCACTCTGCATGACCTGGCTGCCAAGTACAACGTTTCTGCCGAGCGTATTCGGCAGCTGGAAAAGAACGCGATGAACAAGCTAAAGGGTTCTATCCAGGCTTGATATCGTCGATGTGAAAAAGGCGCTGCCGGGGATTATCCGGTAGCGCCTTTTTTGTGCCTGTAGAAACTTGGGCGTAGGGCCGAATAAATTGGCTATGTCCAGTTATGGGTCAAAGCCCCCTGTATAGGAGGGGCCTTGGCCGCAAGTATTGGCTTTGCGTCTCTCGGCTAAAAGCTCGCGGGCACGCCCCCACCCACAAAAGCGCCTGCCTTTGGCTAATCCAACTACAGGCTTGCCGCTGCTCAGTGATGCCTGGGGCCAGCCAGAGCGTCGGTGAGGGCAATCAGCAGTTGCGCAGCGCTGATGGGCTTGTGCAGCCAGGTGATGCCGGCATCCTGGTCATGACGCTCGAACTGGCTGACGGCGGATATCACAATGATCGGCATATTCCTTGTCCCGGCATTTTTGCGCACCTCCTCAATCAACTCTAGGCCACTGCCGTCCGGCAGGTGCATGTCGAGGGTCATGGCTTCGTACCGCGTGCTGGCGAGCTTTTCACGGGCCGCATGCAGGCTTTGCACGCGGTCAACGGCATAGCCGGCGTCACGCAGCATAAGCAGCAGCAGGCGGCCCGTGTCGGGTTCATCCTCGACTACCAGCAGGCGCAGCATCGACTGATCCGCCGATGCTGCAGACGAAGAAGGTTCGGCCAGCGGCAGCTCGCACCAGAAGGTCGTCCCCTGGCCTTCACTGCTGTCGAAGCCGACCCTGCCACCCATGCGTTCGATAAACTCCTTGGAGATTGCCAGCCCGAGGCCACTGCCGCCCTTCTGTCGGCTGTCCGAGGCATCCGCCTGGGCGAATTTCTCGAAGACACGTGACTTGAAGTCCTGCGGGATGCCCGGTCCCTGGTCGGTGACACTGATACGCACACAGGCATCCCCTGCAAGGTTGCAGTGCAGTGTCACCTCTCCGCCTTCGGGTGTGTATTTGATGGCATTTGAAATGAAGTTGCTGAGCACTTGCTGCAGCCGCATTCCATCGACCCAGACATGTACTTCGGGTGGTTTGCGCAGGACGCAGTTCACCCCAAGGTGAGTGGCGAAGGCCTGGTTGCTGAACCGGGCTTCCTCAAGCAGACGGCCAAGCGAGTGCTCGCGCATGTCGAAGGACATCTTGCCGGCGGCAATCTTCTCCATGTCGAGCAGATCGTTGATCAGATAACCCAGGCGCATACTGTTGCGATGTGCGATCTCCAGCATCTGCTGCTGGCTGGCAGGAATCGTTCCCAGTGCACCGCCAATCACCAGTCCCAGCGCGCCACTGATGGATGTCAGCGGAGTACGCAGTTCGTGGCTCACGGTAGAGACGAATTCATCCTTCATCTGTTCGACGCGCTTGTGCTCGGTCAGGTCCATGCTGGTGCCGCTGATGCGCAGTGCCTGGCCGTTGCGGTCACGCTGGATATAGCCGCGTACCAGCATGGGAACGATCTTGCCGCTCTTGTGCTGAAAGCGCATTTCGGTGGTGAAGTGGTCAACTGCTGACAGCATGGTTTGAGCCAGTTGCGCCTTGGCACGCGGCAGGTCGTCGGCTACCAGCACGCGCTCCCAGAGCTTCAGGTCCGAGGGCAGCTCGCCGGGACGATAGCCCAGCATGTGCCAGGCGCGTGGGGAGGCGTAGAGGGTATCGGCTTCCAGATTGAGGTCCCAGAACCCGTCATTACTGCCTTTGAGCGCCAGACTCAGGCGCTCTTCGCTGAGTTGCAGGGCGCGCTTGTTCTCGCGGATGTGTTCGGTCATCTGCTGCGCCAGTGCCTCGGCGCGGCTGCGGCGCAGCGACAATGAGGAGGTCAGGAAGAACAGCAGCATGCTCAGGCCGAACCCGAGGCCAATCACCAGGCTGTCATTGTTGTGAAAGTAGGCGTCGAACTCCGGCAGGCTTTCCAGGTGCAGGGTCCAGGTTTGCCCATACAGTTCAAGGCGCAGTGTTCTGCTGTAGCGCGGGGTGCGCTCGTGTGGCTGTTCGCGGCTGGTAAAGATGAGCTGGTCGCTGTGCTCATGCGGGCCGGCATAGATGCGCAGGCTGAGCGTGGGGTCGGCCGCGCCGAGAATTCCGCGCATCAGGTCGCCTACCCGGTAGGGGCTGTAGACGAAGCCGCGCAGTGCCTGCATGCGCTGCTCCGCTGTGTCGATAGGTTCACCCTGCCGGTATACCGGCACATACATCAATACCCCGGCCTGCACCTCGCCATGGGTTTCCTGGCGTAGCCTGGTCTTGCCGGTAAGGCGCGCCTGCCCGGTTTCGGCAGCCGTCGACATGGCCTGCTGTCGCACAGGCTCGGAATACATGTCATAACCGAATGCGGCGAGATTGCGGTCTTCGAAGGGTTCGAGATAGAGGATTGGGATGTAGAGCGGACGATCCCCGGAAGGGTAGATGTCGTAGTCGGTAAAACCCTCTTCACGCACTGTCTGGATGTGAGCTTGGCGCTGGTGCGGCAGGACCGCCTGGGCGAAACCGACGCCCTGAATACCTGGATAGCGCTCGGCCAGTTGCAGGCGCTCGTTGTAAAGCCGCCACTGCTCGCGTGAAACGTCACCGCTGGTGTCGAACAGTCCGGCGGCGCCATAGAGGATCTGTTCGTGGTCGATCAGCCGCTTGTTGATGGCTTCGGCGGTCTTTTCCACCAAAAACTCGAACTGGGCATTGGCTGCGCGCGTTTCGTTGTTGCGCAGGTGCTGCAGGATCACCAGCTGCACCAGCAGCGTGAATATCAGGACAAGCCAGGCAACGCTGTTGCGCCAGTTCAAGAATTGTCGCACCCGGTTTGAGGGGGCGCTGTAGAGGGTTGCAGTTTCGCTCATGCTATCGCTGCCATGCGCTCGTGGGGCGAAGGTAGGAAAGGCACAGGACGCTTCAAGCCTGCGTGCATGTCGGCATTATGCACCGTTGGAGTGGGTTTCGCGGCTCAGGGTTGCTTGCCAGTCGATTTTCGCAGCCTCCTGCGGACGTGAAAAGCCAAAGCCTTGCCCATAGTCGCAGCCATGGGTCCGCAGAAAGTCGGCCTGCTCTGCGGTTTCGATGCCTTCTGCGACGACTTGCAGGTCAAGGTTGTGCGCCAGGGCAATGACCGAGCGGGTGATTGCGGCATCTTCCCGGCTGCCGGGCAGGCCTTTGACGAAGCCTTGGTCAATCTTCAGCTTGTGGACATTCATGCGCTTGAGTCGCAGCAGCGAGGAGTGGCCCGTACCGAAGTCATCGATGGCCAGACGCACGCCCAGTGCGCGCAGGCGGCTGAGCTGCTCTATGGCTGCATCAGGGTCCTGCATGATGGCGCTTTCGGTGACTTCCAGCTCCAGGCGACCTGCCTCCAGGCCGCTCTCGGCAAGGGCGTCGGTAACGAGAATGTCCAGCTCGCCCTGGCTGAACATTCGGCTGGAAATGTTCACTGCAATGAAGTCGAGCGACAGGCCGCTGTCCAGCCAGCGACGCATCTGCCGGCAGGCGCGGGCAAGTACCCAGCGGTCAATGGCGGTGATCAGGCCGTTTTCCTCGGCGATGGGAATGAACCTGGCTGGCGAAATCAGCCCTTGCTCCGGGTGACGCCAGCGCACCAGCGCCTCGAAGCCAATGATGCGCTCGTTCTGCAGTTTATGGATCGACTGGTAATGCAGCTGTAGCTGGTTCTGTTCGAGGGCCTGACGCAGCGCGCTGGACAGTTCGACCCGCTGCTGCGCCTGACTGGTCAGCTCCTGTGTGTAAAAGGCATAGGTTGAGCGACCACTGCCCTTTGCTTTGAACAGTGCCGAATCGGCATTGCGCAGTAACTGTTCGACATTTTCGATGTCGTCTGGATAGAGCACGATGCCGATGCTGGCCGTGATGAAGAGCTCGTTGCTGCCCAGTTGAAAGGGCAGGGCAAGGCTGTCGAGCAGACGCAGCGCCAGCGCAGCTGCCTGACCGGCGTTGCATTGTTCGCAGAGCAGCGCAAACTCGTCGCCGCCAAGGCGGGCCAGTGTCATGCCTTGTTCGAGGTGTACGCCCAAGCGCCGGGCCACGGCCAGCAAGAGGGTGTCGCCCTGGCTGTGGCCCAGGCTTTCATTGATGTCCTTGAAATGATCGAGGTCGATCATCAACAGCGCACCACAGCGCTTGTCCATTCTGGCTCGTTCCAGATCGTGCTTGGCACGCTCACTGAACAGCAGCCGATTGGGCAGGGCGACCAGGGGGTCATAGTGGGCGAGATAGTCCAGCTCTTCCTGCGAGCGCTTGAGGGCGGACAAATCCGAAAAAACCGCCACGTAGTGAGTGACCTTGTTGTGTTCGTCGCAAATGGTCCGCAGGTTCTGCCATTGTGAGTACACCTCCCCACTTTTGCGGCGGTTCCAGATTTCGCCGCTCCACATACCCTTGTCTTGCAGGTCCTGCCACATCTGGCCGTAGAAACTGGCGTCGTGCTGGCCCGAGGCGAACAGCTTGGGCGTCTGTCCCACCACCTCTTCCAGGCTGTAACCGGTAATGCGGCTGAACGCAGGGTTTACGTACAGGATATGCTGCTGGGCATCGCTGATCAGCACGCCTTCCTGGGTGCTGGCAAAGACCGCCTCGGCCTGGCGCAGGCTGCCGCGAATGATCCGCTGCTCTTGCTGGTGACGGTCCAGGCGCACGAGATAGTGGCGTCCGAGGGCGTACATCAGCAGGGTGCTGAAGATGACGAAGGCCATCCCCTTGCCGACCTGCAGCATGGAAATGGGCTGCGAAGCCTGGTCAAACGAATGCAGCAGGACTTCGCCAAGCAGTACCCAGAGGGTCGCAAGCGCCAGATAGGCCAGGCAGAGTCGCCGCAGTTGGGTATTCATCTCTTTTACTCACCGAGTACTACATGAAGAGAACGAAATCTTGAACCGGGTATGACCTGGGTCAGGCGGTCCGCGTGGGCGTAGAGCGATAGCGATATAGTGGCAGTCTAGACGACATTTCTATCGACGAGGGCGGCTCGGGGGAACGATCAGCTTTTTTGGCCGGCTATTCTCGCATGCCGTTCAGGTAACCGTTACCACCCAGTTGTCGCATTTGCTGGCGTATCCAGGCGGCGCGATTGTTCACGTATGCGCTGGGTTGGCCGGCGCTCCAGGCGCGCGGGTTTGGCAGCACTGCCGCCAGCTGGCTGGCCTGACGGGCCGAAAGATAGGGCGCTGCAACGCCGAAATGGTGTTGCGCTGCCGCCTCGGCGCCGAAGATGCCGTTGCCCCATTCCACGCTGTTCAGGTAAACCTCGAGAATGCGCTGCTTGGGCCACAGCAATTCGATCCAGCCGGTGAACCAGGCCTCCAGCCCCTTGCGTGCCCAGCTGCGCCCGGACCAGAGAAACAGATTCTTGGCCACCTGCTGGCTCAGGGTGCTGGCCCCGCGCAGTGAACCGCCCCGCTCGTTATGGTTCAGTGCGGCGCGAATGGCGGCGATGTCAAAGCCCCAGTGCTCGGCAAATTTCTGGTCCTCGGCGGCGATGACGGCCATTTTCAGATCGTCCGGCAGTTCTGTCCGGGGTCGCCAGCTGCGTTGCAGGTCGATGTGCTCACCGCTGTGCCAGGACTCCAGCTTGCGCTCGATCATCAGGGCGGTGAAGGGCGGTGGCACCCAGCGCAGCACAAGGACCAGCAGTACGGAAAGCGTGGCCAGCAAGAGCAGCAGTTTAGTAAGACGCAGCAGCAGGGTACGGAGCATGGGCATGGCGGTGGCCAGGGAGAGCAGGCATTATAGCGGCGCTGAAATTTCCTGAGCGGAAGTCACCCATGATTCGTCCCTTTCTGATGCTGGCAGCCTTTTTCGGGCTCACCGGTGTTGCGCTCGGCGCCTTCGCCGCCCATGGCCTGAAAAGTCAGCTCAGCGCCGACTACCTGGCAGTGTTCCAGACGGCAGTGCACTACCAGCTTATTCATGCGCTGGCGTTGTTCGGCGTTGCCCTGCTTGCGTTGCATGCGCCGAGTCGGCTGTTGGTGGCGGCAGGCGCTCTGTTCACGCTGGGCGTGTTGCTGTTTTCCGGCAGCTTGTATCTGCTCACGCTGACGGGTGTCGGCAAGCTTGGAATCATCACGCCCTTGGGCGGCACGGCCTTTCTGGCAGGCTGGCTCTGTCTGCTGCTGGCAGGCTGGAAGCTTCGCGTCTGACCTGTTGATGAATGGTTTGGGTGGCCCGGGGCGATCAGGCTAGAATGCTGACCCCCTTGGCAATGGTGGCGAGCACTATGCAGATTCAGTTGAACGGCGAAGGCTACGCGCTCCCTGACGGTCAGTCGGTGGCCGATCTGCTGCAGCGCCTGGAACTGACGGGGCGCCGGCTGGCCGTCGAGCTCAATCGCGATATCGTGCCGCGCAGCCTGCATGCGACGACCCTGCTCAGCGATGGCGACCAGGTGGAAATCGTCCATGCCATTGGTGGCGGCTAAGGCTGCTCGTCGCGTCGCCCATTACCGGCTGCTGCCCCGCGCGGCGGCAACTTCCAGCTAAATCACGTGAACAGGATGGCCCCATGAGCCCAGTTCCGCACGACAAGCCCTTCACCCTCGCCGGTCGCACCTATCAGTCGCGCCTGCTGGTGGGCACTGGCAAATACAAAGACCTCGACGAAACCCGCGCCGCCATTGAAGCCTCGGGCGCCGAGATCGTCACGGTCGCGGTGCGCCGCACCAATATCGGGCAGAACCCGGGTGAACCCAATCTGCTGGATGTCATTTCTCCGGATCGCTACACCATCCTGCCCAACACCGCCGGTTGCTATGACGCCGAAGACGCGGTGCGCACCTGTCGGCTGGCTCGTGAGCTGCTCGATGGTCGCTCGCTGGTCAAGCTGGAAGTGCTGGCGGACCAGAAGACCCTGTTCCCCAATGTGATCGAAACCCTCAAGGCCGCTGAAGTGCTGGTCAAAGAGGGCTTCGACGTTATGGTCTACACCAGTGACGACCCGATCATCGCGCGCCAGCTGGCCGAGATGGGCTGCATCGCGGTGATGCCGCTGGCCGGGCTGATCGGTACCGGCCTGGGCATCTGCAACCCCTACAATTTGCGCATCATCCTCGAGGAAGCCAAGGTGCCGGTGCTGGTGGATGCTGGTGTGGGCACAGCGTCCGATGCGACCATCGCCATGGAGCTGGGCTGCGAGGCGGTGCTGATGAACAGCGCCATTGCCCATGCGCAGAAGCCGGTGCTGATGGCCGAGGCGATGAAGTATGCCATCGAGGCCGGTCGTCTGGCCTATCTCGCCGGGCGCATGCCGAAGAAGCTCTACGCCAGCGCCTCGTCGCCGCTGGAAGGCCTGATCCGCTAAGCCTGATCCCGGGTCCATGCCGCACCGCCATTGCGCCGTGCGGCTTTTTTTCTTTCTATCTGCAGGTTCGTTCATGAGTGACATCGTCCCCCCGGCCGACGGCCAGCGCCGTATGCGCACCATCAAAAGCTTCGTGATGCGCGCCGGGCGCATGACCGAAGGCCAGCAGCGCGGGCTGGACCAGGGCTGGCCGCGCTTCGGCCTGGAACTGGCCGACGGCATGCGTGATTTTGACGAGGTATTCGGCCGACAGGCGCCACGCACCTTCGAAATCGGTTTCGGCATGGGGCATTCCACGCTGGAGATGGCCGCCGCGGCGCCCGAGCAGGATTTCATCGGGGTGGAAGTGCACAAGCCCGGCGTCGGGGCGCTGCTGGGCGGACTTCTGTCACAAAATCTGAGCAATGTGCGCATCTACAGTTGCGACGCGCTGGAAGTACTGCGTGAATGTGTCCCCGATTCCAGCCTGGACCGGGTTCTGCTGTTTTTTCCCGACCCCTGGCACAAGAGCCGCCACCACAAGCGCCGGATCGTCCAGCCTGCCTTCGCCGAGCTGGTGCGGCAGAAGCTGAAGGTCGGGGGCGTGCTGCACATGGCCACCGATTGGCAGCCCTACGCCGAGTACATGCTCGAGGTCATGAGCGTTGCGCCCGGCTATGCCAATCAGGCTGTCGACGGACAATACGTGGAGCGCCCGCCGGAGCGGCCGGTCACCAAGTTCGAGCGACGTGGCGAACGCCTCGGTCATGGTGTCTGGGATCTGAAGTTCCAGCGCAACGCCTGATAGCGCGCGATCAGCGCCACAGGAGGGCCAGCGGGATGGCTCTCGATCTGCCTTGCCGGAAGAAATGCTGCGGCCAGTCGGCCGCGGTTTACGTGCGGGCCTGCATGCGAGCCTGCAAAGGAGCGAAAGATGTTCAGAAAATTAGGATTTCTAGTCCTGGCGGCATGCGCCTTCCAGGTCCAGGCAAAGGTCGATGAAACCCAGGCCGCGCGCCTGGGGCAGGATCTCACTCCGCTGGGCGCCGAACGTGCAGGCAATGCCGCCGGCAGTATCCCTGCCTGGACGGGAGGCGTACAGCCACCGGCCGGCTACACACCAGGCATGCACCATCCGGACCCCTTCGCGGCCGACCCGGTGCTCTACAAGGTCGACCAGAGCAACGTCGCGCAGTATGCCGCGCTGCTGCCCGAGGGGCAGCGCGCCCTGCTGGAGCGCTACCCCGATTACTACCTGCGGGTATTTCCTTCGCGGCGCAGTGCGTCGGCGCCGCAGCGCATCTACGACGCGACGCGCGCCAACGCCGTCAATGCCGAGCTGATCGCCAACGGCAATGGCATCAAGGGTGCGTTCGCCGGCATTCCCTTCCCGATTCCGCAGGATGGCATGGAAGCGATCTGGAACCATGTGCTGCATTACAAGGGCGACCAGACTCACTTCGTCAACAACCAGGCGGTGGTGATCAACGGGCGCGCCAGCTTCATCAAGCGCGACCGGCACATCTTCTATGTCTATAACCGCGAGGGGATGGACGAGCAGGGGCTGGACAACACGCTGCTGTACTACAAGTACCGTGTGACGGCGCCGGCGAAACTCTCGGGCACCGCCCTGGTGGTGCAGGATCCCATGGACCAGGTGCTGTCGATCCGCAAGGCCTGGCGCTACAGCCCGGACGATCGCCGGGTGCGCCGCCTGCCTTCGTTGGCCTACGACTCCCTGCAGCCGGACACCAGCGGCCTGGCCACCGCGGACGTGGTCGATTCGTTCAACGGCGCACCCGACCGCTATGAATGGAAGCTGGTGGGCAAGCGCGAAATGCTGATGCCGTACAACAGCTATGCGGTGCACCAGCAGGGTATTGCCTATGGCGAGATCGTGGGGCCACGCACGCTCAACCCGGAACTGCTGCGCTACGAGCTGCACCGCGTGTGGATCGTCGAAGCGAGCCTGCGCAAGGGTTTCAGCCATCCCTACGACAAGCGTCGCTTCTATATCGACGAGGACAGCTGGCAGATCCTGGCGGTGGATCTGTTCAATGAAGACAACGAGTTGATCGGGCTTCAGGAGAGCCATCCGATCAGCTACTACGAGGTGCCGATGTTCGCCAGTACGCTCGAGACGCTGTACCACCTCGAGGATGGCAACTATTTCGTCGATGGGCTGGACAACAACGAGCAGATGTACGATTTCGGTGCAAGGCTCAGCCCGCGGGACTTCTCGCCGGCGGCGTTGAGGAGGGGTGGTAATTAGTAAAAGAGCGGTTTTTGAAGGCGTTGGGCTTGGGTAGGGCCGCAACGCTTCCTCGGCGGGGACTACAGGTTGCGCCTTGCACGGCGCGTCACTTTTTCTTGTTTGGCCAAGAAAAAGTAACCAAAAAGAAGGCCACCCCGACATTCGGGTCTGGCCTGCGGCCAGACTTCCCTCGCTGCGGTGCCGCTCCGGGGGCCGTCACGAAGGGACGTCACTGCCTAGGCGGCCCCGTCCTTCGTTCCTCGCTCGGCGTCCTGCCTCGCGTCCACCTGCGCAACACCTCCACTCGGCCTCCTGACGGGGAACGGGGTCCGAGTCGCCTGAACGACCGTTGGTACTTGCTTAGTTGGCTTTGCTTTTTTGCACTAACCAACAGGCGACACCAACCGCCCCTTTCAGGAGGGTGAGCGCGATCGTTGCGTAAGGGAGCGAGCCGCATGGATGCGGCGAGAGGCTTAAAGGGCCATGGATGGCCCTTGTAAGCCGGCCCCTGAAGCGGCGATGGAGTGAACGAACCCGGAGCGCAGCGCAGGGCCGGATGGAGGGGCAAGACCTTTTGGTTTCTTTTGGGGCGACTGCCAAAAGAAACTCGCCCAGCAGGGCGAAACCCACGCGTTCGGCCAACTCCGATAAGCCTGAAAAAGCACCGCCTTTCAGCTTGTGCCGGGCGTAGCTAACACCTAATTCCGATCAGCCACCACCCCAATAATGAACAACACCAGAATCAACACCGGCGCCAGCGTGTAGTTGTTGAACTGCGCGAGCCCCTTCGCCAACCAGGGGCTCAGGTAGATGATCCCCAGCCCATAGACCACCGCACAGAACACCACGAACAGCAACGTCCGCAGGATGAAGTTCAGCCCTGCGATGTTCCTCTGCACCCAGGCATTGAGCACCGGCCCGAACAGCACAAACAGGGTGGCCATGATCGCCAGGGATATATCCGAAAGATGACTGCGGCTCCAGCGCGACAGGGTGGCGATCAGGTCAAGTACGAGGTCCATGCGGGGTCCTTAGGGCAGGAAAAGTTGCAGCAAATCATTGAGAAAAAGCTGGCCCCTGGGCGTTGCGACCAGACGTTGCGGGTCGGCAAGCAGCAGGCCGCGGGCTTCGGCTTCGTGCCGGGCCTGGGCCAACTGCTGCAGCGGCAAGCCGGTGCGCTGAGTGAACAACAGCGCGGGCACGCCGTCGGTGAGGCGCAGCACATTCATCAGGAATTCGAAGGGCAATTCGTCCGCTGCCAGCAGCTTTTCGCCTGCGCGGAAGGCCTTGGCCGGATCGAGGTAGTCCTTCGGCAGGCGGGTCTTCCAGCTGCGCAGGATGCGTCCGTCGGCGTGGCTGAGCTTGGCATGGGCGCCGGCACCAATGCCAAGGAAATCGCCGAAGGTCCAGTAGTTCAGGTTGTGCCGCGCCTGCCGCCCGGGCTGGGCGTAGGCCGAGGTCTCGTACTGGCGATAGCCGTGCTCGGCGAGCAGCGTCTGGCCTGCTTCCTGGATGTCCCAGAGGATATCGTCTTCGGGCAGCTGCGGCGGCTGGCTCCAGAATACCGTGTTTGGCTCCAAGGTCAGCTGGTACCAAGACAGGTGCGTCGGTTGCTGCGCGATGGCGATGCGCAGGTCGCTCAACGCATCCTCCAGGCTCTGGTCCGGCAGGCCGTGCATGAGGTCGAGGTTGAAATTGTCGAAGCCGGCGGCGCGAGCCATGTCGGCGGCGCGAATAGCTTCGTCGCCGTCGTGAATGCGCCCGAGCGCCTTGAGCTTGTCGGCC
>ERZ869909.475-NODE-475-length-47166-cov-12.062116_pt1 | contig 47166 bp, 33 predicted proteins | sample MGYA00520892_ERZ869909 | MGnify/ENA primary metagenome ERZ869909 (study PRJEB32215, sample SAMEA104723947) | bioreactor metagenome | biome: bioreactor; feature: anaerobic bioreactor; material: water | place: China | collected 2015-03-12 ... | reverse complement strand
GCCTCGCGGCACTAGTACCTGAAACTAGCGCGTCTACCAATTCCGCCATCTGGGCAAGAGCCGCGCATTATAAGCATGAATAGAACAAAGTCAATGAGAAAAACGAAAACAGTAAATCAGAATCGTTCGGTACGCACTTCGAGACCCTTGCGCCAGACCGACGGCGGCGCAGACCAGACAGCGATCAGTGCCATTCGGCGAGCCGATCCGTGTCTCGAGCGGGAGCTCGCGCAATACGATAATCCGTTGCCCAGCCGCGAGTACGTCGAACAGGTGCTCGCCGAACAAGGCGTGCCACTCAGAATGGAGCGCCTGTGCGAACTGCTCGATGTCGGCGCGCATGAAGTCGATCTGTTCGAGCGACGGCTGCGGGCGATGGAGCGCGACGGCCAGGTGGTGCGCAACCGGCGTGACGCCTTCATTCTGCCCGACAAGGCCGATCTGATCCGCGGCAAGGTCGCGGGGCACGCGGATGGCTTCGGCTTTCTGATCCGCGACGACCGTCAGCCGGACGTCTTCCTCGGACCGAAGGAGATGCGTGAGGTGCTGCACGGTGACCGTGTGCTGGCGCGCATCGTCGGTACGGATCGCCGCGGGCGTCCGGAAGGCAAGATCGTCGAGATCCTGGATCGTGGCAATACCCGTGTCGTGGGCCGTGTGCTCGAAGAGCATGGCGTGCTGCTGGTCGTGCCCGAGGACCGCCGGATCGCGCAGGACATTCTGCTCGCACCTGGTGGCAAGCGCGTCCAGGAGGGCGAGGTCGTCACCGTGGAACTGGTTGCGCAACCGACCAAGGTGGCGCAACCCATTGGCAAGGTCGTCGAAGTGCTCGGTAACTATGCCGATTCCGGTATGGAAATCGAGATCGCCTTGCGCAAGCATCAGCTGCCGTTCGAGTTTTCGCCCGAGGCCGCGGCCCAGGCGCGCAAGCTGCCGGCCAAGGTACGCAAGAAGGACTGGATCGGTCGCGAAGACATCACGGCGTTGCCGCTGGTGACGATCGACGGTGAAACGGCCAAGGATTTCGACGATGCGGTGTACTGCGAGCGCCAGGGCAGGGGTTTCCGGCTGATCGTGGCCATCGCCGATGTGTCGCACTACGTCGAGGCGGGCTCGCCGCTCGACAGCGACGCGATGGATCGCGGCAATTCGGTGTACTTCCCGCGGCGCGTGATTCCAATGCTGCCGGAGAAGCTCAGCAACGGCCTGTGTTCGCTGGTGCCGGAGGTGGAGCGCTTGTGCATGGTGTGCGACATGAGCATTTCGCAGGCCGGTGCGATCAAGGCCTACCGTTTCTATCCGGCGGTGATGTTCTCGCACGCGCGCCTGACCTACAACCAGGTGGCCGCCGCATTGTACGAGCAGGACGAGGCGGAGCGCAACGCGCTGAAACCGCTGTTGCCGCACCTGGAAAATCTCGACAAGCTGTTCCGCGTGCTGCTCAAGGCGCGCGCGCGGCGTGGTGCGATTGATTTCGAGACCACGGAAACGCGAATGATCTTCGACGACAACGGCAAGATCGAACGCATCGTGCCCGAGGTGCGCAATGATGCGCACCGCCTGATCGAGGAGTGCATGCTGGCGGCCAACGTCTGCGCTTCCGAGTTTCTGCAGGAACGCGAGCAGCCCGCGCTGTATCGTGTGCATGAGGGGCCAACCCCGGAAAAGCTGGAGAAGCTACGCGCCTTTCTCGCCGAGTTCGGTTTTGGTGTCGGCGGAGGCGATGAACCCAGCGCCAAGGATTACGGCAAGCTGCTCGAACAGGTCAAGAACCGTCCGGATGCCCAGTTGCTGCAGACGGTGATGCTGCGTTCCCTGCGTCAGGCGGTCTACAGCCCGGATAACGTTGGCCATTTCGGCCTGGCCTACGAAGCGTATACGCACTTCACGTCACCGATCCGACGTTATCCGGATCTGCTCGTGCATCGCGCGATCAAGGCTGCGTTGGTGGGCGAGCCGCTTGCTGCGAGCGACTGGGATGCGGTCGGCCTGCATTGCTCGCAGACCGAGCGCCGCGCCGACGAGGCGACGCGCGACGTGGTGAATTGGCTCAAGTGCTACTTCATGCAGGACAAGGTCGGCGAGGAATTCACCGGCAGCGTCGCGGCGGTGGTGCCGTTCGGCTTGTTCGTTGCGCTCGACGACATCTTTATCGAAGGTCTCGTGCATATCTCCGACCTTGGCAGTGACTACTTCCACTTCGACGAGACGCGGCACGAACTCGCCGGCGAGCGCACCGGTGTTCGCTATCGCCTGTCCGACCGGGTGAGGGTGCAGGTGGTGCGCGTCGACCTGGCCACGACCAAGATCGACTTTCGCCTGATCGAGGCGCAGCCTGCGCCGAAACCGGCGGACAGTGCGACGGCTTTGTCCGGGGGAACGGTGGCAACGAAATCCAGGGCAGGTGGGACGACCGGCAAGGCACGCAAGGCGGTTGCCGACGCCGAGACGGTGAAACCGAAGCGTGCCAAGCCGAAGAAGGTGGTGAAGGCGGAGAAAACCAAGGCTGAAAAAGCGCCCAAGGCCGCGAAGAGGGCGCAGGGCAAGAAACCGGCGGCGAGCAAGTCGCCTACAAAGCAAAAGACGGCGGGCGCAGCGGTGCGCGCGCCGCGAGGGGGCAAACGGAATGGCTAAGCGATCGGGCTTCAAGGGCGGGGCGCGTGGCGCCGACGGCGGCGGAGATTCTTCCGCAATGCAAGGCGGGCCGGGCGAGGGCGGTGGCAGCCGCCTGATCTACGGGTTTCACGCCGTGCTCGGAAAGCTGCGCCGCGACCCGGAAGCGGTGTTCGAGGTCTATCTGTCGTCGCAGCGTCAGGACGTGCGGGCGCGTGATGTGCAGCGCCTGGTTGAAGCCGAAGGCGTGAAGCTGGTGCAGGCCGATGGCGAGCGTCTCGAGCGCATGGTCGGTACACGGCGGCACCAGGGCGTGATCGCCCGCATCGATGGCCGTCAGCGGGAGCTCAAGCTGGCCGACGTGCTCGAAGGACTGGATGAGAATGCGCTGCTGCTGGTGCTCGACGGGGTGCAGGATCCGCACAACCTCGGCGCCTGCCTGCGAGTGGCCGACGCGGCGGGGGCGCATGCGGTGATCGCGCCCAAGGATCGGGCGGTCGGTCTCAACGCCACGGCGATCAAGGTCGCCAGCGGCGCGGCGGACTCGGTGCCCTATGTCACGGTGACCAATCTGGCGCGCAGTCTGCGCGAGATGCAGGAGGCAGGCGTCTGGGTCGTCGGCGCGGCGGGCGAGGCGGAGAAGTCCCTGTACGAGATCGACCAGAAGGGGCCACTGGCATGGGTGCTGGGAGCCGAGGGCGACGGCCTGCGGCGCCTGACCCGTGAAACCTGCGACGAGTTGGCAAAAATCCCGATGCACGGCAGCGTCGAGAGCCTCAATGTGTCGGTCGCCAGCGGCATCTGCCTGTTCGAGGCGCGCCGCCAGCGCGGCGGGTGACGGCAGGCCCGAGCTGTGCCGCACCTCGGGGAGGCCCAGCAAGCCCGGGGAAGCGCCGTCTGCCGCGCCGCGGCGACGGCCTGCCCCCGCATCCGATCCCACCCCCCCAGCCACCTCGCCTGGGTGTGGGGGTTTACGGGGGCGAACCGTCCAGGGGCCGGGTGCGGTAAAACTGCACCGTGTGCGCGACCGGTGCGTTCAGTACGCTGCGCTTGATCCTGCCGACGACGTGCATTTCACAGGGTTTGCAGTCGAAGCGTAGCGTGAGTTTTTCCTTGCCGTTGATCAGTTGCAGCGGTTCGGCGCGGATCGTGCCCGTGACCCCCGTCACGCCGCGGGTCTGCTTCGGGCACAGGCTCAGGCTGTAGCGCACGCAGTGCTTGGTGATCATCAGGCTGACCTCGCCTTCTTCCTCGTGGCTTTCGAACGCGGCGTCGATCACCTGTACACCGTGACGGGCGTAGAAGTCGCGGGCCTTGTGGTTGAAAACGTTGGCGAGGTAGCTCAGGCCGTCCTCCGGATAGGCTACGGGGGGAGCGACTGCTTGCGCGCGGGGGAGCCGCTGGAGTGCCGTTGCGCGGGCCTGTTCGAGTGCGGACACGGCTGCGCGGCGCAGCTCGTTCAGGCGTGAATCGGGCACGAACCACGGGGTCGACAGCACGAGCTCGATCTGTGTCGTGGCAAACAGGGTGTCACCAAGTCGGCCAAGCCGCTCGCGGATCCGCTGGTGTGCGGCCTGTGCGTCACGCGCGGCCTCGGCGGCAAGAGTCAGGGTCGCCTCGCCATGATGACCGGCCGCGTCGGTGATGCGCAGGCGCAGGGTGACATTCCGGTCGTCCCCGGTGGAAATCTCGTCGAGCCGCATCGTGACGTCGATGCGGCGCTCCGCCGATTTTCGTTCCAGCGTGCGGATCCAGGCCATGTCACGGTTGCGGTTGAGCACCGTGCCTTTGCGCAGATCGCGCAGCGAGGCGACCCGGTCCTTGGGGAAGACCCGCCACAAGGTGCCGCCATCGGTGCCGGGGCCAAGCCGTTCGACGCGGTTGACGTGCAGTCCGACGAGCTCGCGTCGCGGGTCGAGGTAGCACAGACCGTCGCCGTTGTGCAGCTCGATCGCCTTGCCGTCCGTCGCGGCGCCGGCGTCCGGGCTGGTGCATTCTAGTTCGATCCAGTCGGTGCCGGTGCGGGTCACCCAGCCGATCGGCCGGCCGGGGTTCTTGGGCGTGTCGAATGCGCCGATGTCGGCCTTGCGCCCCTGAACGAAGTAGTCGGTGAATTCGCGATTGAAGTTCTGGTCCGGGTCGGGGGTGAAGCGCGCCGTGCTGCGCCCGTGCGAAGCGGGTGCGAGGTCGGGGCGGGTCGTGAGCAGGTCGTCGAGCAGGCGCCGGTAATGGGCGGTGATGTTCTTCACGTAGCCCATGTCCTTGTAGCGCCCCTCGATCTTGAAGCTGCGCACGCCGGCGTCGACCAGCGCGCGCAGGTTGTCGCTCTGGTTGTTGTCCTTCATCGACAGCACGTGCTTGTCGTGGGCGAGAATGCGCCCTTGCGCGTCGCGTACCTGGTAGGGCAGGCGACAGGCCTGCGAGCAGTCGCCGCGGTTGGCGCTGCGGCCGGTGTGGGCATGGCTGATGTAGCACAGACCGCTGTAGGCGACGCACAGCGCGCCATGCACGAAGAACTCGAGCACGCAGCGGTCGGGGTCGGTCGCGGCGCGGATGGCGGCGATGTCCTCCAGCGCCAGTTCGCGTGCGAGGACGATCTGCGACAGTCCCACGTCCTGCAGAAAGCGGGCCTTTTCCGGCGTGCGGATGTCGGTCTGGGTGCTGGCGTGCAGCTGGATGGGCGGCAGGTCCAGCTCCAGCAGCCCCATGTCCTGAATGATCAGCGCGTCGACGCCGGCATCGAAGAGCTGCCACGCGAGACGCCGTGCGGGTTCGAGCTCGTCGTCGCGCAGAATGGTGTTCAGCGTGACGAAGACCCGCGCGTGAAAGCGGTGGGCATGGGCGACGAGGCGTGCGATGTCGGACACGCTGTTGTCGGCGCTGGAGCGCGCACCGAAGGACGGGCCGCCGATATAGACAGCGTCGGCGCCGTGGTGCACGGCTTCGATGCCGATGCCGGCGTCGCGTGCGGGGGCGAGGAGTTCAAGTTGATGCGCAAGCATGTCGAGGGCAGGTCGGTTGGGGGCGGTCGGGGGCGGTCGGGAGGGGCGTGGTGTTTCGCACCTGCAGGCGGTCGTTCGTTTTCGCGTGAGGGTCAGGGTGGGTCGTCAGGGCCGGTGCCGGGTCGCTCCGGCGTACTGTCCGGTGCCGTTCCGTTCGCCTTGCGCGGCCGCCCATAGGTGGTGAAGCGTTCGCTGACGGCGCGCATCTCGTCGGCGCCGAGCAGCACCGGTGGACCCAGTTGCAGGGTGCGCCAGTACTGTTCGCACAAGGCCTCGAACTCGATCGCGAGGGACAGCGCATGGCGCGGGTCGTCGCCGATCACGACCATGCCGTGATTGGCGAGCAGACAGGCGCACCGGCCGTCCATTGCTTCGCGCACGTGGTCGGACAATGCCTGGGTGCCGAAGGTCGCGTAGCGGGCGCAGCGCACGTCGTTGCCGCCGAAGCGCGCGATCATGTAGTGGAACGGTGGAATGTCGAGACGCTGGCAAGCCAGGGCGGTGGCAAAGGGGGCGTGGCTGTGGATGATCGCGCCGGCATTGGCATGGGTGCGGTACAAATCGGCATGCAGTCGCCATTCGCTCGAGGGGGCGAGCATGCCGTCGCGCACGGGTGCGCGGTACCGGCCATCGTAGCCGAGGGCGACCAGGTCGTGCTCTGTACACTCTTCCGGCGCCATGCCGCTGGGGGTGATGAGCATGCCGTCGGCGGTGCGCACGCTGGCATTGCCGGCGGAGCCGGTGTTGAGGCGGGCATCCTTCATGCCGCGCGCCGCTGTCAGCAGGGCGGTGCGCAGGGCGCGCGCTGCACCGTTCATGGTCGGTGCTCGCGCAAACTGTCCAGCGCGGCCGGGGCGAAAAGGCCATGCTCGGTGAGAATGCCGGCGATCAGCCGCGCCGGGGTGACGTCGAAGGCGGGATTGGCTGCCGCCGTGCTTGCCGGGGCGAGGCGCACTCCGGCCGGCTGACCGTCGGGGGCGGTGCCTTCGATGTGCAGGACTTCTTCGGCGCCACGGTCCTCGATCGGGATGGCGCTCGCGTCCGGGCAGTCGAAGTCGAGGGTGGACAGGGGGGCGGCGATGTAGAACGGCACGTCGTTGTCCTTGGCGGCCAGCGCCTTGAGATAGGTGCCGACCTTGTTCGCGGTGTCGCCGTTGGCGGCGACGCGGTCAGCACCGGTGATCACGACGTCGACCTCGCCACGGGCGAGCAGGATGCCGGCGGCGTTGTCTGCGATCAGCGTGTGGTTGACGCCGGCTTGCGCCAGTTCCCAGGCGGTGAGCAGCCCCTGATTGCGCGGTCGGGTCTCGCTGACCCAGACGTCGACCGCCAGCCCGGCGGCATGGGCGGCATAGACGGGGGCGAGCGCGGTGCCTGCTCCGCAGGTGGCAATCCAGCCGGCGTTGCAGTGGGTCATGACGCGCAGTGGGCCACGTCGCCGGGAGGCGAGCGTGCGCAGCAAGGCCAGCCCATGTTCGCCGATGGCCGCGCAGGTGCGGGCGTCGTCCGCGGCAATGGCGGTGGCTTCGTCCCACGCCGCTTGCAGACGTTCGGCCGGGGGCAGGGGTGTGAGGCGGGCGCGCATGCGTGCCAGCGCCCAGTGGAGGTTGACGGCGGTAGGTCGGGTTGCGCCGAGCACCGTCAGCGCCTCGGCAAGTCGTGCATCGTCGGCGCGCTCGCGCATGGCGATCGCCACGCCGAAGGCGGCGGTCGCGCCGATCAACGGTGCGCCGCGAACCTGCATGCTTCGAATGGCGTGGGCGACGTCCTCGAGCGTCGAGAGCGCGCGCGTTTCACGTCGGTGCGGCAGCACGGTCTGGTCGAGAATGAGGACGTGGTCGCCCTCGCGGCGAAGGGTGGAAATCGGTTGTGTGAAGTTCATCCGGCGGATTTTACCGCTGAACAACGGGGGCGTGCAGACGCCGTATCCAGGTGGTCATCAACGGCGCGATAGGCGAGTGGGTGTGGTTCGCGGCGGTGCGGGGGGAGCGGGCACATTGGGCACGGTCGGGGAGATCCGGGAAGGAGAAATGGATGCCAGGTCGTCGCGAGGGTGGCTGACTTGGCCTAACCGTGCCGCTTTTGAGACAATGCCCCGTTCCGCTCTTTCATTCCCCACTTGCTCCCATTTCACTTTCCATTGCCTGGCAACGCCTCCGGAGACCCGTGATGCCGCATTTTTCCGCTCCCATCGCTTCACGCCTGCCCGGCGTAGGAACCACGATCTTTACCGTCATGTCGCGGATGGCACATGAGGCCGCGGCGATCAACCTGGCGCAGGGATTTCCCGACTTCGACGCCGAGGACGTGCTGTTCGAGCGGGTTGCACACTGGATGCGTGCCGGTCACAACCAGTACGCACCATTGGCCGGCGTGGCACCGCTGCGCGAGACCATCGCGGCCAAGCTCGAAACGCTGTACGGCACGGCCTATGATGTCGAACGCGAAATCACCGTCACGGCAGGCGCCACGCAAGGCCTGTTCACCGCGATTAGTGCGCTGGTGCATCCGGGCGACGAGGTCATCGTCTTCGAGCCGGTATATGACGCCTATGTCCCGAGCATCGAGTTGCAGGGGGCGCGCGCCGTGCGCATGCGTCTGCAGGCTCCCGACTATCGGCCCGACTGGGCGGCGGTGGCTGCCGCGATCACGCCGCGCACGCGCATGATCATGATCAACACCCCGCACAATCCGACCGCGACGGTGTGGACGGCGCAGGACATGGCCGAACTCGCCCGCCTGGTGCGCGGCACCGACATCGTGATCGTCTCCGACGAGGTCTATGAGCACATTGTGTTCGATGGCCTCACGCATTGCAGCTGCGCGGCATTGCCGGAGCTGGCCGAGCGCAGCCTGATCGTGTCCAGTTTCGGTAAGACCTATCACATCACCGGCTGGAAGGTGGGCTACGTGGCCGGGCCCGCCGAGTTGATGGCCGAGTTTCGCAAGGTGCACCAGTTCAACGTGTTTACGGTGAACACGCCGGTGCAGTATGCACTCGCCGAGTACATGGCCGACGCGACCCGTCATCGGGGGCTGGCGCCGTTCTATCAGGCCAAGCGCGACTTTTTCGCCGAAGCGATGCGCCGCTCGCGCTTCGAGCTACTGCCCTCGCGCGGCACCTATTTCCAGCTCGCCCGCTATGGCGCCATTTCCGACCTTCCGGATACCGCGTTCGTCGAATACCTGACGCGCGAGGTCGGGGTTGCCGCGATTCCGGTGTCGGCGTTCTTTGCCGACGGGCTGGACGAGAAGGTCATCCGCTTCTGCTTTGCCAAGGGTGAAGACACGCTGGCGGCCGCGTGCGAGCGGTTGTGCGCGGTCTGAGGTAAACTGCTTCCTTCTTTCTTCGCCCGCGAGCCGATACCGTGCGCAATCTGCTGCTGTTCATCCTGATCCTGATCGTCGTCTGGTGGGTGCGGCGGGCGCTGCAGCGGCCGGGTGGATTGTTCGGTGCGTTGCGTGGTCGTGCGAGCGGTGAACAGCCGGGCAAGCGCACGGGCGACCCGGAGCGGATGGTGGCGTGTGCGCACTGCGGCGTGCACGTACCAGAGAGCGAATGCGTGCGAGACGCGGACGCCGCATATTGCTGCGCCGATCACCGCCGCCTCGGCGTGCGTCGATAGCGGCGGCGCACTGGCAATGGAGCGGACGCTGACGCCCCCTGCCCGGCTCGCGCCACTGCGTTACTTCAACCTGTTCCGGCTGATCGTCGCGGGGCTGTTCCTGGTCGTTGGCCGGGAACTCAATCTTGGGGGGCAGGCGCCGGCGTTGTTCGTCGGCGTCTCGGTTACCTATCTTGGCGCGGTGCTCGCACTGGGTTTTCCCGACGCAATTCGCTGGATCGGTCTCGACCGGCTGATCACGCTGCAGGTATTCATCGACATCGCCGCCCTGAGTGCGATCATGTGGATCAGCGGTGGCTACGCCAGTGGCATGCCGGTGATGATGATGGTGTATCTGGCGGGTGCGGGGCTGGTTGCCGAAGGGCGCATGGTGTTGTTCTTCGCCGCGCTGGCGACGGTGGTCGTGCTGATCGAGAATGCCTGGCGGTATTACGCCGGATTCGAGGCGGTCGAGTTTCTGCAGGCGGGGATCACCTGCATCGGTTTCTTCGCGATCGCACTGACTGCGCGTCTGCTCGCTCGGCGCGCCAAGCTCAACGAGTCGCTCGCGATGCTTCGTGGCGAAGCGTTGAACCGGCAGCAGGCGATCAATGAGCGCATCATCGAGGACATGAGCGATGGTGTCATCGTTGTCGGTGGCGATGGTCGAGTGCGACAGGCGAATCCGCGCGCATCGGAACTGCTCGGCGCGCGGATCGAGGTCAACGTCCTGCTTGCGGCGGTCGATGCGCAGTTTGCCGATCTTGGGCGCTTCATCGTCGAGCACGAGGGCAGCGTGCAGCGCATCGGTCCGGAAGGCAAGCTGGTGCGCTGTCGTGCCGTTGCCGCCGGAGGACAGGGTGGTGGTGGCGATACGCTTCTCTACCTGACCGACTTCGACGAGGTGCAGCAGCAGGTCCAGCAACTCAAGCTGGCCGCGCTGGGACGCCTGACGGCGAGCATGGCGCATGAAATCCGCAATCCGCTGTCGGCGGTGACGCAGGCGGCCGACCTGCTCGGCGAGGAGAAGCGCGCCGAGGTCCAGGTCCGGCTGGTGCGCATCATCAATGACAATGCACGGCGCATCGAACGCATGGTGCGCGAGGTGCTGGCGCTGGGGCGGCGCGAGGACATCATGCCCGAGGCCATCGACGTGACCGTTTTTCTCGGCTCGTTGATCGAAGAGTTCAGCCTGCGAGGTCCGGAAGAACGGGCGGTGTTCGCCGTCGATGTCGAGCCGGGGGCGACCATTGTGATCGACCGCGCGCACCTGCACCAGATCCTCGGCAACCTGCTGACCAACGCGCGACGTTTCAGCAGCGGCACGCCTGGCGCGGTGCGCATCGAGTGCAGGCTGCCGGGCAGTCAGCGCGTGGTGCTGCATGTCACCGATGACGGCCCGGGCATTCCGGAAGCGGATCAAGGGAAAGTCTTCGAGCCGTTTTTCACCACCGACCCCAAGGGCACCGGACTCGGGCTGTACATCGCCCGCGAGCTTGCCGAGGCCAACAATGCGCGCCTCGAGCTTGCCGGCAACAATCCCGGTGCGCATTTCGTACTGAGTGGACGCAGTCAGCCATGATTCAGACCGAAAGACGAAACCGCCCCGATACCCCGTCGATTCTCGTCGTCGATGACGAAGACGACATTCGCGAGCTGCTCGAGCTGTCCTTGCTGCGCATGGGGCTGTTGTGCGATTCGGCGGCCAATCTGGGTGAAGCACGAGCCTTTCTCGCCCGTAGCCGCTACCGTCTCTGCCTGACTGACATGCGTCTGCCCGATGGCGACGGCCTGGATCTGGTGGCGCACATCCAGAGCGAATACCCCGGGCTTCCGGTGGCGGTGATCACCGCCTACGGCAGTATCGATACGGCAATTCGAGCGCTCAAGCTCGGTGCCTTCGATTTCGTCACCAAGCCGGTCGAGCTAAAGGCCTTGCGCGAGCTCGTGCGTCATGCGCTGCGACTCGATGGCGGGGGGGCGGACGATGGCGGGGGTGGTGAGGCGGCTGGGCAGCGTGGACTGCTCGGGCAGTCTCATGCCATGGTGCAGCTGCGGGGGCAGATCGAGAAGCTGGCGCGCAATCAGGCGCCGGTCTTCATTCATGGTGAATCCGGTACCGGCAAGGAGGTCATTGCCCGCCAGATCCATTCGCAGGGGCCGCGGGCCAAGGCGCCGTTTGTTCCGGTGAATTGCGGTGCGATTTCGCCCGAGTTGATGGAAAGTGAGTTCTTTGGTCATGTCAAGGGCAGCTTCACCGGTGCGACGGCCGACAAGCAGGGCCTGTTCCAGGCCGCTCAGGGGGGCACCCTGTTTCTCGACGAGATCGCGGAATTGCCGCTGGCCATGCAGGTCAAGCTGCTGCGGGCGATTCAGGAGCGTGCGGTGCGGCCTGTCGGTGGGCATGGTGAGGAAGCGGTCGACGTACGGATTCTGTCTGCGTCGCATCGCGATCTCGGTCAGTGCGTAGCCGACGGACGCTTTCGCCAGGACCTGTTCTTTCGGATCAACGTGATCACGCTACACGTGCCGCCGCTACGTGAGCGCCGGGAAGATGTTCCGGAGCTTGCCGGACACATTCTTGCGCGCCTGGCCGCGCGTGAAGGCGGTGCTCCGCGGGTGCTCGGTGAAACCGCGCTGGCTGCACTGGGCGCTCATGCCTTTCCGGGGAATGTACGGGAACTGGAGAATCTGCTGGAGCGGGCTTGTGCCTTGTGCGATGGGCAGGTCATTGACGCGACGGACATCAACCTGACACCCACCGAGGGGCTGCTTCATCCCATCCGGCCGGACGCTTGCGAAGGGGAGAGTTCCGCGCCGACTTCGTTATCCTTCATGCCGGACACCGCGCATGGTTCCGTGTCGTCGCCGCGACCTGCTTCCGAACGGTTTCCCGAAAGCGCGGACGCTGAAGAGCGCGAACGTATTTTGCGGATGCTCGACGACACCCGATGGAACCGCTCGGAGGCGGCCCGTCGCCTCGGCATGACGCTGCGCCAGTTGCGTTACCGCCTGCACAAGTGGGGGCTGGAATAGCGTTGCGGGAGTCGTCACCGGAATGACGGTGAAGCCTGCGGTGGTACGGAAGGTCCTGCGGCGAGGTGGCCTTCGGGTTCGAACGCGGGCGGTAACGAACTGGCGAGGGCTTCAGCGCCGGGTTGCCCGAAGGCACAGGGCGAGGAGTTCGTCCCAGACATCACCGTCGGCAATGCCCTTGATGACGCGGTCCACCCGCGCCGCGTGGAGCAGCGCCGCGCGCAGCGGCGCGCTGCTGAAATGTGGCAGCACGCGGGCGATGCCTTGCCCCCTGGCCTTGTCGAACACCGCGGCTGTCTTCAGCGCCTGAGCAATGGGTTGCCCCTCCTCGCGAGCCCGGCTGGCGATCGCCAGGGCCCGGATTTCGTTGGTGATGGTCCATAATACCAGCGGCGGCGCGGCCCCTTCGGCGCGCAAACCTTCGAGCACTCTGTGGCAGCGTGAGACATCCCGTTCCCATAGTGCCGCGCGCAACATCTTCATGTCATAGCGTGCGACGTTGAGCACCGCCTGCTCGACCTGTTCCAGTGTCAGCGTCCCCGGGTCGTGGAGCAGACCCAGCTTGAGAATTTCCTGATGTGCCGCGAGCAGGTTGCCCTCGACATGGTCGGCGATGAAACGCAGGGCCTCGGAAGGCGCCGATTGTCGCTGGCGCTCCAGGCGTTCGGCGAGCCAGGCGGGCAGCGCACCGCGCTCCGGGGCGTTGAGTTCGAGGGTGACCCCGACGGCACTGACCGCCTTGAACCACGCTGTCTTGCGCGCGGCCCAGTCCATCTCCGGCAGGGTGATCAGAGTCACTGTGCCGGGCGACAGCGCGCCGACGTAGCGTTGCAGCGCGTCAGCGCCCTCGCGCCCCGGTTTGCCGGTGGGAATGCGCAGATCGATCAGCTTCTGTCCGCCGAACAGCGACAGATTGCCCGCCGCAAGAGTCAGTTCGTCCCAGCGAAAGCCGTGTCCGACGACGAGGGTCTCGGTTTCATCGAAGCCTTGTCCGCGCGCGTGGGCTCGAATCGCGTCGGCGGCCTCGATCACGAGCAGGGGTTCGTCCCCATGCAGCACGTAAAGCGGCGCCGACAGCGGTCGGGAAAGCAGCCCCGCCAGTGGTCCCGGACGAGCGGTCATCGCCCGGTCGCGGCCAGTCGTCGCATGATCTGGCGAACGAGTTCGTCCTCCATGTCACGGAACAACAGGGCTTCTTCCTGCTCCTTGGCGATGACTTGCTCATCGTCGAAGAAGTAGTCGCGGCGCGCGCTGACCGTGGTCGGTGGCAAGCGCTCCAGGCCGGTGCGGTCGACCACCCGGAACATTACGCTTTGATTGAGCTGGTACTCCCGAACCTGCCCTGCAGTGGTCAGGGAGAGGATCTCGCGGCTGCGGTGATTACGCAACACCTCAAGACGGGCGTCGGCCGCACCGGCGTCGGCAACCGTGGTCGTGCTGGCGCTGAGGTTGATCTGACGGGCGAGTTCGCCACCCAGTCCGGAGCCGGGGACCGGGGGTATGTGCAGCGTGTCGAAGGGCAGCGTGGTCGCGCCGCGCAGGCGAAATCCGCAGCCATGCAAGGCCAGGAGGGCTGGCGAGAAAACGGCGAGGGTGAGAAGGCGGCGGCGCGACATGACGGGATCTCAGACGACGATGTTGACCAGCCGACCCGGTACCACGATGACCTTGCGCGGTGGCTTGCCATCGGTATGCTTGAGTGCGGCTTCGGATGTGAGCGCGACGGTTTCGATCGCCGAAGTGGTGGCGTCGCTGGCGACCTTGATGCTGCCCCGCAGCTTGCCATTGATCTGCACCATGAGCTCGACCTCGTCCTGGCGCATTGCCGTTTCGGATGGTTCGGGCCATCCGGCGGAGAGGATGTCGTCGGTAAAACCGCAGCTTGACCACAGCGCATGGGTCAGGTGGGGGGCGATCGGTGCGAGCAGGCGCAACAGGATGCCCAGCCCTTCCTCGACGACCTCGGCATGGGCCGCCGCCGCATCGCGCGGCGCCTTCTCGAGCGCGTTCAGAATCTTCATCGTCGCCGAGGCGACGGTGTTGAACTGGTGTTTGCCGAAGTCGTAGTTGGCCTGTTTCAGATGGCCGTGGATTTCGCGGCGTACCTCGGCCAGCGCGGTGGGCAGTGTGCCCCGGTCGAGTTCGCGTGTCGTCGGCAGCTGCGCCGCGATCTCGCTGGCGTAGAGATGGCCGAAATTCCACACCCGGCGCAGGAAGCGGAATGCGCCCTCGACGCCGGAGTCCGACCACTCCAGCTGCTGGTCCGGGGAAGAGGCGAAGATGATGAAGAAGCGGGCGGTGTCGGCACCGTACTGTTCAACCAGCGCTTGCGGATCCACCCCGTTGTTCTTCGACTTGGCCATCTTCTCGGTGCCGCCGATCACCACCGGCTCGCCGTCGGCCTTCAGGCGCGCGGCAACGATGCGGCCCTTTTCGTCACGATCGACGTCGACATCGGCCGGATTGATCCACTGCTTGCGGCCATCGGCCTGATCGCGGTAATACGTTTCGGCGACCACCATGCCCTGGGTGAGCAGATTGGTGAACGGTTCGTCGAGGCCGACCAATCCGCAGTCGCGCATTGCGCGAGTGAAGAACCGGGAGTACAACAGGTGCAGAATGGCATGCTCGATGCCGCCGATATACTGATCGACCGGCGCCCAGTAGCCGACGCGGGTGTCGACCATCGCCTGGTCGTTGTCGGCACAGGCGTAGCGCAGGAAGTACCACGACGACTCGACGAAGGTGTCCATGGTGTCGGTTTCACGGCGGGCTGGCTTGCCACACTTGGGGCAGGCGCATTCGTAGAATTCCGGCATCTTCGCCAGCGGCGAGCCTCGCCCGGTCAGTTCGACATTTTCCGGCAGCACCACCGGCAACTGGTCGTCGGGTACCGGCACATCGCCACAGTCGGCACAGTGGATCATCGGGATCGGGCAACCCCAGTAGCGCTGGCGGGAGATGCCCCAGTCGCGTAGCCGGAACTGCACGCGCTTGAAGCCCAGGCCCTTGGCTTCGAGATCGGCCGCGATTGCGTCGACCGCGTCCTGGAAGTGCAGTCCGTCGTACTTGCCCGAGTTCACCAGTCGACCGTGCTCGGCGTAGGCTTCCTGCCATGGCGTGACGGTGTTCTCGTAGGCGTCGCGGGTGGAGCGCACGACCATCTTGATCGGGAGCTGGTACTTCGTGGCGAAGGCGAAATCGCGCTCGTCGTGCGCTGGCACCGCCATCACAGCGCCCTCGCCATAGCCCATCAGCACGTAGTTGGCGACCCACACCGGCATGAACTCGCCGGTCAGCGGGTGCACCACGCGCAAGGTGGTGGGCATGCCCTTCTTCTCCATCGTCGCGAGGTCGGCCTCGGCCACACCACCACGTTTGCACTCGTCGATGAATGCGGCCAGCTCGGGGTCGGATGCGGCTGCCTGCGTGGCAAGCGGGTGTTCGGCGGCGACGGCAACGTAGGTCGCGCCCATCAGCGTGTCGGCGCGGGTGGTGAAGACCTTGAGCACGCCGGACTGGCCGATCGTCGACAGATCATACGGAAAATGAATCTCGACGCCCTCGGAGCGTCCGATCCAGTTCTTCTGCATGGTCTTGACCTGCTCGGGCCAGTTTGGCAGCGCATCCAGCGATTCGAGCAGCTCGTCGGCGTAGGCGGTGATCTTCATGTAGTACATGGGGATCTCGCGCTTCTCGACCAGCGCGCCAGAGCGCCAGCCGCGACCGTCGATGACCTGTTCGTTGGCGAGCACGGTCTGATCCACCGGGTCCCAGTTCACCGTGCCGAGCTTCTTGTAGATCAGCCCCTTTTCGAACAGCCGGGTAAACAGCCACTGCTCCCAGCGGTAGTACTCGGGCGCGCAGGTCGCCAGCTCGCGCGACCAGTCGATGGCGAAGCCCAAGCGCTTGAGCTGCCCCTTCATGTAGTCGATGTTCGCCCAGGTCCATTTCGCGGGAGGAACGTTGTTCTGGATCGCCGCGTTCTCCGCTGGCATCCCGAACGCGTCCCAACCCATGGGCTGCAGTACGTTGAAGCCACGCATGCGGTGATAGCGTGCCAGCACGTCGCCGATGGTGTAGTTGCGCACGTGGCCCATGTGGAGCTTGCCGGAGGGATATGGAAACATGCTCAGGCAGTAGTACTTGGGGCGGTTCGGGTCTTCAACGACGTTGAAGGCCTCGGTGCGCTCCCAGTGCTGCTGGGCCGCGATTTCGATGTCGGCTGGGGTGTATTTTTGCTGCATGGCGGGCAATGGGACCTGACCGTGATGAAACGCGAAATTATACCGCGAAGCCGGGGTGAGGCCCGAGTATCTGCCGTCTTCACGACGCCGCTGTCCGAAACCGCTGGCGAGACAAGGGAACGAAATCGGCCTGCATGACGACTCAGCATGCAATGGAGGAAATTCATGTTGCGGCGGACGCGCAGATTGTACCGTTCGAGACGGAGGCTGCTGGCGGGGGTGCTGGCAGCGGTTGCCATGGTATTTGGTTGGTGGTTGGTGATGCTGAGTCCGTTTCTGTACGATCCACCGGGCGGTCCGGTGGCGATCGATGCCGATCGGGCGCACGCGGTGTTTGCCTATGGAACGTTGCGTAGTCCGCTGCTGCGATGGGCCGTCACCGGGGGTGCGGGGCAGGCGCGCGCTGCGGTGTTGCCGGGTTACCGGCGCGAGGGGTTGAACGTGCGTCCAGTGGTTGATGAGCGGGTTGAGGGTGTTGTGTTCGAGGTGGATGCACGGGCCTTGCGGCGCCTTGACCGTTACGAGCGGCTTGGTGTTCGCTACGAACGGGTAGAGCGGGAGTTGCTCGACGGGACCCGCGCTTGGGTGTATCGCCGGTTGTAAGAGTCGCCGTCGGCGCGAAGAAGGAGGAGCCATTGAGCCAGACGAAGGAAGCCGTGGGCATGGGTTTGCGGATGCCGCCGGTCATCCGCAAGCGCGACGGGGCGCTGCGACGGGTCGGGGTCGAACTGGAGATGAACGGCCTCGAACTGGATGTGGTGGCTGCGATAGTGGGGAAGCATGCCGGTGGAGCGGTTGCGTGCGACGGCCGCTATGAGCGGGTGGTGGCCGGTGATCCGGCTGGAGACTGGGTGGTGGAGCTGGACTTCGACCTGCTCAAGAAGATGGGGCGGGAGCAGCGCGACGTCGATACCCTTGCCGGCGATCTTGGAAACTCCGCCGAGGATGTTCTGAAATGGCTGGCTGAAGGCCTCGTGCCGATCGAGGTCGTCAGTCCGCCGCTGCCGTTGGATCGGCTCGAGGAGCTCGAGCTACTGATCGCGAAGCTGCGCGATGCGGGTGCCAAGGGCTCTTCGGACCGGCTCTTCAATGCCTTCGGGATGCAATTCAATCCCGAAATCGCCGAGGAGGGTGTGGCGTGGACCCTGTCGATGCTGAAGGCGTTCCTGTGTCTGTACGACTGGTTGTATGCCCGCGCCGACATCGACATGGCGCGGCGGGCCACGACGTACATCGATCCATTTCCGGTGGACTATGTCCGACGGGTGGTCGTTCCCGGCTATCGGCCGACATGGTCGCAACTGATCGACGATTACCTCGACTCCAATCCGACGCGAAACCGTGCCCTAGATCTTCTGCCGCTATTCGCTCATGTCGATGAAGAGCGCGTGCGTGCGCGCGTCGACGATGTGTTGGTCAAGGCGCGACCCGCGCTGCATTATCGTCTGCCTGACTGCCAGATCCATGTGCCGGACTGGGGGGTGCGGGCGGCCTGGAACGACTGGGTCGAAGTGGAGCGCCTGGCCGCCGATACGGTGCGTCTTGCGGCGTGTGGGGAAGCCTATGCCGGTTTTCTGTCGCGTCCGCTGGAGCGTTGGCTGGGAGACTGGGCCGGGCAGGTGGAGGTCGAGTGGCTCGGCGCCCGCTGATCGCCATTACCGGGCCTGAGCGTGGAGCCTTCGGGCCACGCAGTCTGGTCGCCGCGGCTGTGCGCTGGTATGGCGGTCGTCCATTGCAACTGCGGCCGGGGCAGGCGATCCCCGAGATCGACTACCACGGGGTCGTGGTCACCGGAGGGCATGACATCGATCCGGTGCTGTATGCGGCCGAACCGGAGGTCGAGCCGCGTTACGATCGGGCGCGCGACGCGCTGGAGATGGCGGTGATTCGCGATGCGCTGACGCGCGGCTTGCCGATTCTCGGCATCTGCCGCGGCGCGCAGTTGCTCAACGTGTGTCGCGGCGGATCCCTGCATCAGGAACTGCGTTCGCGGCGAGAGAAAACATCCAACCGATGGACGGTGCTGCCGCTGAAAACGCTGTGCATCGACACCGGTACTCGACTGGCCGCGTTGATGGGTACGCGGCATGCGCGGATCAATAGTCTGCACAATCAGGCGATCGACCGGGTGGGCGATGGCTTGCGGGTCAGCGGACGCGATCTCGATGGCATCGTGCAGGCGGTCGAGGATCCGGGCCAGGGCTTTCTCGTCGGTGTGCAATGGCATCCGGAGTTCCTGATCCTGCTGCGACGACAGCGTCGCCTGTTCGGGGCCTTGGTCGAGCAGGCGCGGCGCCGTATCTGATGCGAAGGTGGCACCCTGGAACGGTCGCCGTCGCCGTCGCTGGCTCAGGCGGCGCGGCGACCGCTTTGTGTCTGCCGTTGCCAGTTGGCGGCCATGGCGACGCACATGTCTTCCATGGCGTTCAGGGGCAGACGCCAGATGCGGCTCTGCGTGCGCAGCAGCGGGGTGACGCGTGGTGCGCACAGCGAGCTTTGCTCTTCGTCGAGCAGGCTTCGGAAGACGTGCATGGCCTCGCCCCAGTACTCGGCGTTGCCAACCCAGCCAGTGCGGTCGGTGGCTTCACGCACGGCCTTGCGCCACAGCACGTGGGCACGTTCGATCGGGACGCCGGCCTTGCGTGCGTACCAGGGCAGCAGTTTGGGTGCTTTCATCGTTGTTCTCCTTGTCGGCCGGATAGGGCCGTATTCGCAACAACCCCGCCTCGTGAGCCAGGTTGCGGCGACGCTCTGGTGGCGCACTGCAAAATGCGCCATGGGGTTGAAATATATGCTCTTGAGAGCTTGTTGTCTGTGAAAAAGTTCAAAATTGTTGCTATGCACAAATGAAACTTATCGAACATCCGTTTGATTTTCAAGAGCGGTGTGGCGAACATGCAACACAAGGGCCGGACGCCAGGGGCGGACGGGATCGCGCCGCCGACTCGCGGTAAATCGCGAGCGAGCGGTTAGAATCCACCTTCTCCGTCAGGATGCGCCAATGTCCGATTTGCTAGCCAATCTAAATGCCGAACAGCTTCAGGCGGTCACCTTGCCGCCGCAACACGCCCTGATCCTCGCTGGCGCGGGTTCGGGCAAGACCCGGGTGCTGACCACTCGCATTGCGTGGTTGATCCAGACCGGGCAGGTCGACCCGCTGGAAGTGCTTGCGGTCACCTTCACCAACAAGGCCGCCAAGGAGATGCTCGCGCGCCTGGGGACGATGCTGCCCGTGTCCATGGGGCGTTCGATGCGGCACATCTGGGTCGGCACCTTCCACGGGCTGTGCAATCGCCTGCTGCGCGCCCACCATCGCGATGCGGGCCTGCCGCAACTGTTCCAAATCCTCGATTCGGCTGACCAACTCGCCGCAATCAAGCGTCTGTTGAAGACCCTCAATGTTGACGACGAGAAGTTTCCACCGCGCGATCTCCAGCATTTCATCAATGCCCAGAAGGAGGCGGGGTTGCGCCCGCACGCGGTGGATGCATGGGACGAATATACCCGGCGGCGGGTCGAGCTCTATGCCGAATACGAAAGCCAGTGCCAGCGTGAGGCGGTGGTCGATTTCGCGGAGTTGCTGCTGCGCAGCCATGAACTGCTCGAGCGCAACGAACCGATCCGCCGTCATTACCAGCGGCGCTTCCGCCACATTCTGGTCGACGAGTTTCAGGATACCAACCGCCTGCAATACCGCTGGCTGAAGCTGCTCGCGGATGAGGGGCGGGAAGGGGGGGGCTGCCTGTTCTGCGTTGGTGACGATGACCAGTCGATCTATCGCTTTCGGGGGGCCGAGGTCGGCAACATGCGCGACTTCGAGCGAGAGTTCCGGGTGGCCAACGTGATCCGCCTGGAGCAGAACTATCGTTCCCATGGCAATATCCTCGATGCGGCCAACGCCATCATTCGCAACAATGCCGATCGGCTAGGCAAGAATCTCTGGACGGAAAGAGGGTGCGGAGAGCCGATTCGTGTCTTTGAGGCCATGAGCGATGGCGACGAGGCGCGCTGGATCGTCGACGAGATTCAGGCGCTGGTCCGGGACGGTGCGAGTCGCTCGGACATCGCTCTGCTGTACCGCTCCAATGCGCAGTCGCGGGTGCTGGAGCATCAGCTGTTCTCGTCCGGCATCGCCTATCGAGTGTATGGAGGCTTGCGTTTCTTCGAACGTCAGGAGATCAAGCACGCGCTGGCCTATCTGCGCCTGATCGCCAATCCGGACGACGACACGGCATTCGCCCGGGTGGTCAACTTCCCGACGCGTGGCATCGGCGCGCGCTCGCTCGAGGTTCTGCAGGATGCGGCGCGAACCTGGAACAGCAGTTTCCATGCGACTGTGCCGCACCTGGCGGGAAAGCCCGGAACGGTTCTCGCCCACTTCGTGCGGCTGATCGAGGACATGCGTCGCGAAACGCGCCTCTTGCCGCTGCCGGAGCTGGTCGATCATGTGCTCGATGCCTCGGGTCTGCGCACCCATTACCAGACCGAGAAGGAAGGGCAGGACCGACTGGAGAACCTCGACGAACTGATCAATGCTGCGGCCAATTTCGCTGCGGAAGCTTCCGCGCCGGCATCGTCGGTTGCCGACGAGGGGGAGCGGTCGCACATGCTGCTGGCCGATTTTCTCGCGCATGCGTCGCTCGAAGCAGGCGACCATCAAGCCGATGCCGGTGCCGATGCGGTACAGTTGATGACGGTGCACGCATCCAAGGGGCTGGAGTTCGATGCGGTCTTTCTTTCCGGGCTCGAAGAGGGCTTGTTCCCGCACGAAAACAGCATTCTCGAATCCGATGGGCTGGAAGAGGAGCGCCGCCTGATGTATGTCGCGGTGACGCGGGCGCGGGAGCGGCTGTATCTTTCTTTCGCGCAGAGCCGGATGCTGCACGGACAGATGCGCTTCAATCTGCGGTCGCGCTTCCTCGAGGAGATTCCCGAAGCCCTGACCAAGTGGCTGACGCCCCCGGCGTCCACGGGCCGTGGTGTGGCCGGGGGGTTTGGCGGTTCGGGTGGGGGCGGTGGTTACTACACGCCTTCGCGCGGCCACACGGTGGCCACCGCGCGCGCCAACGGAGGGGGCGCGGGTGGTTTCCGCGTCGGTCAGTCGGTACGTCACGCGAAGTTCGGTCAGGGAGTCATCGTGGCCGCCGAGGGCGGCGGAAACGATGCGCGTGTCCAGGTCAACTTCGGCCCCGCAGGGCTGAAATGGCTGTTGTTGTCGGTTGCAAAACTGGAGGCGGCTTGAGCGCGAAATGGCCTTGATCGACCGCATGCGCGATTCCCTCTTCGATACTCGGCTACGCCGCTATGCTGTGGCTGACCGAGTGTTGCGCTGGCGGCTTCCGGTACTCGCGGTCTTCCTGGCGGTCGTCTTCGCCGTGATTGCCACCGTCGATTTCGTGCGCGAGCGCAGGGCGTTCGAAGCCGAGTTGCGCGAGGGGTTTCAGGCCGTGCGCGCGGGGGTCGAAACCGGTCTGGCGATGAGTGAGCGAGAGATGTCCTTCATCGCCGCCTTTGTCGCGTCGGACTCGGTGGTGCGGCGCCTGATGCGCCTCGCGCATGCGGAGCTCGAAGCCGAAGGTGGGGGGGGTGGCGGCATTCGCGCAGCGTCGACCCGTGCCCAGTTGCTGGCTTTGATGGGGCCGCGATGGGAGGCGGTGCGTTCCGAACACGATGCCCGACAGCTGCATTTTCACGTAGGCCCGGACCCGGTCAGCTTTCTTCGCCTGCACAGTCCGGACCGCTACGGCGATGCCCTCGATCCGGCGCGACCGATGGTGGTCGCGGTCAACCGCGATCGCCAGCCCCGTACCGGCTTCGAGGTCGGGCGCAGCTTTGCCAGTGTGCGCGCGATCCATCCCGTGTTCGCGCCGAGCATGGGCGGAGTCGAGGCGCATGTGGGCAGCGTGGAGATCGGCATCAGTGTCGGCGACGTGCTTGCGCGGCTGCGTCTGCCGTCGGGGGTGAATCATGCCGTGCTGCTGCAGCGCGAGCGGGTGGCGCGCGTCAATGGAGGTGATCCCGAGTTCACCCGCATGCCGCATCTTGCCGCTTGCGACTGCTATGTCGCGGCGACATCCGGCGACGATGTGATGGGCGCGCTGGATGCACTGCCGTTGCGAGAGGTGTTTGGCGCGCATGGCTACCGCCTGTGGCGGACAGGCGACGCGTGGACGGGCATGATCAGCGTGCCCGTCCGGGAGTTCGCCGATCGTGTGGGAGGCGGCGAGATCGCCGGTGCCATCCTGTTGTATGGCGATCGTACCGATGCTGTCGTCGAGTGGCGTGCCCGGCAGTGGCGGACTTCGATGTGGTTCGTGGCCGCGTACGCGCTGGCGATCCTTGTCGCCTGGCTGTTGCTGCGCGTCGTCGCGCTGGCATACGGCAGCCGTATCGCCGACGCCGAGGAGGCCCTCGACACAGCCCAGCGCCTCGGCAGTACCGTGTTCAATCTGGCCCCCGACGCCATTCTGGTCACCGACCGCTATGGCACCATCCTCGAAGTCAATCCCCGTTTTTGCGAGATTAGCGGATACGAGGCCGATGAACTGATCGGGCAAAAACCGAGTGTGCTCAAGTCCGGGCAGACGCCGACCGACGTGTACAAGGATTTGTGGGGCCGGCTGTTGGCCGGCCAGGAGTGGCGTGGTGATTTGCTCAATCGGCGGAAGGACGGCTCGCTGTACTGGGACTCTCACGCGATCGTGCCGGTGCGCAACCGCAAGGGCGAGATTTCCCGCTTCATCTCGTTTCAGCGTGACGTTACCGGGCGCCGTCGGATGGAGCTGGCACTGGCGGCCAACGAGCGGCTGTATCGAAGCATCTTCGAGAACGTCGAGGAGTCGATCTTTCTCGTACGGCCGGAGGCAGAAGGGGGGTTCAGGTTTGTGGGTGCCAACCCGCAGCATGCGCGCACTACCGGAATTCCAACCGACCGTCTGACCGGCGCCCGTCCGCGCGATGTCATGCCGGCGACGCTGGCCGAGGCAGTGAGCGACCGTTATCGGCAGTGCCTGGAGTTGGGGCAGAGCGTGCAGTTCGAGGAGGTCATGGACCTTCCCGCTGGACGCAGACACCTGCGCACGGGACTGAATCCACTGCGTGGTGATGACGGGCGAGTCGAGATGATCGTCGGTCTGTCGGTGGATCTCACCGACCAGAAGATGCTGCTGGCCAGCCTGCGGGAAAGCCGCGAGCGCGCCGAGGCGATCAGTCGTGAGCATGAGCTGATTCTGACTTCGGCAGGGGAGGGGATTTTCGGGCTCGACGAACGCGGGCGGGTGACCTTCATCAACCCCGCCGCGGCCGAAGTGTTGCAGTGTGAAATGTCCTCGGCGCTGGGGCGTGACGTCCATGAACTGCTTCACCGCGTGCCGGGCGCGAACGAGGACCGTCCCGGGCACGAAGCCTTCGACCACCCCGCGGCGAGTTGCCGTTTGCTCAATGCCCTGTTCAGCGGCGTGGAGCTCAGCCAGGTCGATGACATCTTTACCACCGCACTCGGCGTCAGGGTTCCGGTACGCCTGTCGCTGACGCCATTTGCCCGGGGCAATGCGGTCAAGGGAGCCGTGGTGGTGTTTTCCGACGTCACCCGCCTGCGCGCGATCGAAGAGGAATTGCGTCGTCTGGCGACGACCGATGCATTGACCGGACTCGCCAACCGCCGCCATTTCATGGAACGCGCCAGCCATGAACTGCTGCGTGCCCGGCGCTACGGGCAACCGGTTTCGATGCTGGTGCTCGACCTCGATCACTTCAAGCTGATCAACGATACCCATGGACACGCCACCGGTGACGACGCACTCAAGCATTTCTCGCGCGTCTGCCGAGATCAGCTGCGGGTGGTTGATTTGCCGGCGCGGCTGGGGGGTGAGGAGTTCGCCGTGTTGATGCCGGACACGGCGCTGGAGGGCGCGATCGAGATGGCCGAACGTCTGCGGGCGACGCTCGAGAGTAGTCCGGTGGTCATGGCGGGGGAGTCGATTACGGTCACGACGAGTATCGGCGTGACCTGCGCCCACGCTCACGAGCTCGATGTCGGTACCGTGCTGGCGCGTGCCGATGCGGCCCTGTACGCGGCCAAGCGCGGGGGGCGTAACCGGGTCGAGGTACGCGAGTAGGTCTGTCCCCGGACGGTGCGCTCAGGCTCCGTACTTGCGCGCGAGGGTGTCGTGCAGCGCGAGGTATTCCTGGGACAGCTTGTGGCGGGCGTCGAGATGGATCATCGGGCGTGACTGCTCGTGGGACTCCTTGATCTTCACCGACGACGACAGATACGGCGACAGTACCGGGAGACCTTCCTCGATCAGCTCGCCAACCACTTTCTGTGGCAGGCTCGCGCGGGGCAGAAACTGATTGACGACGATGCCCTCGACCTCGAGCGCGCGGTTGTGATCGGACTTGATCTCCTGCACGTTCTCGAGCAGCGAGTACAGGGCTCGGCGCGAGAAGTCGTCGCAGTCGAACGGAATGAGGCAGCCATTGGCGGCGATCAGCGCGGAGCGAGTGTAGAAATTGAGGGCTGGCGGCGTGTCGATGTAGATCACGTCGAAGGCATCTGCCAGCTCGTCGAGTGCATCGCGAAGCTTGTAGATCTTGTAGCGCGATTCAAGCTTGCCCTGCAGATCCTCCAGCTCGGGATGCGAAGGCATGACGTGCAGTCCGGGAAACGGCGAAGCGTGGACGAATTCGGTCGTGTCCTTCGGGTTGAGTTTGAAGTTCAGTGTCTGGTCGAAAAAGTCGGCCAGTGTCGAATCCAGACCGGTGCCGGGTTCACCCAGCAGGTAGTGCGTGGAGTTGCCCTGAGGGTCGAGGTCAACCACCAGGGTCCGTTTTCCGGAATGGGCGCTGATCGCGGCCAGGTTGCAGGTTATCGTGGATTTGCCCACGCCACCCTTCTGATTGAAAACCACTCTGCGCATTTTGCCTCCCCGGTATCGGACTCGCGTGATTGTGCCAAAAAACGAGCGACTTCGCTTGCACCGCAGCATGGGCGTGTTACGCCAAAGGCGCTGCCAATCGTGCAGGCAGTGGGATAAACTTCGGTGTTTCGCGGCCTGCGATGTTGTGCCGCTGGTTTCGAGGTTTCGGAGGGGGAGAGAATGGATCAGGATTTCATCGCTGCGGCGCTCGACTATCATCGCGCGCCCACACGCGGCAAGATTTCGGTGGTGCCGACCAAGGGCTTGACCAATCAGCGCGATCTCGCGCTGGCCTATTCGCCGGGCGTGGCGGCAGCGTGCGATGCCATCGTCGCCGATCCGAACGAGGCGCGGGAACTGACCTCGCGCGGCAACCTCGTGGCGGTGGTCACCAACGGCACGGCGGTGCTCGGGCTGGGCAACATCGGACCGCTGGCGTCCAAGCCGGTCATGGAGGGCAAGGGCTGCCTGTTCAAGAAGTTTGCCAATATTGACGTCTTCGACATCGAGCTCAATGAAAACGACCCGGACAAGCTGATCGACATCATCGCTTCGCTGGAGCCGACGCTCGGTGGCATCAACCTCGAGGACATCAAGGCTCCCGAGTGCTTCTATATCGAGCAGAAGCTGCGCGAGCGGATGAACATCCCGGTGTTCCATGACGACCAGCACGGTACCGCGATCATTTCCGCGGCAGGCCTGCTCAATGGTCTGAAAGTGGTGGAGAAGGACATCGCCCAGGTCAAGCTGGTGTGCTCTGGGGCCGGTGCGGCGGCGATCGCCTGCCTCGACCTGATGGTGGGCCTCGGCCTGAAACGCGAGAACATCTACGTCTGCGATTCGCGCGGGGTGATCCGGGTGGGGCGTGACGCCAGTATGGAGCCCAACAAGGCGCGTTATGCGCAGCACACCGATGCAACCACGCTGGCAGAGGTGATCGAGGGCGCGGATGTGTTTCTCGGCCTGTCCACAGCCGGCGTGCTCAAGCCGGAGATGGTTGCGCGCATGGCCGACAAGCCGCTGATCTTTGCGCTGGCCAACCCCAACCCGGAGATCGTACCGGAAGAGGCGAAGAAGGTCCGCCCGGATTGCGTGATCGCCACGGGGCGTTCGGATTACCCGAACCAGGTCAACAACGTGCTGTGCTTCCCGTTCATCTTCCGGGGTGCGCTCGATGTCGGCGCGACCAAGATCACGGAGGAGATGAAGCTGGCTTGCGTGAAGGCCATCGCCGAACTCGCACGCGCCGAGCAAAGCGACATCGTCGCTTCGGCCTACGGTGGTGCCGAGCTGAGCTTCGGGCCGGACTACATCATCCCCAAACCCTTTGATCCGCGCCTCATCGTCAAGATCGCGCCGGCCGTCGCGCGGGCCGCGATGGAGTCCGGCGTGGCGACCCGCCCGATCGAGGACTTCGCCGCCTATACCGCGAGCCTGACCGATTTCGTCTATCAGTCCGGCATCATCATGAAGCCGGTGTTCAACGCGGCCAAGGCGATCCCGCTGGAGCGCAAGCGGGTACTCTTCGCCGAGGGCGAGGACGAGCGCGTGCTGCACGCGGTGCGTGTGGTGATCGACGAGGAGCTCGCTCGGCCGATCCTGATCGGTCGGCCGAGCGTGATCGAGATGCGGATCCAGAAAATCGGCCTCAATCTGGTGCCCGAACGTGACTTCGACGTGGTCAATCCGGAGTCCGATCCACGCTACCGGGAGCTGTGGAACGAGTACTACCGCCTCATGTCGCGCGACGGGGTCACGCCGGAGATCTCCAAGGCCAAGATGCGCCGCGACACCACACTGATCGGCTGCATGCTGCTGCGCCGCGGGGACGCCGATGCGATGGTGTGTGGCACCTTTGGCACCTACGAGTATCACCTGAAGCAGGTCGAGGACGTGATCGGGCTGGCCAAGGGCGCGCGCCTGTTCGCGGCGATGAATCTGCTGTTGCTGCCCAAGCGCATGCTGGCGATCGCCGACACCTACGTCAATGAGAATCCGGATGCCGATCAGGTCGCGGAGATCGCGCGCATGGCCTCCGACGAACTGCGTCGTTTCGGGGTCGAGCCGCGTCTCGCGCTGCTTTCGCATTCGAATTTCGGCAGCTCCACTTCGGCTTCGGCGCGCAAGATGCGTGCGGCGCGCGACCTGTTGCGGGTGACCCAGCCGGATCTGATCTGCGATGGTGAAATGCACGGCGACGCTGCACTCGACCCGGAGATCCGCGAGCGGGTGCACCCCGATTCCACACTGAGCGGAGAGGCCAATCTGCTGGTGATGCCCAACCTCGATGCGGCCAACATCTCCTTCAACCTGATGAAGATCGCGAACGGTGATGGCGTCTCGGTCGGACCAATGCTGCTCGGCGCGGCGCTACCGGTGCACATTCTGACGCCTTCGGCGACCGTGCGGCGCCTGGTCAACATTACCGCGGTGTCAGTCGTTGACGCGGAGGAGTTGCGCTCGCGCAGCGAATGATGGTGCCGCCCTGTTACCCACGACGTAACCCCGAACGAGTACAACTGGAGATGATTTCATGACGAATGCAATCCGATTTCACCGCACCGGTGGCCCCGAGGTATTGCAGTGGGAAGAAGTCGAGGTGGGCGAGCCGACCGAAGGGCAGGTGAGGCTGCGTCACGAGGCGGTCGGGCTGAACTACATCGATACTTACCACCGCTCCGGCATGTATCCGGTTAACCTGCCTTCGGGCATCGGGCTGGAAGCGGCCGGCGTGGTCGAGGCGGTCGGCCCCGGAGTGGGCGACCTTGCCGTCGGCGACCTTGCCGTCGGCGACCGGGTCGCCTATGCGGGTGGGCCACTCGGCGCCTATTCGCAGGCGCGGCTGATGCCGGCCGATCGCCTGGTCAGATTGCCCGATGCGCTGTCGTTCGAGCAGGGGGCGGCGATGATGCTGCAGGGACTCACCGCCCAGTACCTGCTGCGCCGCACCTATCCGGTGAAGGCCGGTGACACGATCCTGATCCATGCCGCCGCCGGCGGCGTCGGGCTGATCGTGTGTCAATGGGCGAAGGCGCTGGGCGCGACGGTGATCGGTACCGTTGGCTCGGACGAGAAGGCAGCGCTGGCGCGTGCCCATGGGTGTGACCATCCGATCGTGTATACCCGCGAAAACTTCGCCGAACGTGTCGCCGAGATCACGTCCGGGGCAGGCGTGGCGGTGGTGTACGATTCGATCGGCAAGGATACCTTCATGTCCTCGCTCGACTGCCTGCGCCCATTGGGGATGATGGTGCTGTTCGGCGCGGCCTCGGGCGCGGTGCCGCCGGTGGATCTGCAGGTACTGGCGCAGAAGGGGTCGTTGTTCGTTACCCGCCCGACCTTGTTCACTTATGCCGCGCGGCGTGCCGATCTGGTCGAAATGGCGGCGGACCTGTTTGCCGTGGTCCAGGCCGGGCAGGTTCGCATCGAAGTCAATCAGCGTTATCCGCTGCGTGAGGCGGCGCAGGCTCACCGCGATCTCGAGGCGCGGCGGACGACCGGCTCAACGATTCTGCTCCCCACCGAGTGAGCGCGCAGCGCATGGCGTCGACGGCGACCAAGGATGGAGCGGGGGGTGTTCCCCCCGGAAGGTGGGGATGATGAACCGACGCAGCATGCTGCAGCGTGGTGCCGTGCTGGCGCTGTCGATGTGGATCTGGCCAATGGTCGCGTCGGCGCAGGGTGGCGGACTGAGTCCGTCCCAGGCCGCATTCCTGCGTGCCGAGAACCGGCGCATCGAGGACTACTTCGTCAGCCAGGTCGCGCGAGCGGTTGGTGTCGACCCGGAGCGGGTGCGTCGGGCGATGCCCGACGAGGGGCGAATCACGGTGACGGTATCGCGTCTGATCCCGATGCTGGAGCAGGATCTGGGGGCCCCGCTGAGTGAAGAGCAGCGGGCGGCGATTCTGCGTGCCGACGAAGAACGCCGGGCCGCGCTGGCCCGTGTGCGCGAAGGCGCGGCCAGACGCTAACCCGGATGATCGCCGGCTAGCGGTGGTGCATTGCCTTCGTCCGCGGCGGTATGGCTCGAGCTGAGCCTATGCGTGCCACCTGTCCAGCGACCGTGGGGACACCTCGAACGCACCCGGGCGGCAAACTCACGTAAAATCCGCCCCCATGAACGCACCTCAACAGTCTCCCCATCTTCCCCGTTTCGTCCATCTCCGGATGCATTCGGAATACTCCATCCAGGACGGCATCGTTCAGCTCGATCAGGCCATCGCGCGCGCCGCAGAGGACGGCATGCCGGCGCTCGGCATGTCCGATCTGGCCAACCTGTTCGGCATGGTCAAGTTCTACAAGGGCGCGCGCGGCAAGGGGGTCAAGCCCATCGTTGGTGTCGACGCATGGATCACCAACGACGCCGATCGGGACAAGCCGTTTCGTGTGCTGCTGATCTGTCGTGACCGGAAAGGGTATGGTCAGTTGTGCGAGCTGCTGACACGGGCGTATCTGGAGAACAAGCACCGCGGTCGTGCCGAGATGCGCCGCGAGTGGTTCGATGCCGACAGCGTTTCGGGGCTGTTGTGCCTGTCCGGCGCGCTGAGCGGCGACGTCGGTCAGGCCTTGCTCAATGGCAATGCCGACGTGGCCAGGCGTCTCGCGGCGGAATGGGCCGCGTGCTTTCCCGGTGCGTACTACCTCGAACTGCAGCGTGCCGGGCATGCCGGCACCGAAACCTACATTCGCGGCGCGGTGGAACTGGCCGCGGCGCTGGACCTGCCGGTGGTGGCTACCCACCCGATCCAGTTCCTCAAGCCGGACGACTTCAAGGCCCACGAGGCCAGGGTGTGCATCGCCCAGGGCTATGTGCTGGCCGACAAACGCCGGCCGCGCGAGTTTACCGAGGCGCAGTACTTCAAGTCGCAGGACGAGATGTGCGCCCTGTTCGCAGACCTGCCGGAGGCGTTGGAGAACGCCGTCGAGATTGCCCGGCGTTGTTCATTGACGGTGCAGCTTGGCAAGAACTTCCTGCCGCTGTTTCCGACCCCCGAGGGCATGACGCTGGACGATTTTCTGGTGTTCGAGGCGAAGCGGGGGCTGGAGGAGCGCCTGGTCGAGCTCTATGCCGACCCCGATGAGCGCGAACGTCAGCGTCCCCGTTACGAGGAGCGGCTGAAGTTCGAGACCGACACCATCATCCAGATGGGTTTTCCCGGCTACTTCCTGATCGTGGCCGACTTCATCATCTGGGCCAAGGAAAACGACGTGCCGGTCGGCCCGGGGCGTGGATCCGGTGCGGGTTCGCTGGTTGCCTACAGCCTGCGCATCACCGACCTCGACCCGCTCGAGTACGCCCTGCTGTTCGAACGCTTCCTCAACCCGGAGCGGGTGTCCATGCCCGACTTCGACATCGACTTCTGTCAGGACAACCGCTACCGCGTCATCGAGTACGTGCGCGAGCGATACGGCCGCGACGCGGTGAGCCAGATCGCGACCTTCGGCACGATGGCGTCGAAGGCGGTGGTGCGTGACGTCGGCCGCGTGCTCGATCTGCCGTATGGGTTGTGCGACCGCCTGTCCAAGCTGGTGCCGATCGAGGGTGCCAAGCCGGTTTCGCTGGCCAAGGCCTACGACATGGAGCCGCAGATCGGCGAAATGATGCACGACGGCAACGACGGCGAGTCGGTGCAGGAGTTGTGGTCGCTGGCCGAGCCGCTCGAAGGTCTGACACGCAACGTCGGCATGCACGCCGGTGGCGTGCTGATCGCGCCGGGCAAGCTGACCGATTTCTGCCCGCTGTATCTGGCCGATGGCGACGATGCGACGCCGGTCAGCCAGTACGACAAGGATGACGTCGAGGCCGTGGGGCTGGTCAAGTTCGACTTTCTCGGTCTGCGCAACCTCACCATCATCAAGCTCGCGCTGGATTACGTCGAGCGCCTGAGCGGCGAGCGTCCCGACCTCAATGCACTGCCTTTCACCGACCCGGCCGCCTACCAGATCCTGAAGGACGCCAACACCACGGCGATCTTCCAGGTGGAATCGGATGGGATGAAGAAGCTGCTGAAGAAGCTCGGCCCCGACCGCTTCGAGGACATCATCGCGGTGCTCGCGCTGTATCGCCCGGGGCCGCTTGGCTCGGGAATGGTCGATGACTTCATCCTGCGCAAGAAGGGGCAGCAGGAGATCGACTACTTTCACCCGGATCTGAAAGCCAGCCTGGAGCCGACCTATGGCGTGATCGTGTATCAGGAGCAGGTGATGCAGATCTCGCAGATCATCGGCGGCTACACGCTGGGTGGCGCCGACATGCTGCGCCGCGCGATGGGCAAGAAGAAGGCCGAGGAGATGGCCCGACATCGCGAGATCATGCGCGAGGGGGCGAAGACGAAGGGCTACGACGAAGCGCTGGCCATGCAGCTCTTCGACCTGATGGAGAAGTTCGCAGAGTACGGCTTCAACAAGTCGCACACGGCGGCCTACGCGGTGGTGACGTACCACACCGCCTGGCTCAAGGCGCACCACTGCGCGGCCTTCATGGCGGCGACGATGTCCGCCGATCTGGACAACACCGACACCATCCGCATCTTCTTCGAAGACGCGCGGGCCAACAAGCTCGAGATCCTGCCGCCGGACGTCAATGCGTCCGACTATCGTTTCGTGCCGGTCGACCGCGCGACGATTCGTTATGGCCTGGGCGCGGTCAAGGGCTGCGGCGAACCAGCGGTGCGCGCGATTCTGGCGGCACGCGCAGCGGGGGGCGCATTCCGCGATCTGTTCGACTTCTGCGAGCGGGTGGACCGCCGGCAGGTCAACCGTCGTGTCATCGAGGCCTTGATTCGCGCGGGCGCGATGGACACCCTGCCGGGGCATACCGGACGGGACCGGGCGCAACTGGTCGCTACGGTCGGGCTGGCAATGGAGGCGGCGGAACAGGCCGCAGCCAACGCGATGCAGGGGGGCTTGTTCGATGATCTGCCGGAAGCGGCAGGGGGAGCGGTCGAGTTCGTACAGGTTCGTCCCTGGAGCGAACGCGAGCGCCTGAAGGAAGAGAAGACCGCGATCGGTTTCTTTTTGTCCGGTCACCCTTTCAATGCGTATCGGTCCGAAGTGCGACGTTTCGTGCGACGTACCCTGGCTGAACTGGAGCCGACCCGTGAGGCCGCGATGCTGGCCGGGGTGGTCATGGAGGTGCGTACCAAGGTCGGAAATCGCGGCAAGATGGCGTTCGTGCTGCTCGACGATGGAACCCAGCCGCGCGAAGTGGCGGTGTACTCCGAGGTGCTTGAGGCGGCGCGTGGAAAGATTCTTACCGATGACGTGCTGATCGTCGAAGGCAAGATCAGCAATGACGAGTTTTCGGGTGGTCTGCGCATTGTCGCTGATCGCCTTCTGTCGCTCGGTGACGCACGGGCGCGGTTCGCGCGTGCGTTGCGCGTGAGTCTGAACGGCGAGGTGAGCGAGGCCGGTGGGGCGATCGCGGCGGTTGATCGCCTGCACGCCCTGCTAAAGCCCTACCACGAGGGCAGTTGCCCGATCCGGATTCGTTACCGCAACGCCTCTGCCGAGGCCGAGCTACCGCTCGGTGAGGGCTGGAAGGTGCGCCCGGAAGACGCACTGCTGGATAGCCTGCGGGAATGGCTGTCGGGGGATGCGGTCGAGATGGTGTACCCGAACTGAACGCAGCACGGGGCGTCCCGATCGCTCGAGGTGGGGCCGTCGAGATCAGACGGTTGGTCGCTGTTCGAACCCCTTTTCGTTGGGCGCGTCGACGTCGCTGATGTCTATACGGTCGACGCGTGCGGCGGGCGGACCTTTACGTGCCCAGTCGATGAACGCCTCGATGGCTGCTTCCGTGCCGCAGACGACCGTTTCGACCTCGCCCGAACCGCGGTTGCGAACCCAGCCAGCGAGCCCCAGGCGCTGGGCTTCGATGACCGCGCTCGCGCGATAGTAAACTCCTTGCACCTTGCCGTGTATCAGCAGACGCCGGGAAACGGCGGGCCGTTCTTGCTCGGACGAAGTGGGGTCCGGTGTGTTCTGATTCATGCCATTCCGATGAGTGTGGTTGCGAGGGACCGCCATCATGGGGGCGACCGCATCGATTGATCCGTTGCTGCTTGGCAAGTGGGGGGAGGCAGCTACGCAGCGGAGGCGTGCGTTGCGGCCTGTCCGGCTTGCGGATCACTGCGGAGCCACCACCGCAATCACAGGTGCGCAGATCCGATGCGCGCCCGGTGCATTGCCGCCGTGGAGTGCAGGTTCTTCGATTGTACCGAAGTCAGCAGGGTTTCGAAGTGGTCGGCAGACAACGGGGGACTGAACAGAAAACCCTGGAACTCGTGAACCTCGCGCGCGCGCAGCCATTCGAGCTGTTGAGTTTCTTCAACGCCTTCGGCGACCATGCGCAGTCCGAGCATCTTGCTCAACGAGATGATCATCTCGGTCAGCGGACTGCTGCTGCCGATGCCCTGAACGAAGGAGCGATCGATCTTGAGCGTGTGAATCGGGTAGCGTTGAAGATACGACAGGTTCGAGTATCCCGTGCCGAAGTCGTCGATGGCAATGCGAAAGCCGGTGCGCCCCATCTCCTCGAGGCTTTCGATGGTGCGTCGGTCATTGCCGAGCAGGACCGACTCGGTGATCTCGAGTTCAATGCCATGGGGGTCGCACCCGGTGCTGCGGATGATGTCGTGAAGCCGCGCGATGAGCTGTGGGTCGGAGAAATCCCGCGAGGATAAATTCACCGAAATGCTGATCGGCAGACCGCGTGCTGCCCACGCGGTGCGTCGGGTGGCGGCTTCGCGGAAGACAAAGGCGCTGAGCTGTTGCATCAGCCCGGCTTCTTCACAGATCGGGATGAACTGGGCCGGTTGCAGCAGGCCACGCTCGGGGTGGCGCCAGCGCACCAGGGCCTCGGCGCCGATCACGCGTTCGGTCATGGTGTCCAGGCGTGGCTGGAAATGGACTTCGAACTCGCCGCGGCGGACCGCATTGCGCAGGTCGCTTTCGGTGCGCAGCCGGTTCTGGGCGACCGCGCCAATCTCCGGCGTGAAATGCGCCACGCCGTTGCGTCCGCTCTCCTTGACCTGATACATCGCCAGATCGGCATGGCGCATCAGGGTGTCGATATCGTCTCCGTCCTGGGGAAACAGGCTTACACCCATTGACGGAGTTACCGTCACTTCTCCCTGATGGAGCTGAACCGCCACTGAAAGCCTCGAGCGCAGGCGGTTGATGAGCAGATCGAGGTCGTGCTCGGGGTGGTTGATGGGTGCGAGCAAAAGGAACTCGTCACCACCGAGTCGTGCCACGAAGTCCGCCTCGCGAACAATGCCACGCAAGCGGCTCGCCATTTGCACGAGCAGGGCGTCGCCGGCCGCGTGGCCGAGGGCGTCGTTGATCGTCTTGAAGCGGTCGAGGTCGATGAAGATCAGTGCCGCCTGGCGACCGCCTGCGCCAAGTTCGGAAAGGGTGTCCTGAAAGGTATCGAGCACGAACTGGCGGTTGGGCAGGCCGGTGAGCGTGTCGTGATGGGCGAGGTAGCGGGCGCGTGCCTCGGTTTCCTTGAGCCCGGTGACATCGACTTCGGTCAGGAGCTGGGCCGGGTGACCGGTGACGACGTCCCTGCAGGTACGCGCCGTGACTTCGTGCCAGCGAAGACCCTTGTGGGTGCGGACCGGTGTGATGGTGCGACCGACACCGTCGCGCCGGACTGCGGCGACGAGTTCCTGGAATGCGACTTGGTCGATGAAGCGATTGCTTGCATCGGAGTCAGGTACGGCTTCGCGGGCGGCCGGGTTGCGGTACAGGGCGTTCCACTGACCGTCGTACAGCGTGATCATCACCGAGGTGTGCAGCAGCGCTTCGACACTGCGCAACGACTCTGGGGTGCCGATGGACTGGTCCATGGCTTCGCACAGCATGGCCATGCGCCCGTCCTCGAGCCGGTGGGCGTTGAAGACGATCTGCAGGGTCAGCGGTTCGTCGCGCGGGTACAGCGTCCATTGCTCGCTGAAGCGCGTCGTGCCGCGCTCGAAATCGGCAAGATACTGTTCCAGCCTCGCCGAAATGGAAGCTGACATGTCGGCGGCCAGATTGCGCTGACACAACTCTTCGAGTGAATGCGCACGCCACAATTCGAGCGCTGCGTGGTTTGCCCATAGAATTTGCTTGCGCTGAAAGTCGAACACCCATACGGCATGACTGATCCATTCGAGCGCAGCATAGGTGTTCCAGCGCGGGGCGGGGGCGAACGAGTGCGCGGGACGGGCTGTGCGCGACCCGAAATCCAGCGTGTATGCCTTTGCCCGCTGTTGCCTCCGTCTGGCGACGATTTCGCGTTGGTGTGCTTCCCGTGGGCGGGTATAGCTTTTCTTTGTTCGGTGGCTCAAGACCGTGCCTCATCCGCTGGGCTGGTGTGGGTTGATTTTGCGCGAATAATTTTACACGTTTTTACAATACGAAGGGGTGGGAAAAACGTCATTGCATAGCGCTACATCATTTTTCACGGGTGTCGTCGGGGCGCTCGCCGGAAACGATGCGGCGCCCGGTTCAAGCCCACGGTCTGTCACGCCGATATGGTCGGTGGCTCGCGGTCAGGTATAGCGAACTGCCTGGAAGTCGGGTCGCGCAACGTGCTGGCTGCGCGCCAGCGCGGCGTCAAAGGTGGGCAGGACGTTGTCGGCTCCAAGATGATCGAGAAAACCCGAACGTTCGATGATCGAGGCCGGCTGTGCATTGAGATCAGACAACAACAGGGCGATCCCGCGCTTGGAGAGGTTGCGATGCAGCGTCTGCAGGATGTCGAGACCCGTGGTGTCGATGTTGATGACCTTCTTCATGTCGAGAATGACGACTTCGGGTGTTTCGCGTTGCTCTTCGAGCAGGGCGTCGAGTTTGTTGGCCGCGCCGAAGAAAAGGCTGCCGAACAGTCGGTACGCCTGTATGCGCAGCTTGCCATCCGAGGCATGCAAGGTGTCCAGTTGGTACAGGTGCTCGAAGCCCTGCATGCGCTCCAGTGGCACGCGCTCGACCCGTGTCAGGCTCGACATGCGATAGATGAAGAACAGGCTGGCGAGCACCATACCGATCTCGACCGCCAGGGTCAGGTCGAAGACGACGGTGATGAAGAACGTGCCGAGCAGAATGATGCGGTAGTTGTTCGAGTAGCGCTTGAGCTCGTGCAACTTGAACGCATGCCATTCTCCCATGTTGACCGCGACCAGCACGACGATGGCAGACAGCGTGGCGAGCGGGATGTGGCTGGCCATCGGTGCGGCGACGAGGACGATGGCCAGCAAGGTCAGCGCATGCACGATACCGGCAATGGGGGTGCGCCCGCCGGAACGGATGTTGGTGGCGGTGCGGGCGATTGCACCGGTCGCGGCAAATCCACCGAACAGTGGGGCGGTTAGGTTGGCCGCGCCCTGCGCCATCAGCTCCTGGTTGGGATTGTGGCGATCATCGATCTGATTGTCGGCCACGCGCGCCGACAGCAGTGATTCGATGGCACACAGCAAGGCGATGGTCAGCGCCGGGGTGACGAGTTTGCCAAGCGTGCTCAGGGTGACCTCAGGCAGCCCGAACCCGGGCAACTCACGCGGAATGCCGCCGAAACGCGAGCCGATGGTGTCTACCGGCAACTGCAGCCACGCGTTGACCGCGGTGGCGAGCAGGAGCACGGCCAGCGGACCGGGGAGACGACGCATCCATTGAACGCGTTTGGAAGCGAGATTCCAGGTGATCAGGACGGTCAGAGAGATGCTGGCAAGCGCCACGGTCGGGCCGTGAATCGAGCCGAGTGCGCCGTAGAGGGCCTCCATCTTGGCGAAGAACTCTCCTGGCATGCTCTCGATGTCCAGCCCTAGAAAGTCCTTGATCTGAGACAGGAAGATCACCACGGCGATGCCGTTGGTGAAACCGATGACAACCGAAAGCGGGATGAAGCGGATCATGTTGCCAAGCCGGAACGCACCCATCGCGAGCAGCATGACGCCGGACATCATGGTCGCGATCAGCAGATTCTGTACCCCATGATCGACGACGATGACGTAGACGATGGGGATGAAGGCGCCGGTTGGACCTCCGATCTGGACGCGCGAGCCGCCGAGCAACGAGATCAGAAAGCCGGCGACGATGGCCGTCCAGATGCCGGCGGTGGGACTCATGCCGCTGGCGATGGCAAAGGCCATGGCCAGCGGCAGGGCCAGTACGCCGACGGTGATGCCGGCGGACAGATCACTTGCGAACGCGCTTCGGTTATAGCCGGGGAGCGTGTCGAGGAGCTTCGGGCGAAACGGAATCATGATGCCTCCTGAGGGTGAAATGGTGCGCATGCGGGACAGCCGGGCGTAGTCGCCCGGGCGCGCTGCGCTGCAACACCATCCAGCGCTTGCTGGGAGTCAGAGGCATCGTGAGAGAGCTTACTTGACGCGCATGCCGGGGGTGGCACCCGCGTCCGGGGACAGAATGAACAGACCCGGCGTCTGTCCGGAGTCATCCGACGCGGCCAGCACCATCCCTTCGCTCATGCCAAACTTCATCTTGCGCGGCGCGAGGTTGGCGACCATTACCGTCATCCGCCCGATCAGTGCCACGGGATCGTACGCGGACTTGATGCCGGCGAAGACCTGGCGCGGCCTTTCCTCGCCGATGTCGAGTTGCAGGCGGAGCAACTTGTCGGCACCGTCGACATGTTCGGCGTGTACGATCTTCGCGACACGCAGGTCGACTTTGACGAAATCGTCAATCGAGATGTGAGGCGAGGCCGTTTCGGCGGAATGAGCTTCGTGTTGCTGCTGCTGGCCGTGACGCTGGGGGGAACCGGTGTTGCCCTTTGTGGCCGGAGAGATCGCATTGGGTGTTGGCGCGAGTGACTCACGGTTGGCGTCGAGCAGGGCGTCAACCTGCTTGCGTTCGATGCGGGTCATCAGATGCTGGTAGGGGTGAATGCGATGTCCTGCCGGCAGCGGCGCCCATGCCTCGGGCCACTTCATCGGCGCGATGCCGAGAAACGCCTCGACCCGGGCCGCAAGCGAGGGGAGCACGGGCTTGAGGTAGAGCGTCAGGTCACGGAACAGGGTCAGCGCTGTCGTGCAGATTGTGTGCAGACGGGCGTCCTGACCGTCCTGCTTGGCCACTTCCCAGGGTTTGTTGTCGTTTACATATTGATTGGCGACGTCGGCAAGACGCATGATCTCGCGCAGGGCGCGACCATAGTCACGCTCGTCGTAGGCCTGGGCGATGAGGCCGGCCCCGAGCGCTGCACAGAACTCGCCACCGACCTCGGGATCGGTGTCGCCGAGCGTGCCATCGAAGCGTTTGACGATGAAGCCGGCGCAACGGCTGGCGATGTTGACGAACTTGCCGACGAGATCGGAGTTGACTCGCGCGATCATGTCGTCAAGGCTGAGATCGATGTCCTCCATCGAACCATTCGACTTGGCGGCGAAGTAGTAGCGCAACCACTCCGGGTTGAGTCCCTGTTCGATGTATGAGCGTGCGGTAATGAAGGTACCGCGGCTCTTGCTCATCTTGGCGCCGTCTACCGTCAGAAAACCATTGACGCAAAGCCGGGTCGGTGCCCGGTAGCCGGCAAAGTGCAGCATCGCCGGCCAGAACAGTGCGTGAAAGTACAGAATGTCCTTGCCGATGAAGTGCACCATCTCGGTGCCGCTGGTCTGTGCCCGGTCGGCGTCGGTGAAATCTTCGACCGTGATGCTGCCTCCGCGCTTCGTCGCGAGGTTGCGGAAGCTCGCCAGATAGCCGATTGGGGCGTCGAGCCAGACGTAAAAGTACTTGCCTGGCGCGCCGGGAATCTCGAAGCCGAAATACGGCGCATCGCGTGAGATGTCCCAGTCGGAGAGTTTGTTCTCCCCTTCCGAGCCCAGCCATTCCTTCATCTTGTTGGCAGCCTCGATCTGCAGGCGGCGAGTGCCGCCAAGATCGGAGCCGGTTGTCCAGTCGCGCAGAAAGGCGACCGCGCGCGCGTCGGAGAGTCGGAAGAAGTAGTGTTCGGAGGTGCGGAGTACCGGTTCGGCCCCTGACACGGCCGAGTAGGGTTTCTTCAACTCCGTGGGCGCGTAGGCCGCACCGCACACCTCACAGTTGTCGCCATATTGATCGGCCGCGCCGCACTTGGGGCACTCCCCTTTGATGAAACGGTCGGGCAGGAACATCTCCTTGACCGGGTCGTAGTACTGCTCGATCGAGCGGATGTCGATCAGGTCTGCGGCCTTGAGCTTGGTGTAGATGTCTTCCGCATAGGCCTTGTTTTCGGCGCTATGAGTCGAGTGGTAGTGGTCGAAGCCGACGCCGAAATCGGAGAAGTCGCGCAGGTGTTCGCCATGGACGCGTTCGATCAGTGCTTCGGGCGTGATTCCCTCTTTCTCGGCGCGAAGCATGACTGGGGTGCCGTGGGTATCGTCGGCGCACACGTAATGAACGATATGGCCACGCATGCGCTGATAGCGCACCCAGATGTCGGCCTGGATGTAGCCGACGAGATGGCCTAGATGGATGTCGCCGTTGGCGTAGGGCAGGGCGTTGGTGACGAGTATTTGTCGGGGCATGACGATGCAGGTGGCCAAAAGCGCAAGTCTATCAAAGCAGGGCGCTTTGGCGCGCCCGTTTGTGTTGCCGCAGCATGCTTCTTCTGGCGGGGCTGAACGTGCAAACGGCAAGCCGCCGGTCTAGTCGGTTTCGATCGGTCCGATCAAAAACTCGACCCGACGATTCGTGGCCCGTCCCTCGGGCGTGGCGTTGTCCGCGATCGGGTCGGCTTCGCCCCGGCCGTCAGCCGACAGTCGGAGAAGCGAAACCCCACGCTGGCGAAGATGCTCCAGCACCGCTTCGGCGCGATCTATGGACAGCCCGAGGTTGTAGGTCTCGCTGCCGATGCTGTCGGTATGGCCAACGATAAGGATCGTGGTGTCGGGGTGTTGATTCAGTATCTCGGCGATGCGATCAAGGGCCTCGCGCAGATTGGTGGTGGGCGTGCTGCTGTTGGTTTCGAAACCGTCCGCGGCGGGCAGACGCAGCAGCAGGGCGCCGTCGCTGAGGGTGCGGGGTGCGGCCTGTGTCGCCGCGAACAGGCGTTCGGCAAGGTCGGCACGCGTTCCCGGCCAGACTGATTCGGTTTCGGTTGAAGGTATGCCGTCGGTGGCGGAAATGCCCGCAGGGGGTTCGTCGTGGCCGGTCAGCGTAGCGCAGCCGGTCATCGCCAGCAGCGTCAGCACGATCACGCCTTGCCGCAGTGGCCGAATGGTTCGCATCTCAGTTCGCCTCCGTTATCTTGTTCGGGGTGAGGGACGTCGCCGGATCGTGGCGTCGCGCATTGTAATGCCTGTTGCGCCGGAATGCCGAGCAAGGAGACTGGCTGGTTGGCTTGACCATTTTGCTCGCGGGGATGAGCAGATTCGTGAGCTTGGGTATGATGACGTCTGTCGCCGCCCGCGAGCCAGCCGAACCTTCGGTGAGGCGGCAGGGCCCCCGAATCATTTTGGAAGGTGTGTGTGATGAGCTTGACTCCGGAAAGCATTACCGAAGTGCTGAAGACCGTGGTGGATCCGAACACCGGCAAGGATTTCGTCTCCTCCCGTTGCATCAAGAATCTGGTCGTCGACGGCGGTGCCGTGCGCTTTGCCGTCGAACTGGGTTATCCGGCCAGGAGCCAGCAGGATGCGATTCGCGGATTGTTCGAGGCCGCGCTGCGCAATCTCGAGGGCGTTGTCAGCGTGACGGTCGAAGTGAGCAGCAAGATTGTGGCGCACTCGGTTCAGCAGGGCGTGAAGTTGCTGCCGGGAGTAAAGAACATCATCGCCGTTGCCTCCGGCAAGGGAGGTGTCGGCAAAAGCACGACGGCGGCCAATCTCGCACTGGCGCTGGCGGCCGAAGGTGCCACGGTCGGCATTCTGGACGCCGACATTTACGGGCCGTCGCAGCCGCAGATGCTCGGCATCGGGGATCTGCGGCCGGAATCTCTCGACGGCAAGAGCATGGAACCGTTGTCCGCGCATGGGCTGCAGGCGATGTCGATCGGATTCCTCGTCGATGTGGAGACACCGATGGTGTGGCGCGGTCCGATGGCAACCCAGGCGCTGACGCAGTTGCTCAAGGATACGCGGTGGAAGGATCTCGACTATCTGGTCATCGACATGCCGCCGGGGACAGGCGACATTCAGCTGACACTGTCGCAAAGCGTGCCCGTGACCGGTGCGGTGATCGTGACCACGCCGCAGGACATTGCACTGCTCGATGCGCGCAAGGGTCTGAAGATGTTTGAGAAGGTCGGAGTGCCCATTGTCGGCGTGGTCGAGAACATGAGCATTCACATCTGTTCGAAGTGTGGGCATGAAGAACCGATCTTTGGCGCCGGTGGTGGAGAGAAGCTCTGTTCCGAGTACGGCATCCCGTTCCTCGGGGCGCTGCCGCTCGATCTGCAGATTCGTACCGAGGTCGACGGTGGCAAGCCGACCGTTGCCGCCGATCCCGAGGGGCGCATTGCCGGCATCTATCGCGAGATCGCGCGCAAGGTCGCCGTTCGTGTGGCGGAGAAGGCCAAGGACATGAGTCACAAGTTTCCCAATATCGTGATCCAGAACACCTGATCTCGCTGTACACTACGCCGATTTTCTCGGCCGGGCGGTTACTGCCCGGCTCACGGCCCTGAAAGGTTTCGCCAATGTCCATCAAGTCAGACAAGTGGATTCGCCGCATGGCGGAAGAGCACGGGATGATCGAGCCGTTCGCGCCCGATCTCGTCCGCGAGGGCGAAGCCGGGCGTATCGTCTCCTACGGTACGTCGAGCTACGGCTACGATGTCCGCTGCGCAAACGAATTCAAGATCTTCACCAACATCAACTCGACCATCGTCGACCCGAAGGATTTCGACGCACGCAATTTCGTCGATTTTGTTGGTGATGTCTGCATCATTCCGCCCAATTCGTTCGCGTTGGCACGGACCGTGGAGTATTTCCGGATTCCGCGCAGTGTGCTGACGGTTTGCCTGGGCAAGAGCACCTATGCTCGCTGTGGCATCATCGTCAACGTCACGCCGCTCGAGCCTGAGTGGGAAGGTCATGTCACCCTCGAGTTCTCGAACACGACACCACTGCCGGCCAAGGTCTATGCCAATGAGGGCGTGGCACAGATGCTGTTCTTCGAATCCGACGAGATGTGTGCGACGTCTTACCGCGATCGCGGAGGAAAATACCAGGGGCAGCAGGGGGTGACCCTGCCACGCATCTGAACGCTTTGATGCATGCCGCTGGATGACTTACGCACAGGGCCGGTGACGGCCCTGTGCGCTTTTCCGGGGCCGGGCCGTGTAAGCCTGCTGCAACCGGGTGACGGGTATCATGTCCGCAATCCATGACGCGGACGCAGGAGAGAAGGATGCGTTTTCATTTTCCCATCATCATCATCGACGAGGATTTTCGCTCGGAGAATGCCTCGGGCCTCGGCATCCGGGCATTGGCCAAGGCGATCGAAGAAGAGGGTATCGAGGTGCTCGGCGTCACCAGCTATGGTGACCTGACTTCGTTTGCACAGCAGCAAAGCCGGGGGTCTGCCTTCATCCTGTCGATCGACGACGAGGAATTCTCGTCGCTTGCGGCAACCGAGAAGGCGATTGCCGAGTTGCGGGCCTTCGTGCAGGAGATCCGGCTGCGCAATGCCGATATTCCGATCTTCCTCTACGGGGAGACGCGCACCAGCCGCCATATCCCGAATGACGTGCTGCGCGAGATGCATGGCTTCATCCACATGTTCGAGGATACGCCCGAGTTCGTGGCGCGCTACATCGTGCGCGAGGCTCGAAATTATCTCGAGACGCTTGCGCCGCCGTTCTTTCGCGCCCTGACGCACTACGCCGCCGATGGCTCCTACTCATGGCATTGTCCCGGGCACTCGGGCGGTGTGGCGTTTCTGAAGAGCCCGGTCGGACAGATGTTTCATCAGTTCTTTGGTGAGAACATGTTGCGCGCCGATGTCTGCAATGCGGTCGAAGAGCTCGGGCAATTGCTCGATCACACCGGCCCGGTCGCGGCCAGCGAACGTAACGCCGCGCGGATCTTTCACGCCGATCACCTGTATTTCGTCACCAACGGCACTTCAACCTCGAACAAGATGGTATGGCACACGACGGTCGCGCCGGGTGACATCGTCGTCGTCGATCGCAACTGTCACAAGTCGATTCTTCATTCGATCATCATGACGGGCGCGGTGCCCGTGTTTCTGACACCAACGCGCAACCACTACGGCATCATTGGTCCGATCCCGCTCGAGGAGTTCGCGATGGAGACGATACAGCGCAAGATCGACGCCAATCCGTTTGCGCGTGAGGCCAGGGACAAGAAGCCGAGGATTCTGACGATCACCCAGTCGACCTACGATGGCGTGCTGTACAACGTCGAAACCATCAAGGACATGCTCGACGGACGCATCGACACGTTGCACTTCGACGAAGCGTGGCTGCCGCATGCCGCGTTTCATGATTTCTATGGTGACTACCATGCGATCGGGGCGGAGCGGCCGCGTTGCCAGGAATCGATGATGTTCGCGACGCAGTCGACCCACAAGCTGCTGGCCGGGCTCAGTCAGGCTTCGCAGATCCTGGTTCAGAATTCGGAAAGCCGCCAGCTCGACCGAGATGTGTTCAACGAAGCGTATCTGATGCATACGTCCACCTCGCCACAGTACGCAATCATTGCCTCGTGCGACGTCGCCGCGGCGATGATGGAGCCTCCGGGAGGTCCCGCCCTGGTTGAGGAGTCCTTGTCTGAAGCCGTCGAGTTTCGCCGTGCCATGCGCAAGGTCGAGGCGGAGTTTGGCGAGGCCGACTGGTGGTTCAAGGTGTGGGGGCCTGAGTACCTCGCCGAAGAGGGCATCGGTGAGCGCGAGGACTGGATGCTCAAGGCCGGCGAGCGCTGGCACGGTTTCGGCAATCTGGCCGAAGGCTTCAACATGCTTGACCCGATCAAGGCAACCGTGATCACGCCTGGGCTGGATGTCGATGGCGACTTTGCCGAGTGGGGAATCCCGGCCGGCATTCTGACGCGTTACCTGGCTGAGCACGGAATCATCGTCGAGAAGACTGGACTGTACTCCTTCTTCATCATGTTTACGATCGGTATCACCAAGGGGCGTTGGAACACCCTGGTGACCGAACTGCAACAGTTCAAGGACGATTACGACCGCAATCAGCCGCTGTGGCGGGTCATGCCGGAGTTCATCGCGAAGTTTCCGTGCTACGAACGGGTCGGACTCAAGGACCTGTGCGCCGAGATTCACAGCTTCTACAAACTCCACGATGTCGCGCGCCTGACCACGGAGATGTATCTGTCGGACATGGTCCCGGCGATGAAGCCGGCGGACGCCTTCGCCAGGATGGCGCATCGGGAAATCGAGCGGGTACCGATCGACGAACTCGAGGGTCGTGTCACCGCGATGCTGGTCACGCCCTATCCTCCGGGGATTCCGTTGCTGATCCCGGGTGAACGCTTCAACGCGACCATCGTTCGTTATCTCAAATTTGCGCGTGACTTCAATGCCGCCTTTCCGGGCTTCGAAACCGACATCCATGGTCTGGTCTGCGAAACGGTGGACGGCAAGCGCAGCTATCATGTCGACTGCGTGCGTTAAATGCAGGGGCGACGTTGGGGACGGTAAGGATTGCCGGCCCCACCTGCGCTCATTCGCAGGCAACCGTCGCGAAAAAACTCACTCCGTTCCGAGCTCCGGGCGGCGGACATACTCGACAAAGTCGAAGTCGAACTCGTTGTCGGCGTCGGCGTTGCAGGATTCGCGGCGCAATTCCTCGAACACGCCGGGGTCGATATCCGGAAAATGCGCATCACCTTCGAGATCAGCCCAGATCTCGGTCAGGATCAGGCGGTCGGCTTGCGGCAGCAGCTGTCGATAGATTTCCGCGCCGCCGATGACAAAAACCCGGTCCTGCTCGCCGAGCGCGGTGATCGCGTCGTCTGCGCTTGTGAACACTTCGGCACCGGTGGCTGCATAGTCCGTGTTCCGGGTCAGGACCAGGTTGCGGCGCCCTGGTAGCGGGCGGCCCAATGACTCCCAGGTCTTGCGTCCCATGATGATCGGATGGCCGACGGTCGTGCGCTTGAAATGTGCAAGATCGGCCTTCAGTCGCCACGGCAGGGCGTTGTCGCGTCCGATCACGCCGTTGCGCGCAACCGCCGCGATCAAGACCAGTTCCGGTGATGGTTTGTTGTCGTTCATCGTGTTGTCGTTCAGTGGGTTGAGGCTCGTTCTGCTCGCAATGCCGTCGTTCAAATCGCCACGGGCGCCTTGATGTGCGGATGCGGGTCGTAGCCTTCGAGTGAAAAATCCTCGAAACGGAACTGGTAAATGTCCTTTACCGCCGGATTGATCCGCATCGTCGGCAAGGGTCTTGGGGTGCGGGTGAGCTGTTCGTGCGCCTGCTCGACATGATTCAGGTACAAATGACAGTCGCCGCCTGTCCAGACAAAATCGCCGGCGCGAAAGCCGCAGACCTGGGCAACCATCATCGTCAGCAGTGCGTAGGAGGCGATGTTGAAGGGCACGCCCAGAAAGATGTCGGCGCTGCGCTGATACAGCTGGCACGACAGCGTGTTGTCAGCGACGTAGAACTGGAACATCGTGTGACACGGTGGCAGCGCCATGCCGTCGATCTCACCCGGGTTCCAGGCCGAAACGATGTGGCGCCGGGAGTCCGGATTGTTGCGCAGGCCGTCGATCAAGCGGGCGATCTGGTCGATGGATCTACCGTCCGAAGTTTCCCATCGGCGCCATTGCTTGCCGTAGACCGGGCCGAGATCGCCGTTCTCGTCCGCCCACTCATCCCAGATCGAGACACCATTCTCCTTGAGGTAAGCAATATTGGTGTCTCCGCGCAGAAACCACAGCAACTCGTGAATGATCGACCGCGTGTGCAGCTTTTTGGTCGTGAGCAGCGGAAAGCCTTGTTGTAGATCGAAGCGCATTTGCCAGCCAAACACCGAAAGCGTGCCAGTGCCCGTCCGATCGGACTTCTGATGACCGTGCGCAAGCACGTGTCGCATCAAGTCAAGATACGTTTGCATGAAACTCCATCCTCTCCGTTTGGGTTGATTATCCAGTGCCGCTCCTCCGGCGTCCATCCAGAAAACAGGTAACAGGACAATGAGGCGGCGCGCCTGGATCTCCTGGGGATCGCAACAATGTCTCCCATGGAAGTGGTCCCAGATGCCTGGCTCGCTGCGCCGGGGTGATGCGACCAGTACCTTCGTTCTTCCCGGCTCGAGGGCGCCAATGTTGTTCCGGGTGCGGCCGAGAAGAATCGATCGTCAGAAAAATTTCAGAAAGTGGTTGACGGTAATCTCGGGGTCTCTATAATGCGCGTCTTCCCGTTGCAGCGAAGCAGTTTGAAGCGGCGGCGGGGGGTGTAGTGAGCGAGGTTTGATCTTCGCGGTTTCGAAGAAAAAGAGATCGCGGGGGTTGACGAAGAAAGAAAAGCTCTTCATAATCTCGCTTCTTCGCTGCTGACGAAAACGACGAAACGGATCGCAGATCAGTTGATGTTGAAAGTGTCGGGAGTAGAAGGTTCTTTAAGAATTTGGACAATCGATAAGTGTGGGTGCTTGATCGTTTGAGTCTTTTCGGGGTGTGCCTTCGGGTGCGCCTGCAAAGAGTTTGAAGATTGAGTGCTCATATGTCAGCAATGACTTTGAGTGCTGTGGATTGAACTTAAGAGTTTGATCCTGGCTCAGATTGAACGCTGGCGGCATGCTTTACACATGCAAGTCGAACGGCA